>Ga0114994_10001472_pt1 | contig 16959 bp, 12 predicted proteins | sample ArcticOcean_MG_C_9_FD_87043 | JGI IMG/M metagenome (GOLD analysis project Ga0114994, IMG submission 87043) | Marine microbial communities from western Arctic Ocean - ArcticOcean_MG_CB2_152 | ecosystem: Environmental > Aquatic > Marine > Oceanic | place: Arctic Ocean: Canada Basin | collected...
GCGCCGGCGCGGGGGCCCAGCCGTCCTCGAGGTCGTCCCAGTCGTCGTTGTCTTTCGAGAGCTTCCGCGCGCGGGCGTCACCGCGCGGCCGGGCGACGGGCGACGGCGCGCGCTTGGTTATCGTGATCTCGCCGGACTGCTTCGGCTTGCGGCAGCGGCGGCAGGCGCGCCAGCCGCACACGATGATAAACGCCAGCAGGCCGCCGACGCCCAGCTTCGCGTACTCGAGGGCGAGCGCGCCGGGCGGCTGAAACATCGCAATGACATTCGCCGGCGGCTTCGTGGACCGCGGGAGCACGGGCGGCAGCGCCGGCTCCTCCGCCGCCGCGTGGTCGCGCTCGCGCCGCGCCCAGTCCAGCTCGTGGGGGATCGCCGGCTCCTCAGGTTGCTCCGGCTCCGGCTCCGGTTCCGGCGGGGGCTCGAGGAACTTCTCGTCGACGTGCTCGGGCTCCTGTTCCTTGTGGTCCGCGGCGGCGCGGGCGGCCTCCGCTTCAACGGCGGCGAGGCGCTCCCGGGCGGCCGCCTCCCGCTCGGCCTCCGCTTCGGCGGCGGCGACCCGGTCCCGCTCGGCCGTCTCCGTGGCGAGGCGCGCGGCCTCCGCCTCCTCGGCCGCCTTTCGTTCGGCGTCCCTGGCCGCGGCGGCTTCGGCCTCGCGGCGCTCGGCGTCCGCCTTTTCCTCGGCGAGCCTCTTCGCCTCGGCCTCGTCGGCGAGCCGTTTTGCGTCAGCCTCGGCGCGTTCCCGCGCCGCGGCTTCGGCCGCAGCCGCGGCTTCCACCGAAGCCGTGGCTTCGGCAACGGCTTTGGCCGCAGCTGCGGCCTCGGCCGCAAGATCGGCCGGCGGCGGTTCCGGCACGGCAGCAGGCACCGGCTCTGGCGCGGGCGGCTCTGGAGCTGGTGGCGCAGGCGGCTCCGGCGTGACGGCGGCAGCGGCAAGGGGCGTGGCCGGCGCCTCGACCGGCGCGGCGGGCGCCGCGTGCGCCGCCGGCAGGACCGGCGCCGCAGCGTCGCCCTTGATGTAGGTGGGATGCTCCTCGGGCTCCGCCGGCGGGTCCGGCGCGGCGGCGGCCTGCGCTGCCTGCTGCGCCCCGAGCGCCTTGGCGGCTTCCCTAATGCGCTTGACGACGTCGTCGGACGCGTGCGAGCGGAAGGCCGCGAGGCGCTGCTGCGTGCTGTCGAGCACGCCCGTGGCGGCGGCGCCCGTCGTGGCGGCGCCCGGCGCCAAGGCCGCGGGCGTGCCGAGGTCGAACGCGCTGGCCATTTATGCAACGAGCTGTGAGGTTCAGTTACGCCAGTGGTGCTTATGCGCGTGCGCGACGGCACAGCGGCTACGCGTGTCCTTTAAAAACCAGCTGCGTCGTGGCTGCGTAATTGCTGACACTCTCACTGCGGTAGCAGTGAAATATAGATGGAGCGTTGCGTTTGCGCTAGCGGCAGCCCGTTCTTAGCAAGCCGTCTTTAGCAATTTATACCGACTTTCATTTTTGGGAAATACCCGCACGAAATAAAACAAAACAGCCGCGCCTGCCACACGGAGCTCAGCGCTGATAAGATTCTCTACGGGACGTGCATAGAGCTGTCGAGCTCTTCTCGACATCCTTATCTGGCTCAGAGCACATCTTGTTTGACGAGTAAAATATCACGCCGCGCGCCGCCAAACGCACAGCATAGATCACTCGAGCAGCTCTCCGCAGCGCATACTAGACTGACAGGATGGGCTACGACGCTAAAATCTCCGAGGAGGAGTGCAAGCGCTTGTCCCAAGTGCTCGAGGCAAAGGCTATGCCGGTGCACTGCCGCGTCTACGAAACCGCGAAGCTCCCAAAACGCGCCGGAACCAATATAAAGACCGCACACACTGCAGCGGCCGCCGAAACCGCCCGACGAACTTTTAAACGCCCGTGACGGCGCCGAGAGCGCACGACGTTCTCCGAAGTTACCCGTGCTTCCGCCCTCCCAAACCCACCAGAACCGTGGCGGCCGCCGGACACAAGACGGAACACCGGAAACACATCCGCAACACCTTCACGTCCTCCGAGAGTCTGAAACCGACCGCGCCCCCCACAACGCAGGAGGCCTGCAAGGAGTACGCCCTGAAGCGGAAGAACACGCAGAACGCGTGGGCCGGCGCGACGCAGCTCCAGAAGCGGACGTCGAAGCACGCGCAGTTGCAGCGGCGCCTGACCTCGACTTCGGCGCGGTAGGCGGAGGCGGAAAGGCCTAGGCTTCGCGCTACGCGGCGCCGCCGACCAGATCGTGTACCCCGCCCTTGTTCTAAAAACCGCGACTCATATTTAGCACCTACCGAGGAAATATTAAAAATCCACATTACGAGACGTGCAGCACCGTCGCGGCCCCGCCCCCGCCCATCAATTCCAGCTGCGCCGCGGGCCGCGCCTCCTTGGACGCCATCTTCCGCGCGTGCCAGTCGGCGCGCGCCGGGTCGTCGAAGGCCGTCGCCCACGCGACGCCCGGCGCCGCGACGAGCACGGCCGTCGCCCGCCGCGCGTCGAGCGCGTGCACCGCCCGAATGGCCGCGACCTCCTCGACGCCGCCCGCGACGCCGGTGTGCACGCCGTCCGCTACGAGAGGAAAGCCCACCAGGCAGAGCCGGTCGGTTCGCCAGAGGGCGAGCGTGTTCCACGGCGTAGTGCGCCCGCCCAGCGGGCGGCGGCCCGCCTGGAATTCGTGGCCCGGCAACACCGCGCCGACGACCAGCGCGTCGTGCGCGGCGAGCTGCGCCTTGAGCGTCGCCACGGCGTCCGCGGAAAACGCCGTCTCGACAGAGGCGAAGAGCGCCAGGCCGCAGCCCTCCCGGGACGCGTGGGCCGCCAAGGCATTCAACGCCGGCGTGAAGGCGCCCCAGGGGTCCACCGGGATAATGTCCACGGGCGTCGCGGCATGTGACGTCGCGGCGCGGCAGCGCTCGACGAGGTCCGATAGGAGTTTCAGGCGCTCGCCCGCATCCTCGATGCCCGGCGCGCCGATGGCGATGGCCACGCGGTCGACCATGGGCGCGACGCGGTCGACGAAGCGGCGCAGCGCGTCCACATCGGGCGGTCGGCTCGCCTCGCCGATGTGCAGGCGCGTGCAGGCGCAGGTGGTTCCGGCGACGACGTCGGCCATGGCGGGGAATTGTGCGTGGCTCGAGTCCAGGAGGTAGTATGGCACGGCGCAGGCGACGATTGCGAGGCACGCAACGACGCGTCGCAGCCAGCGCCGTCCGCGACGTGTCTGGCGTTTCTCCGTCGCGCTGCTTACGGATTCACGTGCGCTCACCGATTACGCGATCGATGGCTGCTTCGCGCGATCACCGGACGCGTCGATGGCGTGTGCTCCTGGTGCTTAGTGCTCCTGGTGCGTAGTGGGGCTTAGAGATGCGTTGTGGCGACCAGGACAATTTTTGGCGGCAACAGTGGTGCTTGTAGAGCGACCAGCGTCTTTGGTCAGCGATGCGTGCTGCAGGAGTCCTGATGCGCCGCGTACGTGAGCACAACACAAGTCGTGCGGGTTTCGTCGATAACGTACTCGCCTTCAAAGCGTTCAGTTGCATCGCTGCTGACTGCTAAGTTGCATTGCTCGCGCGCTGGAACGCACGAGTCGACTGATCACCGCTAACCTGACAGAACTGGTGAAACGCCTGAGCGCGCTGCACCTCTCAACTCACTGCAGTGATTCTCACTGCAAAACAGCAGCACGTCGATCGAACTGCAGTGAACCCTCCGACGATGCGAGCAGTCCTCCTCTTCATCGCCACGACGCAAGCGTGGTCCGCGCCGCGCCTCTCAGTACCGCGGCAGCCCATGAATGGACGAGCGGCCGCGAAAGCGCTCAAGGTGACGGCCGACGACGCAGCGGTGGCAGCGGTGCCGCGCGGCGGATTGACGAACTGGTTCATTAATAACCGAACGCCGTTGCTGTTCAGCGCTCTCGTGTCGCAAAAGGTGTTGGCGGACGTCGTGACGGACTACACGCGGCGGCACGGCGCGGCCTATTCGGGCGCGACCGTCTCCATGCTCAGTGAAGTGGCCAAGTTCCCCGTCCTCGTGATTGCCATCTGCGCCTTCGCCGGCGGCCCAGCACGATTGTGGCCCACCGTGAAGCGGGCTTACACGGACACGCCCTTCAAGATAAGCTGGATCGCGGGGGCGTACGCGGCGCAGAACGTCTTGTACTTCATGGCCCTGGGTCGTATCAGTGCGGCCTCGTACCAGGTCCTCTCGCAATCGAAGATGGTCTTCACGGCCATCCTGGCGGTGACGATGCTCAACGAGAAGCTCCTGAAGCGCGACATCGCGGCGCTCGGCGCGTTGCTGGGGGGCTCGGTGCTGGTGCAGCTCTCGGAGATGGTGAGCGGCGGCGCCGGCAAGGGCGGCGCCGAGGCTTTATTGGGGGGCGGCTTCGCAGTGCTCGGCGCGCTCCTGTCGGCGGTGCCCAATGTCTGGTACGAGAAATTGCTGAAAACAGAAGGAGAGGATGAATGGGCCCGCAACGTACAGGTGACCGTGTGGATCTTCTCCTGGATCGCGCTGAGCCAGCTTGGAACATCCGTGAACGCAGTGCGGGCGGGCTTGGCTGGCGCTGTTTCTCCGTTCTCTTCCGTTCCTAACTTCGGGAAGGCCCTCCTGGGGTCGATGGACGGCATCACGCCCGCGGTGTGGCTGGTGATCGCGCTCAAGTCGTTGAACGGCATCCTGATTCCGGCGACCCTGAAATACGCGGGCAACCTCGTCTACCTGTACGCGAAGCCGACGTCGATCGTGCTGACGGCGCTCGCGACGGCCGTGTACTCGTCGACGCTGCCGCCGGCCTCGTTCTGCGCCGGCTCCGCGCTCGTGATCTGGTCCATGGCGAACTTCAAGAAGTAGTCATGGCGTCTAAACAAGTAAAGTTCGTAGTCCACTCGTGGTCGGCGGTTCGCAGCCCGCACGAGCCCTTTGTCGGTGCGGTTTCTAGGACAAGGGGGCAGATTCCCCGGGGGGACCGCGCTTACATGTATGGTGACGGGCTTAGGGACATGGACGCTGGGAAACCCGTTTAGCAGCTTTACGCTGGCGATGGAAAACTTTACAAGTTTTAGCGTTTCGCTCTCCAAAGCACGCTAAGTACTGTAATTACAGCACCAACGTGAGAACACACGCCTGGTAGCGCGAAATCACTTCTCAGCGAGATCGCTGCAGCACCGCTCTAGCTGAGCAGCGACAAGCCAAACACATGGCAGCACAGGAGCAACAAAAAAAGCGCAGAGTGAGCGAGGACCTCGGCAAGAAGAAGCGCCAGAAGATGGACGGCGCGTTCCTCGACCTCTTCTGGCAGCTCGCCTCGCCGTCCAAGAAGGCGCGCACGGCCGCGGCCGCGCAGCTCGACGAGGCGCTGCGGACCGACCCGTCGATCGCGCCCTACGCGCTCAAGCGCCTGCTCGGCGGCCTGGCGTCGCCGCGCGACGGCGCGCGCGTCGGCTGCGCGTGCGCCCTGGCGGCGGCCCTGCGGTCCGGCACCATCGAACCGAGGGACGTCGCGGAGCAGTGTCAGGCGCAGCTGCGGGACGACCGCGGCGGCTCGGCGCGCCAGGACAAGCGCGACGCGAACGCGCAGGACCTGGGGGAGCTCATGGCGGCGGAAGCGGTCGTGCGGAGCGGGAAGAGCGACGAGGCTACGGCCTCGTACTTCTGCGGCCGGGCCCTGGACCTCTTAAAGCGCAAGTGGCTGCGGGAGTTGGGGGCGCGAGTCTTCGCGGGGTTAATCGATAAAGTCACCGACGTCACGGCGCTCGCGCCGCGGCTCGACGCGCTGCTGAGCGAGGGCCTGGACGCGGACCTGCTGGCGCTCGGGATGGCGTGGAAGCGGAGAGGTGAGGTGGATTCCATCGTCGTCACGCTGGAGGACGCCCTAGATGGTGACCTCGCGGGCCCGCTGGGCGCGGCGGCGTCGCAGCTCTTCCCGCGCACGCACGTGGCCTGGGAGTTACTTATTGAAGACGACTACGCGCGGGCGGCGCCCGTCCTCGACGAGCTGTCCAAGTCCAGCAAGGTCGAGCGGCGCGGCGCGGCGCTGCTTCTGGCGGCCAAGGCGCTGGAGGGGGGCGCGGCGCCGGACGCGGTCTTAAGTGAAGCGGTCGTGCCGTCACTCCTCAGCGCGGTGTCGCGGGGCGACGCGGCGCTGGGCCCCGTGGCCTCGAGAGCCCTCAAGGACGTCATCAGGGCCGCGGCGGACCGGCCCCTGGAGGTCGCGACCTTGCTCCTCGCGCGCGGCGGCGCCCACGCCGCGACGGGCGCCGGCGGCCGCGCGGTCCTGGCCCTCGTCGAGGCGTGCGACGACGCGGACTTTGCCAAGCACGTGCAGGGGCGCACCGCGAAGGCGGCCGCGGGTGACGGGACGGCGCTGACGGCCCTCGCCGCGCTGGCCAAGGGCCCGCTCGGCGAGACCGTGTTTGGGCCCTTGTTGGCGTGCGCGGCGCGCGTCGCGTTCTTCGGCGAGCGGCCGGCGGCGGGCAAAAAAGGTGTCGCGGCCGTCCCGTGCGAGGCCGACGACCAGACGCGGCGGAACGCGGCGGCCGTGGCCTACGCCGTCCTGGCCGACCGGCTCCGCGCCCTGCCGCTCCAGGCCGGCGGCGAGGCCCTGGCGCCGCTCGAGGCGTTTTGCGCCAGCGTGCAGACACTGGACGCCAGCGGTCTAGAACGCCGCGCGCCGCGCCTCGACGGCGCCGCGCCGGCAGGGTCGGACGCCGACGACGCCCCGACCGTCGTGCTGCGGGCGCTCGCGTTATTGGCGGTCTGCTTGCTAGACGACGCAGTGGCGGACGGTGCGGACCGCCCGATGACGGCAAAGGCCGTGCTCGACGACCTCGCCGAGGCGCTCGCGCTGCGCCGCGTGGGCGACGCGACGGCGGACGAATCGTTACTCATCGCGCGCGCGGCCGTGGCGCTCCTGCAGTGCGCGCACGCGCACGGCGCGTCCCGCCTCGCGCGGGAGCTCGTAAAGCGCGCCTGGGCCCTCTGCTGCGCGCAAGACCCGCCGTCCGCCGCGGCCTACCGCGTCGTCCTAGCTGCGGTCACCGGGGACGAGGAGGAGGACGAAGACGAGGAGGAGACCGGTGACGAGGAGGACGAAGACGAGGACGAGTCCATGGACGACGAGAGCGACGTGTCCGACTCGGAGCTCATGACGGGCCGGGACTCGATCGGCTTCTCGGAACTGGGCGACGATGCGCCCCTGGAGGAGATGGGCGGCGGTGACGACATCATGATTCAGAGCGGCGACGTCATGGCCATGCTCGAGGAGCGGGACGGCGAGGACGCGCGGAAGGCACGGGATTCGCACCGCAAGGCGGGCCGCGTGGACGCGCGGCGCGCCGAGCTGCAGCTCCGGCTGCGGGCCTTGGATTTATTGGAGCGGTGCGGCGGCGAGGAGGACGCGCTCCAGGCGCTCGCGCCGCTGGTGGCCTTGGCCGCGGAGCTCGAGGGCGACGCGGCGCCCGAGGCGAGCGACTTAGGGGCGAGGGTCGCAAGTTTGATGCGGGGACGCCTCGGCAAGGCCGCGGCCAAGGCCGAGGACGCCGAGACGGCGGCAGCCACGACCGCGGCGCTCCTCGAGGAGTTGCAACAACGCAAACGCGGCGCGTTCGCGGACGCGGCGCAGGCGGCATTAGTTTCATGCGCGGCGGTGCTGCGGCGCGGCGCCGACGTGGACGCGACGGCGGCCGCGGCCGCCGCCTACGAGGCTGCCGCGGCCGAGGCGTTTGGGTCGAAGAAGGCCAAGGTGCCCACCAAGGTCCTCCGTGACTGCGCGTCCAGGGCGCCCGCAGTGGCTGCGGCGGCTTTCCTCGACGGCCTGCCCGGATGGGCCGAAAATGCGCCGTCGCCGTACCTCGCGGGCGAAGCGATCGCTTTATTGAACGAGCTCGCGCCGCGTGCGAGCGAGGCACACGCGGCCGCGGCCCTGGGAGCTTTGACGGTGTTGGCGCAGGATGAGAAATTTCGAAAGGCCGACCGTGCGCGCGCGCTGCTCGAGACGGCGCGGGCACTCGCCAAGGCGCGGCCCGGCGCGGACGCGTCGGCATTCGCGGCGGCTGCAACGACGTTAGCCGACGGCCACGCGTCCCAGGCAGTCCGGGTGCTGGCGGCGCAGTTCGCGTCGTCGTTGCCCACGTCTGCTGGCAAGCCGAAGAAGAAGCGTCGGGCGTAAGTAATGTCGCATCGTCTTTCTCTGATAGGCCGGGGCTTGTTGATATGCTATATATGTGTAGATTACGGAGAACACTAGCTAGGCCTCCGTAGACGCTCCGCGGGCGCGCTCCCCTTTGCAAGGAATGTTCATCGCCCAGATGAGCCAGAGTCAGTTCTAAAAACCCGCGAAACCGTGCCAACCAACCACATAACGCGACGAGCATGCGGGTGCTCGAGAGGCTGCCCCCGTTCTCGGCGGCGGCGAAACGCGCGTTGTGCTGGAGTTCTCCCGTGCTCGGTGTGCGGGCTCGGCGCTCCGAATCTGGCGCGCGTGAATCTGGCGCGCGCTTTTGGCGACGAGCCGCGCCGCGCCGCGCGCGCGGTCACCGGCGGATCGCGCCGCGGGCGGCGGCACCGGGCGGCGGCGGCGGCACTAGCGCAGGTCCGCCGCGCCCGCGCCAGCCTCGCCGGGGATCCTAAGTATATCAACGCTTGGTAAATTCCCGTTGGTCGTCGTTCAACCAAGCCCTCAGTGGCTGGGACGTCGGGGCCGTCGAGTTCTGGGAGAAGACGTTCGAATACAACCCCCCACCCGTCCATCGTGATATTATTATCACGTTTCTCAGGCTTACTTCTAAGTCAGGTTGGCCCGAAGTGACGTGTTGGATTCACACAACAAGATAGATTAAGCAGCCGCACTACTAGCGAGCCATGATCGCATCGCCAGGACGTTCGTATTTGCGCCCTGGTGCGACGAATCGGCCTCGACCGCCGAACTAAACGCGTCTAGTGCAGCAGAGTAGTCTTCGAGCTCAACTTGCGCGCAGCCAAGGTTGGTGTATAGATCCGCGCGTGCCTGCGCCGGCACGCCGTCGGCTCTTGATATTGCCTCTTGGAACGCGTCGCGCGCCGCATCGTGGATATTAAAATCACCGAGAAGTAATCCGAGATTATTGAGCGGCGCCGGCTCGCGCTCGTCCAAGGCAGCGGCCGTCTGAAACGCCTGAGCCGCATCTTTGAGGACCGGGACATCGCCAGGTGCTCCGACCTTCGCTAGGGCCACGCCAAGGTTGGTCCAGGCGACAGCATGCGTCGGCGTGATATCGACGGCGCTCGCATAACACGCCGCTGCTTCGGCGAACTGCCCCTTCTCGAGGGCGACCTGTCCCTTGCCACACCAGGCGAGCTCGTTCCTCAACCCCGCGGCGATGGCGTGGTCGTAGAGCTTGGAAGCAGTATCGAGGTCGCCACGTAGCCGCTGTGCGTCCGCGGCGTTGGCGAGCGCTCGCGCCGGCTCGAACACCAGCGCCGAGTCGACGAAGACGACGAGCGCGTAGCGGCAGCCCTTCGTGACGGCAGCCCCGCCGTGCCGCACCTCTCCCGCGTGGACACACACTCGGCCGACGTCGTAGCGGACCGTCTCTGCGAGCGGCTCCATAAATGTGCCGCCGCCCTCGTAGTCGTCGAGCGCGTTCAGTGCGATCACACAGGTGAGTAATGTGCCGTCGCGGTGGGCGCCGAGGTGCGACTCGCCCTTCGAGGAGTCGTACCGGAGAATCTTGCTATCGAAAATGCGCAACGCGTCACGGGCCGCGGCGCCGTCACCAACGACGTCCGGGAAGGTCCGCTGTAATAATGGAAACAAGGAATCTCGACACGCCGTCTCAAGCCACCGTCTGACCTCGGGGATATCTTCGCACTGCTGGACGACGTCCCGCGCGTACCGAAACTCCTGGGGCACCCAACCGTTCTTGCGTTCAGCTTCCTCCACCAAAAAAGCGCATTCGTCCGCGCTAAAAAACGGTGCGGCCGTCACAGCGCAACAAGGAGCCTCACTGAAGAGCTCGGGCACGTCGGTGCTATCGGCCGGGTATGCATAAGGCGTCGCGTCGACCGGAAGGGCGATGACAGCCGGCGCGGCGCCGTCAGCCCACCACGTCTGGAATGGCTGGCTCGCGCGCGCCGTCTCGGCGTCGTGCTTGCGGTGCACGAGGTCGATGGCTTGCTTGAGGGGCGCATTGGTCGAGGCGCTGAGGGCTGCTGCCTTGGTCCACAACACACAGTGGAGCACTGTGCGCATTATGCCGCTCAGCTTTGATCTCTTTTGTTTTGCAACGCAGTGTTGTTGGTACACAGTCTCAACAGCCAGCCGCCTAAAAAATTCCGTGCAAACAAAACCCGCACGCTAAAAACCCGTTTTAGGGAAAGATAGCGAACCGGCAAAAAGCGATGAAAGCGAAGCATCTAGGCCTGCTGCTTTGGGAGCCGAATCGATCGTGCATTGATCGCGCAATAAGCCTTCCCCTTGCTGCGATCACTCGGCATAACTATGGCAGCATTGGTGCAGGGCCTGCACAGCCTCGAGCTAGGCAGGCTCGACGAGCGCAGCAACGACGACGCCGCCCAACTCTGCCGTGCGCCATGCGTTAAGCGCAACGAACAGGCGTGGAAATGGTACGCCTCCATCGGGGCGCCAAAGCTCTTCGTGGCACCGCTCGTCGGCTACAGCGAGCCGGCGTTCCGCCTGCTGTGCCGGAGCTACGGCGCGCACGTCGCCTCGACGCCCATGATCGACGCCGCGGGGTATGCGGCGTCCGAGCGGTACCGCGCCGAGTTTTCGTTCACGGGCGGACCGGCGGACCGGCCGCTCACCACGCAGTTGGGGGGCTCGGACCCCGCCGCGCTCGCCGCGGCGGCCACGCTCGTCGCGCAGCGCTGCGACGCGGTCGAATTAAACATGGGCTGCCCGCAGCGCTGCGCCAAGAAGAACATGAGCGGCGCGTTCCTGATGGAGGACCCGAGCCGGGCCGCGCGCTGTATTATGGCCATGCGCCGCGCCCTCGACGCGCACAACGCGGCGTCTAATGGTCCGCACGTCGCCACGATCGTAAAAATCCGCTGCTTCGCGGACGTGCCAAAGACTGTTGCGCTCGCCCAAACGCTCGAGGCCGCCGGCGCGGAGATGATCACCGTGCACGGACGGACGCGGCACGCGGGCGGCGGCCGGCGTACTGCGGCACAAATCGCCAATTGGGCTTGGATCCGCGCCGTCAAGGAGAACGTCGGCATCCCGTGCGTCAGCAACGGCAACATTCGCCACGCCGACGATGTGCGCGACTGCTTCGCGGCGACGGGCTGCGACGGCGTCATGTCGGGCGTCGGGGCGCTGCGGCGGCCGCAATTAGTCTATGCGGGCGTGCGTGGTGGCAGGAATAAGGTCGCGGCCCAGTACTGCGCGCACGCGCTCGCGACGCGCGCGGCGCCGCGGCAGGTCCACTCACATCTCTGCGGAAAACTGGCATTGACGGCACCAGCGGCGATCAAGGATATCCGGGAGTCGATCAACTCGCTCGACGTATCCGGACCCGAGACTGATCGATCGCGCGCGACGATATCGTCGCTTCGCGTCGCGTTCCTTGCGCAGCCGGACGACGACGAGGAAGACGAGGACGCGGCCGAGGAAGAGACACCCATCGCCGACGACGGGTGGACGAAGGTGTGGCGGGACAAACGGCTCTAATTTTTTGTTTTCTTGTTAACTTAAACTAAAGCGGGTATGACTACTCCGTGGACCGCCACGACGCGAGCCGCCCCAGGAGCCCGGGTCGCGCCGGCGGAGGGGGCGGCGGCGGCGGCGCGTCGGCGCTCTTAGCGGGATGGTAACCGCGTCGCGCCGAGGGCTCCGCGCGCGTGAGCTTGAGGACGGCCTTCCGCAGGCCCAGCGTAGCGACCCCGAGATCGCGCAGGTCGGCGTCGTCAGCGTCGCGGAGGGTCGTGCCAGTGATTCCCTTTGCAATCACTGATTGACAAAGCCCTTCGACGTCGCCGGGGAGGTTCTGGCGTCTGAGCCACGCGGCGACCCCGTCCGGTGCCAGTTCGGCCAGCGGGGCGTCTTCCGCGCTCCACGACGAGAGGTGCCTCAACAGACCGGGTCGCACGGGTGGAGGGACGGCGTGGCGAGGGGAAGGCGACCGCGGCGGGGGTGACGGCGACGACGGCGGCGTGGGCTCGACGGGCTTGAAAACCAACGCGCGGGGCACCTCGATGTCCGACGGCGCCCGTTCCTCGGCGGCCGCGGACTTGCGACGTCGGTAGAAGTACAGGCTGCCAAAAGCGAGCAACAGAAAAACAGCAACAGCCGCCCCTCTGACCGCCGCCGTGTCCGCGCCGCCCCCGCCGCTGGAGCCTCCGCTATCGTCTACTTCGCTAAGACCGTCGGTGTTCGTATCGTCGCCGAGGCCGTCACCGGGAGGATCTGCGATTGTCTCGACCGCGCTGATTTCCGTGGTCACAAGGGACTCGACGAGCGTGATCGTCGAGTTGGTTTCTTCCGCGACCTCAGTCGCCGCCTCGACGACTGCCGCGTCGACGTCCTCCGGCGTCGTCGTCTCCACGACAGCCTCCACCGCCTCCGAATCCGAGAGGGACGGAACCGAGACGTTGTAGTCGACGGACACGCCTTCGGAGGCCGTGGTGGGTTCCAACAATGCAGTCGCCGTCGGTTCCAACTCCGTCGTGGACATCGGCCTCAGGATCGGCGCCGACGTCGGCATTTTTGTCGTCGGCGCCCTCGTAGGCAAATAACTCGCGTCCAAGCGCCGGCGCGTCGCTCGACGCGCTCTCCGAATGACGACCTGCACCCAGGCCTCGTCCACGCCCAAGAGGATGGCGAGGGTCCGGAGGAACACTCGTTTCTCGGCCCGGGCCTCCTCGACGCTCACGCCCGAAAACGAAATGGCGCCCGTCACGACGTAGGGCAGGGGCGTCGGCGCCGCTGTCGGCGAGGGCGTAGGTCGTTGAGTAGGCCGTGGCGTCGGCCGCGGCGACGGCTGCAGCGTCGGACGGGGCACGGGACCCGTCGTCGGGGCGCCGCGCGCGGTTGTGGGCAGGGGTGTCGTGGGTTGGGGCGCCGGCTGTGGAGACGGCCGCGGGGTCGGTGCGAAGACGGGCGCTCCCGTGGGCTGGCCAGGCGTGGCGGTCGGCGACGGTGTCGGGCGTGGCGTTGGTTGCGGCGTAGGCTTGGGGGACGGCCCCGGCGTCGGCGTCGGCGTCGGTCTAGGGCTGGGCTTGCTCGTGGGCGTGGGCGTCGGTTTCTGCGTCGGTCGCAGCGAGACGGTCGGCTTTTGCGTCGGCGACGGCGTCGGCCGTGGGGTGGGCCGATGTGACGGCGAGGCCGACGGGCTCGGCGTGGTCGGCTCCGGCGTCGGCCGAGGTGTGGGTAAAGCCGATGGCCTCGGCGTCGTCGGCACGGCCGTCGGCCGCGGCGTAGGCGTAGGCGTCGGTCTAGGGCTTGGCGCGAACGTCGGTTGCGGCGTCGGCCTTGGCGTGGGGTTCAGCGTCGGCCGCGGGCTGGGAAAAGACATCGGCCTTGGAGTTGGTCCGGGCGTCAACGGGAGTGAGGGGCGCGGCGTCGGCGCCGGCGCCGGCGCGGGCGTCGGCGCCGGCGCCGGCTGCACCGTGGGGTCGCCCGGCGCGGCGATGGGAGATGGCGTCGGCAGGGGCGTCGGCTCCGGTACCGGCATGGGTGTCGTTGGACCGTAGGTAGGTTGCGGCGCCGTCGGGAGCAGGCAGGTGACCGCGATGTCGGAGTTCGCCGACCACTCGGACCCGGTCCACTCTCTCCAAGTGTCAGAGACGGCCGCGAGGGCTCCGTCTCTGAAGCTGTACACAAATCCAGAATTAGTTCCGCAATCACCAGTGGTCACGATCCAAACACTTGACGACGAATGCAAGATGTCTGCATCGGAGCTGCAGTCTGAACATCGGTAATGTACCTGATATCGCACGTTCCGATCGGCAGGTAAGTCCCGTGCAGCCAGCTATTATCGCTAGTGCCCGACACGGTGACTGAATCGCAGCCCTCCGGCGTCGGCGTCGGCTGCGGCGTCCACGGCGTCGACGGGTCGCTATCGTGGCCGTAGAGCTGGACCGTCCACGACACCAGGACGCCGTCGCCGTCGCCGTCGTCATCGGCGTAGACGTAGGTCGGTTCATGGTCGTCGTCGTCGCCCGAGCCCGCGCGCTGGTCGGCGACGCGGAGCGCGAAAGCGCCGGAGTCAGCGGCCTCGCCCCAATGTCTGAGCGTCGTGAACTTGTGGTGCATATAGCGCATACCGAGCTCGAGCTTGTCGTCTGTTAATAAAGAAGTCACGCCGTTCCGCTCGAGCTCGATCCTCAAGTCGCCGCGGCGCGGGTGCTCAATAGTTACGTAGATCGAAACGCTCTCGATGATAAAGTCCGATGCGCCCGTGCCGGTGAACTCTGTCGCTGTCCATTCGACCCAGTGCTTGGTGCCGTCGAAGTCAAGCAGCGGCGCGCCGCTCGTCGTTGACTTTACGAGTGTTATTTCGGCGGGCAAGGTCGCCCAGGTCGTCGCCGCAGTGACCGCGGCCAGCGCGTCGACGAGACCGAAGCCGTACTTGTAGCTGTGCTTGACGCCCGCCGCGTTCGTGGTCCACTGGCCAGTCGCGTCGTCCTCGTCGTTAAAGTCGGTCCGCGCTATCGCCGCTAGCACGCCCTGGACGTCGCGCCAGTTCAGATTTGGGTTCGCATCCAACATTAAAGCGACGACGCCGGAGATTAGCGGGCACGCGAACGACGTGCCCTGACCCGCATCGCCGCAGTCGTCCGCGACGCCGTTCGCGAGCGGCTGCGCGACGGCCATGTTGCCGCCGTCGCCGCCGGGTGCACTTATAAAGATCGGAGCCCCGCTCGTCGAGTAATCCGAGTGCGTCAAATCGGCGTGGACGGCGCCGACGGTGATCGTGAAGCGGCTATTTTGGATGCCCTTGTAGTTGACGTCGTGGCCGATATCGTACTCGTTGCCCGCCGCGAACACGTACACCGTGCCCAGACCACTTCGACCGTTCGTCGTGCCCTCGACGAGCTGGTCGTGGTAGTAGCTCGAGATCTGGCCGTAGCCGCACTGGACGAAGTAGTGGTCCAGTTCTAAACAGGGCGCCACGTCGTCGTTGAAGTAATTGGTGCAGTAATCCACGACGGCAGCCTCGCAGTTCGACGAGAGGTCCCCCGCCGCCCAGTCGTCGTCGTCGCACGCGTCGCACGGACAGTCGGCAGCATCCGAGGGACACTCGAACGGGCAGTCCGTCGCCGAGGCTGCGATATAGTCGCACTTGTCGATGCTCCAGCTGTTCGACGAGACGTGGTTGATATCGTATCTCCACGTGAGCGTATCCTCCGTCGCGCCGCCCTCGGGATTCGAGGTGAAGCTTTCGACGCACGACGCCAGGCCGGCGCCCGGCGCAGCGCCGACGCCACAAGCTGAGTTACTGGACACGGTTGCGATCGCCGCGCACTTCGCGCCGTGCGAGTCGCTGCCGTACGGGGCATACACGCCGCACGAGTTGGCCAGGTCCAGCTTCGCCAGGTCCGGGTGCGTGTTGTCGACGCCGTCGTCGTTGATGAGGATCTGGACGCCGGCGCCCGTGTAGCCCGCGGCCCAGGCCTCCGGGATGCGGATCGCTTCGAGGTACCACACCGCGTCGGGGTAGTACGGGTCCGACATTGGGGGCGCGTCGGGGTCCACGCAGTTGTAGGAACCGCACGTGTACGTGCCATCGACGCATGTCGTTTCGCAACAATCGCCTCCGTCGTAGCACGGACTGACGTTGTTCTCCGCATCACACTGGCCGTCGCCGACTTTTTCCTGGGCGCTCGCGTCGGCGCAGTCGAAGCACCTATACTTTACCGTCGCGCCGGGAACCTGCTGGCAGCCCGCGGCCGCGTAGCACGCGACTGAGATCTCCGCATTCGCCAACCACTCGCCCCCGGTATATTCGTTCCACGTGCCGGACACGGCCGCGAGGTCTTGGTCGCCGTCGGAGACATACATGTTCAAGGAATCACTCCCGCAGCCGCCGCCGCCGACATACTAATAGCCAGTCGACTTGTACCAGATGTAGGCATCGTAGCTGCAGTCGAGGCAGGTGTAAACAGGTGTCCCGTCGTCGCACGAGCTTTCTTGGTATGTCCCGTGCGTCCAGCTAGTACCGCTGGAGCCCGATAGGATGGCAAAGTCGCATATTCCCGCTGCCAAGCTGCCCCAGGCCAACAGGAGCAGTAGCTTTAAGCGCCGCATTTTCGTTTACAAAGGCTGCCCTTGCACTATTGGTGGGCACAGGGCAGCGCGAGCCTCCCCTCCCGAAGTCCAGGGACGCTGTCGGGGTTATTTTATGCTTTGGTGCGCGAGCACACACGCTGAGAGCCAGAAAGCTGCAGAAGGAACACCCCCCCCTCCGAACTCCCCCTCCGCGCCCGGCGGCGGGGCCGGCTGCCCCCAGCCAACTGTCCGTCCTAGGACTGTTACAGTAGTGAGGCCCGCAGCTCTTAGTTATTCCCATTTGCCCCTCCCGCGCGGGCGCTTCGAACATCACTTTCGCGAGTTCGAGACAAGAGGCTCGGACATACCTTAGTTTTAAGCCGCATTAATCGCCCCCAGTAACCGCTCCTTCAGCACCGCTTTCAGGCCCGACGTCTCGAGGCCGAGCTCGGTGAGCGCGGCTTTCAATTTCGGCAAGGTCATCTTGTTGACCTCGGCCGCGGTCCATTTGGGAGCGGCCGCGGCGGGCGTTGGATCCGACGCCGCCGCCGCTCCGGCGGGCGCGGCCTCAGGCGCCGGCGGCGCCCCGCGACGCGCGGCCTCCGGCGCGGGCGCGGGGTCCTCGCGCTTGCGCTTCGCGGGGGCCGCCTCGACCGGGCGGTCGTCGGGGTGCATCATGTCGTCGTCGTCGTCGTCCTCGTCGTCGTCCGAGCCTTGTACACGCGGCCGCTCCGGCAC
>Ga0114994_10001473_pt1 | contig 16948 bp, 15 predicted proteins | sample ArcticOcean_MG_C_9_FD_87043 | JGI IMG/M metagenome (GOLD analysis project Ga0114994, IMG submission 87043) | Marine microbial communities from western Arctic Ocean - ArcticOcean_MG_CB2_152 | ecosystem: Environmental > Aquatic > Marine > Oceanic | place: Arctic Ocean: Canada Basin | collected...
GCAGCGATGGAAGAGAATCTTAGGGATGAAGGTCAGATCCCGGGGGATCGCCTGCATCGGCTATACAGAAGTTGGGTAGAAGGCGGCTATTTCTTGGCTTTTACCCGTCCACATTAGTAATACATACCAATACTAGGAGTCCCATCTGGTGAAGCGGGGGGTGCCCCGGGGTGGGGTGCTGGTATGGCCGAAAATAGATGGTGGTAGGTAAAAGCGCTGATTGAGCCTGAAACTTGGCGTTCGTCACCAATAAAAGGCTCTTAATTTTTAAGAGCGAGGGGACAAAAGAGGGCATAAAGATAAAATCAAATGTAAATGTATGATTTTATTTGACAATTGGCGGAGAGAGAGGGATTCGAACCCTCGATACGCTATTAACGTATACACGCTTTCCAGGCGAGCTCTTTCAACCGCTCAGACACCTCTCCGTGTTGCGTGTAACTGGATTCCAAGAAAATAGTAGGAAGCTTTCTTTAATGCCAGTCGCTATCGCAGGGCGATTCTAGCAAGGTCGGGGAGTCGACTCAAAGTGAATCGGCACTTTTGTTATTGGATGCGGCATTACTTATTACGGTGTTACCGTTGTGAGCGGTGGCGCTAACACCTCGGCAAACGGCTAGCGGCGGCCCATTCTGAGTCGACGGCGCTCTTCTTCTCGCATGAATTCTTTCAGCGCGGCAGAGTCGGTAGTTGAAATGCCTAAGAACCGAACGCCGAATTGCTGAAGGTTGGGGGCTCTTGCAACATCCAACACGTTCATGATTTCGATTTTAGGTTGGATCTTGATTTCTGTGGTGAGATTGAATTCCACATGGTCAATAAGGTCGCCTTTTTCAATGGGCACGCCTCGGCGTAATCGAAATGAGGCGCCATGCTCTGAAATATCACTGAATTTGCCGCGATATTTCTTACCTTCTTTCATGATGCTGGCTTCAGCGCGACTGGCTGCGCCGAGCTCTAACCGGAACTGGGCGCGTTGCTGCTCGTAGGTCATCTCATCAGGAATAGAGCATTCATAGAGTGTTGAGCCGTCAACGACCTTGATTGCTAGCACCCGCGTTTTGAAGACGATGGGGGTGCCCATTATCGATCCGGTCACCGAGACGGTGTCACTCACGCGAATGGGATTCCGGTATTCAGACATCACCTCGTCGAGTTGGATAACATGGCGGTTAATGTCAACACCAATGAGTAAGCTTGAAAAATTGTCGGCGTAACGCGCGATCTTGAGGCTAATGGATGTTCTGGACCGGCTCAGCCTAAGCAGTAGCTGAATTTTGCGATCTTCGCGCTTGATCTCTTGTTGCTCGACGCCAATTTTTTCGAGCTGCGCCACCAGTTTACTTTGATGCGCAAGGGTGTTTTTGATGAGTTCGCCCGAGACCCGAATGAGTCGCGTTTTTTCTAGGGCGCGAGCGCTGGCGGTTCGTTTGCCGGCATTAATGCTAAGTAGGCCCTGCTCGCCGAAGTGCGCAAGCGGGCCCAGCCTCACAAGCTCTTGTTCGGTGTCACGATCTTTATCGGTAAAGATCAGGATCTTACCGGTCACAACAAAATACATCGCGTCGGCATCGTCTCCTTCCATAAACAGGACATCATTTTCTTCGTAATCAACATATTCGCCAGCAGCACCAATCACTTCAGCATCTGAAGGCGGCAGCTCCTTAACGAAGGACGAGTCTTGCAAATGCTGCTCGAAGAAATCTCTTGGGCGTAAAGCAATCATGATGTGTGTTACTACTGCCTCTTCTATGTACGTGGGCGCGTAAGTCGGTCTATAAGTTGCTGCGACGTTATTCACGGCCCTTTCCCCTATTAATCACGGTACATGATTTATTGAATTTAGGGCCGGGAAATTATAACGGAAATTCTCCCCTGAAGGGAGCCTCCGGCAGCCCCTCGTAGCCCAATCCAGTTACTTCAAAAACAAGACCCGATTTTGGGTGCGTGTCCTTTCGATTTCCCGAGTTGCTAATGGAGGTCACATAGAGGGCGTCCAAGTGTGCGCCTCCGAATATGACCGAACTTGGTAAGGGTATCGGCAGATCGACGGTAAGCTTTAGCTCGCCTTCTGGGCTGATGCAGCCAATTTTCCCAGAGCCAATCAACGCGGTCCAGATATTCCCGGCGGCATCAACGGTCGCGCCGTCGCAAGCGGTGCCCATTGCCTTGGCGTTAAAAAAAGGGCGGGGTTTGCTTAAAGGTCGCTCAGGATGGTAGTCGAATTGCTGCATCACGCCCCGGCCGTCACTAAAGTAGAGCGTATCGCCATTGGGCGAAAAGCAGGGACCATTGCCAACAATGACATCCTTGAGTAGACGCTCCACGTCGCCATTATGCCGTAAGCGGTAAAGTGCACCCCAGCCCTTAGACCGGTCGGAAATGGCCATCGACGCGAACAGAAATTGACCCACTCGATCGGTCTTGCCATCGTTGAGTCGGGTTTCGGCAAGCCCCGGTTCGGGGTCATGGATCAGCTGTAATGCTTGCGTTCTTAAATTAAAGCGGTGTAGTCCGGTTTGCAGAGCAACTAGAATTTGGTGTTCATCCACGACGGCGAGGCTGCCAATCATGCAGGGCAGTTGCCAGACTTCAATAGCGCCGGTGGCCTCTCGACAAAAGATCTTGCCCAAATAAGAGTCAACCCAAAACAATCGTTGATGCTCAGCATCCCAAAGGGGGCCTTCGCCCAGGGCGCAAGGCTCAGTGGTTATGAGGTGAATCTCGATCATGGTTTTTCCAAACGAATTGGCTAAGTGTATGCTGAGGAAAATATGGCCTCAAGGAGCAACAATGCAACGTACCACTGATATTCTGCCAGAGATACAAACCGAAATGGTCGCAGCCAATGGTCTTAATTTTGAAGTCGACATGGTCGGTGAGGGTGATCACCTGATCATTTGCTTGCACGGCTTTCCGGAACACAGCGTTTCCTGGCGGTTTCAACTGCCTTATTTGGCGCGGCTAGGGTATCGGGTGTGGGCGCCAAATTTAAGAGGCTATGGCAACTCATCCGCGCCGAGTGGTATTGGGGCCTACAGTCTCGAAAATTTGATGGATGACGTGGCGGGCTTGATCGATGCGGCGGGCTGCTCGGAGGTGACGCTCATGGCGCACGATTGGGGCGCTGTGATTGCTTGGCACTTCGCCATGCACCGAATTCGTGTGATTGATCGGTTGGTGATTTGTAATGTCCCGCATCCGGGGCCTGCCGCCGCTGCGATGAGTTGGGCGCAGCTTAAAAAGTCCTGGTACATCTTGTTCTTTCAATTGCCCGGGTTGCCGGAGCGCATGTTGTTAAACAGTACAGGGATGGGCGCCATGATCCAATCAACGGCAGCCGCGCCTGAAAACTTCTCTGAGGCCGTGGTGGCACTGTATGACGAGAATGCGGGCCGCAAAGACAATGTGACCGCCATGATCAACTACTATCGCGGCCTGGTCCGAGGGGGCGGGATGCGTCGACAAAAACGGTTGGGTTTACCGATTATTGATGTGCCAACCTTAATGTTGTGGGGGGAGGACGATATGGCGTTATCGATCGAGACAACCTATGGCACCGAAAACTATGTCCAAGATCTGACCTTGCGCTACCTAGCCGGAATCTCTCATTGGGTTCAGCAGGACGCACCCGAGGCCGTTAACGCCATGTTGGGCGCGTTTCTAGCCGGCGAGCCGGTTCCTGAATATCAAACGCTTGTCAGTGCTGCGCCCAACAACGTTGTCGAGCCATCCTGAATTAGGGCAGGTTGCGTCCGGCATCTCAGCCCTGGATTAAAGGGATGAGGGATGCAGGGGGCAGGGAAAGCCCGCCTGAGCGGTCAATCTGGCAGTGCCCCGAGCGGCGCGCGTCCGAGTGCTTGATTGAATAGGGCTTTGAGGGTGCCGTCGGTGGTTACAGTCTGTAGCCAGGCATCCACGTGCTGCTTGAAGACTGCATCCTTGGGCAGCCAAATGGCTTTTTCTTGATGGGTTAGCAGTTCACCCGGCAGCAAGGCGCATAAATCGCGGTGCTGACGGGTTTTCAAAGTCACCTCAATGGCATCGGTAAACATCACATCCGCGCGCCCAGCAAGAAGCTCATGGAAGATCAGCCGGTTGTCGCCGAACGCAATTAACTGGGCTTGCTGCAAGTGTTGTCGAGCAAACCGTTCATTGGTGCCGCCGGGGTTGAACACGGCTCGGGTTTGGGGTTGGTCAATGGTCTCAAAACGCTTGAACTTCTCTTGATCTTGGCAGCGCCCGATCGGCGTTTTACCGCCAACATGATACGGGGCAGAAAATAGGCCCAGCGCGGTCCGGCTGGGCGTGATCGAGACGCCGCTGATTGCAAGGTCAAAAGCATGCTCTGTGAAATCCGCGGTGAGGGTTGGCCAGCTGGTTTGTACGAACACCACGTCAACCCCCAGGTGGTCGCCGAGATTGTTGGCCAAGGTGATGTCAATACCGCTCGGTTGCGCCAGTGTTCCGCTTGAGAACGGCGGGTAATCCAAGGTGGTGCCCACGTGCAGCACGCCGGCTGCCTGAATCCGCTGAAGTTCGTCCTCAACCAAAGCAAGGTTGCGTAATTCATCGAATAATTGGTGTTGTAGTGCCTCGGGTAGCCCTTCGGTTTGGGTTAGGTGCAAAAACTGTTGCCGCGCTTCGCTGTCAACGGGGGTCGTTAACGCCGTCATGATTTGGTCGCCCAGGCTTAGCAGTTTAGGTCGAATCACCTCGGTTAAGCTGGGCGGGTTGGGCGCCGGCGCGTTGTCTTGCCATTGATCAAACCAGTATTGCTGAATGGTTTTTGCGGCGGTAATTTGGGTTGTAAAAAACTGTCGGGTTGGCCCCGCTGGTAAGCCAATGGCCAGCCCCGCGCGTTGTGCGTTCGCAATGACGATGGCCTCTCGGGGTAGATCCTCAATGGCGCGTTGATGGATGAATTTATAATGTGCAACAGCCTTCATGTGCCCCAATCGCGCGCCAATTGCGCTAAAAAGCTCGTCGCTGGCGCCCGCGGTAAGCGGCTGCAGCAACGCAATGAGGAGGATCAAGGCAGTGGTGAAAGGGGTTTGCATGAGGCGATGGTAACATCGTTTGTTGCATGTTACCGTCCGGTTGAACAGTTTGGAGCCAACTATGAGTGATGTCGTTTTATATGAGCAGAACGGGGCGATCGTGACCCTGACGTTGAACAAACACGAAACCCGAAATGCCATTTCGGAAGATGTCATGGTGAACGCCATTGTTGCCGCTTGCGATCGAATCAATGCCGATATGAGCGTGCGCGTTGTCATTCTGACGGGCGCCGGCTCTGCCTTCAGCAGTGGTGGAAACGTTAAGGATATGAAAGACAAGGTCGGGATGTTTGGGGGTACTGCCGCTGAAATTCGCGATGGTTATCGTCAGGGTATTCAGCGCATTCCTTTGGCGATTGATGCCCTGGAAGTGCCCATTATTGCTGCGGTCAATGGTGCGGCGATCGGGGCGGGATGCGATTTGGCGATGATGTGCGATTTGCGGGTTGCCTCTGAGAAGGCCATTTTTGCAGAGAGTTTTGTCAAGGTCGGGTTGATTCCTGGGGATGGCGGGGCGTGGTTTTTACCGAGGGTCATCGGACAAGCCAGAGCGAATGAGATGTCCTTTACGGGCGAGCCCGTGAATGCCCAGACAGCACTGTCTTGGGGGATGGTCTCAAGCGTTGTCGCACCGGAGGACTTGATGGCGGCCGCGCAGACATTGGCCGAGCGGGTTGCGGCGAATCCCCCTCATGCGCTGCGCATGACGAAAAGGTTACTCAAAGAATCTCGCAAAGCGGATTTGCCGAGCATTCTCGAGATGTCCGCGGGTCTGCAGGCCTTGGCGCACCAGATGGAGGATCATGTCGAGGCGGTGGATGCGATTCTTGAAAAACGAGTCCCCGAGTTCAAAGGCAAGTAGTCGGTTTTTCTAGGCAGCCGTTTTGAGGCGTTGTTCAAAGCGGCGCCTCGATTTAATGCGCAACAGGGGGCTTTAAAGCGCGTCGGTGCCTGCGTCTATCAGGCAGGGCATTTTGAACTCGGTTGGGTCTAAACCGAGGTTCTAGAACGTAATGGCTGCAGACAACAACGGCTGAAGACAACGAAAGAGAAAAAGAAGAAGAAGAAAAGGAAAAGAAAAAGGAAAAGGAAAAGGAAAAGACAAAGAAAGCTTGTGCCTTGGCATTTGCCGCGGGCAACGGTGGAACCCAGTGCGCATCGAATCAACCAGCTTGCCTTGGCGCTTACAAATCCAACCTGCGACTAAGATCGCGCGCCTCTGGCGCCGAATATTCGAGCAAAGACCGCAATTTATCGTTGCTCTTTAGCCGAGACGTCTTGTTGCCTTGATTGAATCCTCTCACCGAGATGCTCACAATGCTGGCGCCGCGCCGCTCGACCAATCGGATGCGGCTTTTGAGTTGGCCGCCGGTTTCAACCCAGTCGTCGATCACCAAGATCCGATCGCCCGGGGTCAATGAGCGCTTTGTTAACTTCGAAGGCTTTTTTTGCCGATATAGTCGGTAAAGCCCTGCCGAGCAATGGTGCGCAAAATGTTCGGTAACTTGCCAGATTGTCGAATCAAAACCAAACCTTTGCGCAGTGCCGTCGCAGCGGCCGATCCGAAGACAACCCCCAAAGATTCTGGGCACGCAATTTTGTTGAAGTCGTTATGGCGAAACGGTTTGACCAAGTCCAGCAATAACGCCCTGAACACGCGTGGATCCCGAAACAGGGTCGTGAAATCGAGTTTCGTGGGCGCTTTGAAGTCGATGTGTTTAAGGTATTACTCTGGATTCATCGGAAGGGCACTTGGTTGGGGCGGGTATCTTCGATCATAGCCTAGATGGCATCACGTCACGTGAAGGGTTACGGGTTGTTGCGCCGTGATCGGTTTAGCCTTGGAGCCCGCGCTCTGGGAAATCGCAAAATACCGCATCGACCTTCAGTGCTCGCATAGCGGCAAGGTCCGCGGGCTCGTTCACCGTATAAACCGCGACCTTTAGCCCGGCCTGCTGGGCGGCTGTAATCCGGTCCTCAGTTGCGGCTTTCAAGGCAATATTCATCCACTGACCACCCATCGCAAGGCTGCGCTCGACCATGTCTGGGACGGGGCGGCCCCACAGCACGCCTCGCGCAAAGATGGGGTCAGCGCGCTGCAGTTCCGCATGATCGAACGCGCTCAAGAGAAATTGATCTGCGCGCCAACGGCCAGTTTGGCAGGCTTTGCGAAGCAGTTGTGAGGTTGGCTCAGCGGTCCCAGGGCCTTTGAGTTCGACGTTGATGCCAACTTTGCCATCAAGCAGGGTTAGGACCTCGGATAAGAGGGGGACCTGCTCGTCATTGCCTGCGTCCAATCGCCGCACAGCCGCTAAACCGGCAGCGGCGAGGCTGCCGCTGCCATTGGTTGTGCGATCGAGCTGTTCGTCATGGATCACCAAGAGTTCACCCTCAAGCTGGTGCACATCAAGTTCTACCCAGGGGCAACCCAGCGCTGCTGCATGCTGAAATGCCGAGAGGGTGTTTTCAGGGTAATTGCCGCTGGCGCCACGGTGGCCAATGATGATCATGGAATATCCTTCAGCGTCTTCGATGCAGCGCTTGTAAAGCGGCGTTAAATTCGCCCAAGGCCACTGCATGGGCTACAATAAGGCGGGTTTACAGGCGGCTACTATGTCATACCAGGTTCTTGCAAGAAAGTATCGACCAGGCCATTTCAAGGCGATGGAAGGCCAAGGGCATGTGCTCCAAGCACTGATCAATGCCTTGGACCAAAACCGGTTGCACCATGCCTATTTGTTTACTGGAACGCGAGGTGTGGGTAAAACCACCATCGCCAGAATTTTTGCTAAATGTTTAAATTGCGAGCAGGGCGTCACGTCTGAGCCCTGCGGCACCTGTTCCTCTTGTGTCGAGATCAGTGAGGGTCGCAGTGTTGATCTGATCGAAGTCGATGCGGCGTCTCGCACAGGGGTCGACGACATGCGGGATCTGCTCGATAACGTGCAGTACCTGCCCACCGCGTCGCGCTTCAAAGTCTATTTAATCGATGAAGTTCATATGCTGTCTAAGAGCAGCTTCAATGCCATGTTGAAGACGCTTGAGGAGCCGCCAGAACACGTTAAGTTTTTGTTCGCAACGACAGACCCCAAGAAACTGCCGGTCACAGTCTTGTCGCGGTGCTTGCAGTTCAATTTGAAGAACATGACCCCAGAGCGCGTCGTCAATCATTTGAAATTGGTGTTAGCTGAAGAGGGCATCGAGGCCGACGATAGTGCGCTGTGGCAGTTGGGACGTGCCGCCGATGGCAGTATGCGCGATGCATTGAGCTTGACAGACCAGGCCATTGCGTTTGGTTCCGGCAAGTTGATTGGCGCTGAAGTGGCCACGATGCTGGGTACCGTTGATCGCCAAGAGGTTTACCACCTTATCGATGCGGTCACGGCAGGCGATGGTGCACGGGTTTATCAGGTGATTGATCAAGTCGCCGAGTTTGCGCCCGATTTTTCGGCGTTGCTCGATGAGGTGCTGACGGTGCTGCACAAGGTTGCGGTTTTTCAAGTGGTCCCCGAAGGCGTCGATAATAGTTTTGGCGACCGTGAAAAAATAGGACAGTTAGCGACCAGTATGTCCCCGGAACAGGTTCAGTTATTTTATCAGATTGCGTTGGTGGGTAAGCGCGATCTGAACCTTGCGCCAGATATCAAGATGGGCTTCGAGATGACCCTGATCCGGATGCTGGCGTTTGAATTAGAAGAGGACTCGCCGCCGGGTGCAACGGTGGCAGTCCCAAAGCCGCCGGCTGCTGATCGCAGCATCCCCAAGCCGGTTGCAAGCTCGCCCTTGGCAGGACTTCGAGACGCGCTCGTCAGTGGTCAGAGCCCGCACGACGTGCAACCAAGGCAGCCCGCGGCAGTACTGCCCAGCGCGGCAAGCGCAACGGTCGCGGCGGTGACAGCAAGCCCGGTGCCGCAAGCGCGCAGTGCCGTGCAGCCTGTGCCCGCAATCGAGGACGACGGTAAAGGGCGCCAGTCAGGAGATGGGCTGCCGCTTGCGAGCCCTGCCGTCGGCAGTGCGCCGGATGCGCAAGCGCGTCGTGCCACGCCACCGACCGACAAACCCCTTCGGGCTGTGTCGGATGAACCATCCATTCATTCTGACGAAAACGCGCCTGGGCAAAATCAATCCAGTGCTGTTGAGGCAAGGCAGCCGCCCAAACCGAGCAACGTGATTGAGTTGGCGGGTGAGGCCGTCGACGCAAAGGCCGCAAGTCCCACAACGGCGGATCAGCGTCAGCGGGATGACCGTTGGTGCACGCTGTTAACCCAAACGAATTTAGGGGGCATTGCGTATGCAATGGCCAGCAACTGTATTTTAACCAACGAATCGGAAGATGTGTTCCAGCTCAGTCTTGATCCGGCTCACTCGAGTTTGTTTAACGAAGGGCAAATTGCCCGATTATCGGAACTCCTCGGCGGCGTACTTGGGCGAAAGACCGACGTGTTGGTGACCATTGCGCTGGCTGACGGCAAGACGCCAGCGGCGCTGCTCAACGCCGCCCGAGCCGCGGCGTTGCTCGCCGCGGAAGAAGAGGTCACGTCAGACCCGGGTGTGCAGCACCTGATTGCAGGGTTCGATGCGAAGATTGTTGAGGGCAGTATTATGCCCAAAACCGCCAAAGGAGAAGGCTCAACATGTTAAAAGATGGAATGGACGGCTTGATGAAACAGGCCCAAGAGATGCAAGGCAAGTTCCAAGCCATGCAAGACAAGATGTCATCGATGGAAGTTCAGGGCGAATCGGGCGCGGGAATGGTCACGGTGCTCATGACCGGCCGCTATGATGTTAAGCGGGTGCACATTGATGCCGCCGTCCTAACGGAAGAAAAAACATTGCTGGAAGACTTGCTCGCGGCGGCCGTTAATGACGCGGTCCGGAAAGTTGAGGCCCAGCAAAAAGAATCGATGTCGAGCTTGACCGGTGGGATGCCTTTGCCGCCAGGCTTTAAGTTTCCTTTTGGCGCCTAGGTTATGACGCGAAAGGCGGGAAAGCTGCTATGAATGATGCTCTGATCGAACAATTGATTGATGCCTTTCGGTGCTTGCCGGGGGTCGGACGAAAGTCTGCCCAGCGCATGGTGTGGCATCTGCTTGAACGGGACCGGTCCGGCGGTGAAGCCCTTTCAAAGGTTTTGCATGAAACCTTAACCCGGGTGGGCGCGTGCCTGAGTTGTCGGAACTTCTGTGAAACGCAAACCTGCCGAATTTGTACCGACCCGAAACGAGATAAAGCGCTACTCTGCGTCGTTGAAAGCCCAGCGGATGTGATGGCGCTCGAACAATCTGGCAGCTTTCGCGGGCATTACTTCCTCACTAAAGGTAACCTGTCGCCGATCGATGGCATTGGCCCGAAGGAGATTGGTGCAGAGGCGTTGGTCGCCCGTTGCCAATCCGATGTGCAAGAAGTCGTGATCGCGCTGGATTCAACGGTCGAGGGTGAGGCCACCAGTCATTATCTATCCGATCGATTGCGCCCCCTTGGGGTGGTCGTGAGCCGAATCGCCCATGGCATTCCGATGGGCGGTGAACTTGAATTTGTGGATGGTGGTACTTTGGCGCACGCAATGCTGGGACGAAAACCGATCTAATGAACTATCACTATATTGACGATGATGCAGGGCTTGAGACTTTGCTAAAGGCCTGTGCATCGGCGCCCGTAATCGCCCTCGACACGGAATTTGCGAGGTTTAATACCTACTATCCCATGATCGGCCTGCTTCAGATCGGGCTGGGTCACGACAATTACCTGCTCGACCCGTTGCCGATTACAGATCTCAGTGGTCTGCAGGCGCTCATGAAGTGCCCGGATACGTTGAAAGTGGTTCATTCGGGTTCCGAGGATATGGAAGTCTTCCAGTACTGGCTCGACTGCGTGCCGTCCCCGGTATTTGATACTCAGATCGCAGCCGCCATGCTGGGCGTGGGTTATGCCTTAAGTTATCAAAAGTTGGTAGCGCATTTTCTGAGCATTGACATCCCCAAAGGTGAAACGCGATCGGATTGGTTGGCCAGGCCCTTGCGTCAATCGCAGTTGGATTATGCCGCGCAAGACGTCATTCATTTGTTCGAGATTTACCCAATGCTGGCTGCGTCGCTTGCAGAGCAAGGGCGCAGTGCTTGGGTTTTGTCGGAGTCCGCCAAGTTAACGCAAGACCTGCCGACTAAAATTGATCCCGAGCAGGCGTATCTAAAGCTGAAGGGCATCTCGTCGTTAAATTCTCGGCAACTGCAGTATCTGCGGTCGTTTTGCGCCTTTCGTGAGCGCGAGGCCCAGACCCGGAATGTACCCCGAAATCGGGTCCTTGATAATGACGAATTGATTGCGCTGGCGTTGAATGAAGTGCAAGGCGTCGCTGATATGAAAGGCGTCGATTGGATCGACAGACGTGCGGTCAGTCGGCATGGTGACGCGCTCGCCGCACTTGGTGCGGCCGCGAGCGAGGTGCCGACTGCTGAGCTGCCGGCGCGGTTGATGAACGACACAACGCCGGTGAATAAAAACAAATTAGATCGTTTGCGCCGCGTCGTCGCAGATCAGGCAAAACAGTTTGGGATCTCACCTGAACTGCTGAGCCGGCGCCGGGATCTGGAAGCCATTATAAAATCCGACAATCAGGGGCAGGCGACATTGCCCGAGCACCTGTTGGGCTGGCGTGAAGCGGTGGTGGGCGCGCCTTTGTTGGCGGCGATAGGACAATCATGAAAGTCACGGTGTATAAAGCCTCAAGCCGAGAATACCTATACGTGTATGTTGCTGAAGCGGTTGGGCTCGATAAAGTGCCGGCGGGATTACTCACGCAGTTTGGGGAGCCCACATTGGTCATGACCCTTGATTTGGCCGCGGGTCAACAATTGGCCCGAGTTCGATCCGACGAGGTGATGGCAGCGGTTGAAGACAAAGGGTATTACCTACAGATGCCACCGGTTGTTGGGCAATGAATTTCTGGGAAACCAAAAAGCTCAACGAGATGGATCGCGCAGAGTGGGAGTCTTTGTGCGATGGCTGCGCACGGTGTTGTTTGCACAAGCTTGAGGATGAAGACACCGAGGAGGTATTTTATACCGACGTGGTCTGTCGCTACTTAGACCAGGATGCGTGTCGGTGTACGGAATATCAAGATCGAAACCGCTTGGTACCGAATTGTGTTTGGCTCACACCGGACGATGTTGAAGCCTTTCATTGGTTGCCCACAACCTGCGCCTATCGGTTGGTGGCAGAGGGTAAGCCGTTGAATGACTGGCATCCATTGATTTCAGGACGCGCGGAATCGGTTCAAGAGGCTGGTATTGCGGTTACAGGCCGCTGCGTTTCTGAGGAGTTTGTGCACGAAGAGGAGCTCGAAGATCGCATTATCCGCTGGGTGCAGCAGTGATGATGGGCAGTCTTGAGTATTTTGTTGTCTGGGCGGTTTATCTTGGTTTTGGGGTGCTGTTTATGGCCCAGTTATTTGCTCTGACGGCTGCGCGGTCGTATTTCACCAAGGTCATGATTCGGGGCCATTTTATGGTGTTGGCCTTTACCCCGGCAGAAATTGCGGAATTTCCAGGGCATTACGCACCCGCCGTGCTAACGCTTGCCATGGACGTGTTGTTGAAGGGTGCTGCCACAACGTTTGCAGGCGGGTTCATACTGCTGGTGGCTTATCTGGCCATGTTGGCCAGTACGGGTGTTTATGGGTTGGTTGGTCGTCGTCAAAATCGGGTTGCATCTGAGTCTGCGGCGCATTAGGACGGTTATAAATCGCGGCTTTGGCCGAGGCTTGCTATGCTCGCGCAGTCAAATTAAAGTACTGGGCGAGTAAAAATTAATATTGATCAGGATGTAAGGGACGTTATGAAATTTTCAAGTACCAAAACCTATATCGCCACCGATGAACTTCAGATGGCGGTTAACGCTGCGGTCACACTTGAGCGACCGCTTCTGATTAAGGGGGAGCCTGGCACCGGTAAAACGATGCTCGCAGAAGAAATTGCGGAATCTCTAGGCTTGCCGATTATTGCCTGGAATATCAAATCAACCACTAAGGCCCAGCAAGGGTTGTATGAGTACGATGCGGTCTCACGGTTGCGTGATTCCCAGTTGGGTGATGACCGGGTACACGACATTAAAAACTATATCGAGAAAGGCAAGTTATGGGAGGCCTTCGACGCGGAGCATAAAGTTGTACTGCTAATCGATGAAATTGACAAAGCGGATATTGAGTTTCCGAACGATCTTTTGCAGGAACTCGATAAAATGGAGTTCTATGTCTACGAAACGGGCGAGATGGTGAAAGCCAAGGTGCGCCCGATTGTTGTCATTACCTCGAACAATGAAAAGGAATTGCCCGATGCCTTTCTTAGGCGTTGTTTCTTCCATTACATCCAGTTCCCAGATCGCGAAACCATGCAACAGATCGTGGATGTGCATTACCCAAGCATCAAGCAGGACCTAGTGAAGGAAGCGCTGGAGATTTTCTTTGATGTTCGAAAAGTACCGGGCCTGAAGAAAAAGCCCTCTACGTCTGAATTGATTGATTGGTTGAAATTGCTGATGGCGGATGATATTCCGGAAGAAATCTTAACCAACCGCGACACCACCAAAGCGATTCCGCCACTGTATGGCGCCTTGGTTAAAAACGAGCAGGACGTGCAGTTGCTAGAACGATTGGCGTTTATGAACCGACGTCAGTCGGGTGGTAATAGCTCTGGCGGTCAAGGCTAGCGCAACGCCAACTCCGGGCGTTTAAAGCCGCGAGGCTCGGGTTGTGACCCGGCGCATGGGTCCGTAAAGCAGGCCCAGAAAGCAGCCTCATGACAAGACCATGAGGCATTGCCCATGAGTCAGTGGTCGAAACAGAAGCCAAGCAGCTTCGGTAGAGTAAGTAAAAAGGAAGTACTGAGCATGCTGATCAACTTTTTCATGGAACTCAAAAAAGCGAGGATTCCGGTTTCAATCACCGAGCTGATGCATCTCTTGGAGGTGCTCAAGGCGCGTTTGGTTTATGCGGATATCGATGATTTTTACTATCTAAGCCGTATGACGTTGGTTAAAGACGAGCGTCATTACGATAAGTTTGATCGTGCTTTTAGTACTTATTTCAAAGGTTTGGAGGATCTTGCTAGCTTGCTTTCGAGCTTAATTCCTGATGAATATCTACGCCGAGAATTTGAAAAATCCCTCTCCAAAGAAGAACTCGAGAAAATCGAAGGCTTAGGCGGGCTTGAAAAATTAATCGAAGCCTTTAAGCGCGAGGTAGAGAAGGCGGCCCGTGGGGAAGGCGATAAGAAGGATAAAGAGGGCAAAGGTAAAAACGGTCAAGGGGAAGAGGGCGACGATAAGCGGGGTAAGAAACGCCGCGGTAATCGACAGTGGGACAAACGAGACTATAAAGCCTACGACGACAACATTGAGCTCGGTACCCGAGGATTAAAGATCTCGCTGCGGCGGCTCAGGAAGCTTGCGCGGACCGGTGCGGAGGACGAATTCGATATTAACAACACCATCGATAAAACGGCCAAAAATGGCGGGCTGTTGGATATCGTGATGCGGCCCGAGCGTCGCAATACGGTTAAGGTTTTGTTGTTTTTGGACAATGGGGGCTCGATGGACGCCCATGTGCGAGTGTGCGAAGAATTGTTTTCCGCGGCCCGCAGCGAATTCAAACATCTAGAAACTTATTATTTCCACAATTTTATCTATGACGGCGTCTGGAAAGAACACCGGCGGCGCATGAACGAGCGCATCGATACCTTCGATATTCTGCATAAATACAGCCACGACTATAAAGTGATCTTTGTTGGAGACGCGACCATGGCGCCGTATGAGATTACCCATTCCGGCGGCAGTGTTGAGCACTGGAATGAAGAGGCGGGCGCAATTTGGATGCAGCGACTGCAAGATACCTTCGATAAAGTGATCTGGATCAATCCCACACCGCAAGATACGTGGGAGTACTCAACATCGGTGGCCCTGACTAAGAAACTGGTCGAGGACCAGATGTTTCCGCTCACCATTCGAGGTATCGAAGAAGGGATGAATGCCCTGTCTAAGTAACTAAGACCCCGGTCTTAGTGTGATTCGTGACCTTGCCGTTATTCAATGAAGTGAAAGATCATGTCGCAAGCGCCACCCCGGCCCACCCTCGAGCAGCAACTTCAGGGCTGTTTAATTCGAGATCGTTTTTCGCTTGCCAAATTGGCCAGCAACCCGAGCCAAGCCAAGCAATTTGAAAAACGTAAGGCCCGCTCCGAGGCCGCTGTGCAGGCGCGACTTTCGGCAATGCCTGAGATTCGCTACCCCGAGATTTTACCGGTTGTTGCGCGACTCGAGGATTTAAAGGCAGCGATTGAGCAGCACCAAGTGGTGATTGTCGCTGGCGAAACAGGCTCGGGTAAAACCACCCAATTACCCAAAATGTGTTTAGCGTTAGGCCGAGGCGTGCTCGGCACCATTGGCCATACCCAGCCGCGCCGGGTTGCGGCGCGCACGGTGGCGGCGCGCTTGGCCGAAGAGCTTGCGGTGCCCATGGGCGAGCAGGTTGGGTTTCAGATTCGGTTTGGGGATCAAACCAGCGATCGAACCCTGATCAAAGTAATGACCGATGGTATTTTGCTGGCCGAGACCCAATCAGATCGATTTCTAGAACAATACGACACCCTGATTATTGATGAGGCCCATGAGCGCAGTTTAAACATCGATTTCTTGCTGGGCTATATCAAGCGCATCTTGCCCAAACGACCCGATCTCAAAGTTATTATTACCTCGGCTACCATCGATTTAGAGCGCTTCTCAAAGCACTTCCATGATGCACCCGTGATTGAGGTATCGGGTCGGACCTACCCGGTTGAGGTGCGTTACCGGCCAATGACCGAAAGACCCACGGAGGAGGATGCCGAGGTGGGGCTGCAATTGGGTATCCTCGAAGCGCTGAATGAGGTGATGAGCTTAGAGCGAGGCCACCGGTCGCCGGGTGGCGTGCTCATTTTCTTAGCCGGTGAGCGAGAAATCCGAGACGTCGCGCTCTTGTTACGCCGAAAGTGGGGGGTGCCGGCCGAAATTCTGCCGCTGTATGCGCGGCTGTCTGCCAAAGAGCAAAACCGGGTGTTCTCGCCTTTGCGGCAAACCCGGGTTGTGCTCACAACCAATGTTGCCGAAACCTCGCTCACCGTGCCGGGCATTCGCTACGTCATCGACCCGGGCATGGCGAGAATTTCCCGTTACAGCGTGACCTCTAAGATTCAACGCTTGCCGATTGAGGCGATATCCCGTGCCAGCGCCGATCAGCGTAAAGGACGCTGCGGGCGAATCAGCGATGGTGTTTGTTTCAGGCTTTATAGTGAAGAGGATTTTCTAGGCCGGCCGGAATTCACCACACCCGAAATTCTGCGCACGAACCTTGCAGCCGTGCTGCTACAGATGATGACCTTAAAATTGGGGGATCCGGCAAAGTTCCCGTTTATAGAGCGCCCAGAGCAACGGCAACTCTCGGATGGGTTTCAGTTGTTAACCGAACTACAAGCCATAGACGGTGACCGCAGGCTTACCCGCATCGGCCGTGACCTAGCCGATTTTCCGGTTGATCTGCGTCTGGCCAGAACCTTGGTTGAGGCCAACCGGTTTAGCTGCTTAAAGGAGGTCTTGATTATCGTTAGCGGTCTGTCGGTACAAGATCCAAAAGAGCGTCCAGCGGATGCAACCCAAAAAGCCGACGAGGCGCACCGGCAATGGCGGCACGGTCAATCGGACTTTTTAGATTTGGTGAAGCTTTGGGAGGGTTATGAGGCGACCCGCCAGGCCTCGACCCAGGGCGAGCTCCGTAAGTTTTGCCGAAGCCAGTTTTTATCGTATATCCGGATGCGGGACTGGCGAGAGATTCACACCCAATTGCTGCTCATTTGCCGCGAGAA
>Ga0114994_10001475_pt1 | contig 16940 bp, 10 predicted proteins | sample ArcticOcean_MG_C_9_FD_87043 | JGI IMG/M metagenome (GOLD analysis project Ga0114994, IMG submission 87043) | Marine microbial communities from western Arctic Ocean - ArcticOcean_MG_CB2_152 | ecosystem: Environmental > Aquatic > Marine > Oceanic | place: Arctic Ocean: Canada Basin | collected...
CCGCAGAACCCAACCGCAGATTCCGCCGCCGCCGCCGCCTGGTCGTCCTCCTGCCCGGTGCACACCCCACCCTGCCCCACGAAAACTGTCACCGCGCAAGCCGCCGCCAGCGCCGCCGGGTCGGCCCGCGCCCCGTCCGCGCCCCCTGCCCGCTTCGCCGCGAGGTCGTAGAAGCACGTGCGCTTGCAGTCCGGGGGGACGACCAGCGCACTCGTGCCCAGCGCGCCGCGCCACGTCGCCTCGTCCGCCGCGAAGGCCGCGGCCCAGACCGGCGCCGCGGCCGCCCGGGGCGCGCCCGACACATTTAACGCGTCCAGGGCCGTCTCTAATAACGCCAGGCGGTCCTGACCACTTGTTTCTGAAAGCTTCGCGAGGGCCGCTTTTACCACGTCCGGGCAGGGGGCGTCGTCGTGTTCCACGCGGGCCGCGAGCGCGCGCGCCCTCAACAGGCCCTGGCACCGGTCGTACCTCGTGCCGTCCCTGGCGGCGACGGCGCAGATCGACGCGATGGAGGTCAACGTCGTCCCGCACACGGCGGACGGCGACGCCGTGGCTAGAGCGACCAGCTCGTCCGCCGCCTGCGAAGGGTCGGCGGCGCAGACCCAGCCCAGCCCGTGCGGACCGTCCCCCATCATGCTCTGCGCGTCGCAGACGTGGCTCAAATCGGCGACGTCGCCGAACAACCCGCGCCGCGCGAGAATGCTCAAAGCCTCCGCCGCGAAGTCCGGCGACGCCGCGCACCTTCTAAACACGCGCGCGCGGCCTTGTGCCCCGCTCCGCCCCGAGGCGATGCCCGGTACGGTAGCGTCCTCGACGCCCGTCGCAATGTCGTCCGCCCGTAAACACGCGTCCAGAAAGACGGCGTGGGCGCCACATGCCTCGGCGATCGCTAAGGCCGGCGCGGCGTCCGAGGCCCACTGCGCCGCGCGCTGGGTCGGGGCGCCGCCGCGGCGCCCCGTCAAGGACGCGTCCGCCGCCGCCACTAAGCACGTTGCGCTCAGCGTCGCGTCGTCCCTTGCTTCCCTACTCAGTGGCGCCCGGTCGCCCAATAGAAGATCACTCAAATCTAAAGCGAGGCGCCGCAGCTCCGGGGGCGGCGCCTTCGCGTCGCACCGCGGGAAGCCCTGGTTTTCCAGCGCCTCCAGGGCGCTTCGGAGCGACTCGCGCGCGTCGCGGGCGCCCCACGGTGCGTCACTGGGCGGCAGTCGCAACCTCACCGCCGCGTCCTTGCGCGCGTCGCGGCCCGCCACGACCGCCGCCCGGATCAAGGCGCAGACGTCCCGGATACTCGAGGCGTCCTCGCAGGAAGCGAGGGACCGCCGCGCCGCCCGCAGCGAGTCGTGGGGCGCCTCGCCATATAAAGCATCAACGGCGCCCAGCCCGGCGGCGCGGCGCTTTTCATCGAAGGGTTCATCAGCGGCCACCTCGTCGGCGCACGCCTGCGACAGCAATTGCCCCGCGCGGTGCTTCCTCAACAAGAGCTTGGCGTGGACGCGCGCGGCCGCGGCCGCGCAGGCCGCCCGCCCGTGCGCGTCCGCCACCCGGGCCCCGCTTTCCGCGTCGAGGCAGCGCGCGGCGCCCGCCAGGGCCTCGACCAGGTTCGCATGGCGCCGCTCCCGCTGCTCGACGAAGCGCAGCGCCAGCGTCGCGCTCCCCGCGGCGTCGTCGCTGCCGAAGCCGTGCAGCGGCGTCGTCCCGAGCAATGAAGTGGAGGCATCGACCGCGGCCTCACCTAATTCTTGAGAGGGCGCATCATAAGCCCGGGCTGCGGCCCCGAGGGCCTCTAGCGCCGCAACGCCGGCGTCGCCCGCTCCGTCGGGCTCGAGCGCACCGACGAGCCGGGCCCAGTCCGCGGCCGGGCGCCCGACCTTGCGCGCGGACGCCGCGACCGGCGCCGCGTCGGCCGCCACGCCCAGGACGCTCCCGTCACTCACGAGCGCCGCGAGGCCCGAGGCACCCAGCAACGCGCGCCGCGCCCGCAGCTGGGCGTCGTTCGTTTCCGCCGCGAAGGGCGGCCCGAAGGCCACGCACGACAACGGCAGCGCGGCGATGCTCGTGCCCTCGACGGCGGCGACGCGCCACTCGTCGGCGCCCCGCGGCCGCCAGCAGGCCCAGGCGCCGCCCGCGCCCGCGACGATGGAGGGTGGTCCTACAGTGTCTAGGCTATCCAGGGTCACCTGCGTCGCGAAGGCGGGCTTCCTCAGCTCGCCGTGGTCGGCATACGTTAAAATGACGATGCGGCAGGCCTCGCCCGCGCGTTGCGCGGCCACGAGGCGATCGTCACCCACGCAGGCGGCCGCTTGCGTCACCCAGGGCTTCTTCGCCTCGCGGTGGGGCTGCGGCGAGAATGCCGAGAAGAAGCCCTGGGCGTCCGCGAAAGAAGCCTCGTGGGCGCAAATAAAAGAAGGCGTCCCCTCCAGGGACCACCGCTGGCACGCCCCACTGGCCAAAAAGGCGAAGAGGGCGCTAGTTTCCGAACTTGCGACACAAGCCACGCCGCCCTCAACTGTTACATCATCGTCATCGTCCCCCAGCAGCCCCACAACAGAAGACGCGAAACCACCCAAAGCCCCAAGGGACTTCCGGACCAGCCCCCGCTCGGCCCCGCGCGCCGCCTGCATTGAGAGCTGGGCCGCCTTCGCCTGCTCCTCCGGCCCTCCTAACGAAGCAAAGCCGTTCTGATCCAAACGATGTAAAGCGCCTCTAGCATCGCCCACGACCAGGGTCCGGCCCACAGCACACGCGGCCGTCGCGCGGCCCTCGAGCTCGTACAGTAGAGGCGGCGTGCCGGGCGCGCTGTCTATGGAGTGGACGGCGCAGGCGCTTTCATGGATCGCGGCGACGCGTTCGACCCGCGTGGCCGTCCCGAGCGTGATTAGCAACGGCCGCTCGTCGGCCGCCAAATCCAACCCCAACTTCAAAACGCGGTGCGCGCCGCCGCCGTCGCCGCGGGGCCGCCACGCGACGCACTCGTCGCCGTTTCCGAGGAGCGCCAAACCCCTTTCGTCCGCGCGGCCGTAGGTCGCCGCGGGCCCGAGCTCCAGCTGCTCCTTGAGGAGCGGCGGACCCGGGCAGAGGAGGTCCGCCGCGATGGACCCGTCCACCCTCCGCTTCTGGGGCGTCAGGGCCATGTGATTGTTGTGGCGGCTTGCGCGGCTTCCTCACGTGTCTGCTTGTCTCTGCACTGCGCACTGCAGAGGCTTTACCACCTTGCGCGGCGTAAAACCCGTCACGGCGGCCTAATCGGCGGTAAAACGGGTTTTTCGCAGAGCAGATTTGACTCGGCAGCGACAAGCTTGACGGGTTTTGACTCGTGTTCCTCGTCAAGCAGGATGGCGGAGATTGTTGATACCGCTGTGCCGGCCGCCGAAGCGCCGCCGGCGCCCGTGCCGGAGCCCGCCGCGGAGCCGGTCGTCGAAGCGCCGGCGGTCGCGCCGGCCTCGTCACACCCCCTCGTCACCATCGTGCGCGCGGCCGACGTCGACGCCGCCTTCAAGGCCGCGGCGCAGGGCTGGACTGTCTGGGACTCCATGAGCGGGCCCGACAAGTTCCCCTTCTCCTATTCGGAGGACGAGGAGGTCTTGATCACGAACGGCCGCGCGACGCTCACGCCCACGGCGGGCGACGACCTGACGCCCATCACGATCGGCGCCGGCGACCGGGTCACCTTCCACAAGGGTTTAAAGGTAAACTGGGTCGTGGACGAGCCGATGACGAAGTTCTACCACTACCCCGTGCCGCCGCCGAAGATCGCCTGCGACAAGTGCGGCCTGGAGTGCTGGGAGGAGTCCTACTTCGTCGAGGCGGGGGGGCTGGACATCTGCCCCAAGTGCAAGAAGACGCGCGACCCCGCGGACCGCAAGGCGTGGCGGAACGCCGAGCGCCAGCGGCACGGCGAGCCCTGGGACTCCGACGCCGAGGACGAGAAGCCGAAGAAGAAGAAGGCCAAGAAGTAGGCGCCTCTCGTCGTTCGTATACTGCCCCCTCGACCACCCCCCGACGCATGTGGTAAGCGGAACTTATGTGTGTGTGTGTGTGCCATACTTACAAAAAAGGCACGGGTTCTTTCACATAAAAATTTATCCAGCGCGAGCTGCGTTGAGTGGACGTCTGCCTTGCGAAGTGGTGGCTCGCAACTGTAGTAGTACACCTGCTACCTGCGCCAGCTGCTGCGCGAAGAACCGCATCGCTAGAGTCGTCACAAAGCAGCAGTGCACAAGGCTCTGTCAAAGAGCTACAAACAGCCGTGACCGCGCGCATTAACAATGGCCACGATTACCGACCTCACGCACTCCGACGACGAGCAGCCGCCCGCGCCGCAGAGATCTGACAACAAGCGCACCTCGATCGACCTCACCAAAGACTCGGGCGACGAGGCTCCTCCGGCCCAGCGCGCGAGAACAGGCGACGCGCCGGCCACGCCGATCGCGTCGCGCCCGGACCTCTGCCCGCTAGCGCTCCAACAAAATGGCCCGCCTCCAGCCGTAATAGTCGTGGCGCCGCGCCACGTCCGCAAGGAGGCCATCCTCTTCTGCGAGACGGATCGGGACAGAAATCACGTCGGAATAACTATCGCCGGCGTCGTCTTCGAGAACGCCAACTGCCACCTGATCTCCGAGAACGCCGCGACGGTCCGCCAGGAAGAATCGAACGTCCGGGCCGCCGCCCACGGCTGGATCAACGAGCCGGGCATCGAGGCGCAGGCCATGCTCAAGTTTCTGGCCGAGGTCGCGGGCAAGCCGGATTTGGAGGCATTCCTTGGGGCGCACGCGCGGACTTCGTCGGGCGCCGGCATCAAGGTTGAGTTCGGCGCCGGGATTAAGGCAACGCTTTCGTGGATCTGCCACGACATGGCCTTCGACGACGAGTTCCACCGTGTGTCACGCTTAGACCACAACGGCTCTCTTGTGGGCGAGACGCGGTACAACGGCTTCCATCGCGAGACGCTCCGCGCGGCGCTGCTCGACGACGGCTTCGCGCCGGACGGCTCTTCCTTCGAGCAGGCGCTCGCGGAGAAGATGAAGACGTGGTCGTTCTACGTGTCGACGGAGAACGGGGCCGCCTCGTCGGTGTACAACGTGTCGAACCGCTCGTGCCCGGGAGAATGCCCGCCGGAGTGTCCGACGGCGCAGTTCTTCCCCGGTTGTCAGTTCAACCATGACCCCGAGGGCTCGGGCGAGATTCTCGTTTGCATCGAGCACGACGTGAGCGGCGGTGCGGCAGACCTCCTCAGCTGCCCCGTCAAGTCCTTCGTGGTCCTCGCCGAGCGGAGCGGCAATTCCTCCTATCCGTGGAAGCCCGGCGACGGCGGCTTCTATGAGGATGGCGATGGGGATTACTGACCACGCCCAACGCATGTGTAAAGTGGAACTTATGTGCAGAGAGTATTGCAAAGTTGCTGTGTTGTTGCAGTGGTAGGGGTATTAGTGGGTGGGGCCCGGGGGAGGCCCGGGGGGGGGAGACGCCACGGGTTTTAGCGCACGGGTTTCTCCGGATCACAATTAGATACAGTCAGCGTTTTTGGCTGGCTTGAAAATCCAAAGCAAGCGAGAGTATCAACAAGCAAACAAGCGATAGCTGTGCAAAATGCATAGATCCGTAGCATTCCTGCTCGCCAGCGCGACCGCCTTGCAGCACGCCACGCCTGGCCGGCGGACGGCCACGCGGCATGCCGCCCTGAGCCTCGATGAGGTGAGGGATATGAAAGCGCTGCCGCCGGCGGACAAATCACAAGTCACGGTGCTCTCCGACGCGGATGCCGTTGGTAAGGAGGTCTGGAAGCGCATCGACGAGGCGGGCCGGCGCGCCGTCGAGGAGCGCGGCACCTTCACGCTCGCGATCCCCGGCGGCTCCGTGCTTAAAATGCTGGCGGACACGAAGCCGGCCTGGGCGAAGGACTGCGTCCTCGCCTACGTCAACCACAAGGCGGTGAACGACGACGACGCATCGCTCTCGACGCACGCCAATGCGAAAGCGGGCTTCCTCGACGCCGGCTGGGACGGCGCGGACGTGCTGGCTTTGAGCGGGTCCAGCGACGCCGTCGCGGAGGCGTGTAGATACGCGGAACTCTTGGAGCTCGCGACGAAGCAAAACCTCCTGCCGGTCGCCGCCACGGCGACGGGTGAGACGATCCCGGTCTTCGACTGCATGGTCATCGGCGTGGGCGACGACGGGCATATAGGTTCGCTCTATCCAGGTAGGGACGAGGTCACGGACGACTACGCGTGGTGCCTCCCCGTCGAGATGAAAAATCCGGGGTCTATATCGCTCTCGCTCCCCGTGATCCGCGCGGCGCGCGAGGTGCTGGTGGCGGCGTGCGGCGTCAGCGAGAAGTACCCGCAGGGCAAGTCCGACGCGATGCGCCGCGCCATCGAGACCGAGGAGGGGATCCGCGACTTCCCGGCGGCGGGACTGCGCGACGTGGCGCAGTACGTCTTCGACGAGGCGGCCGCCTCTAAATTAACACTTTAATCCCCGCAACTCTCCTCGTCCGATAGCGAGTTGAACGGGTTGAAGCAGCCCGAAGACTGCGGCGCGGGCGCGCCGCCCCAGAAGGAGGTGCAGTCGTTTGAGGACGCGCCGCCCAGGAAGAAGCCGCAGAAAAGCGGCGCGTCCTCGGCGCGGTGGTCCACGGCCGGGCCCTCGCCGATGATCTCGCGTTCGAGTGGTGATTGAGGTGAGTCCGGAGCGGCTGGCCAGTGCGGCTCCGGTGCTTCGTACTGCGGCTGCTCGGCGAGCTCCGCGTAGCGTCTTCCCATGGGCGACGGCTTCGGGACGGCGGGTGGCGTCTCCGGCGTCGCGTCGTGGAGTTCCCTCATTTGCCGCTGCGCAATGAGTGACTTCACTTCGTCGACAAAGCGGCCATGGCCGCGCCCGGGGCGGTCCGCCGCTGCGGCGACGGCGTCCGCGCTCGCCCGCTCCGCGGCGCTGAGCGGCGAGTGCCGGCTGCCGGGCGACGTCCCCAGCTTCTGTTCGATATGTTCTATTTTCTCCGGGACGCCCGGAAACACCTCCTTGAGGAAGCTGTTCTCCATGCTCTTGCCCCGGCTCGAGGGCGGCGCGTCGCGCTCCGCCGGTAACTGAACCTCCAGCGTGCGGCCGCGCGCCGGGGCGGCGGCGCGGCGGTCCCGGTCCGATTTTCTTGCCATGGTGTAGTCTGCTCGACGGCGTGGAGGGTGACGAGCCGCTCACCACTCCTACGTAATTGTCAGCCGCCAAAGGGCAGCCTTCCGCAGCGCGACTGAAGTGACAGCCGCTTTAGTACAGCTCTCGCAGTCCCAAGCATTGCGCGCGGGGGAGAGTACGTGCGGGTATTTTCGCCTTAACGCGGTAGACTATCGTCTGTGTGCTCTCTCCCACGCGCTCGCACCTGCCACCACGTCATCGAGCTGCGTCAGACGCACACACGACGTCCTACGGGCCAGCGCGTCGTGTAGAGAGGCAGCGTGTCGTGACCAGGGGCTGCCTGGGCACCGTCCTTACCGGGTTGCCTACGTCTGTGCGAGATAAAGTATCATGTTCGAGATCCAGCTCGAGACGTATCACAAGCCGCTCTGCGTCGCACCGACGCTGCGGCCCGCGCGGGCCGTGTTAGACGTCGACGTCGACTGGCCGGTCGTCCGCCTGAAGCGGGAGATCCAGTCGCTCTGCCGCACGATTAGTGGCCAGCACGCGCTGGCGCCCGGGCGCCAGATGTTAAGCGTAAAACAGCTCGACGAGGAGAGCGGCGAGCTGAAGCCAATCGGGATGGACGACGACGCGACGCCGCTGAGCGCCTACGATATAGAGGAGCAGAGCAAAGTCTTCCTCAAGGTGCGGCCGTACGTCCACCGGCCCGTCGAGGTGCCGCCGCCCTGGTCCGATGCATTTATGCATGGGACCCTGTAGCAAGTAAGTACACAAAAAGGGGAATTACTACACTCACGCGGCCGCCAGCACGGCGATGGGGATCGCGATGGACGCCGTCACGAGCGTCCCGACGGCGACGCCCCACTTGACCTGGTTCATGAGGTGCCAGCGCTTCAGCTTCCGCGCTTGCGCGCGGAAGGCCTTCGTCGCCGCGTTCAGGTCGTCCGCCTTGCCTTCCAACTGGTCGAGCTTCTCGCCCCGGTCTAATAGCATCTCCACGTTGCGCTCCATGATGCCCCGCACGGCCTCGACCTGGTTCGAGACCCGTTGGAGTTGAGCACTTGAATTCGCGTCCCGAATTTCTCGAACTAAGACCTCGCGCAGCTGCGCGGCGCCGTCTTTCGTACACCGCGTGCGCCCCTGCTTTGCCGCCTCTTCCAAGTCCGCGTCGACCATGGGCCCGAGCATCAGCGCCAGGCGCTCACAAAGAGCTTGCGCCTTTTGGACGGGGTAGCCCATGCCGAAGGCCACGACGTAGGCCGTCGTGCCGTCCCGATCACAGACTGGCAGCTTGATGGCCCGCAGCCCGGCGCCCTTGGCACTGGTGTCCGCGACGTCGTCCCAGCCGGGCGGGTCCGCGCGCTGAGAGATCCGCCGCGCCAAAGAGGCGTAGCGCTCCCCGCCTTCCTGGTCGTCCTCGGTCCAGCTTATCAGCGTGCGGTCGCGGCTCACGCCCACGAAGCCCACGCGCGCCGGCGCCGCAGGGTCCAGCTTCGCGCCGGCCAGGGAATGGTGCGCTTCTCTTGCTTTGCGCGCCGCCGTCGTCGACAGCCGTCTGGCCTTGTCCGACGCCTTATTTGCCGCGGCCTTGGCCGACGCGTTGAGCTGCGAGCCCATGGACGACGCGCGCGCGCCGAGCGTCGGTCTTGGTTCATTTGTGGAGCTCGCCGACGACGTCGACGGCTCGGCCGCGCTGCCCGACGACTTGAAGGGGTTGAAGCCCAGCTTGCGCGAGAAGGAAGTCATGGTCGAGGCTGGTTCTTTTTTGATGCTTTTCTTGGTCGCTAAAACCGGCCTTACAGCTCGATTTCCCGCGTCGGTTTCCGCAGTGCGTGCCGGCAGTACTCGAAGCACCAATTTGAGCGTGGATGGCAGGGGGGACCGTGAATCGTTTGGCTTAAAAAAAAGCAGCTCGCAAGGCCACGAAACCCGTACTCAAGAGCCGATGTCGCGAGCACTCGTTAACGCGAAATCATAGATGTAGATGACACACTCAAGTATAGAGGCTTCTCAGCCGGACCCGCGGGTTTGCAAAGAGACAAGCGCTCGCAGCGCCAAATTGTCAGAGAGCGTCGTGGCTACAGGCCGAAGCAGTGCAAGAGGCCACCGGCCCGACGCCGGAGCGGTCCGCACCGCACGGGAAGGGCTGCCCGCGCCGGAGAGGCAGCGCGGCAGCAGCAGCCGACCTCTAGGCCTAGCGCCGACACAGCCAGACAGCGGCGCGGCCGAGACCGCCATGGCCTCCGCCGCCGCCATCCTCGCCGACGCGAGCACGGTGGAACTGGAGTTCGTGCGGCCCTTCCACCCCGTGTTGAGGAGGGACGAGAGCGAGTTCGCGCGACTCTACAAGAAGCTCGATGATTTGGGCGTGGACATGGGCTTCCAGGGCTTTCCTGAAGACGACCCGGATTTTCTCTACAAGCTCTTCGCGATCTTAGGGGATGAAACGCGAAAAGACTACATATGCTGGTGCCCCGAGGGCCGCGTCTTGATGGTAAAAAACATCAGAATGTTGCGGAGCGACGGCCACTTCGCGGCGCACGACATCCGCGACGACCGGTTCATGGCCCACTTGCGCTTGCACAACTTCCGACAGTTAGACAAGGGTAGAGCGCGGAAGTACTGCCGAGGGAGTAGAGAAAGCGCGAAGTGGCTCCTGTTCCTCAACCCCGTCATTCATTTGGATCGCGGGGACGGCGTGTTGAAGAAGTACATCCGGTACTGCCAGGTCCTACGTTTGAAGGCCTTGGTGGGGTGGCGACGGACGCCGACGTTCAGCACGTACCCCGCGGAAGCTTCCGACGGCAGCGGCACGCCCCCGTCGCCCTGGAAGTGGAAGTCGCGGACGGGGAGTCGCCCGGGCACGCCCCTGACCGCTCTGGAGATGGACCACGTGACCGCGTGTCGACAAATCCTGGCGATGGTGGCCCCGAAGATGGTCTCGTCCCTGACGCTGGAGGAGATCGGGGACGTTTTGAGAGATGGCGAACTCCGGATTTACACCGTGGACGAGACGGTCTTCGCCGAGGACGACCCGCCCGATGGCTATTACGTGTGTCTGTTCGGCGTCGTCAGTGTCTACAAACTCGGCGGCGGCGTCAACTGGTGGAAGTCCCACGGACGGAAACTGGTGGATCTCAGGGCCGGCGCCGGCTTCGGGGAAGTGGCCTTCTCCAAGCACTGCCCCAACCGGAACGCGTCGGTCGTGGCCGCGGGCGACGAGGACCTCTTTACCGTGGCCCAGGAGTGCGCGCCCGAACTGAGTCACACGGTGTGCTTCGTGACGAGTCCTAGAGCTTTCGAAACCGTTTATGCTGAAAGAAACAAGCTCTTCGACACGAAGATCGCGCTGCTGCGGCGGTCGCCCCTGTATAGGCACTGGCGGGTCGAGGACCTGTACAAGCTCGCGAGCGTCATGAAGCGGCGCATCGTGCCCAAAGGTGCGGTCGCTAAACGATCCACGACGGAGGAGGTCGTGTTTATAAGGAGTGGTGCTCTGAAAGTGTTTCGAACAAGAGAAACGGGTGCAGGAGAAATAGAAGTGGCGTTACTAGGTCCTGATGATGCCTTTGGACTAGTAGAGATGCTGGGCCAGGCCGGGACGGGGAGGCGGGCCGTGGCGGCCCAGACCTCGGAGCTGTTCGCCGCGCCGGTGTACGTCTGCCGAGATTTATCCCTAGCCAACGCCAAGACGAAGCGCGAGCTGGACAAGATCGTCGCGTCCCGCGTGCGGTGGGAGGGCGTCTGCGAGGAGGCCTACAAGCAGGAGAAGGTCGCGATCACGCCCTCGATGATGAACTACGCGGAGTACCAGGTGAACGCGCACGGCGTCACGCTGGTGCAGTCCGTCAATAAGGAGAAGCGGAAGAACGCCCTGGACGAGACCAACTCCGACCTGCAGGCGGTCGTGTTAAGCTCCCAAGGTTTGATCGAGGAAGCGGACGAACTCAGCGGGGAAGATAAGTTGGACGAAGCCGAAGTTTACATCAAGCAGTGCTACGACCTTTGTCGAGCCACCCTACGGAAAGTAGAAGTCCTGTCGAAGCGGAGGAAAATAGAGGACGGCCCCCGCGCCACCTTCCGGCAGTCGCTCGGGGCCGCGCTACTTAGTTCGGAGGAACGGTTAAATAAAATAGAAGAGGTGCGGGCGCGTCGATTGATGGCCGCGAACCGCGCGCAGTGCACGCCGGAACCGTCCTTCCTGACGGAGGGGTCCGTCGCCGAGACCATTATGACATCATGTTCGACGGCGACGCCGTGCCCGGCCCTCGACGCCAAGATTACCAAAAAGGTGCGGCAGGGAGACCGAGGCCGGGAGCGGGTCTCGGCTTTCCGCGCGCTCAACGAGTCCTTGATGATCGGGGACGCGCCGAGCGTGCAGCCGCAGCCGTCGTGCTTGACGGAAGGCGACGGCGAGTCCGAACCAGAGGACTCCGAGGAGGAGGATGTTGAAACGACGACGACGGTTCGACGACGGAGGGAGCTCGGAGAGTGCTTGGTGCACTCGCTGTCCTTACACGAGCACGCGACGGCGTCGGACATGCAGTCCAAGTTAGATGAAGACCTCGAGCTCAGGATGGGCGCGTACGGCCTACCCCCGAACGGCTTAAAACGAGTAGGCGTGCCACGCAAGAAGAAGCGCACCTTCTTCATTCCCTCGTCAAAACCGCAGAAGCAGCCGACGTTCGGGAGCGACGAGCCGCCCGCCTACGCTCAAAAACCGAAGCCCAAAAAGAAGAAGGCCGTTCCACTGCCGCCGAACCCCTTCGCGCGGCCCGCGCCCGAGCCCATTGACCCGGACGAGCTCCCGCCCCTGGAGAAGCCGCCCCCCAAGATGGTCGTGCAGTTGCTCGAGCGGCACCATTTGTCGTCGAAGCGCCAGGCCGCGGTCATGGCGAAGCGGTCGCAGCTGTACGAGGACGCGGTGGTCGCGACGAGCCCCCAGGAGACCAAGCGGCGGTTGCAGCGGAAGAAGAAAGAGTAAACATGTTAATCATCTACCGCCGCGGCGCCACCGCAAAATCTCTGTGGTCCCCCACCTCGTGCGGCGGGTGCACCGTGTGGTACAGGGCCATGCCCGTGCCCTTGACCCTGTCCTCGACCATGTGCAGGCCGTGCACGACGGCCTTGACGTCATCGTCTAAAGTGGCGCCGACGTCGGCCAGGTGGTGGACCCACGTCGGGATCGGGCCCACGCCCAATCTTTGCGCAAAGGCGTCGGAGAACGAGCAGCAGTTCTTCCGCAGTAAGTCGTAAGAAGGGCCCATCCACTCCGATTTAATCGAATCGAGGATCGCTTGCACGTCGTCCAACTCCTTGCCGCAGTCTCCGAGGTAAATCGATTCCCTATAGGTGTGCATCGGGCACGATTTCGGTTTACAGGCGAAGATGCCGCACTTGTTTCTCCGGCACCCGCCGAAGCTAAACTCCTGCCCGAAGACCTCGATGGCCCCGTGGAAGATGCCCCCCTCGTGCAGGAAGTTCTCCACGACGTAGTTGATCTCTTGCACGGCCTTGGCGTGGCCGACCGCGTAGACATGTAATGTGACGGGCGTCTTGGCGTCGGCGATCATGTCCCGGATCTCATCGGCGGACGCATTACTTCCGCATGTCATGTAGTTCATGATGGACTCCCAGGTGCTCTTGTCGAAGGCGGGGCCCAAGGAGAGCATCTGCTTGGGGGCCGCCCAGGAGCGCCGTTCTTGGGCCGCCATCGGTGCGGCACTTATCTGTCCGCAGCGATGCGGCGCGCAGCTTTTTACGCGTCTGGGCGGCGTACTCGGGCAGCCTCTGCTTGCTTGCAATGGTGAGAGGCAAGGTGCTTGATCGAGAGCTTTGGGCCCGGGGCTTTCGCTGGATGTCGAGCGGGAGCTCTGATCGCCCCGCCACCGGTCGCGGGAGGGCGGACAAGTCCGTCTTCGAAACGCGCGGGTTTTTACGTTCGGGGTTTCCCAAAAAGTCGCCGGGCGTGCGTAGCGCAGCCTTGCACTAGCACAAGTGCTGGGAGCCATTATTAGTCGCGCCTGAGAACGGCGAAGTCCGCAACGCGCAAGCGGTCGCGGCGGCAGCGCCAAAGCTGGAAATTCAGAGGCTTGCTTGCCGACAAGCGCGTGCAAACCGCACGCGCGGTCGACCCGCACGGCTCGCGCCGGCTTAGACCGGAGCCATGCCCGAGGCGCCGCCCACCGCCGAGCAGCGGCGCGCCATCAAAGCGGCCCTGGACGACCCGCGCCAGAAGTTGGGCGACGTCCACTACGTCCTCTCCCAAAAATGGTGGGCGGCCTGGCGCCAGCACGTGGGGTACGAGAAGGGCGACTCGCCCTCGTCTTTAGATCTGGCGGGCTTGTCCTTAACGCGAACGTCGAGTGTGGACGAGGGCCCGGGACCGATTACGAACGAACCGCTCGGCGTGCTGGTTCAAAATGAACTCATCCTGCGGGAAGGGCTGGTGGAGCGGGACGACTACGCCTTAGTACCATCTTCAGCCTGGGAGAAGCTGGCGCGGTGGTACGGCCGCGACCACGCCTTCCAGGCACGCGTGGTGCAGGGCGCGAGTTCCAGCGAGTTGACCATCGAGGTCTTTCCCCTACGCTTTGACCTTCGGGACGTGAACGACGACGGCACCGCCGGGGCGCACCACGCATCGATCCACCTCTCGCGCAGTGACCCCCTGAAGAAGGCCCTCGGCAAGCTGACCCAGTCAGAAAACAGTAGAGTGTGGCTCAAGCCGGCGGCCGAGGACGCCTTCGCGGGCGAGAAGACGGGCGCGCCGCGACGGCTGACGGAAGCCTTTTGGAACACCAACGACTGGCGCCTCCTCGAGGGCGACGAGGAGGCCATGGTCGGGGGCGTCCCCGCCATCTTCGAGGACCGGGACTGGCCGCGCTGGGGGTGCCTGATCGAAAGTCGCAGGTCGTCCAGTGCCGCGTGGCCTCGAGATGCAAGGCGGGAGGCCTGGCGCAAATCCATAAAAGTGGGCGACGCCGTGGACGCCAAGGACTCGGAAGGGCGGTGGTTCGACGCCCGAGTGGTCGAGATAGAGCACGAGAAGGTCAAGGTCCACTTCAACGGGTGGTCTTCGCGGTGGGACTTCTGGTTCCTGCGGGACGGCGAAGGTCTACAACCGTTGTTGTCTCAAACGGATGACTGGCGACGATTGAGAGTGGGCGACGCCGTGGAGATGCGCAACGACGGGGAAAAAGCCCTGTGGTACGAGGGTCGCGTGAGAGAGTTGGAGGGTACGAAAGTCCAAGTGGTGCCCGTGGCGCGCGGCACGATGGAGCCCCTCTGGTGCGAAGTGTGTTCCGAGTCCATCTGTAAGCTGGGCACGCACATCAAGGCGAAGCGGAAGGAAGTGACGATGGGTCCCCGCGCGAGAAGTGGCTCGTACGACGGTCGTTCCCGTTCGCACGTGCGGGGGGCGCCGCCCGCGCGCGGGGCCGTAGGCCTGTCCAACCTGGGCAACACGTGCTTCATGAACAGTATGTTGCAGTGCTTGAGTCATACACGACCATTAACAGACTACTTTCTGAGGGACGAAGACGACGCCCCGAAATACGTCCAGGACATTAATGAAAAAAACCCGCTGGGGTGCGGTGGCAACTTAGCGCGGGCCTACGCGGACTTCGTGCGAGACGCCTGGTCCGGGAGCTACAGCACGGTCGTGCCCGCTCAACTAAAAAAGGCCGTAAGTATCAACGCGCCCCAGTTCTCGGGCTACCAGCAGCACGACAGTCAGGAGCTCATGACCTACATGCTGGACGGTTTACATGAAGACCTGAACGGCGTGCGAGATAAGCCTTACGTGGAAGACGTCGAATCCAAGGGCGAGCCGGACGAGGTCCTGGCCGAGGAGTCCTGGAAGCGCTTTGGGTTAAGGAACAAGAGCGTCGTGGTCGACCACTGCTACGGGCAGCAGAAGTCGCACATCACCTGCGGGAAGTGCGGCCACGAGTCGACGACCTTTGGGGTCTACAACGCCGTGCACCTGCCCCTTCCCGCAGCTGGTGCTCGGCGGGTCTCTTGTACTTTATTCAGGAAAGAACAGGGACCCCTAAAGGTCATCGTTAGCGTCCAATCTAAAGACACCGTGAGCGTGCTGAAGAACGCCTTGGCCCGCCAGGTGTACGCGGACGGGTCCGTGGACGGGGGCGCGCTAGATTTGTGCGACGTCTGGGGCCACCGCGTCTACCGGACCTTCGCGGACGCGTTCTGCGTGGAGCACATCAAGGCGAGCGACGAGCTCGTGGCGTTCGAGCTCGGTTCTAGGGAGCGGGCCGTGGACGTCCTGTGCGGGCGACGGTCCCGTTATGCTTCATCGGATAGGCAGGCGCCCTACGAATTATTCGGGCGGCCCCTGCGCATCGCGGTGGACGCCACTACCACTTGTGGTGATGTCCGACGCGTGGTGAGAGAAGCCACGCAGCGCTTCGCGAAGGACTACACGTTGCAGATCTCGGCGGCGGCCGGGACGCGCTATGAAAGTGACTTGCCCGCGGATGAGGAGCTCCTTCCCAAGGACGTGGCCACCTTAACCTTGGAGTTCACCGGGGACGAAGGGTACGACACTGGGGAAGCCGACAAAGTCGAGGAGCACGCGTCCTGCGCGGACGACGGCCACCGCGACATCAATCTGGTGGACTGCTTCCGGAAATTGGCGGAAAAGGAGCAGCTCGGCGAGACGGAGCAGTGGTACTGCGGGAAATGTAAAGAACACTCGCGAGCCTTCAAGAAATTGGACCTGTGGAGCACGCCGGAGATATTGATCCTCCACTTAAAGCGCTTCCAGTACGCGCAGAATACTTATTTTGTGCACCGGCAGAAGTTGGACGACCGGGTGGCCTTTCCCGTTGTGAACCTGGACCTGTCCAGCTGCGTCCAGGGACCCACCGCCAAGAACGCGCAGTACGACCTGTACGCCGTGTCGGAGCATTCGGGCGGGCTAGGTGGCGGGCATTACACCGCGACGGCGAAGGACGACAACACGGGCGTGTGGTACCACTACAACGACTCGGTGGTGTCGCGCGCGGAGAAGAACGGCGTCGTGACGCCGCAGGCCTACGTGCTCTTCTACAAGCGGCGGCCGAGTAAAAGTAGCTAACATTAAGCTGGCCCGCCGATGGGTAGCCTGAGGGGAGTGGTGGCGTTTATGTACCCCGCCACAGTCTATGTTAGCAGTACTTGTGGTACACGTTATCACATGGGCTCAAGGTTCGGGGCGGCGCCTACTGGAACAGGTCGTAGATGATCTTGAACAAAGCGACCTGCAGGGGCATGTCCCCCAGGTGCCCGATGAGGCCGCCGACGTGGCGGCCGGTCGGGCCGTTCTTCGCGTAGCCGTAGCCGTACACAATTTTGCCGACGTTCCAGAGCCCGCCGCACGCGGCGGCGAAGAGGGGGTAGTAGAGGCCCACGACGAGGAGCTGCATGAGGAAGTAGGGCAGGCCTTCTAAAGTTTGCTGGTGGGCGCGCTGCGCGCTGTTGAACGCCTCCGCGTGCTTGTGGCCCGCGGGCGCGTAGAGGTTGGGGTACTTGACATCATACTTCTTGCGCGCCATGATCACGTTGACGACGAGGTACATGTTCGTGAAGAAGACGCCTGCGGGGAACGCGCGTCGTGCGCGGCGAGATCTCGCTCCACGCGTGAGCGATGTGTGCTCCAGCGACCGTTACGCACGTAGCTCCTCCATCGAGACGCCGCGGCGATCACCGAGGGGCGACCGCACTCGGCGCGCGCGGGCACTTGCCCTCGGCGCGCGCAAGTATGTAGCGATATGTGTAATGCGCGCGTCTCTAGCACAATAAGAGACTAA
>Ga0114994_10001478_pt1 | contig 16919 bp, 14 predicted proteins | sample ArcticOcean_MG_C_9_FD_87043 | JGI IMG/M metagenome (GOLD analysis project Ga0114994, IMG submission 87043) | Marine microbial communities from western Arctic Ocean - ArcticOcean_MG_CB2_152 | ecosystem: Environmental > Aquatic > Marine > Oceanic | place: Arctic Ocean: Canada Basin | collected...
AACCAGCTGCTAAGAAACCAGCTGCTAAGAAACCAGCTGCTAAGAAACCAGCTGCTAAGAAACCAGCTGCTAAGAAACCAGCTGCTAAGAAACCAGCTGCTAAGAAAAAAAGTGACTAGTAATAATGTTTAATGATAAGATAAGATTATACTTTAGTTTTTTTTTGATCTTATCATCATTTGGTTTTTTTGTTTATGGATGGATTGAACGTTCAGAAGGGAATGAATTCAATCAAATTTGGGCTTTATCCTTTCTGCTGATTTTTGGAGCTATGGTCCATTTACAAAAAATAGGTTCTAGTAAAAAAAAAAGCGTAAAAAAAATCAATAGACTCTTTTATGCGTTCAGCTGTAGCTGAATACTTAATTAATTATAATTCTTTTGAATTATTTGGGCTGTCACATATTGTAGCGAGTTTACTCTTTATTTTTTTACTAATCTTTTTACCGTTTTATTCAAAATCATTTCTAAGTTTTAATCAACAAAAATATCTTGGTAACTTTCTTGGATTCTTAATCTTTATAAATTTTCCAATTTGGGTTTTACTTGAGTTTATAGGTGGATCTTTTGATGTTAAACTGCATTTACCTTTTCATCTTTGTAGATTTGCTAATTTATTACTGCCTTTCATTATGTTACGTCGAAATGAATTTATTTTTCAGATTCTTTTCTATTGGGGATTATCAGGAATTTTTCAAGGTCTTGTAACGCCTGATATTGTTCAAGACTTTCCTCATTTTCATTATTTCAGATTTTTCATTGGTCATCATTTGATGATTGTTGCATTAATATATGTAATAATTGTTTATAAAATGGAACCTACTCTAGTGGGTTTAAAAAATTCATTTATTGGATTGAATTTATTTTTACTTATTTCATTTTTAGTTAATCTACTTTTAGATGCTAATTATTTTTGGATAATGGATAAACCTCCAATGGGATCATTACTTGATTATATGGGGCCTTGGCCATGGTATATTTTAACTGCTGAGTTTCTAGCACTAGTGCATTTTGGTTTAGCTTATGTTCTTTTTCTTTTAATAAAAAAATATTTTATTAAATAAATGTCTATACTTAAATCAATCAATCCTGTAAATGGTTCTTTAGTTGGTACTTATCCAGAGCATAGTTCTAAAGAAATAAATAATATTATTTATGAAGTGAATAATTCATTTAATTTTTGGAGAAAATTAGATATAAATGAAAGATGCCAATATTTTAAGAACTTAAGTATTACACTTAAATCAAGGAAAAACGAATTTGCTCAAATCATGGCGCTAGAAATGGGCAAACCAATATCACAAGGAATAGCAGAAGTTGAGAAATCTGCTTGGGTTTGTGATTACTATGCGGATAATGCACCAAAATTTTTATCAATTAAAGAGGTAAAAACTGATGCCTCTGAAAGTTATATTACTTTTCAACCATTAGGTGTGGTGTTGGCAATTATGCCCTGGAATTTTCCTTTTTGGCAAGTTTTTCGTTTCGCAGCTCCTGCAATGATTGCTGGAAATGTTTGCCTCTTAAAACATTCTTCAAATGTTCAAGGATGTGCTGATGCAATTGAAGGCTTATTCCTTGAGGCTGCCTTTCCTGAAAATGTTTTTCGAAACCTTACTATTAGCTCACTAAAAGTTGAAGAAGTAATTGAGAATTCAATGGTAAAAGCAATCACATTTACTGGAAGTTCACCAGCTGGAAAATCAGTTGCTAAAAAAGCTGGATCAGTTTTAAAAAAAACAGTACTTGAATTAGGAGGTAACGATCCTTATTTAGTCCTTAAAGATGCAGATTTAGAAAAAGCTTCTGACGCTTGTTTGGAAGGAAGACTCTTAAATGCAGGTCAAAGTTGTATTGCAGCAAAACGTTTTATTGTTGAAGAGCCTGTCAGACATGATTTTGAAAAAATAGTTATTAATAAAATTAAAAATCAAGTCATAGGAGACCCTTTTGATGAGAAGACAACTATTGGCCCAATGGTTAGTATTGATGCTCGTGATCAATTAATTAGACAGGTTGAAATGAGTGTTAATGCTGGAGCCAAAGTATTATACAAGAGTTTAATCCCCTCAATTAAAAATAGTGCTTATCATCCAGTAATGTTATTAACTAATGTTCTACCAGGGATGCCAGCATTTGATGAAGAATTGTTTGGTCCAGTTGGATCAATAATATCTGCGAAAGATAAAGTAGATGCATTAATCTTAGCAAATCAAACGAGCTTTGGCTTAGGTGCTGCTATTTTCACATCAAATATTGAAGAGGGTAAGCGAATAGCAGAATTTGAATTAGAGGTTGGTGCAGCTTTTGTAAATGATTTTGTCCGTTCTGATCCACGCTTACCTTTTGGAGGTGTTAAAGAATCTGGCTATGGGAATGAACTCTCATCATATGGTATATTAGAATTTGTTAATATTAAAACTATTTATATTAGATGAAAATATTTATTTCAATAATTATTCTAACTACTTTAATTCATGCGCAAGTATTAGAGAAACAAAACAAATTACTTTGGGATGGTACTGATTGGCATAATATATCAAAAACTGTGAATCACAATCCTGAATTAACAAATAAGATTAAATCTTCTTATTTGAGTGGAATTCTAGATGGTCGTTTATACTACTATTTAAAAGCGTGGGGAGAAAAACAGTCTTTTTCTGATAGTCTATATGGAGATAGAATAGATTATATGACGCGACGTGAAACTATTCGTCAATTAGATCGATTTTATGAAGACCCATTGATGAGTTATGTTCCAGTGGTCTCGGCAGTGATAATTGTACATATGCAAACAGAACAAATATCTAAAAAAGTTATTAATGGTTATATTGAGCAAACAAAATTTTGGATTAATCAAATAACTTTAGATATGCAAAGTCGTGGAATGCACAATATATTAAAAGAAAAACAAGCTCGACCTTTATCTAAAAAAAAGTGAATGTTTCAAAAAAATGATTAAAAATGAGGAACAAATAATATTTCGTATTCCAAAAATATCGCGTATTCATTGGATATTATTTTTATCGACAATATTTACAACTCTTCTTGCTGGAGCAATGATGGAAGGTGCTTTAGTATTTAGTAAACCATTAGAAATTATTAAAGGATTTCCATTTTCAATAACATTAATGCTAATATTAGGTACTCATGAATTTGGTCATTATTATTATGCTCAAAAACATAAAGTGGATGCCACACTGCCTTATTTTTTACCAGCTCCACCTTTTTTCTTTTTAATTGGTACATTTGGCGCATTTATTAAAATAAAATCCCCCATTTATAAGAAAGATTCTCTATTACAAATTGGTGCAGCTGGACCAATCGCAGGATTTATTGTTGCTGTACCAGCACTTTTAGTTGGATTAAAATTATCTACAGTTGTTGAAAAAGTTGATATTAATAATGCAATTATGTTAGGTGATTCTCTACTTATGAAATTGTTAACCTGGATAGCATATCCGAACTTATTAATGTCACAAGACATTATGCTTCATCCAATGGCCTTTGCAGGTTGGATTGGGCTATTGGTTACAATGCTAAATCTATTACCTATTGGACAACTTGATGGTGGACATATTGCATATGCGATGTTAGGTAAAAAGCAAAACATTATTAGTAAACTATCATTTTTTGCACTTATTCCACTTAGTTTTATTTCTCTAAATTGGCTTTTTTGGGGTTTATTACTTTTTTTTCTTATGCGCTCTGGAAAGCATCCTCCAATAAAGGATATAAACATTCCATTATCGAAACACAATAAGCGTATTGGTTATATTTGTTTAATTATATTTCTTTTATGTTTTATTCCTGCTCCATTTAAAATTTAATGAAATCCTTTTTTTTTGTAATATCCTTAGGGTGCTTATCTGCGCAAGCTCGAATTGGTGAAATAAATTCAATAACATCTTCCTTAATTGTAAAATCAGCTGTCTCATATGATAATAATTTATTTTTGGCTACAAGTGGAGGTTTAGGCAAATATAATATTGCTTCAAAAAAATATTATGTCTTTACCAAAGACGAGGGCTTAGTTGAAACTGATATTGATGTAATTCATATTGGACCAAACGGATTAATTTGGCTAGGAGGGAAGAAAAGTGTGCAAATCTGGGATTCATATCAAGAAAGAATTGTAGACTACTTTGAATTAGATATCGAAGAAGTCTCTGGTTTTACTAATTATAAAAACACAGTGTACGGATCTGTGAAAAACAATGAAAAATGGGGGATAATGGAATTTATTTTTTTAGAAGATAAAATTTACTATAGAGATTTTTATTATCGTGAAGATATAGAGCATATTAATAATATTGTTACATTTGGTGAGAAAATATTAATTCATACTAATTTTGGTTTAATTGCTGGAAACCCACATAAAGAGCATCCACTTTATTGGACGAATCCTTATCCATTATTAGGAAATGAATTGACTGCTATTGATGTAAAAGTAGACGACCTAGCTTTAGTTACATCTAATGCTATATATGCTATAAAACTAGGTAGAGAACCGTTTGCCTTACTAAAACAAGATAAAAAAATTAGCTCTATTAATAAAGTTATAGTAATTAGTGAAAAAGAATTTGTTTCTATTTCAGACTCAATCGCTTTTAAAATTAATAATGATAGTATTAAACCAATATTTTTGAATGACGGATTTAAACTTAAATCTATCGTTTCAAATAAATCCAATTTATGGTTAGGTACTAATCTTGGATTTGGCATGGTTGATGGTAACTCGTTCAATCACTTTGCTGATAATGAACCAATTGTTAGCTCACCTTACTTAATAACTTATTTAAACGAAAAAAAATGGTTAATGGCTGGAGAAGAAGGAATCTCACTTAATGGTTGGTCTAATATTACTAGAATAAATATTCCAAATAATTTATCTTCAAATTTAAACATAGTAAAAAGTACAATTGATTTTGGAAGTCAATTTTCTGATTTACATTCACATAACAATAAACTTTATTTGAGCTTAACAGATTCTAAATCTGCTGGAATTATTTCTTTTGACTATTCAAATGGATTAATAATTGAAGATTTATTTTACTCAATTAAAGATTCAACTAAACAAGTTTATAATGTAAATATCATTAACTTTGATAAAAAAAACAATCTTTGGTCTATTTCTAATAATAGTTTAAATATTTCAATTTCTATATTTAGAGAAGATCAAGTTAGACATATATTTTCAAATGAAACCGGAAATCTATTGTCCAATAAGCTTCAAACAATGACAGTAGATAATTTTAATCGTATATGGTTTGGTTCAAGCTCTAATCTAATAATGTATAAGTTTAGTGGAGAAGTATTAGATCCTTCAAGCGAATTATGGCATAAAGAATTAATTGATTCAGAGTTTCCAAGCCGTAAAGCATTAAATATAAATGTTTCACCTGAAAATAAATTGTGGGTACTTACAAATATAGGCTTGATATATAAAAACCTTCAAGCAGACGAGAAAAACCCTATAAAGAGCACAGGACCTATGATAAATAGTACTTTAAGACCATATTTTCCTAATGTTTCATTTAATTTTTCATCAAAAATTCGTTTTGACCCTAGAGGAAATATTTGGGTAACATCTCAAACTGATGGAATTCATATTTTAAAAGAGGATGGTAATTATTGGCCAGACATTAATGGAATTAATACTTCAAATAGTAATTTATTATCAAATTGGGTGAGTGATGTAACATTTAATGCTGAAGAAGGATTAGCATACATTGCAACGAATAAAGGTGTAAGTATTATTCGAATTCCATTTTCAGAAGAGAAAAAATCCTACAATAATGTAGAAATTTTCCCTAGTCCTTTTAGGTTGCCAAATGATAAGCCATTAACAATTAATGGTCTTATGGATAATAGTGAAGTCAAAATAATGACATTAAATGGTGTAGTCCTTCGAACTATTTCTAAAGAAGATATAAAAGGATATCAAGGGTTCTGGGATGGCCGTAATAAACAAGGTGATTATGTAGGATCGGGGGTATACCTTCTTGCTTTTTATAACCAAGAAGGGGCATCTTCAATTAAAAAAATAGCAGTAATTAGAAAATGAAACCTTTAATAAATACAGTAAAAACAATTGTTGGATTAATTCTGATTATTATTGGATTAATAGGTGGACTAATACCCATTTTTCAAGGATGGGTTTTTGGGGTACCTGGATTAATGCTTTTAGGAAGTGTTTTTCCACCTGTAAAGCGTTGGACAAGAAAAATGATAGTAAAAGTTAGAAGAAAAGTGAAAGGTTAAATTTCATTTATATATTCTTTATACTCTGGTAAAACTCCAAACTTAGATTCTAATTCAAAAGCAATATTTTTAATCATTTCCTTGCGCTCTAAATGAGGAATGAAGGCTGCCTTCATTGCAATGATAGTAACATCTCTAAAATCGTGAAGTCTAAAATTAAAAAGATCTCTAGCTATACAAAATTCTTTTGTAAGAGTGGTATCAGATATTAGACGATTATCTGTATTTAGAGTAACCCTAATACCTCGATCATAATAATACCTTAAAGGATGCTGTTTAAGTGATTTAACAGTATTAGTATGCAAATTAGATGTTAAACAAACTTCCATTGTAATTCGGTGATTATTAATATAATTCATTAGGCCTGGATCTTCTTTAAGTCTGGTTCCATGACCAATTCTATGAGCTCCACAGTAATGTATTGCCTGATGAATGGATGAAGGTCCAAATGCTTCACCAGCATGAATAGTCGCATTTATATTATGGTTTAAAATCATATAGAATGCTTCCCTATGATCTTTGGCTGGAAAATTTTCTTCAGCACCTGCAAGATCAAAACCAACAACACCCTTATTTTTAAACCTAACACATAAATCAGCCAGTTTTAGAGAAGCTTCAGGGGATATGTGCCTAATGCCACAGACAATAATACCTGATTTAACTCCAAATTCTTTTTCACCTTTATTTAAACCATCTTTTACTGAAGTAATGGCCTCTTCAAGTGTCATACCTTTAGAGGTATGGAGTATTGGTGAATAACGAACTTCAATATATCGAACATTTTCTGAAGCAACATCTTCAATAAGCTCGTAAGCTATACGTGAAAGTGAATCTGGCGTTTGCATAACACTTAACGTAATATCAAAACGAGATATATATTCTTCAAGAGTCACTCTTTTTTGTCCAATAGAAAGCATATTCTTTAAATCACTAGGGTTTGAGCTTGGTAGTGAAATATTATCTTTATTGGCCAAATCTATAATAGTATTTACTCTTAGAGATCCATCTAGATGACAATGAAGCTCAACTTTAGGGAGCTCTTTTAATAGTTTATCTGATATTTTCATTTATTTTTTTGATACTGCTTTAAATAGCCAATAAATAATTCCTAAGAATAGAAGGGGACCTAATAAACCAAAACCTGAGAACTGAGGCCACCAATCTTTTTGACCACTTAAAAATATAGGAACTGCAACCAGTATTCCTATTAAAGCTTCTCCTGTAATAAATCCGGATGACATTAGTAAGCCACGCTTCTCTGATGTTTCTGACCCACCAGCTTTTTTACCTAAGTGATTGATCATTCCTCCAATAAATATAGGTACAGTCAATGTAATTGGAAGGTAGATACCAACGGCTACAGCTAGTACAGGTACTCGAAAATCAGAACCTTTACTCTCTTGTCTAAGGTCAATGAGAATTAGAATAATAGCGATTACTCCACCAATGTAGACAAAAGTCCATGGTAGATTACCATCAAAAACACCATCTGCTACTGATTTCATAAGTGTGGCTTGAGGGGCAGAAAGATTAGGAGAACCAATTGTATAAGCTGTATGAAGTATATCTAAGACTAATCCAAGAACGATTGCTGCAGATAAAGTTCCAACGATTTGCATTACTTGTTGTTTCCAAGGTGTGGCTCCTAAAATATGACCTGATTTTAAATCTTGCAGATTATCACCACCAATGGATGCAGCACAGCAGACAACAGCACCAACCATAATAGCGCTCGCAGCACCAACACTAGAGCCAGTCCCTAGTAAAGCTAGTAAAAATAATGAAGTAAATAAAATAGTGGCAATTGTAACACCTGAAACAGGGTTGTTTGATGATCCAACTACACCAGCCATGTAAGCAGCAACAGCTGAAAAAAGGAAGCCAAAAACCATCATAACTATTGCCAATAAAGCTGCGATACCAACTGAACCTATTATGTCTAAATACAATAAAAAGACAGGTACCAATAAAGCAATTAATGCAAGGCCTACATAATTAATTGGCATATCTCTTTCTTCCAAAGGAATATCTTTATTTGAATCTTGATTTTTTAAAGTATGTATGCTTGCTTTAATTCCTTCTATTAGTGGCTTGAATAATTTAATAAGAGACCAAACACCACCAACAACCATAGCCCCAACACCAAGATAGCGTATTTTTGAATTCCAAATATCCCATGCTGCATCAAGTGCATTACCTTCGAAACCATTAATAGCAGTATAGATAGGTATTGCTAAAAACCATGAAATTAAGCCACCTCCAACTACTAGAATTCCAATATTTCTTCCAACAATATAACCTACTGAAATAAGAGCTGGCGAAAGATCCGTACCTAATCCAAAAATTGATTTACTAATAATAGTTGCTCCAGCCATTTCTGAGCTCCACATACCAAATCCTTGTTGACATACTTTCATAAGTCCACCAGCTAAACTTGTTATTCCTATTGTCGTTAAACCACCTGTGCCATCGTCTTTCCCATCTTCTTTTGCTGCATTGCCTGCTTTCAGTATTTCAGCCGTAGCAACTCCTTCTGGATATTTTAAATTAGCTGTAATAATAAGTGCTCGTCTTAGTGGTACTGTAAAAAGGACTCCAATTACACCACCAATTGCTGCAATTTTAGCAACTTCTAAATAATCAAAAGTTTCCCAATAGCCCATTAGAACAAGAGCGGGAATAGTAAATATTACTCCAGCAGCTAGTGATTCACCGGCAGATGCGGCGGTTTGAACAATATTGTTTTCTAAAATATTTGATTTTTTAAATAAGGATAAAACCCCCATTGATATAACAGCAGCTGGAATAGATGCAGAGACGGTCATTCCAGCGAAAAGACCTAAATAAGCATTCGCTCCTGCTAGTATCATTGATAATATGATACCGAGGAAGAGAGCTTTTATTGTAATCTCAGGTTGATTATTATTTGACATAATATTTCCTTGTTAATAAGCTATGTAAACTAGTGGAATTAATACTATAGTTCCAAGCTTACATGAAAAACATTCTTTGGAAACACTATATAAACATTATTAGTTTTTATTACGTTTAAAGGGGTGCTTTTTTGAAAACAGGTCAAAATAGCTGAGAACATACCCAAGAACCTGATCTGGATAATGCCAGCGGAGGAATCAAAAAAAATGATAAAAATATTCTTTGTAAAATGCATTCTAATCTCATTTTTATTCTCTCAATCAATAGAAATTTCTGGAATAGTATTTGACAATCATTTCAAAACACCTTTGGAAGGGGTCAATGTTTTTTCGAATAAAGTTGGAACTGTAACAAATGAAAACGGAAAATTTATACTTTTAGTTGATTCTAGAAGTGAAATAATTTTTTCATTTATTGGTTATGAAACAATTAATACTACAATAAAACCACAAATGACTATTTTTATGAATCCTTCAGTTTTAAGTGGAGATGAAATAATTGTAAGTGCTAATCGAGCAGTAGCAGGAATAACCCCTGTATCCTTTTCAAACTTGACATTAAAAGAAATAGAAACAAGGAATACAGGTCAAGATGTTCCGATGATTCTTGCCTCTGAACCTGGTGTCTGGGCCTATAGTGAGAGTGGTAATGGAACAGGTTACTCTTATGTCTCAATAAGAGGGTTTGACCAAAGTAGAATAGGTGTAATGATTGATGGTGTACCATTAAATGATAATGAAAGTCATCAAGTGTATTGGGTTGACCATGCTGACCTACTTGCAGATGCTAAAGATGTACAAATTCAAAGAGGTATTGGTAATAGTTTATATGGTTCATCTGCTTTTGGTGGTTCAATAAATGTAAATACAAGTATTTCAAGTGAAAAAAGAGAAATTGGTTTTTCATATGGCCAAGGGGATTGGAATACTACAAAATATCGTGCAAGATATCGTTCCGGTAAAGATCTTGGTGATAATCTTAGTATGACTGTGAGGACTTCACAAATTAAATCAGATGGTTATAGAGAGAATCATAATTCAAAGCAAAATAGTCTATTTTTCGGTTTAGAGCATCGAGGTAAAAAGATAACTAATCAATTCAGAGCACTAATTGGATATGAGAATACTCAACTTCTTTGGGATGGCATTTATATGAATGATATAGACGATAGAACTAAAAGACGTGCAGGTAACAAAGCATTTACTGATGATTTTATACAACAAATTTATTCACTTAATACGAGAACTAAAATTAGAGAAAATATATATATTAAGAATACAAGTTATCTCGTTCTAGGTAGAGGTTATTATGAAACAAATAAAATTGGGCAAGATTACTATTCATATAATTTAGATTTAAATAATGAATTTTCTGATAATGAAGAGCAAAGCCTCTCAACAGACTTTTTAAGAAGAAAATGGATTGATAATAATTATTTTGGTGTGGTCCCAACAATTACGTGGCTCAATAAGGATTTGAGGATGGATCTAGGAGGTGAACTTCGTTATTATACTGGAAATCACTTTGGTGAAGTTTCAAAATTTTCAGATGATAAACTAACAGCTCAGCTTGGTGATAGTTGGTATAGATATTACCAATACGTAGGAAAAAAGAACTCTATAACTTCATTCATTCATTTTAATTGGCATCCTGTTGGTCAGCCTTTTATAATTACTGCTGATTTCCAAAATCAAATTCATAATTGGAAATTAAATCAAGAAAAGATTGGTCATGCTGTAGGGCATAATTTATCCGCTGATTGGAATTTTTCTAACCCACGGATGGGAATGATTTGGAAAATAAGTGATAGTCTTCATACTTTTTTTAATTGGGGAAAAGCTCAAAAAGAGCCTGCAGATAATCAAATTATTCAGGCTGATGATGTATGGAGTGAGCCTGTTATGGCAGCAGCAGAAGTCATAACAGATTTTGAATGGGGGTTAGATTTTACTTTTAAAAAAGGTCATGCACGATTTAATGGATACAATATTAAATATTTAAATGAACAATTAAAAAATATTGATATAAATCAAGAAGGAGAATATGATTATTATTCAGCAGACTCTACAGAACATATGGGCTTTGAATGGGAAGCAGGCTTTAAATTAAATAATCAATTATCTATTAGTGCTAATGGGGCTTTAGTTATGAATTATTTTAACGATGGTAAAAGCTTACCTAATATACCATCAACATTATTTAATTTTTCAATGGATTTCCAACCTAGAAAAGATAGATTGTTTTTTATTCATTGGCGACGTGTTGGAAGTATGTACATTGATCGAGAGAATACAGAGGAAGGTCTTATAGACCCATTCTCAATTTGGGATTTGGGATTTAAATACCAATGGCAAGATTTAGAAATAATGGCCAAAGTCAATAATGTATTTGATAAGCTTTATTCAACTTATGGTTATGGTTATAATTGGGATGGTTATCAAGCATTCTATTGGCCTGGTGCAACAAGAAATACATTCATAAATATTTCTTATAAATTCTAAAAATTTTAATTAATATATTTATATAGTTATGGTTTATGGTAGGGTCTATTTTTAATAATAGATATTGCTCTATATATTTGTTCCAGTAAGAATGCTTTGGCCATCTCATTTGTAAAAGTGAGAGGAGACAAAGATAAAGTCATATTTGCTGATTGTTTTACAGCTTTAGATAATCCCTCAGGTCCACCTATAATAAATGTAATTTTTTCTGATCTAGATTTTAATAATAAAGCGAGTTTCTTAGAGTTCACGAGTTCACCGTCTTCACTCAAAGCAATATGAAAACCATCATCAGACTTTAAATATTTTAATATTCTGATGCTTTCTTTTTGTTTATTACTATCTTTAATCAAAATATTTTCAAAATTAATATCGCAACTAATTCTTTTGGTGAATTTTTGACATATCTCTGCAAGATTTTTATCACGAACTTTACCAACAGATAAAATTTTTAATTTCATAGGTATAATAGTATTAATTGTTGTGTTAATTGGAAATTAATTGAAGTTATATTTTACTTAAAGTAATAAAGAGTAATTAAATATTATAATAACTATTTGAATGCTCGAGATTTCTTTATGTTTAACTTAAATTTATATGTTTATGACTAGTAAAAAATCTAATAGAAAACGCCTTTTTTTAATTGATGGTTATGCCTTACTATATCGTTCGCATTTCGCTTTAATAAGAAATCCATTGATAAATAGCAAAGGAATGCATACTTCAGCTCTATTTGGTTTTATAAATCAGGTCTTGAAATTAATTCGAAAAGAAAACCCAGATTATTTGATGGCTGCTTTTGATACTCCAAAAAAGACATTTAGACACGAGATGTATCCAGAATACAAAGCTACACGAGAAAAAATGCCAGAAGAAATGAGAGAACAATTACCATATCTTTGGAAGTTACTTGAGGCAATGAAGATTCCAACTTTAGAACAGCCTGGTTTTGAAGCTGATGATATAATAGGTACATTAGCAGTAAGAGCAAATATAAGTAACCTAGATACATTTATTGTAAGTGGGGATAAAGATTTTATGCAACTTGTGAATGATAATATTTTTCTTTATTCACCTTCAGGTAAGCAGTCTGGTATAAAAATATATGATAAAGTTGCTGTAGAAGATAAATGGGGTGTTCCACCTGAAAAAATCAGAGACCTTTTAGGTCTAATGGGCGATTCTTCTGATAATGTTCCAGGTGTTATGGGTGTAGGTGAGAAAACTGCAGTAAAGCTCCTAAAAGAATATGGAACTCTTGAAAATGCTCTAGATCATGCAGATGATGTAAAGAATAAAAGAGCTAGAGAAGGGTTGCAGTCTGGGAGAGAAAAAGCACTCCTGAGTCAAGAGTTAGTGACAATAGATGTAAATATGAATATTGATTCAAATTTTGAAGATATGGCAACCGATGGCTTTGATGTAAATAAACTTGATAAATTATTTCATGAATTAGAATTTCAAGCTCTCATTAATCAAATAAAGTCTTTCAAAAGTGAAGTCCCAATCCAAAATAAGGATTCTGACAAAGATTATAAATCATTATTAGATCTAGTTGATATTCAAAAATTCTCAAATTTAATTAAAGAAGGTGAGTGGCTTTCTTTTGATTTAGAGACCACTTCTTTAGATCCTATGTCCTGTGATATTGTTGGTTTTTCTTTTTCTAATAAAAAGAATAAGGGGGTTTACATACCAATTATTTTTAAAGAAAAAGAAAATAGTTTATTTGATGATCATCTAAATTCAGTTCTAAATATACTAAGACCCTTATTTGAAAATTCTAAAATACCTAAAACTGGACAAAATATAAAATTTGATGCCTTAATTTTAAGGAATCATGGAATAAAGGTTTCTGGAATCAAATTTGATACTTTGTTAGCAGCCCATTTAATTAGTCCAGACTCAAGAAATTTAAAATTAGAGAATTTAAGCTTTGAGCATCTTAATTATCGAATGATTCCAATTGACGACTTAATCGGTAAAGGTCGAAATCAAATATCCATGGGGGAAGTAGAACTGGAAAAAATTACTTTTTATGCATCAGAAGATGCAGATATAGCTTTACAGCTAACTCATATTTTTGAAAAGAAATTAAAAAAACAAAATCTTGATAAATTTTTTAATGAAATTGAAATTCCTTTGCTACCAGTCCTCCTTGAACTAGAATACAATGGAATGTTCGTTGACGCAAAGATGTTAAGTTTAATGTCTAAAAACCTTGGCACTAAAATTGAGGACCTTACCTTAAGCATTCAAAAAGAAGCTGGAACAGAGTTTAATATTAATTCAACTCAACAATTAGCAAATATATTGTTTGATATTATTGGATTACCTGAGATAAAAAAAAGGTCAACTGCGGAAGAAGTTTTAAATCGTTTAAAAAATGAGCATGCTTTACCAAGCTTAATTTTAGAGTACAGAAAATTAAATAAACTTAAAAATACATATATAGATGCTTTACCAGCTCTAATTAATTTAAAAACTAAAAGAATTCATTCAACTTTTAGTCAAACAGTTACTTCAACAGGAAGATTGTCATCTAGAAACCCAAATTTTCAAAATATTCCAATACGAACAGAGTTAGGTAGAGAGATTCGTAAAGCATTTAGATCTGAAAATAAAGGTTGGAAGATTTTTTCTGCAGATTATTCTCAAATTGAATTAAGGATTATGGCTCATTTATCACAAGACAATGCTTTGCTTGATGCTTTTAGAAAGGGTGAAGATATTCATACAAGAACAGCAGCCGATGTCTTCAATGTTTCTATTGATGAAGTTATTCCAGAAATGCGTCGCACAGCAAAAATTGTTAATTTTGGACTCCTTTATGGTGCTGGACCTTTTCGTATGAGCCAAGAGTTAGGTATTCCACAAAAAGAAGCAAAATCAATTATTGAAGCGTACTTTGAACGTTATTCAGGAATAAAAAATTATATTGATTCTGTAATTGAATATGCACGCAATAATAAATATGTTGAAACAATGTTAGGCCGTCGTCGTCAAGTATGGGATATTGATAGCACTAATCATCTCCATAAAGAAGCTGCAAAGAGAATGGCTATTAACATGCCTATCCAAGGCACTAATGCAGAAATGATCAAAATTGCCATGATTGATATTCAAAAAGAATTAATATCAAAAAATATGATTTCTAAAATGTTAATTCAAATACATGATGAGTTAGTATTTGAAGTGCCATCAGAAGAATTAGATAACCTTCAAAAAATAGTGGTTAATAAAATGGAAAATTCGTTAACATTATCAGTACCAATAATAGTTGATTGTGGTAATGGTGATTCATGGTATGAGGCGCACTAGTGGAAGCAAGTATCACATTAAAAAAAGTTGGTAAACTAGTAAGAGATAAAACTATTCTTGCAAGTTTAACTTTTGGTATTGAAAGAGGATCTTTAGTTGCAATAATTGGGGATAATGAAGCAGGAAAGTCAATGTTACTAAAGGTTATTTCTGGGGTTGAATATCAAGAGTATGGTCAAGTATTTATTAACGGTTTAAATGCTCAGAAAAGACGATTGGAAGTAATGTCTTCAATAGGCTTTGTTCCGCATGAAATTGACTTAGACCCTTGGTTGACTGTTGAACAAAATATTCAGTTTATGGGCCTTCTTTATGGTGTTGAGACAGAAACAATGAATACACGTATGGTCCAGCTAGCAAGAGAATTACATATAATTCCATTTTTAAAATCAATGGTAAGTGATATTTCTCCAGGGATTATAAAAAAAGCGATGGTAATTCGCTCATTAATTCATGATCCAAATATATTAATTATGGATGATCCAACAGCATTTATGGATGCTGAATCTTATCGACATACATGGGATTTACTTCTTAGACTTCGTGGAGATAAAACTATTCTATATGTAAGTCAGTCACTTCAAGAAGTAGAAGAAGCTCATGATCGCATTCTAGTACTTGAAGATGGTCGTATTACACTCGATGGAAGTTTAGATAAATTACTGGGTAGTACTTTTGAATATCATCAATTTCAGATTGAATTTGAGGAGTTAACTAAAGATCTCTATAAACAACTATCTAACTTACCAAAAGTAAAAAATGTATCCAGAATAGGTAATAGTATTCATTTTTATGGTAAAGAAAGAAATGTATTTTTTGATGTTTTAAATGCTGCTACATCTGCAATAATGAAAGATATTAGCGTTAAAAAATTAGGCCTTCAAGATCTCATGGATGCTAAATATGCTAAGGATGGAATTCATTGATTAAAGCATTGCTACTTAGACGATATTGGTTGCTAAAGCATCGTTTTATTTCAACTATTTCTTTTATAATATTATTTCCAATTATATTTCATTTTTCAATTACAAAGGTAATGGAAAATATTTTACCTGTTTCTTCTATCAATGTTGCTTACGAGATTTGGGTTTTTCCGGCCATTATTTTTTTCATAGCTTCATCGTCAACATTTGCTATTATATATAGAGATTTTTTTGATTTAAGAATTCACAAAATCTCTTTTTTACCAATTACTTTAGCGCCTTTTAGTAAAACTCATTTAATTATCGGTTTTATAATTACTTCAATAATTGAATCATTTATGTATGTAATTATTGCTATGATAATTTTAAGCATACTTATTGTTGAACCGTTAAGTTGGAAGATATTTTTAATCACACCAATTTTTACTTTTATCTATACTTTTTTACTCGCAAATATTATTGTTACTTTTTCAATAATATCCGAACGGATTTTTACTTTTTTATCTGTTTCAATTTTTTTATTCTTTTTCATTGTTTTTGGAAATGGTTTCATAATTAGTTTTGATTTATTTCCTCAAAAAATTGGCCTAATTCTATCATATAATCCATTAAGTATTACTCTATCAGAACTTAGAAATATTTTATTTTTTAATATTATTAATTGGGAATTAATAAGTATACCTATTTTTGTATCTTTGTTTTGGACTTGGTTGAATGGAACTTTATTAAAGAGAAAATTAAAACAATGATAGCTTACTTATCTGGTGCCATGGAATTTTCAAGCGATGAAGGTGCTGGTTGGAGAAAAGATTTAACATTATGGCTAGATATTAATATTAACCATAAAGTACTCAATCCTGTAGTTGAATCAGAAAATTTAATGAAGAGTCATGGAGCTGAATCTTATCGTGAATGGAAAAAAACTAATATCGAGAAATATATAGATTTTATTAAAATATGTGTCGATAGAGATATT
>Ga0114994_10001481_pt1 | contig 16893 bp, 12 predicted proteins | sample ArcticOcean_MG_C_9_FD_87043 | JGI IMG/M metagenome (GOLD analysis project Ga0114994, IMG submission 87043) | Marine microbial communities from western Arctic Ocean - ArcticOcean_MG_CB2_152 | ecosystem: Environmental > Aquatic > Marine > Oceanic | place: Arctic Ocean: Canada Basin | collected...
CCTGAAGGAGCTGGACTGTAGAGGGAATTAGTAGATATGATCCAAGCGCCGGCGTATGCGGTATAAGCGACTAGGCACGTCTAGTACTGACCCTAAGCGACCCCAGAGAGACCTCTGGACCACGAATTGACAGGATTCCACTGGCGCGACCGACCACTTCAGCACGGCGAGTCAAGAAATTAATTTTTTTGCCCCCCAGCAAGTGCCCCATCCATCTCTTTGGACCAGTATCCAACCGAACGATACTCAAGCAAGTGCTTGGTGCGTTTCCTTAAAATCACAACGCGGGTTTTCTCACGCCGCAAATCACAACAATTTGAGCGCGTCCTTTACGCTGCGCAGCGCTCGTGCCATGCAAGGAAAATGATCAAAAGGCTGCTCAAACGCTTCGGGCCGCCGGCGCCGGCGCCCGTCGCGGCGCCGGCGCCGCGCTGGGTGCCCTGGGCCATGGCCTTCGCGGCGGGCACGCTGGCGGGCCTGCTCGTCGTCGTCGCCGCCTCGTTGATCACGAGGCGCTTGCGAAGAAAGGGCGCGGCGCAGGTGCCGGGCCGCGAGGCGAGCCCCCAGAAATTAGGCTCCGTCGCGGAGGCGCCGCCGACGCACAAGTCGTCGGCCTTTGGGATGCAGGGCAAGCGCGCGGCCATGGAGGACGCGCACGTCGTCGTCTCCAAAGGCACGGTGACGGTCGCCGGCGTCTTCGACGGCTGCGGCGGCGCGCGCGCGGCGAAGCTGTGCGGCGCCCGCCTTGACACTGAGAAGCTGCGCCAGGCGCTCCTCGATTCCCCGAGCGGCGACGCGTCGCCCGCCATCGAGGCCTTCCTCGAAAATTGCGAGGCGGCCGTGGACGCGGAGGCCAAGCGCGCGGGCTGGGTCGACGCGACGACCGCCGTCGTCTGCGTCGTCAACGGGGACACGCTCAGCGTGGGCTGGGTCGGCGACAGCCGCTGCGTCTTAGTGGGGCCGACCGGCGCCACGAACCTCACGCGCGACCACAACGCGTCGAACCCGGCCGAGGCGGCCCGCGTGCGCGCCGGCGGCGGCCTCGTGGGCCGGAACGAGAAGGAGGCCCGGGCCTCCAAGGCCACGAAGCTGAGCGCCAAGGTCCTGTCGCCGAACCTCGTCTACCGCACGCACCCGCGGAACCCGATGCGCGTCTACCCGGGCGGCATCACGCTGACGCGGGCCCTGGGCGGCCGCCCCCTCAAGCTGCGCGCGGGCTGCCCCGTCGTGGCCGAGGCCGAGACGGCCTCCGTGCCGGTGGGGGACACGACGCACGTCATCCTGGCCTGCGACGGCGTCTGGGACGTGCTCAACGCCACGGGCGCCGCGGACATTGTGACGGCGGGCCGGGGGGACGACGCGGCCGAGCGCCTCGCGCGCGCGGCCTACGAGAAGGGCTCCACGGACAACATCACCGCGATCGTCGTCGAGCTACCGGCGGCAGAGTGAACCTCTCCCTCTATCTGTGAACTAAGTAAGCTACTCAAAACCGGGCGGGCCGGGCCCGGTCGACCACCAACATATGCATATGCATCGTCAAAACGGGTTTTCAGCTCATGCGCTCTGATCGCACTTGCAAGGGCCGTGTCCCGCAGCAATGGGTCGTCTGGTGCGTCTTGTCGTCGCGGCGACCTGCGCAGCCGGTCTAGTACAACCGCGACGACCACTTGTGCACTCTACAGCTTTGCCTGCCGCCACAGCTGCAGCACCTCCACCAGCACGAGCCGCTGGCCTTATTTCTCCTGGCGAAACCGGTATTTCTCCTGGTGAGCCCGTACCTCCACCAGCAGAGCAGCAGTACGAGTCCCCCGAGCTGGAGCCGCTGATCCTCGACGACGCGATCGGCTTCGACGATAAAATAAAGGGCATCACCGCGTACTACGAGCGCCGGCCGTTCGCCGTGGCCCGGCGCCTGGCGGAGATCTCGGCCGCCGCGGCGCGGAGCTACGCGGCCTGGAGTAGGGGCGGCCCCGAGGGCTTCGATCGCAAGGCCGCGCGGGCGGCGCGCGCCAAGGGCCAGCGGCCCGGCGCGTCGCCGCGGGGCGCCACGCTGCGGGACGAGGTCTCGCAGCTGGGCGTGGTCTTCGTGAAGCTCGCGCAGACCCTGGCCACGCGACCCGACATCATCGGGGAGGAGGCCGCGGCGTCGCTGGAGTCGCTCCAGGACGCGAATAAACCGTTCGACGACGCCGTCGCCAAGAAGGCCGTGGAGGAGGATTTAAGGGGAGCGCCCGTGTCCCTCAAGGAGATCGGGGCCGCGCCCATCGCGGCGGCGTCGCTCGCCCAGGTCTACAAGGCCACAACCAGTAATGGCGCAAAAGTGGCGGTCAAAGTCCGAAGGCCGGGCGTCGTGGACCAGGTTTCTCTAGATTGCTACGCCGTCCGTTTATTACTTGCGTGGCTCCAGGACTTCTGGGGGGGGACCACGGACTACCCGGCCATCGTGGACGAGGTCACGGCCGGGCTCTTCCGCGAATTAGATTTTAGGAAGGAGGCCGCGAACGCCGCGCGCTTCTGGGACGTGCACTTCCCCAAGGCGCCCTACTTGCGAGTGCCGCGCGCGGGTTTCGCCCGGCCGTCCGCCAAGTGGTCCGTGACCTCCCGGGTCCACCTGGCGGAGTGGGTCGACGGGGCGCCCCTCGGCCAGCTCTCGCCCGCGCGGCAGCGCGCCATGGTCGAGAAGGGCCTGGACGTGTGCTTTCTGCAGCTCTTCCGCACGAACTTCGTGCACGTGCGTTTTCGGCGTCCCGCGTCGCGGCGATGGCGTGGAGGTGGTGTAGTACTGATCGCGATCGCGCGCAGGCGGACCCGCACTACGGGAACATGCTCTACGACCCCGAGGACCGGCTCGTCCTGCTCGATTTCGGCCTGGTGACGCGCCTCACCCCGGAGCAGGGCGAGGCCATGGCCAACGCCGTCTCGTCCATAGTCAGCGAGGACTGGCCGAGCCTCCTAGAGGCCTTCCGCGAGATCGGGCTGGTGCCCAATTCCCCGAACGTCTGGGTCGACGCGAAGACGGGCGAGGTCGTGTCCGGTTTGTTACCGGGCGTCTGGCAGGCCTGCTCCGAGGAGGCGTTCGCCGCGAGCTTCGTCGAGGCGTTGGAGAAGGCCAGTCAGGGCAAAGGGGGCTCGTTCACGGAGATCACGACGCGCTTGACGGAGCTCGCGCTGACCTACCAGTTCATCCTGCCGCCCTGGCTCCTGTTCGTGGTCAGAGCGGTGATTACCTTGGACGGCTTCGCGGCGGGCATGGACCCCCCGTTATCCGCGCTGGCCGCGGCGGCGCCGCACGCCGCGCGGCGCGCGCTGTCGCCGCGGACGGCGCGGGGCGAAGCACGGCTGCGGGCCGCGCTACTGAAGAGCGACAATTCTCTGGACATTGACCGTCTCAAAAAGCTGGCGGCGTCCGCGGGCGACGCGGGCGACGCGCCGGACGTCGGCGAGGTCGTGCGGGCGCTGCTGCTCACGGACGTCGACGGCACAGCCCTGCGGCGCGTCGCCTACGACGTTGACGTGCGCCCGGCGCTGCGGGCCGCGCGCCGCGCCGCCGTCGCCGCTTGTACTCATTCGCTGACACCCGAGCTCCGCGCAACGCTGCGCGGCCTCCGGCCTTTCCGCCGCGCTCAAAAGTCGCCGCCGATCCTACCCGGCGGCGGCGACGACCTCGCGGGCGACGACGGCTTCTTCGAGGCCGCGCCGGTCGCGACCGAGCCGCCGCCGCCCGCGTGGCGCCGGCGGCGCATCGCGCGGTTGCTCGTGTGGCACCACCTTTGCGCTGTCTTCCGCTCGCCGCGGGCTCTCGGGGACGTGGTTCTCTTGTCGGCGGCATCCGTCGTGGTGGTGTTGAGGGCTGTGATGGCGGACATGGTGGGCGTGTTACGGTGGCGACGACGACGGGACGTCGTGTTTGCCTAATTATAATCAAGTTTTACAATGTTTCAACGACGAACGAACGACGCGCCGGCGAGTCTCGTCTCGAGGAGTTTACTACAAGTACGACAAGAGGGGCTATATTTCAATGGCGGCGACACCAATGCACGATGCTATGCTTGCACAGTAGTAAACAAACCAAGTTTGACAATGTATAACTTACCAGGGAGACAGGGGGCGGGGTAAGCGCGTTTAGAACACGTGGTGGTTGTAGAACAGGTAGCCCTGCGTGTTGATCTCCTGCGCGACCATGCCCGCGAAGCCGAGCATGGCGATGCGGCCCACGACGAGCTCCTGGGACCGGAAGTCGCCCTTCTCCGAGAGGCCGAGCGGGTCGAAGCCGATGTCGCCCGCGACGCCGCGCTGGTCGTTGAAGCCGTAGTACTCGCCCGCCTCGGCGGTGCCCTTCATGTCCGAGATGTACGACGCCGACTCGATCAGGCCGATGGCGCCGATCACGATGGGCCAGAAGATCTGGACGGGCGTGGCCTGGAACGCGATGAGCGAGGGCTCGTTGATGTTGCCGCCCCAGAGCGGGTGGAAGACCTCCGCGAGGGGGAAGCCGGCGGCCGCGAGCATGGCCACGCGGGCGTGCTTGATCTCCGCCTCCTGGACCCACTTCACCCACTGCTTGTCGAAGGACTGGGCGAGGCCCTTCTCCGAGGCCCAGCCGTAGGCGCCCGGCATGTCCTTGAAGGGCGAGACGGCCGCATTCGTCTTGCCGAAGCCGCTGAAGGCGGCGGCCGGCGCGGCGAGGGTAGCGAGGATGAGAGCCTGTGAGGGAAGACGGTGAGAGCGGTGTCTTGCGTTGATATAAGCGGTGTGTAGAGCCGTGTATTGCGATGGTCGAGGGTTGCGCAAGCGTGCACAGCGACGGCCAACGGTTGCGCAAGCGTGCGCAACGACGGCGCTTGCAACGCCACCACGTTGCAGCACCGCTAAGTTGCAGCCACCCGCGGCGTTGCGGTCGCTGACGTGCGCGCCGCGCAGAGGCCCTCAGCGCGCGCGTGTTGCACGCACAAGCTGCAGGCGTTGCGCACATGCGCGGCACACTGCTGCGGTGCGCGTGGCACCTCATTGCAAGCCATTACACGATTCGTGTGAGCACCAAGGTGTGCGCAGTGTGCGGCGCGCGCGTTTTTTGCAGCGTGTGTGTTGCACGGATGCTTGTTATAAGCTTGTAGGAAGGCGTAGTAGGCGCTGCGGCGCGCCTTAGACATTGTTGCGCGAGTTATGCTTTTGTGACGTCGTGTGTGAAGTTTTTGTTTGACCAGTTAAATCGATGCCGTGGTTCCTGTTGAAGTGCGGGTTTTGTCTGACGTAAGTCAAACACAAGGTCGAAAACGCTTGCGATTGCGCAGCAGTGGTCCTCGACGCCGTGCAATCGACGCTTTGCACACCTCGGGCATCGTGTTGGCTCGTGTTGGCCGGCATCAGGAAACTTGAACTAACCCGCACGACCACGATTATGCACGAACAAAAAGGCAGTCATCCTCCTCAGTCTCAACAAAATCGCACACACAGCCACCATGCCTTCCTCCGTGCGCCGCAGCGTCATTATTATCACTCCTGCGCCTTCCTACACGCTAATCAGCGCACCTGTGCAACACGCGCTGCAAAAAACCGCGCGCCGCACATTGCGCATGCCACACCCTTGCGCACGACTCTATTACAGAGCGTTGCACACTGCGGTAATGGTTCGCGCATGTGCGGCACACCTTTGCGCAACGCCTGCAGCCTGTGCATGCAACACACGCGCTGTGAGGTCCTCTGCTCCGCCGCGAGGTCACCGACCGCGCACGCGCGGGTGGCTGCAACATTATCGCCGCGCGCGCCCTCCGTCACAAAGCACCGCGCTCACCGTTTCTCCCTCTCAGGCTCTCATCCTCGCTTCCCTCGCCGCGCCGGCCGCCGCCTTCAGCTTCGGCAACGGGCCCAAGACGTCCGCGTACGTCTCGCCCTTCAAGGACATGCCGGGCGCCTACGGCTTCGCCGCCGAGAAGGGCCTCGCCTACTCCTTCGGCAAGCCCTTCTCCCAGCAGAAGTTCCCCGACCTTGTCCAGTGGGTCCAGGAGGCGGAGATCAAGCACGCCCGCGTGGCCATGCTCGCGGCCGCCGGCTTCCCCCTCGCGGAGGTCTTCCACCCGCTCTGGGGCGGCAGCATCAACGAGCCGTCGCTCATCGCCTTCCAGGCGTCTCCCGTCCAGATCTTCTGGCCCATCGTGATCGGCGCCATCGGCCTGATCGAGTCGGCGTCGTACATCTCGGACATGAAGGGCACTGCCGAGGAGGGCCGCTCCTTCGCCTTCAACGACCAGCGCGGCGTCGCGGGCGACATCGGCTTCGACCCGCTCGGCTTCTCGAAGAACAGCGACTTACGCAGCGAGGAGCTCATCGTGGGCCGCATCGCCATGCTCGGTATCGCGGGCATGGTCGCGCAGGAGCTCAACACCGCGGGCTACCTGTTCTACCCGGACACGTACTAGACGTGCGCTCACCCCGTCTTGTCCCTCGTTGTACTAGTAAATAATTACTCTGTCAAATTCAATTCCTTATGCCACCTTGAGTATACTCTTCTTCTAGGAGTCCGGACTCGACGCGGCGGACGGCGGCGGCACTAATCTCAACAACCACAAACGTTACCCACACCCCCGCTTCTCCTGGTGAAACTCCACCCGGCTCACCTCCCGCTTCGACTCGCACTCCTCGATCTTCGAGCGCTTCGTCGGGTTCTCGCGCGCGGCCCGGACCGCCTCCTCGTAGGACTTGCCGCATTCGCGAATGGCCAGGGGCCGGTACGCCGCCCGGGCTTTCTGGTCCGCGGCCGCGAGCAGCGCCGGCCGCGCGGCGGCCCACGGCGCGCCCGCTACGACCAAATTATCGAGCTTGCCCAGTAGGTTCTCCGTGCGCGCGAGCGACACGCGCGCGACGTGGCGCTCCCTTGTCAAGTGCTCGTGGAGGTGGAGCATGGACTCCGGCGTCGGCGCCGGTCGGACAGTGTCGAAGGCGCACTCGTGCAGCACCAACGGCGCCTCGTGGGCTAAGACGTACTGGGGCCGCCGCGGCGCCCGCGCCACGTCCAATAACTCGTCAATCACCTCCGGCGCTTCTAAACCGCCGCCCACGAGCTCAATGATCGCCACGAGGCACCGCACCATGTGCCACAGGAACGCCTGGCCGTGCACCTCGAAGCGGAGGAGGCCGGGCCCGGCCGCTTCAATGGAAGCGGCGTAGATCTCCCTCCTAAAATTGTTCACGTGCACGACGTCCATCTTGCAGAAGTTGCGGAAGTCGTGGTCGCCCACGAACTTGGCGGCCGCCCGCCGCATGGCCCCCAAATCGCGCGGCCGGCCGTGGGCATTTTCGGTGTTGAGCCAGTACCTATAGGTCCGCGACGCGCAGGAGAAGCGCGCCGAGAAGTTCTCCACGACCGGCGCCCAGGCCACCGCGCGCACGTCGCTTGGCAGCACGCGGTTGAGCATGCCGACATAATCGAGCTCTAACTTCTGCGTGCCCGGCACCTTGGCCCCGGTCTCGGCGTCAATTCGCTCCGTGTCCTCCAGCAATTCATGAGGGGGCGTCATTTGCTCGAAGTTCGTCCCGCGGCGCGCGACGGACCGCAACTTTAACCCGACGACCTGGCACGCGGCGGACACGCCCTTGTCCGTGCGGCCGCACCGCGAGTACGCGCACTCGTCCCTGTTCGCGATCAGGCACGTCTTCTCCAGCGCCAGGAACAGCTGCCGCTCGACCGTGTCGATGTCGACCGCGGCCTTCTCCTGCGCCGCAAAGCCTCTGTAATTTCTGCCGTCGTAGGCGAGCCACAGCGCGACGTCGCGCGCCTCGTACTTGGCCAGGTCCATGGGCTTCTGGGCCTTGCGCCGCCGCTTCGGCGGCCGCTTCCGCTCGCGCGCGGCCAGCGCCGCGGCGAGCGGCGCCGCGTCCCGTTTGGCAGCGTCGAGAGCGACGGCGAGCAGCTCCTTCGCGTCGAGCGCCCGGAGCGCCTTGGAGACGGCGTGCGCGTCGACGGCGTCGACGTCCATGGCGTCCATTTGTGCTTTTCGACCCAAGTGGCGCCGGCCTGGCTGTAGTGTAACCGGGTACGGCTGCAGTGTGACTGCTTGTGGACTGTTGCGGCCGCAAGTCTATGTACGACTCCTGTTGCTTGTAGAGTGCTGGGCTCTCTCCTTGCTCATTACGCAATTTGCGCTCCGGCCGCGAGTCCGGCGCTCCCTAAAAATGAAACCCGTTTAGTAGGTTTAGCTCAAAAATTATTGGGATATATAGGAAGACCAAGCACCCACACACGTGCTCGACACGATTACATGACCCGAACCCGAACGTACCGAACCCACTAGCAAAGAGCGTGCTTCTACGCGGTGCTTCACGCTGTAAAAAGACACGCACGTCGTCTATTGCGTGGCACAGACTAGCTACCTCCCATCCAAAACGCGCCGCCTCGCTCTGAAGATACTCTCAGTCTGGATACCTATCTTTGAGCCAAACTGAAGAAAAGAAATATCTAGCTAGTTCAGCACAGACAGTAACGTGTCCCCGTAAGCTATGGCCTCCTACAACTCCGCACCCACGCTCCAGGAGCCCTCCCTCAAGCCCAAGAAGTTCCTCGCGAAAATCGCCGCAGCTTCTTTACTGCTCGGCACGTGCGCAGCGACGATCGTCTCCGCCAAGACCGGCGTTCCGGTGGCCAAGCTCATGCGCGTAAACCCGTATAGGCACGGGTTTCAGTAGCCGGATAGTGCCCCCCCCGGGCCTGCCCACTAGTCCTAGCACCGTAACAAAAAGGGGTTCAAAGTAGAGATAAAGACAAGGGATTACAACGAATCGAACGGGGGGCGGTGATCACATGAAGTTCTGGCCGGGGTACGAGCTGAACCAGAGGTAGTCCGCCAACGGCGGCGGCGGCGGCGGCGGCGCGGGACTCGTCGAGACGGGCACGAGGGGCGGCCGCCCGTCGGCACCCACGGCTCTAAGCAGCGTCGACTACGGCGGGTTCATCAGCAGCCGAGCCGCGGAGCGCCCGGTCCGAGCCGCGCAGAGCGACGCCGCCGCGCCGTCGAACTTGACGCGCTTGGCGCCCACCAGCGCCACGAGCGTCGCGTCGTTACGCGGCGATTTGGCGACCCACGCTGCGGCCCGCGCCGCCATGGACGCGTCGCAGACGAGCCGCGCGCAGAAAAAATTCTGTCGTTCGTCCCTGCTGGAGTCGCCGGCCTCGAAGAAGGGCGCCGCGTTCGTTGAGACAAAACGCTCGTAGTCCGGCTGCAGCACGTCCCGCGCGTAGGACGCGTAGGTCTCCGTTTTTATGCGGTCGGCGAGCGCGTCGGGGCCCTCCGGCAGCGAGAGCCGCGCCCAGGCCTGCGTGTCCAGGCCCGCCAGGCCCGCCAGGCCCGACGCCTCGACCGTTTTGAGGTCCTTGGCGTTGGCGCCGAGTGCGACCAGCGGCAAGCCGAGCGCGCGGCAGACCTCGAAGACGGGCGCGTACCGCTCGATGGGGTAGGGCCAGTGCTTGTTCCATTCGAGCGGGCCCTTGAGAGCGGCCGTGGCCTCCTGCCGCGCGCCCATGGTACCCGTCACGAAATTATCCAGTATTGGTTGGTATTCGGCGCGCACCGCCTCGAGCCCCACCGCCAATGGTGCACCTTTACTCCGCTCGCTCGGCGCCTGCGCGTTCTTCGCCAACGCCAGCGCCGCGACGATGCCCGCGGAGATCTGCGCGTCCGACGTGAGGTCGCGGTCCTCCCCCAACCAGATCGTGCCCGCTTCGACGAGTCGCCCGACGACGGTCTGCGGCGGCGTCGGCACGAGCATCTGGCTCCGGACCTCGTACGGGCGGGACAGGCCGACTTCGCCCGGCTGCACGGCCACGTCGAGCATTGTGGGGTCGATTGTTTGTGCGCGTACGGCGGCCGCGGGCGCCGCCGCGACCGTCGCGGCGGCAGCGCGCGCGAAGTCTCGCCGACTCGGCAGACGCAATGAATGCGCGTCATTGACGAGGAGAGCAAGGCAGATGTTCCTGAAGCGCCGCAGCATATTTGAATGCCTGGAGAGCTTGGCGCAATTTGGGGCTCCCTCTGTCGTTTTTCATGCGTTCCCCATGCCGATACTCTGTATGCGGTACCGTTGGTCCGAGGTGCTGCCAGTGAAGCTCTATCGATCAGCAGTCACCGCAGCGGCGCGCACGCGCAGCGAGGAGATCAGCAGACCTGGTGGACTTTGCACGTTCCGACCAACCAACTCATTCCTCTGCTTCGGAGACGTATATAACACCCGAAGAAGAGTGGGTGAGATACGCCATCCGAACAGGGCCAGGAAGTTCCAAAAAACAGGGGGAGAGTCGAATTGGACACAACCAACGCCAGCAGCAATAGTACCCGCGTTCTGCACTCCCTGCATCCAGTCGCCGGTGAGCGAGTCGTCCAGAAGCTAAAAGAGCTACTAGCATCGACTCTCACAAAAGCAACAGACCACAGCGCCAAAGCCATCTCTCGGCCAACTCTTTGACGAGGAGGAAGGGCTAAAACAGCAAGCGACGTGCGCCAAGGACCCCGCGGCGCTATCACACGCCCAGCGGCAGCACATAGACCCGCGCGGCGACAGCGTACGGGGGCAGCCCAGCGAGGCAACTCACGATGAACAAGACGCAGCGCTTCGGCGCCGGCGGCGGCGCGGGCAACAAGTACAAGATGGAAAGGATCGAGCTCTTCGTGACGGGCGACTGCATTTCCATCGATTTAAGGGGCTGCCAGATGATGACGCCCCGGCCGCGGCCGCACATCCCCGTCTTGTATAGGAAGGGCGGCTTCACGCCCCCCGAATTATATAGTGCGATCGAGGCCGCGGACTCGTGGATGTACTCGCGGAACATCGGCGTCTTATCGCGGTGCGTGGACTTCACGCTCGGGGCCTGGGAGGACGAGATCTCGCCCCGCGGCGAGGTCATGGAGCGCAGTCGCGTCTACGGCAGTACGCCCTCCGCCCGCAACGAGCTCGGGGAGTTCACGGAGTTCCTCCGCCACGAGTTCCCGGAGTGGAAGGGGCACTTGGGCGTCGACGACCCGCCCTACACGTACATCGCGAACTACGACTGCTAGTTCATTAAGCGCGTAAGAAGACCCACGGCATTTGTTGCTAGCGCGGTGGAATCTTCTCCCCCCCACGCCATCGCAGCAGTAAAACCAAATAGTTATGGAGACTACTCGCGGACGACGCCCCGCGACATGCCCGTCTTCGAGTACGTCTGCTGCATCGTCTTCAGGTGCACCTCGCAGTCGCCGCCCACGGCGACCGTGGGAAACGACGCCCCCTGGCCCTGAGAATAATTGGAGTAGGCGGCCTCGAGCAGATGACAGACGTCGTCGGCGTAGGGTCTTCGGTCCTCACCGTCCACGTGGTACCACCGCGGCGCTTCGGCCCCGACCTTGGCCGAGGCGTCGGGCGCCGCCATCTGGCGGTCGTGCTCGCCGACAATCCCGTCCCCGTCCAGGTCCCCCTGCATGGCGTCGAAGGCGCAGCGCGTCGCCGCGCTCAGCAGACATATCACGACGAAGAGGGGTAAGACGACCGCGTACGCGAACCAGTTGCGGAAGCCGTAGGGGCTGAACATGCTCGGCCGGCCGTGGGACTCGACGTAGTAGTCGGGCCACTTGAAATATATCGTATACGCAAAAGCATACATGGACGCGACGGAGCCGAGCATCGTGAAGAGGATGATGGTTAGTAAAACGTAGCGCATGTAGCCCCACCATGCCCTATTCACCCGGTGCAAATGATGCACCTCGCTCAGCACCAGGTCACATAACCCGAGCACCATGAAGACCGCCGCCAGGGAACACCCCAGAAAGATGGCCGCGGCCATGGTCCAGCGCGCGTACACGGTGACGATCTGCCGCCCGTTCGTCGGGCCGCTGCTCGCCCAGTTCCAGTCGTCGTACCGCCGGTCATAGTCCGCCTCGTCCGTGAACTCGAAGTGCACGACCCCATCAAACCTCCTCCGCGCCAGCTCGATCTCCTCGAAGGACATGGCCTGGGGCATCGACATCACTATGGTCAACAATAGAGCATCCACTAAAGCGTATCCATTCAAGACGGCCTTCAGGTTCTCTTGACTTGGTGGCCGGTCGCCGTCCATCAAGCCGTAGACCAGGTTCAAAATAGGCATCTTGTACCAGAACGCGCTCATGTTCTCACCCCGCAGATGTGCTCTTTCCGCCGCGATGCGAAAGTCCTCGGCGTCGATCTTGCCGTCGCCGTTCAGGTCGAGCATGCTTTGGGGGAAGGGGAGCGATCGCTTTGCTTTCCGACGGCCACTACTGCGCTTTGAGCCGCCCGCGCTGGACGGCTTCGGCGGCGGCCTTGATGGACTCCCAGCGGGACTGCCCGGGCTCGGTGACACAGCGCTGTCGGCCATGTGTTATCAGACAGGGCTGCTCCTGCAGCTGTGCCTTTTGTTTGTGCTTACTTGCAAAGGGCTGCCCCTGCCAGCTGTGGTTTTTTTATAGTGCTGTGTCCTGCAAACTGGGCGTGCGCCGGGCAGCCTCTACGTCGTCCGTCGCGTGGGACGGCACGACTTTCTGAGACGGAGCCGTGCTCACGTTACAAGCTTGTAAGGCCGGTTTAGCGCCGCGCCTCCCACCTCCCCACTGGTCGTCGATGGGGCTGGATCTTAGATCTGCAGATATCTTGCTGATATGCGAAGGATATGGCGCCCGTACTAAGACTCATGGATTTAATTATCATGCGGGTTTTATACACGGGTTTTGTAAGCCGCCCGCAGCTCTGTGGCAAAATTCACGGCCTTAGATCTCCTCAGACCGCGCGTCACTCACGCATCGGTCATATTTTTGCATACTGCACACGCGGCTAGCACTGCACCGCACAATACACTCACACCTACACTCAGCACATAATTTGGAGAGCTGCGCACGCCTGAACGCGTAGCACACGCGTGCAAGATGGCGCCGACCCCCGAGGAGACGCTGGCCTTGATCATGGACCCGCTCATGCGCCACCCCATCACAAGGCACAGCTTCGCGCCCTCGCACACGGTCGCCGGCGCGGTCTGCCTCGGCTGCGACCAGCGCATCGTCGCGCTGCGCGACCACCGCTGCCTGCTCTGCGGCGTCGCGGCGCACCGGCGCTGCCTCTACACGCTGTCGGAGCGCTGCAAGACCGACGCGGCGCTCAAGTGCACGTCGGACGGCGCGCACATCCCGCCGGCGGAGCCGGCCTCGGGCAAATTGGACTCGACGGCGTCCGCGGCCGCCGTGCTCAACGTCGCCGTGAAGCAGCAGTTGGACCGGCTCTGGCGCTCGGCGACCGGCGACGCGCCGACAGCGCCCGCGAGCCCGCCCGCGCCAGCCGCGCCGGTCGCGCGGCTGCGCGAGGCCGCGGCGCGCCTGGCGTTCGCCGCGCCGGCCACGCCGCGCGCGCCGGTGTGGGACTCCGACGACGCGCTGCCGCCGGAACCGCCCGCCCCCCGCCCGGCGCCGGCGCCGGCGTCAACGCAGAAAACGCCGGACACCGCCGCCTTCGCGCGCCTGCGGGCGGCGGCGCGGCGCTTTAGGGAAGCGGACGCCGCGAGCGGCGGCGCGCTGCGGATCCGCGTCGCGAAGGCGGCCGTCGGCGGCATGGTGGCGGGCGCAGTGGTGGGCGGCGTGGTCGCCGGCCCCGCGGGCGCGGTCCTTGGCGCCAAGGCGGCGCAGCTGGTCGGGGCGAATCTCGATCTCGGGTCGCCGGCGGCGACGGGCGCCGTCGTGGGCGGGGCGGCGCTCAGTTACCGAGCGGCCACGACCGACGTCGTCACTAATGCGGCGGCGCGCGCGGCGGCGGTCGCGCGCGCCTCGCGGGTTGTGGGCGGTCGCACACCAGAGCCGTTCGCGGCCGCGGCGGCGGCCGCGCGCGCGTGTATCGCAGAAGCGCCGTGGCCGCCCGACCGCGCGGCCGAGCGGGCCGCGGACGCCGTGCGCGACGTCTCGGGCCTCGGCGCCCAGGCAAAAGCTTTCGCGCGCTTCGCGTTCGCCGCGGACCCCGCCGCCGCGCGCGTGTGGGAAAGGCTCGAGGCCCTCTACAAGGCGCGGCGCGCGATATCACGCGGCGACGCCATTTCCGACGCCAAGGCCTGGGCGCACGAGACGGCCGTTGACGTCGCGGCCCTTCTGGCGGCAGTCTCGGCCGAGGACGGCGTGTCGACCGTTGCGGCCACCGACGCGCTCGTGGCGGAGGCGACCTACCCGTTCACCTTCACGGCGCTCGTGCGGCGGCACCGCGACGCGGACGCGACGTTGGAACAAGTACTGTCGACGCGCGGTGGCGCGGGCGCGGGCGCGGCCCGGTCTGTGCTGCGGGGCGCCGCCGCTTTATCGACGATGTGTGAGTGTCGGGACGTGCACGCGAAGCTGCGGTCTCTTGTGTTCTGTCTGGAGGCGCTGGGTGGCGGCGACGGCGAAGAAGGGGCCATATCGGCGGACGTGCTACTCCCGCGGGCCGTCGCGTGCGTCGCGGAGGCCAAGGTGCCCCACGTCCGCGCCGAGCTCGCGTACGTGACGGCCTTCGCGCGCGACGACGCATTATTGGGCGCCGAGGGCTACGCGCTCACGACGCTGAGTTGCGCGCTGGACGTCCTCGCGGACGGCGTCGCCGACGCGACGCCGGCTCTGAACCTGGGCGGCGAGGCGTGGCCGGCGCCGCCGGCGCCGCCGTTGTCGCCGCTCGGGGGCGAGAGGTGGCCCGAGCCCCTGTGATGTGCCAGTGATGTTTTTATGTGTAATTTGGTTTTTGAGTATTTTTATGCCTGTTATCATCAGCTACTTTGTCATTGCGGTCCTCAGAGACTAGAGGACGAGGTCTGGGGGAGAGACACGCGTCTCGCTCGACATAAACCCCGCACGATTTCTTATGGCAAAAAACAAGCCACCTGAGCAAGCTCTGAGCAAGACGAACAGAGTGCCACCAAAATGAGACCAATGTGGCTGCTACTGGCTACACCAGCCTGTGCATATCTTAGAACGACACCGTCGACGTGGCGGGGCCTCTCAGAGCACAGGAGGCTCTCACAGCACTTACTCCGCGGTTCGCCTCGGGACAGCGCTGAGCGGAGACGCGAGCGCGCAGTGCCCTTCTTAGACACGGAGAAATGGCTCGCGGAGATCGAGGGCGGCGCCGCGGCACCGGGTGCCCAACCTGGCCCGACATCAGACGAGCTCGAGCTCGACACGGCAGTGTTGCTAGAAAAAGTCGACGCCGCAACCTCGCTCAAAGACATGGCAGTCTGGCTCGAGTCCGTCGATGCCTCGGCCACAGCCAAGGCGGACACCGACGCCGAGACCACACGGCTCCTGACGCTCTCGGCGGGCGCCTCGACAACTTTCGCGACGGCGTGGCAGTTCGCGCTCCCTCTGGCACTCCTCGAGAGCGGAGGGCCCCAGGCCGCCGCGACGCTCATGGCCGCGACGACGGGCGCAAAAGTCCTCTTCGCGCCGTCGATTGGTCGGCTGGCGGACAAGGCGCCCCGTGTCGACGCCGCGCGAGGTGCGCGCCTCGCCCAGGCCGCCGGCGTTGGGCTCAGTTGCTTGGCGCTGCCGCACCTCGCCGACGAAACGTCGTGGCTCCCGCTCTTGCTGGCCGGGTCCGCGATTGAAGCGCTAGGCGCTGTCGTCACGAAGAGCGCCCCCCGCAAGGACTGGGCGCCGACGCTGCTCGACGGCGATTCTCTACGAAAAGCGACCATGGACCTTTCCAACGCGGCGCTGCTCGGCGAGCTCGCGGGCCCGGCGCTCGGCGCCTGCATCTTAGGCGCGAACGGCGTGCCGACGGTCGGTGCCGCGGCCGTCGCGGGGGAACTGGCGGCACAGGCCGCGCTCGAGCGGCTTCGGACTCGCTCGCCCGACGCGCTTAGCGCGCCGAAAGGCGCGACGGCGAAGGCCGCGCCCGCGTGGGCCGCGTTCTTCGGCTCGAGCGGCGCGATCACGACCGTCGCTTTTGAATTGCTCTGGTTTACCGCTTTAACGCCGCACGCTCCCGTGCTCCTGGCGGCCCTGGCCGACCGCGGCGCCCCGGCCGAGTCGCTCGCGGCCTTCCGCGCGGTGGGTGCGCTGGCGGGCGCTGGCGGCGTGGCCCTCTATGCGGCCGCCGCCGATGGCCGGACAACGACGCGGCGGCAGCAAACGACGACGACCGACGAGGCGCGGCGCCTGGCGACGAGGGACGTGGCGGCCCTGAGCATCTTCAGCCAGGTCGTGACGGTCACCGCCGCGGCGACCTTGGTCGAGTCGCCGCAGACGATGATGGTGGCAGTCGTCGTGAGTTGCGTGTTTTTGTACGCGTTCGTCGTGGCGTATGTCGAATTGCAGCAGCAGCTTGTAGCCGAAGGCGACCGGAACGCCGTGCAGGGCTGCGAGGCGGCCCTCACGGGCGCCGCGGAGCTCGGGCTCGCCGGCGTCGCTCTGGCCTACGCGGCGAACTTCGAGGTCGTCGCGGACGTGTCTACTACGGTCGTGGTCGCGGCCGGCCTCGTTTTCGCGGGCTTCCTCGCGCGGCAGCCCGAGGTCGTGTCGCGACCGGCGCCGTCGTCGTCGCGCTAGACGTTTAAAATATGTGTTGTGACCTTTAGTAAAATTCGTGAGCGAGTTAAGTTTAATAGGGGGCGGGTTGCGCACGCCGAGGTCACCAGACGAGCGCCGCGGCGGGCGGCCGGCCCCAGGCGCGCGGCTCGACGCTCCGCCTCCCCGGCAGGAATTTGCCCCCCCGGTTGCGGGGGTGCGTGAGCGTGCGGCTCGGCTCGCCCCCGAAGTACGCGTGCGGCTTCCAAAGCTTCCAGCGCGGGTTCTCGGCTTGGAAGACCTCGGGCCGCGCGCGCCGCGGCGAGCGGAAGGTGCGCGGCCCGGGGTCCGTGGACGTGCGCCCGCTCGAGAGCCGGCTCCGCGGGATACTCGCCGGGCCCGGCGA
>Ga0114994_10001482_pt1 | contig 16885 bp, 6 predicted proteins | sample ArcticOcean_MG_C_9_FD_87043 | JGI IMG/M metagenome (GOLD analysis project Ga0114994, IMG submission 87043) | Marine microbial communities from western Arctic Ocean - ArcticOcean_MG_CB2_152 | ecosystem: Environmental > Aquatic > Marine > Oceanic | place: Arctic Ocean: Canada Basin | collected...
CTGCTGCCCGGTTGGACGGTCACGGCGACGGCGGTCACAAGTAAACGTCGCACGGACTCAATCGGTTCGAAATACCAGTACATGGGCAGGTAATGGACGAAGAGGAACCGGACACTCTTGGCCACCTGGCCGTACGTGGCGCCGCCGTCGGTCGTGCGGTAGACGTAGACCGCGCCCGTGTAGTCATCTTTGTCATCGGCCCCTACCACGACGGTGTCGCCGTCGATCGCCACGGATCGGCGGCAGTTTCGCGGCAGCATGGGCTCGGATGGTTTTGAAAAAGTGCTCATCGGAACGCTGGGGCCGAGAGAAACGTTTTTAGGTATGGCGAAGAGGCGAGATGCGAAGAACAGCGTTCTGGCGAGTGGCGCAAAACACACTAGGGGCTAGTGGCGCAAAACCTACTAGGACCTGTGTGACCCGTACCGTTAACGGTACGGGTCACCGCCGGGGTCAGAAACCGCGATGATGAACAGGGCGAGGAGGAACAATCCAGCGAGCGAGCGCCCGACAAATTCTAGGAAACCGGGCCACTTGTCGTCGAGGAGGTACTGCGCCGAGAGCTGTCTAGCGGCGTCCCGTAGCGTACGCCTCCGAATCATACATACAAAATTACTTTCAAGATTGTCGACTCCCGCGCCGCTCCTCATTCTTCGCTTGCGCCCACCTGCCGTGCTTGAAGTTAGAGCTGACGTCCCGTCGAATGAGGTTGCGGAGGACTTCCTCGGTGCGCGCCGCGACGACCGCCTCCTCCGTCCCGAGCGCGACGGCCTCCTCCTCTGCCCCAAGCCACCGCAGCGACCAGATGTACTGGTCCGTATCCGCGCCGCCCCACATTTCCAGGCCCACCACCTCTCGACCGTCGACGTCCTCCTCCACAAACGCCGCGACGACCGCTTCGGAGAGGCTTTTCGACCGTAGGTACTCCGAAACGGGCTCGACGCTCCACTCGCGTACCTCGTCGCGCCAGAGCCGGGATAAAGTGTCGTCTTGCGCGCCGGCGGCGCCCCCGTCCACGAGACGGTCCAGCACGTCGTCTTGTCGGAGCAAGTCCGCCGCGCGCTGAACGAGCGCGAAGCGGTCGGTGCGGTCCAGCGCGGACGTATCCGGATGGCTGTCAAGCGCTGCTTTCCGATAGGCACGTTTAACTTCGCAAGCGCGTGCGGTAGAGTCCAGCGCGGCGAGCGTGGTCACGTCCAGGCCCAGCACCGCGAACGGATCGATGTCTTCGATCGCCGCCGCCCGGCTTCGCGGTATCCTCGGGGTCTCATGCTGCAGGACAAAGGCTGCGGTCGCGGTCCAGAGCAGAGAGATTGCATGAGGCATCTCTCACCGGACGCAACAAGCCAGTTCATGCATCGCCCAGTGGCAGCAGTGTCTCGTGTTTGTCGTCGTAGAAGCCGTCACACTGCAATTGGGGTAGTACATGCACGCAGTGCGGGAGCGCGTGCTTGCAAAATAAAATAAAGAAAACCCGCACAACTGACATCAGGCTCCGGACTAGTCCTATCCCCGCAAGAAAACGGATATCCGTCCGGGATCAACATACGCCAACAGGCAGATACACAAGACCACACATAGCTACTTAGTCTCGACGTCGACATCGACCGTCGTCGACGGCGGCGCCACGCGGGCGCCGATCTTCGCCGCCGCCGCGCGGACCGTGTCCTCGGCGTTTTCAAATTCCACGTCACGCCTCGGCGGAGACATTCCCGCAGCGCTCGCGACAGTGTCCAGAGAGTCGCACGGGTCTCGCGGCGTCGGGCGGTTAGGCGGCGTCCCCGGCGCCGCCACGTAAGACGCCGGCTCCGCAGGCTCGCGGGGCGTCGGCGACGGCGGCGGGGACACGTCTTCTTCCCGGCGGAGGCGCTCGAGCCCGTCCCTCAGATCCTCGGCCGCGGCGCCGGCGCGGTGGGCGTGGAAGCTGAACTGCCCCGTGTCGAAGCGCGACGGCGGCGAGTTGGCGTCGCGCGGCGACGCCGCCGGCGACGACATGGACCGTCGCCGGAAGATGGCGGCAGCCCGCGCCGCGATGCCCAGGCGCGGCGACGCCTGGCCCGACGGCGGGGTCCGCTTGTCGTGCTCGCGGTGCAAATCCGCGAGCACGTCGGGGTTCTCGAGGAACGCCCCGCGAGGAGTGGAGTTCCCGGACCGCATCGACCCGCCCACGGACGAGGCTGTCGGCGAGGAGATGTACAGGGGGTTCTGCGACCCGGCGCAGCCCGGCGAGACCTCGAGCGCGCGGCGCCGCGCGGGCGCGGGGTCGAGGAAGCCCTGCGCCTCCACCATGGCGTCGTCCGGCGGTCCCACCGCGTAGAACGGGACCTTCGGCAGTCCATGGGGCGAGGCCACAACCGCGTCGAAGAACTCCTCGTCGTCCAACATCTTCTCGGCCGCGAGGACCGAGGGCGACGGCGAGGGCGGAATGTCCCGCGGCGGCGAGCCCCTCGCGGCCCGCGGCGGCGAGTTTCGCGGCGACCGGCGAGCCTTCGGCGAGCGCGCCGCGGTCGCACCTGCGTGGAGGTCACCCGGTGAGTTGTTTTGCGACGATATAAGGACGCCGAGTCGCCGACCTTCGAGCAGGCCGCAGATCGCCGCGAGGGCCGCGGCGTCGGCCTCCTGCGCGGCCAGGGACGCGCGCGGCGTGGCCTTGCCTGACTGGTCGCGCCGCCGCCGCGCTTTGGCGTGCGCCCGCGGCGACCGGTCGCGCCGGTTGCGCGCGCCCAGCGGCGCGCCGTACCGCACGAGGAGCGACGCGCACGCGTCGCGCCGGTGCCACACGGCGCCATGCAGCGGCGTGTCCTCGTTGGTGTTGCGCGCGGCCGCGTCGGCGCCCGCGTCCAACAAGGCGGCGACGGCGGCCGCCGCGCCCGCCGCGGCGGCCGCGTGGAGCGGCGTGTTGCCCCGGCTGTCGCGCGCGTCCAGGTCTGCCCCGAAGTCGCACAGGATCCGCACGACGTCCTCGGCGGCGGGGCCCGGCATCGCCGCCGCGGCGCGGCACGCGACGTGCAGGGGTGTCGCATTCGCGACGGCGTCCGCGGGGGCGGACGGGCGCGCACCCGCCTCGAGCAGGCGCCGCACTTCGTTCGCGTCGAGGCGCGCCGTCGCGGCGCAGAGCTCGGGGGCGTCCGGCGCGTCGGCCCACTTCGACTCTTTGGTCGCCTCGTTCCAGAAATAGCGGTCGCCGGCCGCGGTCCAGCCCTCGACCCAGGCATCCTGCGGCGGTACTTGCGGCGGTGCGGCGCGGGGCGACGGCGACGGCGTGTAGTCGTCGTCGTCGTCGAACGTCCGGGCCGCGTGGTCGGGGATGGCGATCTTCGTCGGCGTGGGCGGCGACGCCGGGGTCTGTGGTGACCGGAGCGGCGGCGGCGGCTTTTGGCGCGGCGCCCCGCGCCGCACGCGCTCGTAGATGGCCACGGCACTTTTCGTGTTCGCGTCCCGCGGCCGGCCGGACCGGTCGCCGGGCGCGCCCAATAACGCCTCGAGGCAGTCCGCGTGGTTTGTTTGAGCTGCGAGGTGCAGGGGGGAGTTCCCCGCGTCGTTGGCGACCAAGGAAGCGCCCCGCTTTAACAACACGTCGACGAGGCTCCGGCGGCCCGCCCGCACGGCGACGGCCAGCGGCGTGCTTCCCTGCGCATCGCGCGCGTCGACGGTCGCGCCGGCGTCGATGATCTGCGAAGCGCACGTCGCGTAGGCGCCGTCGAGATCGTCTTCGTTCTCCCCGTCGCACACGTAGTGCAGCGGCGTGCGCCCCAGGGCGCCCCGCAAATTCGGGTCCGCGCCGTGCGCCAGCAAGACGGCGAGGCCCTCGCTCGAGCCCTGCGCGGCCAGTAGGTGGAGGCTCGACGCGCCCTCGGCGTTCGTCTCGTCGACGGAGGGCTGCGTCCGGCGGCCGCGTCCCGTGGGCGTCGTGACGCGCGGCGGCCGCTCCGGCCGCGCGTCGCCGAGGCCGGCGAGCGCTGCCGGCCGTTCTTTTGATTGGTTGTGTGGGGTCGAGTCCCTGGCCGCCTGGGCTGCGAAGAAGGGGGCGGCCTGCATGGTTGCAAGGCGAGGCTGCTCAAGTGCGTTCACAGCTGCCGGTCTACCGCCGGTTTGTGCCTTGATGCGAGGCTGCCCCGTGGCCGCCTGGTGCTGCTCTGGTTCCTTCGCAGCCGCCGATTGGGACTGCCGGTTTGTGTCTTATGAAATTAATGAAAACCCGCCCGTTTAAAACCCGTTTTTTGAGAGGTCGCGCGCGCGCGCCGCCGTCTTCGCGACGTCCCGCGACGTCGACGTCCCGCGACGACGTTGACGTCCGACGTAGGCCGAAGTTGCGCGACGACACGACGAACCTCGCGCGTGGCGCGCCCGAGCGCCCGCCCGGCCTACACAGGCCTGTGATTTAAAAATGGCCCTGGCTCAGTGCCTGGTCTACGACGTCAAGACTGGTTGGGGCCCGCCCTGCGAAGGCCCGTCCCTGCCCACGCCGGCGCCGGCGCCGGCGCCGCCGCCGCGGTGGCCGCGCCAGCTGCACACGATCCTACCCGAAGACATCTTACACGCCGTCAGGAACTCACGCCCTGAGAACGGTGATCAATTCCACAAAGTCGACGACTGGCTTGCAAAGAACAATGGGGAGAGCTACATCAACGCCACCGACCAGTACGGTCGCTCACTTCTACATCTATTTGCATGCGATATGATAGACGAGAACGACGACGTTGACAGGGCTCGACGCTTGCTGGAGCGTAACGCCGACCCCAATCACAGCTGCCCCGGATATCGCCCGTTGCATTGTGCAGCTCGGGGGTTCGGCTTTGCGGCGCCAGCCATGTTCTCGTGCCTCATCGCCGCTGGTGCGGACCTCGACCGCGACCTTCACGGCCTTTTTATATTTTTTGTCGGCGTGGTATTGTTTCGCGTTGCCGCCGCGGTGGATCTTCTTACAGATTTGCTTGTGCCCGCGACGCCAGTGGTCGTGCTGGCAAGTGGCGTTGCAGTATCTGGTCTTGCACCTCACACATTTCGGGGCGTCGTGGGCCAGAGGGGCGGCGCAGGCGGCGCAGGTTGTGAGAAGCATATTGCTTTTGAACTGCTGGCGGTAGTAGCGAGGCAGATTGAGACGAGACTAACGCGCGTAAAAAACCCGTACACCGCGTTCAAACGCCGAGACTCGCCGCCGCTAGGAGTACTTAACTCCTCCGTGCCACGGATAAAATAAAATTCAGCAAAATTAGCCCGCCGTCGCCGGCAAGCCCACATAGTTCGATGGTAATCACACGTGCTGCGGCGAGTCCATCTGCAGGTCGAAGGACGACTCGCCCGACGTCGACGACGCCGCGTCGGACTCCTCGGCCTTCGACTCCTCGGCGGCGGAGAGCTCGTCGTCGTCGGCCGCCCGGCGCGGCGTGTTGAAGAGGCGCCGCGCGGCCTCCGAGGCGCCGCCGCGGGCGCGCTCCGTCCAGTCCACGGGCACGGTGGGATCCAGCTCCCGGTAGACGGGCACGAAGGACTGGCGCCACGCAATGGTGGGTACGCGCTGCGTGTACCGCTTCACGCGGAGCTCCTCCATGGGCCCGAGGGGATCGTCCTTCCCCTGGCGGCGGTACGTGAGGCGCGCGCGCCGCCGTATCGTACTCACGCACTCGAGCTGGTCCTCGCAGTCGTCCAGGGCCTCCCGCAGGGATCTCTGGCGGTCCCGTAACACGAACGCGTCCCGGGCGAGCTGCGCTCTTAATCGCGCGCCGTCGAGCGGCGGCGGCGTCGTCTTCAGCATGAGCCGCTTCGCGAAGAAGACGCAGAAGGGCAGGTGGCCTAGGAACAGGATGTCGTCCAGGCGCGTCACGTACTTGTCGATGAATCGTTCCAAACGGTGGTTCGTGCTCTTCCACGTCGTCATCTCCATGAGGGACACCCAGCACACCACCAAATTTGGGACGAAGAAGATGTAGAAAAAGGCCACGTAGGCGTTCGCCAGGAACAATGCGAGCGAGGCGCAGTTGTTCGAGGCGGGCAAGAGAATGTAGATCGACCCGAAGAAGCCGAGCGCGAAGGACAATAGAGTCAACAATGCCAGCGGCACGCGCGTCCCGGAGTTCTCTAGACGAGCGAGGGCCAACAACGCTCGCTCGCCCCGTTCCGTCGCCTCCTCGATGGGGATGACCACGTCCAGGGCGTGCGGCGGCGCCGCGTCGTCCTCGTTATCCGCCGCGCGCTCCCGCTTCTCCGCGCGCCGCTGGGCACCCGGCACGCGCCGTGACGTTGTGCCCTTCTTGACCTTGTCGCGCGACGCCTTCTTGACCTTTTTGCCCCGCAGCTTGGCGATGGAGTGCTGCACAAAGGACGTAAACAGCTTGGCCCGGTGCGCCCTCCGGATCGCCGCGGCCTCGACGCCCTCGCCTTTGAAAAACGCTCGAACGATAGGCTTGGTCAGCGAGTGCCGCTTCGCGCGCGTGATGACGATCGCGATATCCGTCACGATCTGCGCAATGAGCCAGCCCGTCATGGCGAGGATGCCGCCGACCTTGCTGCAGGCGTCGTTCGTGCCCTGGCTGAGGCGGGGGATCCACCCGAAGACCTCGCCCTTGGGATCGATGGCGCTCAGGATATCGCCCGCCAAGATGGGGAGACTGATGACGATCAACAAGATCTTGGGCGCCATCTGCCACAGGTTCGAGTAGTGCCGAAAGTACAGGATCAGCGGGCCCGTCAAGACCTCGAGGCCCGAGTCGATCTCATTGGCGTCGCCACTCAACAACGCATCTAAGATAGGGGGCCGCGAGTCGAGGAGCTGGTCCTCGCGCCGCCGCTTGCTCTCCTCGTCCTCGGGGATCAGGGCCTGGCCGGCGTCGGCCGCGACGCCCCGCAGCGTGCGGCGCGCACCCTCCTTGAACTCCTTCTTCGCCGCGGCCACGCGCTTCGCCACGGCGAGCTCCGCGGCCATGACGCGCTCCGCGCACCGCTCCAGGTGCTCTAACACGGGCTGGCCCCCGCCCCTGCGCCCCTCCGCGTCGTCCACGTTCTCGCCCGCGGCCCGGCGTCGCTCCTTCCGCGCCGCGGCGACCTCCTCCACGCTCCGGTCCATCGCGACCTTCGCGGCCGCGCCGCTCACCAGGGCGACGTCCTGGAGCGACCGCCGCCGCGGCGACGCCGGGTCCGTGCGCGAGAGCGCGATGGACGCCGCCGAGTGCGCCGCCGTGCGCGCCCGCATCACGTGCATCAGCGTCTCCTTCGCCGTCTGGCGCAGCTGCTCGTCCTCGCGCACGTGCTGCACCGCGTGCCCCCGCAGGGACGCCGCGCCCTTGCCCACGGCGCGCTCGAACTCGGCCATGGCCGAGTCCATGCGCGCCTTCTGGTCGCGCGACGGCTTGGGGATCGCGGACATGGTTACTGCTTTTGGCTCTGTTACTCCGTTCGGCTGTTGTGGTGCGCCCTCGCCCTTTGTTGTTCCTCTGCGCACCGCGCGTATATACAGCGCGGGCAGCTCGCAATCGATGCACCAGCTCTAGCTTAGCACCGAGTATAAGCCCGCGCTTTAGTCCAGCTAGCAAAAAAAATACAAAAAGCAAGAAACCCGCACGAGTCTAAACTTTCCGATCGTGCACACATATATTCAATTAATTTGTTGGGACGTCGGGTTCCTCGGAGACAGCTGGTAGGACAGGGTCCTCCCCGGGCCCATCCTCCTCAACGACGTCCACGACGGCGTCTTCCTCTACCGCGAGGTCGCCCGGGGACTCGGGCCTCGGCGGCGGCGTAGGCTGCGGCGCGTCCGGCGCGGGTGCGGTGTCTTCTGGCGGCGGCGGCGGAGGCGTCGGCGGCGGCGGCCGTGGAACCGACCGCAGGTCGTGCATGTCGCGGAGCTTGCTCTTGACCTTGCTTTTCGCCGCGACGCCGTACCAGCGCACGGCCGCGGCCGGGTCCTTCGCCACGCCGTCGCCGCGCGAGAGGAGCACCGCCAGGTTCGTGGCCGCGCGCGCGTCGCCGGCCTCGGCGCTCTCCGTGAAGTACTTGATCGCCTCCTTGGCGCTCTTGCGCGCGCCCCGCTCGCCGAGCAAGTGCAGGACGCCGAGGTCGCACGCGGCCACGGCGTCGCCCGCCTGGGCCCGCGCTTTCAGCTCACCGGGCGCCACCGCCGCACCCTGGCGGTCGGCCCAGGCCTTGCGCGCGTAGAACGTGAGCTCTTCGGTCGACGGTCCCCAGCGGCCCTTCTCGAGGCTCTGCGGTCCTTCCGGCTCCACCGCCGTGGGTTGCGTCCATTGCTTCTTTGGCTGCTCCGGTTTGGTCTGAGCCTCCATTTGTGCCAGCTGCAGTAATGCGGGAGGAATCACTGCGAGGGCGTCGAACTAAATAATGATCTCTAGTGGTCATGCAGTCGTATGTGCTCGTCCTGCAGTCGTTTGTGCTCGTACAAGACTTAAAGACCCAAGCTAAAAAACCCGCATATGTGACGGGTTCCAAGAGGTACTAATATAGTATGGGGGGGTCACAAGTACCAAACGAGGGTATGGGGCTGCAATGAGCGACTATAGCCTGGACCGTTCTCTGTGTAAGTGTAGGTGTAGACAGATTTATAAGTTAGCACAACACAACACTAGCTAGGAGGCGATTCCCCCGCCAGGCGAGTCGTCGCCACGAGTCGCCGCGCCAGGAGTCGCTCGCGCTGGGGATCAAATGCTGCCGCGCGCCGGTTCGGCAGGTTGTCGTACCACTCCTCAGCGTCGTCGGGCGCGTCGGCGTCGAACAGCGTCCGGTAGAGTGAGGATGTCCGGTCGGCGCCGTTGAAGTAGTCGCGGACGTCAGAGGACGGTAGAATGCCGTGGCGCGTAAGAGTCACGATAGCAGCCCTTGCATCGACGGTCACCCTCCGCCGCAGCAGCGCCGCGGTCAATCGCGCATACGTCGTCTCCGACACGATGACGCGTGCTCCCCCGGCCGCGAGCTTCGTGGACGCGTCCTGGTCCGTCGCGCCTTCGGCCCAATTTCTCGCGGTGCCCACGCGCGCGGAAAGCGCCGCTCTTACGCGCGTCGCTTCGTGCGCGGCGTCATGATCGGCCTCGGTCTGCTTCCAGGAACCAGCACCGCCCTGCAGCACTTTTGCCGCCGCCCGAACGCCGTTCTCGCCGCCGTTCACTAACGCGGAGCAGAGCGCGGCACGGCCCGTCGCGTCGACGTCGTCTGATATTTCTCCCCACGCGCCGAGGGCGCTCGAGATCTCGCCGGCCTCGGCGAAGGCCACCGCCACCGCTAGCAAAGAGCGAGGCGCCACCGCGCCCCGTGCCTCGGCTTGCTTCAGGATCTCGCAGGCCGCATCAGGCCGAGCGGCGAGCGCCGCGGCGCGCAGCGCGCCATACGAGGCGTGCTCGTCGTCGCCGAGGCGTTGCGCGACGTGCGAGGCCTCGCGCCAGCTGCGCGCCGAGGCGAGAGCTCCGAGCGCGGCGTCCGTCGACGACGGGCGCGCGGGCGCCGAGGCCGCGAGAGCCACGGCGCAGTCCACGGCCGCCTGACGCAGCGCCACGTCGGGGTTGTTCGCCACGAAGGCGCCCTCGTCGCCGAGTCGCGCGGTCGTCGCGGCGGTCACGGCCTCGCAGGCCTCGAGGCACGTCGTGACAAAGGAGTCGTGCGCGACCTCGTCCGCATGTAAAGCAGCGGCCCGCCGCAGAGCCAGGTCCGCGGCCTGCGGTCCGTCAGACGTGTGGAGCAGGGTCAAGACGATGTCATTGGCCGTCTGAGCAGCCCGCAGGCTCGGATGCGACCCCTCGGCCGTCTCACGCACTTCAAGCGCGGCGTTCATGGTTTGCGCGCCGCGCGCCGCGAGCGCGCGCGTCGCCGCCTTTAACGCGGAGGCACACACCTTCTGGCGGCCGAACGCGTCGCCCGGCGCCACCACGTCCCGCTTCCGCAGCGCGTCGAGCGCGCCGCTGACGTCGCCCGCCTCGGCGCACGCGTCGAGCAGCACGTCCAAGGCCGCTGCCTGGCCGCCCGCCTCGCCCCGTCGTTCGAGCTCCCCGAGGATTTTCTCGGCCGCGTCGCTGTCGCCCCGGCCGAGCGCCTCCCGTAGGACGCCCCGCAGCACGGCCGGCGCCGACTCCTCGACGGACGACCCGCGACTGCCGGCGCCGCGCCGCAGCGCGGCCCGGACGGCGTCAAAAGCGCGGCGCTCGTCGCGTTCGACGTGGTAGGCGATGGCCGCCACCGCGCACAGCGCGTCGCGCGTCGCCCGGCCCCGCGGCGCGCCGTCCGCCAAACATTCGGCCCACGCCAAAGCGCTCGCGGGCGTCACGACGTCATCGTACAAGTCCCGCGGGAGAATGTCGCCGCCCGCGTCCTCGCCGGTGGGCGCGAGCGGCGCAGCTACCGCGCGGCCCAGCAGGCACGCCTCGTCGTCGCCGGCCGCGGCGTTGGCCTGGACGCGGCGCGCCACCTGAACGAGCTGCAGGCCGAGGGCCCTCCGCGCGCCCGCGCTCAACCAGTCGTTCGCCGAGCCCTCGTCCAGCAGGGCCAGGGCCAGCGCGAGCGCCCGCGGCGCGCGGCACGGCGTCATGCACAGCGCCTGGACCAAGGACGAGCGCGCCTTCGTCCCGAGGCTCTGGGCTGTTTTTTTGGCGAGGGCGCGTTTCAGGTAGGCCTCGGCCGATGAGACGTCGCCGAGCCTCGCGCTGGCGACGGCCGCGGCGGCGGCCAGGCGCCGCGGCGGTTTGGCGGCGTCCAAGGCGTCGCGGGTTTCGTAGAGCGCGAGTGCGGCGCTCGGAGTCGTCGAGTTCACGGCGAGGTCCCACGCGTGCTCGACGAGCAGCGCGTCGATGGCTCTCCGTTCGTCCTTGGCCAGCGTCGGGTCCGCCCGTTGCTGCAGCAGCGCGTCGCAGGGATCTACCGTCGTCGCAGCGCGTCGTCGCGTTTGGTGGGACCGCTGCGGCGCAGCGCGTCGTCGCGTTTGGTGGCGGGACCACTGCGGCGCGACAAATGCATGAGTAGTAGCTGCTGGCATCAGCAGTGTCAGCAAGCATAATAGATGCTCGTACCACGCCATGACTTGCGATCGTTGCGCCGCGCACGCGCCGCGAGCAATCGAAAAACCGAGCAGTACGGAGCCTCCAAGTTGCTGAAGCAGTTGTACTGTCGAGAGTAGTCACGCCTGCAGGTGCCGTGCCACTTTAAAAACCGTCTAAACGCTTTTAATCCACGCAAAATATCTGTCGGAATACTCTCGTATAGTTGCTCGCACCACACAATCCGGGGCTGCACACCACACGGCTGTTACGCAGCTCGTACGGGTTTCTCTGGTCAAAAAGGCCACAGTTCATGAGGCTGGTCGGGTAAAACGCTAGGGCAGCCCAGTCCATAAGCAAGGCTACCGCCTCGCCTGAGGCGTCCTCCATCGTGGGTTGCGCGTGGCATTCCTTTGCGCAAGAGCCGATAGGAGGGAGGCACATCGGGTCAAAAAACAAAAACATGCAGAGCCCCGTCAACAAAGAGAACGTGCGAAGCGCGCGCGGCGCCGCGACGACGGTCGCGAAGCGCGGCAGCGTCATGCTCGCCCCGGTCCCGAGCGCCCGGCACGAGCCGCGCCCCCGGCAGGAGACGAACGAAGTCCTGCAGCTCGTGACCGCCGTCAGGGACCACCTGCGCTTTCGGTCGTTGGTGACATATGCAGTGGACACCTTCGCCAAGGCCCTGGTGCCGCCGAACGCGCAGTGGCGGGCCTACGTCGCCGCGGCGCTCGACGTCGACGCCGCGGCCACGGTCGTCGCGGCGCTCGACGCCCACGCCGACGATAGAGCCGTGCTCGCCGCGTGCATGACGTGCCTCGGGCGGCTCGCCGTCGACGCGCGGCACGCGGCGCAAATTGCTAAAGAGGGCGGCGTCGAAGGCGCGCTGCGGGCGTCCGCGCGGTGCCAGGCGTGTTCCGTAGAAGCGTTAGTATTCGTGGACGCCATGTGCGCCCACCCGCGGTCGTTCCTCAGCGTGGCCGCGGCGGCCGCCGACGTGGCCAAGGCGGTGACGCCGGAGTCGCTCGTTCACGGCGCCCGCGTCCTCGCCCGGCTCTGCGGGCGGGCCGAGGGGCGGGGCGAAGTCGTGAAGGCGAAGCGGGACGTCTCGGCGGCGCTCCTCGCCGCGCTCGCGGCCGCGCCCGACCCGCCCGCGCGCGCGGTCGGCGACGCGGCCAACGTCCTCTCGGCGATCGTCGACGCCGACGGGAAGGAAGCCACGTACCTGGCGCGAAAGAGCGCCGTGGACGTCTTTCTCGGCAAGCTCGCGTGCGTGGAGGACGACGCGGCGGCCGCGCGAGACGTCGCGCGGCTGCTCATGCGCTTAGTCGAGGGCGGCATTGCGGAGCTAGTGCGGCGCCTGGAGCAGACCGGCGACGCGCGCGCGGCTAAACTACTAGCCGCGCTCGCCGCGGACGGCGCGCTCGCCGCCGAGATCGCCCGGCGCGGCGGCGTCCAGGCGCTCATCGCGGCGCTCGAGGGCGACCTCAGCGCGGCCGCGCTTGAGGCGGCGGTGGACGCGCTCCACCGCCTCGCGGCGTACGACCTGCCGGCGGGCGCGGTCGAGGCGTTGTTGGCGTGCCTGGCGCGCGGCCCGTCCGGCAACGCGTGCCACCGCATCCTGCGCGCGCTGAACGCCATCGTGCGGTTCCAAAGCGTGGGCGAGGTGAGCTGCATCGCGGGCGCCACGGACACGATCTGTAAAGCGGTGGTCGATTGTGCGACGCACGCTGGCGTCGCGGCCAAGGGCTGCGGCTACGTCGCCGCGCTGGGCGACGATGACGTGGAGGCGCGGGCCCTCGGCACCTGCGAGGGACCCGTGCGCGCGGTGCGCAAGGCGCTCAAGTCCCACCCGGCGCACGTGGAGACGCAGCGCCGCGGCCTGGCCGCGCTCGGTGGCCTGGCGCGGCGGAACCCGGCGCTCGTCGCGAAGAAGGGCGGCGCCTTATTAGCCGTGGACGCGATAACACGCCACGGCGAAAATTCGCGTATTGTGGAGCACGCGTTCAAGGTCTTGGCATTAATTGCTCAAGAGGACGCGTACGCCGTCCGGGACGCGTGTCCGGGGGCCGCCTGGTTAACGACGCTGTCGCCCGCCGCGGCGGACCACGCCGATATCAGAAACGTGCGCACGGCCTTCGCCGGCGTCGCGGCCAGCGTCGCGACGGACGCCGAGGTCTTGGATGTTGTTGCAGAATTACAAGCCGTCGCGGCCGTCGTCACCACGGGCCGCGACCGTTTGGTCTTGGAGCGCCTGCCGCCGCCGCCGGCGGCGGCGGCGGCCCTTGGCTTCTGCGCGGAGACGCGATCCAAGTTGCGCGAAGCCACCGCCTCCCTGGTCCACGTGCTGACGGCGGTCGCGGGCGACGCGCGCGTCGAGGCGTCCACCGTGCGGAACCTGGTGACGGCGCTCGCCGCGTTGGAACACGACGGCTTCGCGCAACCGGCGTTCTACGACGACGCCCTGCGGGCCACGATCGGCGTCGCGTCATTGCGCTGCGCGGCCGCGAAGCCGGCGGCGACGGTCCTAGATTTTGTGGCGCGGTTGGCCGTGCGCAACGCGGAAGACGCGCTCGCGGCGGGGGCCGCCGAGGCCTGCGCGGCGGTCGTCGGGTGCCAGGTCTACCAGACAGACTACGCCTTCGCCTGCGTTGCGGGGCCCGCTGGCGCCTGTTTGTTGAATCTCTGTGCCACGCCCCAGCTCACGGCGGGCGTCGCGGCGCGCAACGGCGCTAGGCCCTGCGTGGCGGCGTTGAAGCGTGTGGTGGACTGCCCGACTCATAAACGGGCGGTCCGCGGGTGTGTGGACGCGCTGCGCGTCCTCGAGCGCCTGGCGCGGACGGAGGCGTTGCGGGGCCGCTCGAATGCTTTACATGGTGTGTTCGACGCGATGGAGGTCGTGGACGACGCCACTTTCCGGGCGCAAGCGCTCGTGACGGCGGCGGCGCTCGCGTCGGACGTGTTGGCGCGGAAAGCGATGCAACACGTGTCCACGGTTGTGGACGTCGCGCGGCTGGGCCGCTTCCTGGAATGCCGCCCGGACGCGCCCTGGGCCGACGAGGCCGCGTCCACTGTGACGACAGCGCTGCGGGGCGCGCTGCGCGCGGAGGACCCGGAACTCGCCCGCGCGTGCGTCGTGGCGCTGCATCGTTCCCAGCAACACGCCACCGAGGACTACGCGGGACTCTTCCTCGACGAGCTGCGGCGCCACCCGACGCATAGATTGCTCAGAGACACCGCGACGCTCTTGGAGGACGAGGCCTTCCGGGCCGCCTTTACTTCGGCCGGCGGCGTCGACGTCCTCTTGCCACCGTTGCGGGACGCGACGATCGTGTATTCCGTGGAACGGTGCCTCGCGGCCTGCGCGGCGCACCCGCGCGGCGCCGCGGATCTACTAAGCGGCGGTGCCCCGCGGCACGCGTGCACGCGCCTCGTAGAGGACCCCACGAGCGTCGGCGCCGCTCACTTATTACGCGCGCTCGCGACGCACGCCTCTGCGGAGCAGCTGCGCGCGGCCGGTTCTGTTCGAGCGGTCCGCGCGGCGCTGTTAGCGGACGACGACGACGCCCGCGAGCGGGCGTGCGGTCTCGTGACGGAGATGCCCCAGTTGAGGAACGATTTCCTAGCGTCGGCGCCGCTCCTCATAAAGCTGCTCGAGAATAATGAAGACAGTCCGCGGGCCGCGGCCTGTGCCATCGACGCGGTATGTGAGGGAGACGACGCCGTGCAAACGTTCGTCGACCGTGAGACGGCCCCGAAGATGATGGGCGCGATGCGCCGATGGCCGGACGACGACGCCCTCGCGCGGACCTGCGCCCGCGTCCTGGCGCGCCTGTCGGGCGGCGACGGGTCCGGGTTGAGCGAGGTGCTCGCGTCGGCCACGGCACAGTGTGATACTCTGCCGGACGCGCTGGACGCGCTCGTCGCGGACCTGCGGCTCGCGGGCCACCTCGTGCTGCTGCCGGGCGCCGTAGAGGACGCGGGGCCGGTCCTGGACGTTATTACCCTCGTCATCGCACGCACCTCCGACGAAAACGCGCTGGACGCGGCGATGACGCTCCTGGCGCGTTTATTACAGCTTCAATCCACCGACGTGGATGTCATTGGCGCGGCCCGGTGCATCCGCGAGGCCCTTGTTCAAGCGGCGCGCGCGGCGGCGGCCGCGGTGGCGCTCGGGCGACGCGGGGGGAACGGCATCCGGGCGTTGCATGAAGAAGGCGTGACGATAGGCTTTCAAAATTTGATAGGGACGCGAGACGCGCACATCGGTACATCGACGCTCTCGGACCTGCTGAACGCGGCCGCGGCGGATTGCGGAGCGCTCACCGACGAGACCGGGGCGCCGGCCTTCGCCGAGCTTCTAAATGCGGTGCCCGGGCATGCCCTCGAGACGGTGGTCGCCGTGTGCGCCCAGGCGCTCCTCGAAGCGCTTCCCCTGCTGACCGACGCCGCGGCGGGGCCCGTCGTGGATATACTCGTGACGCACGCCGCGACGGCGCCGCAGGTCCAGGCCGTGCCCTGCCGCGTCGAGCACGTCGAGGCCCTGTGCCGCGCGCGCGCGGACCTGGGGAAGGACGGCGCGTTGATTCTCCACGCGGCGACGCTGGCGACGCCGGACGGCGGCAAGTTGTGCTTCGGGGGCTACGTCCCCGAGTTCAACCAATTCATCAAAGGCGACTTGAGTCTCCCGGAAGCGACGCACGCGCTCGCCGCGTGCAAGATGGTCGCGCGCGGCGCGGGCCACGGCGACGCGGAGATCAACGCCGGTCTCATCGCAAGCAAGTTCCCGACCGCGTTATTAGATGCGCTGAAGCTGCCCGCGCGGCGCGAGGACGAGGCGTTCGCGCAGACGGCGATGTACGCGCTGCGGTGTTTGTTGGAGGGCTCCGTCGAGGTCGCCTTCGACGCGGCGCGCGTCGTAAGAGCCGTGGCGGACGCGCATCCGCAGAACAGCTACATCGTCGAGACGGCGCACGCGTTGATACGCCGCGTCGAGGACATGCAGGCGGGGGGACCCGGCGCGCGCGTCGCGGCGCGGCTCGAAGCGTTGCACGCGATCCACGCGGCGGTCAAAGACTGGACCTGCGCTCTGAGTGACGACGGCGGCGACCCCTACTACTACAACTCGGCATCGAAGCAATCCGCGTGGGCGCAGCCGCCCGAGCACGCCTCGCTCGTAGCGGAGCTGGACGACCTCTGTGCATTGATGGAGGTGTGCGCCGGCCAGGTCGACCCGGCGACGTGCGGCGCGCTGGCTTCCATTCTGTCCACGCACGCGCGCGACGCCGTCGTGTCATCGCGCCTCGCCAAGATCTTGGACGCCGTCGGGCGCGACGACGATGTAGCTTCACAACTAGGGGACGTCTGCGGGCTGGAGCACCTGATCCTGGGCCTGGAGGGCGCGCCGTCCATGGACCACGCCCTGCACGTGGTGGCGCTGTTAGATCGCGTCGCGGGCCTCGAGACGATGCGAGCGCGGCTGGGCACGTCCCAATACATTACGATCCTCAACCAGGTGTGCCTGCACCACATGAAGCACGAAGCGATCGTGGGCCACGTCGTGTCCATCTTCGGCAAGCTGTGCACGGCGGAGGACGTTGTCATTATAGAGATGGCGGCGAACGTACCGTATACCCTAAAGTGGGCGCTGCAGATCCACGCCACCAAAGCCTTATGCGAAGGCTGCGTCGTGACCGCGTCCCGCCTGGTGGCGGGCCGCGACGCCGCGCGCACGGGCTACGTCTGCGAGCAGGTTGCGCCCGAGCTCGTCGCGGCCTTGGAAACGCACGGCGCGGACGCCGACGTCGTTGTGAGTGTGCTCAAGTGCTTCGGGCTGTTTTCGCTGCACGACCCGTTGATCCTGACCATGGTCTCGCACGGCGTCACGCCGTGGATCGTCCACGCGACCGGGATTCATA
>Ga0114994_10001483_pt1 | contig 16882 bp, 12 predicted proteins | sample ArcticOcean_MG_C_9_FD_87043 | JGI IMG/M metagenome (GOLD analysis project Ga0114994, IMG submission 87043) | Marine microbial communities from western Arctic Ocean - ArcticOcean_MG_CB2_152 | ecosystem: Environmental > Aquatic > Marine > Oceanic | place: Arctic Ocean: Canada Basin | collected...
GCTCATCATCTTCGCCAAGGAGCTTCACATATCCAAGATATACGTCCCGCCGCATACGCAGAGACTCTAAGCGTCCAAGCTTCTCATACGTATTCGCAAGATTGTTCTGCACGCCGAGAATGGCATCTTCTGATCCGCCAAATTCGGCGCCAATGCGCCGCAGCGTAGACAACTCGACCTCTTGCACGGACAACGCGTCCTCCTGCTGTCCTGCCCCGGATAAGCCGTTCCCAAGATGCGCCATCGCGTTGCACCGATTCCAGTCCTCCTCCGGCCGTCCCAGATACGTGGCCCAGCAATACCATCCGAGCGCACACTCCACGACGCCGTGGTATTCTTGCTTACACAGGCCACACGTGCACCACCGCGCCCACCTCTCGCACTTCGTATTGTAGTCCAAATTGTTCTCCTCGGCCTCCGCGACCAAAATCTCCACCTACGTTAATGGAGAGCACCCGGAGTTCATGCTGAGCGAGGGCGCCGCGCCCCCGGCCAATTATCGGGACGCGACCGGCGTGTTGTTGCTCGAGGCGACACCGTCGGGCAAGGTCGTGGGCGGGTCCGTTGTCATGTCGCGGGACCGGCAGGCCCACGTGTCGAAACTATCTCCCAGGCCGTATGTCCCGACCTATATGTCCGATCCTGACTATTTATGGAACCAGAACCATATGCATGGCCATGTCTACAGTCAAAGCACCGAAAGAAGTTCATTTTTCACGATGAAGGCCGAGAACGAGAGCGGGAGGCTGAAGCTCAAAGTCGCCGCGGCTTCCGATGCGAACGGCGACCAAATCCTCGTGGGCACCTACAAGACGGCAACAGACAACTTCCAAGACTCTGTGCGCTGCTTCCGGGCAAGCGACGCGACGGACGACTGGCCGTTCGACGATCAGCGACGGTACCATCACCCTGCCACGCGGGTAGGTGACCGCGTGGTCGCGTTGCGGGGACACAAGTGGCTACCGGGCGTCATCGACGAGGTCGTGGAAGGCGGCCGCGCGTACAAGGTCGCGTGGAACGACGAAGCCGAGCTCTGCAGCCGAGTCTTGGCCTGTCGCGTCCGCGCTCTGGCAGAAGAGTAGCCCCGTTATAGGGAGAGTAATCAGAAGCTCAGTTTACCGCTACGTACGTATATACGACAATACTAAAGTTAGACCTCACGCCGCTACGAAAGCAACCCCGCGCACACCACCCGCCTACCCGCAACCCTCACCACCACGCTCATCACCGTGAACACGAGCGCGCCCTCGGAGCACGCCAGGGCGCCGCGCACCGTGTCCTCGACGCGCGTGACTAAGACGCGGCCGTCGCCCGCGTCCTGCAGGTCCAGCTCCAGAAGGTCGGCGTCGAGCGCGGTCAGCGCGCGCCGCGCGGGCCGCGCCGCCCGGATGGCGTCCGCCCCGGCGCAGGCCCGGGCCCGCCGGCGGTACCGTGCGTCCCGCAGCAACGCGTCCCGGTAAAAGCCCGCGGTGACCTCGTCCACGCCCTCCTTCCTTACTAGCGACCAGGACACGAGCGCCCGCCGCGTCGCCGACGACCTGCCTCTTAGGACGACCCGCGCGCGCACGAAGCTCGCGGTCGTCGCTAAGAACACCCGCGCCTCGATCCCGTCCGCGACGCGGACCCAGCCGCTGTCTCCACTGGAACACTCAATGACTGCGGGCTCCACCGGCTTGACCACCACCGGGGCCGGCCGCACCTTCGGCGGCGGCCGGGGCGGCGGCGCCTCGACGCTATCCTCGAGGTCCCGGAACGCGTCGAGCGCCGGCCGGGGCCGCGCCGCGCGCGCGCGCCGGATCTCGAACTTGACCGCGCCCGTCGCCTTGACCGGCGCCGGCACAACCTCCGCCACGACCGGCGCCGCGACCGCCATCTCCACGTCCGCCGACGCCTGGGCCCACGGCGCGTCATTTCCGCCGAGCACCGCGAAGACCGCCTGGGCGCGCCGCTGCTCGGCCTTCTGGCGGTTCCCGGCTCTTACCGCCGCCGAAAGCCGCGAGACGGGCATGATCTTGGCCGGCGTCACGTCGGCCTCGGACGTCTGCAAACGGAAGGGCGACGGCGGCCGCTGGAGGTCCCCGGGCGCCGCTTCTAAGATATCTAAATTCTCTCTTTGCCGGTCGTTCAAGCGCCGGATCAACCACTCCCGCTTCTCCCGCGTCGCCCATTTTAAGTGGGCTTGACTCGCTTCTAACCTTCTCCGCGCGATCTCCTCGTGCTGCTCCCGCACCACGCGCCGCTCCGCGGCCTCGACGTTCATCTCCTCGGCCGTGACCTTCTCCCAGGAGTTTTCGATCTTCGCTCGTTGCACTCTTTCATAAGCTTCAAAGGCGAAGTGGAACAGAGCCTCCTCCAGGACGGGCTCCACGGCGTCCACGGCCAGGCAAATATTAGAACCGACGTTGTGCGGGTTGTTCCGGAAGCGCTCGTTGTACGACTTGGCGTTCGTTAATACCAATCGGAGCTCGTTGCCGAACTCGCGCGCTTCTTTATACGGCACGACGGGCTCGTTATAATCCTCGTCCAACGCCCGGGCGATCTCGCCGCACCCTAACTTGATGCGCTGCTCGACGCGTTCTAAGCACGTCGGCCGCGCCACGAACGCCGCGTAGTCCGGCACGCCCTTGACCATCTTCTCGAAGTAGAACGAGTGCTTCTTCACGGCGAGCTTTCTTAGTTGCTTGAGGACCGTCCGGCACTCGCGGTCCGCGTCCGGGTCCCTTACACGACTGGGCCAGACCGCGCGGTCGCGGCCCCGCCGGCAGTCCAGGCGCTTCTTCGCTCGCCGGTCCCGGGCCTCGTCGCGGCCCTCGTCCAGGGCTTTGAGGCGGGCGTCCATGGTGCTGAGCGGTCCCGGCGATGCGGTTTTTTGCCGCTTTCTCCTTAAAGCCGCGACGTCCTCGTCGTCGTCCTCCTCCTCGGCCGGGGGCGCTGTCGCCGGCGCCCCGGCCACCGCGGCTGCCGGCGCGGGCGCTTCTGCCCGTCCAAGCGCTTCTAATATGTGCTCGGTATCCGGCGCGGGCGCGATGGTCTTGTTGCCCTCGGATGCGCCGAGGCGCTTCATCATAGCGTCCGCCGCGTCCGCCGGCGCTTTGGCCGCGTCCGCCGGCGCTGGCGCCTCGGCCGCGGCATCCGTTGGCGCCGGCGCTTTGGCCGCGTCCGCCGGCGCTGGCGCTCCGGTCGCCGCGGCCGCCGGCGCCCCGTCCGCCGGCGCCGGGGCCGGCGCCCCGTCCATGGCCGCCCGGAGCTGCGCCGCAGATAACGAAGCCGCCTCGTTCGCGTTCAACTTGGCCGCTTCCGCTTGCGCCTCCTCCCGTCTTATAGAAGCCGCCTCCTCGTCTTCGTCGAGGACGCACGTATACGAATCCCGGGAAATCCCGTTCCGCGTGATACTCGACGCCGTGAAGGGTATGGGCGCCAGGTCCAATACATCGTCCTTGAAGTACTCCACATCGAGATGATCGACGTAATCTCGCAGATGCTGCGCAATCGCAAAGGTCTTGGCCGCCAGGTCGTCCATCACAAAATGAGGATTCAGGGACTGCTGCGTCGTGGCCGCGGCCGCCGCCGGTCTATTAAACTCCACGGCGTTCGTGAACACGAGCTTTAAATCTTCCACGAACTCGCTTCGATGTTCATACCCGTCCTCGGTGAGCTTTCTATCAATGTACCCCAGGTCCATGGGCTTCGCCACTACTCCTAAGTAATGTTCTCGTAAAGTAGGGAAGGCCTCGACCGTCGGCCGGAACCATTGTAATTTACCTCCAAAGCTTTGTAAACCATCATTCCGCACCCACTCGTGCCGCGTGACCTTGGACCACAATCTATCAGCTTGCACGCGCCACAAGGGTCGCGTGGGCGAGGGGTCCGCCTTCGCGCGCTTCGGCGTCGTCAGTCTAGCAGGTGAGGCCTCTCGCTTGATGGGCACGAAGGGCGTGCTCTCCTCCTTCAGGGCCTTATCTAAGACGATCAATAATATATCTGCGGAATTCGTGATCTCGGCCGCGATCGCTAAGGTATTGGCGTCCATACTTCCAACTCTAACTAAGTCGTCGCACCGCGTCCGCCAGGCGTGGGCGTTCTGGAAGCACCTTCTTACATCATTTCCGACCGCTTCCAAACTTCCGAAGCCCTGGCGCTTGCACTTCATTTCTGTGGAGTCGAAGTCCCGGCAGTTCTTGCGGCCGCCGACGCAGGGCAAGTATTCTTGATGGGTCGGGAGCATGTTGACGTGGAGGAAGGGCGTGGCCACTTGGTACGTGCCGCCCGCGCCGTCCGCTTCTCGGTGCGCTCTTAGTTTGGCTAAGACGCGCATGCCCGCTTCGTTGGTCTCGTTCCGAGGTGTGGGAGACTTGACCTCCCTTCCCGTATTTTTCAGAGCTTGAGCTGCTGTCTTCCAGGCCGCGTCGAAGCGTCGCGCGCGCTGGACGTAGTCGTCGCAGTCCGCCGGGGCGTGTAATTGCCGTCCCGCACCGTTCTCCCCGTAGTAGCTTATCGCGTTGCTAAAGACTTGGTCGACATCTTTCTTAAGAGGTTCTAAAGAACCGTAAGTCCCCTCGATCAACCGAGAAACGACGTCCCCGACGCAAATGGGCGTAGACACGTGCTTCGCGTAGTCCTCGACGAAGTCCTGCTGGTCCGCCGAAGGAAAGTAGGCCGCGAAGGGGTGCAGGAAGTAGTACGCCGTTTGTGCTTTTACCACGGTGTCATCATAAGCGCTTAAAATGGAAGACTCCAGGGCCTCCAGGACCTTGTCCCACTTCCTTAATAACTTGGGCACGACCGTGTCTATTGCCGACGCAGGGCAGCCGACGCTCACAAGGACCGGCCGCACTTTCGTTAATAATTCCTTCTCCAGAGCTTTGAGGTAGAACTTGGCGTCGTTTCTAAGTTCGGTAAACCTGGGGTCCGTGTTGTACCGCAGGCAGTTGGACGCTATTCTTCTACAATTGAGGACCCATTTTCCCGTGTCTCGCGTGTACGAGCCCCGTTTAAAGTGGACTTCTAATGTTGTGAGGTCCAAGGCCTTGCCGCCCACTTTCGATTCGTAGTCCGTCCACGTTTCTACTTCGATGGGTGATCTAAAATTTTGGGCGGCCTTCACTCTCTTTAGCGATTGGTGCACTCGCGAAATGCACGTTTCGACATCTCTAGTCATGGCCACCTTGCCGTCGTTACTCGCAATCTGCGCCGCTAGGTCTTCATCCACCGGTGGCGGGGTTCTATTCCTCAAGGGGGTGGGCACCAGGTACGGTCGCAAAGCCGAATCCTTATCAAATCGTCGCGTCATCTTCTTGGCTAGGGTAGCCACCGCTTTAAAGTCCGGCGTCGCGTCTATGCGACCGCAGTACGCTAGCGCGTTGGAAAAGACGAGCTTGACGTCCGCGGCAAACGCTTTAGCATTAGGATAAGAAGCCAACCGCGCCCGCACCGTCCCCAAGTCCATGGGCGTCTGCACGTACCGCCCATAGTCCAGGTACACGAGCTGATTAACAGGTTTGGCGAAGATCTGACCTAAATCCATGTCCTTCAGGACATCGAGCAGGTTCGCGGCGGCGCGGCGCCAGGCGCCGGCGGCCATGGTCTACGGGGCGCGGCGGTGGCGGCGGCGCACAAAAACGAAGCGGCGGCGCGCGCGACGGGCGTCCGGCGCGCGGCGCAGTTTTGCTGCGTCCGGCCCAGGAGTGCAGTGGGGCGCTGCTCGGACGCAGCTGCACGCGTAAGGTCTTGAGCGCGCGCCCGCTGTCAGTACGCCGCTATGCGTGCCAGTAAACGACGCGCCCGTGCGCTACGCCGGCGTACAGGTGGCCGCGATGATGGAGCACCGAAACCGAAACCCGCACTATTCACGGGTTTTTCACCCAGAGCTTTTATTGAGTCAAGGCCACCGTACGCCTAGACGCAACAGGTTGTTCGCTGTAGGTTATCTCCACGATGAGGTGTGCAGCCTTGCGTGTAGCTGTGGTGGCGTCCGGCACCGCTGCCTTTGCTCCCAGGCCTCATTTGATGAGCAGTGCTGCAAAATCTCTCCGCAAGTCTACCGCACCGACATTACGCAGGGCTTTCAAGCCCAGCATAATTGTGAAGCTGCTTCAGACTGATCGAGACACGCTGCGCACGCCTACAGTAGTTACGAGTGCTGTGCCGCGCGTTCCTCGACCCGCCTTAGGTTCCGGTTCTGGCTCTAGTTCCGGCTCAGGGGCAATTCCTCGAGCCCTTCGCGTCGTGACGCGCGTACTGCTCGCTGGCCTCGTCGCCGTCGCGGCGTGCTTCGCGCCGCCAGCGCACGCCAAGGGAGGCAGCTACGGCGCCTCCTCGGCGCAGTCCTCGTCGTACTCGGCGCCAACGCGGTCGTACGCGGCACCCGTGATCATCCGCCAGCCCTCGCGCAATTACTACGTTGGCGGAGGCGGGCCGGTCGTTGTGCGCGCACCGAGCGCGCTGGATTACGTCGTTCCTTTGGCGGTCGTCGGCCTCGTCGGTTATAGCCTCCTTGGCGACCAAGGCCCGTCCGAGGGAGAGCAACGGCGCAAAAGTTCCGGAGGGCTCGCGCTCTACGCCGTCGAGCTCGCGGATGTGAAAAGCCTAATGCGAACCCTCGAGTCCGAGTTCGACGCGTCCACGGCGGCTGTGCGGCGGCCCGTGAGCGATCAGTACTGTGGTGATAGTGCAGAGGACGATCAAGGCGACCAGGCGGTGGTCTCGAATCTGAGGTTCGCCGAGGACGGCTCTATCACGGGGGACGGCATAGACGGCATAGACGGCGCTTATACCCTGTCCGGACGCTGGGCGGGCGACCGATGTGCCTGGATCGAGCGGTACAGCGATGGATTCGAGGTGGCCGTGACCGGAACGGTCGAAAAGAGTGGGGACATATTCATCCTTTTCTGCTCCAGCCGGGGCATCTCCGGCTCCGCGGACCTCACGCTCCGGACGGCAGCGTGACTGTTTCCCCCGCTTTGATTTTTGTAAGACTAGACTTTGTGCTTAATACGCCGCCGACGCGACGCCTAACCTACTTCGTGAGCAGGTCGCGGAGCGCGTCGCTGTGCGTGATCATGGACGAGACCAGGCCCGGCTCCGAATCCGAGTGGCCGGCCGCGGCCACGAAGTCGAGGTCGACGGCCACCCCGAGCTTCTGGAGGGCCTCGCTTAGTTTATGAGCGGACACGGGCTGGCAGACGAAGTCCGAGCGCCCGTGCGAGATGCACACCTTCTCGAGCGCCGCGAGCGTGCCGACCTCGGCCATGAGCTGGCCGCGCGACATGAAGCCCGCGTTGAGCATGTAGGAGACCTCCATGACCGCGAACGGCACGAGCTGAGAGGGCGTCTCGAGGCACTCGCGGATGATCCTGTCCTCCACGAAGGTCTTGGAGATGGACAGCTCGTAGCCCACGAAGGCGGAGGCGGCCGCTAAACGGGTCGCGACGTCGTCCGACGTCAATCGCTTCCAGTAGGCCCCGAGGTAGTTCTGGCGTTCGCTTTCGTAGTCGTCGGACGTGTCGGCGATATACTTGCAGTAGGCCGCCCACGCGGCGGGGTGCTGGCCTTGCGTGCCGCCCTTGGCGAAGAGGTAGTCGACCCTGTGTGATTCTACGGTGAGTCGCGCCTCCCCCCCACGCCGTCAGGCAGACACACAGTGAAGTGTGGGGACGCCGCGCGTCACTCGCTTGGTTCGAACAAAAATACACCGCGAAGCAATAAAGTGCGGACCTTGGCCGGGTGCGCCTCCGCGTACGCAATAGCCAGTGTCGAGCCCCACGAGCCTCCGAGGACCAGACCCCACTTTTCAATAGAGAGGTGCTCCCTTAACTTCTCAATGTCCTCCACTAACTTGGGCATCGTGTTCTCCACCAGCGACCCATGTAAATCCTCAGCGGCGTTGGGCTGCGACTTGCCCGACCCGCGCTGGTCGAAAATGACAATACGAAAGACCGCCGGGTCGAAGAACTGCCTCGAACGCGGCGAGATGCCGCCACCGGGTCCGCCGTGCAGGAAGATGGCCGGCACGCCGTCCGGGTTGCCACTCACGTCGTAGTAGAGCTCGTGGCCGTCGCCCACACTAAGCATGCCGGACGCGTGGCACTCGATCTCGGGGTAGAGCCGGCGCGGGTACGCGGCCGGGTTCTGGGCTTGGTTAGAAGCGTCCGACGCGGGCTTGGAGATGTAGCGGAGGTCGGCTTTGGCGGCCATGGCTCGGGCTGTGGCTGCTAGTAGCAGTGTGGGTGCGATGCTTCTACTCGTCCGCCTCGTTGCGACTTGGAGTGCACGCGGCAGCATGCACGCGGCAGCATGCAGGCTCAGGTCAGTGAGAGGTGTACTAATAAAGTGAGTTGTCCACTTCGCGGCGAGCTGATGCGTACGCTGCAGGCAAAGGCTGTCGCGATATCACAGAAGTTTTTGTTGCTTGACGCGCGTCGGCTGGTGTCGTGCTGTACGTGTTTTTCAAGCGCGAGGATGCGTGACGGGTTTTCTACACGGGTTTTTGTTGCCCGCCTTTCCGTGAGTGATTGCGCGCAGTCGTGTTCCCACGCCTCTAACGAACGTGCGATGAGTCCTGCGCTGCGCGTCGCCGTCTGCGCGCGTGCAGCCCGCTGGTGCCTTCTTCCTTTTGGTCGTCTTCCTATTCGCGTAGTAATAGGCAAGCGCAGCGTCTGAACGTCGCCGAGCATTCAAAGGAAGCCATCCGCACGCCCACACGCCGAACCCCTTGCTTCGAATGCGAAATGGCGTGAATTCTCCGCCAAAAGAGGCTGTGGCTGCAAAGCAAGTCGCACTATGCGGGCCTGCGCGCGCGCGCACGACTTGCATTTGTTCAATCGCATGACTTCACACAATCCGTGCAGCCGTCCCTGCAACAAAATCTGCTCGGTGGCGTAATTCTCGGATCACCCGTCCGCGGCGTCGCCGTTCGACCGCGACGCGGAGCTTTACAACTCAGGGCCTGGTAGCTCATACGCCATCGACGCGATCTACGCCATCGACATGACGCCATCACGCAAATCCCTCGCAGACGCAGCACGCACATAAAAAAATGAAGCTCGCCCTCGCGTCGTTGCTCCTCGGCGCCGCCGCCGCGTTCGCGCCCGCCGCCCTCAAGGCCGCGCCGCTGACGGTCCACCACATGAAGGTCGTCGCGTCGATCGGCTCCGCGAAGAAGCGGTCGAAGACCTGCCAGGTCATCCGCCGCCGCGGCCGCACCTACGTCATCGACAAGAAGAACCCGCGCAACAAGGCGCGCCAGGGCGGCACCAAAATGAAGCCCTATATGAAGGGCAAGTAGGTAAACTGGTCACTGCACATCGTTTTTAGTACAGGGGAGGGCAATGATGGGATTCAGTTCACAGGGTGCGCGTCGTCAGCGCGGGGGAGTCGAAGCGCTTCAGCCGCCGCGCCCGGCCCTCGGCGCCGAGCGTCTCAGTCGAGGCCGCCGGCGCCTCCGGCCCCTTCTCCAGGTACGCGTGCACGTCCCTATAGGCCGCGGGCAAGTAGTCCTCCACCTCGAGCCGCACCAAAACCGGCGGCGTGTCAGAGGGTCCGCGGAACTCGAGCGGCACGCGCGCGTCGCGCACGTCCGCCAGGAACGCGGCGTGGTCCGCGTACGCTTGCAGCGGCGTGGCGGCGGCGTCGTGCACCGTGTGCACGGCGCCCCGCCGCGGCCGTTTTCGGGCCGGCTGGGGCTCCTCGGTTCTAATGATGAAGCCGTCCCCGAACAGCCGGACCGTGTAGGCGCCGTTCGGGTGCTCGGCCACATGGTCCGCGACGCGCGCGCCCGACTCCAATCTCAAATCCCGGTCCTTCCGCTGACCGGCCGTGCCCATCAACGCGTCCAGCACGGCCGCGAGCTGCCGCCGGGCCTCGCCGCCGTTCGGCGACGTGGGGGCCCTGCGTTTACACGTGGTGGCGTCGGCCTCTGCGGCCGGCGGCTGCGGCAGCTTCGCCTGGGGCGCCGGCGGCGTGTCACTGACATTGTCGGGCGAGGCGCTGGTCCTCAACTGGTGTGGGACCACGTCTTCCACAGCCGTCAGGGAGGCGCCCCGGTCCCGCCGCAGCTGGGGCGCCGAGGTCGTGCGGAGCATCGTCTGCCGGTTCGCCCGGGCGGGGCTCGGCGGCGGGCGCATCTTGTGTTTATATCGCTTCTGGACCGCGCCTTGTCAAGCAGCAGTGTACGTAAGGGAGTGTGGTCTCTGTCGGCCCTTTGCGCAGCGTTCTTAGACGTTACGAAGCGCGTGAGAGGGCGAGAGCTCCAAGTATGTCACTGTTCGTCTATCTCCCGACGCGTCGAACCGTAAGCGCTGCCAAGCCAAGACACACTCCGCACCGATATGGACGCACGCCTGAGCTAGCTGGCGTTCTAAACGAAGCTGGCTGAGTGGCGAATGGGCCCTCAATTCACGAAGCTGAGTACGACTTGGTTTGCACTCCCTTGAGGAACAAATTCGCGCGCACGCCTCAACCGCCCGCCAGTCCTGGGTGCCACCCATGCCGACGCCTGCGGCATCACTCGGAAGAAAAACGACTTTCCGAGCTATTTTCCACCGCGCCGCGGCGAGGATGTATAAACAAACCATATTACAAACACAAACAGACGAGGCTCGTCCCTTTCCGAGCAAGTGGGCGTGGTAGGTAGAAAACGGACGCGCCGGCGGGCTCCTAGCCCTCCCGCTTCGCCTCCTCCGCCCCGGGCTTCCCCACGGGCGGGTCGTCCTTCTTCGGCCGTCGCGCCCGCGCCCAGGCCAGCAGCCAGAGCGCACCGAAGCCGCCCAATAACGCCGCCTGCGCCACGTGCCACGGCGCGTCCGAGGACACGTAGTGCAGGTGCGCGGCCTTGGTCGCGCCGGAGCGCGTCGCGACGATGGACAGAATAAAGATGCCGATGCCCAGGCATGCGTGGGCCACGTTGAAGTGCGGGCGCCACTTCCCTTCCTGCCCCGGGCGCGCCAGGCCCAGCGCGATGTTCGCCAGCAAAAAGCCGAGGCACGCCAGGCCCACTTTCTGGTGCCGCCCCCTGAAGTGGTCCTTGTCCACGTCCTCCAACGCCGCGAACACGACGATAAAAGCCGCCACGGCTAGGAGGAAACACGAGACCATGAGGTACAGGTGCAGCTTGATCCAGACGGGCCCGAGCCACGACCGCCCGCGCGCCGCGACCAGCGCCGCCGGCATGCAGATCGAAAACGCGACGAGGAAGAGCCCGCCGTGGATCTTGATGAGCTTGGACGACACCGTCTCCACTTTCACCTTGGACGCGCCACAGGTCTGCAGGTCCAGCTCGAGGGCGCCCACTCGACTGCCGTGGTACGCCAAACTGCCGGGGCCGCGCGCCCAGATGAACGTGCCCTTGGTCACCGCTAATTCACCGGGCTCCTCAAGTAATTTCGTGAACGCGTAGACGATGGAACCGCCGTCCTCCACAACCGTCGAGGCGTCCACGAGCGTCGGCTGCATGGGTTTGATGTCCCGCTTCGCGTAGCCTTCTAGACGGTACTTCCCTGGCAGCTCCCCGGGCTCGCCGATGACGCTTTCCGCCCCGACCATCATGCCGTCCGAGCCCCAGCCCCAGGCCGCCCAGCCGCCGTTCTGTGCCACGAGCGCGGCCTTGACCCGGTCGGTCTCGAGGGTCCAATGTAATGTAAGGGAGCCGTCCAGGGCGTAGGCGAACTCAAAGCCATCTCGGTCGGAGGCACACGCGCCTAATGTGGGTAGGGCCGTCGTCGGTCTGGATGACGGTCGCTGCGTCAGCGTCGGCCGCGGCGTCGGCATCGGGCCCACTCCCGTAATTGCACAGACCGGGGTCACATACACAGTTCCATAAGTGGGCGCGTGGGCGCCGATGACACTTACGGTGCCATCGGCCTCGAACTCCAGCGGCGCGTCGTTGGCCCGCTTGTTGTTCGTGCAGAAGTTGCCGTACGCGTTCGCGGCGCCCACGGCCTCCAGCACCCACTGCTGCGCGTTCGTCAAGACGCCGTCGGCGCGGCTCGGGTCCGCGATCATAGCTTTGATGCGCGTGCCCGCGCTCACGGTCGCGCCGCACGCTATTGTCTCGCCGGTCGCTACGTTAGTCAACCCGATGTCGCAGGCGCTCTCGACGGAGTCCCGGCCCATCCAGCGCACGCCGGTACTAATCGCCTCGCCGCAGGGCACGTACTCCGGGTACCCGTGGACGCCGCGGAGGACGAGTGCTGCCGCGAGGACGCGCCGCCGCGAAGACGCGGTGGCGGCGTGGTGGAGGACGAGTACTGCAGCGAAGACGCGGCGGCGTGGTGGTGGCATGGTGCTGCTGTTCCTTTGCTATCACTGCTCTTGGCCGCACGATTGGTGGTATTTTTCGTTTGTGTGGGTGCAAAGCGGTGCAACAATGAGCGTTAACGACCTCGAGCAGTGTCCGTGCGGTCGCGCCAGCCAACTGCTACCCGACAATGTTGGGCTGACGAAAATACCCGACACGGAGAAGTCCGAAACCCGAAACCCCCGCTCCGCCTGATAGGGTTGGCGGATATCTGCCAGGCCTTTAGCGCAGAAACCCGTTTTGTTCAAACCCGCACGCTTAAATTGAAAAACCCGCCGGCCGAAGCAAGTTAGAGCACTGAAATTGGTTATAACTCTGTTAGCAAGACGCATCACCCCTATGTCAGCCTTGCTCGCCTAAGTCAACCTGTGGCTGTGGCTGTCAACAATACACTGCTCTCACCAGACCAGAGAGAGCATAAGCTTGTAAGACACAGCAACGATGAGCACACCGTCCGACGACGGCGAAGCCATCGCGAGAGAAGTGCTCAAGGTAGATGAAGACCACGAACGAGGCGTCCGCCAGGAGTGGGCGGCGCACGAGGGCTGGCACCGCCGGGAGGACACGGGTCGCTTCGGCGCCGCGGACCGAAAGCGCGCGGCCGTACGCGACGCCGAGGCGAAGAAGAAGAAGATTTATCACAAGGGCTGGGAGCACGAGGCGGACGCCGCCGCCGAGGCGCTCATGGCGCGGCCCGCGCTAGTGCAGACGCCGCCGCCGAGCGCAGCCGAATGGCGAGGCAGCGCGTACTACGCGGCCGGTGGCGCCGCGGCGCTCCTGCTTGGGTTTTTGTGCTACTACCGGCGACGGCGGCGGCGGCGGAGCGGCCTCGTGGCGCAGCTGTCGTCCGAGCTGCTGGTCGATCTCGAGGAGGCTGTTGTGGATGTTGTTGGCGGGGCGCCTAAGGATGACTAGGCATAGAGCAATTGAAATTATGTCCCGAGAATAGGAATAGAGGTAGAGTCACGCCGCCGATGCGAGCGCCTTTCTCAGGCGGTTCTGCTGGATGTGACTCATCCCGAGCGCTATGCAGTCATCCGGCTCTACGTCGTGCATGTCTTCCACGCACTCGACGCCGAGCTCCAGTAGCCCGTCGGCGAAGGCGCCGAGCCGGCGCGCCGTCAGCCATTCCCGCACGTCGGCGGTCGGGTCCGGCGGCGCCTTACTCGGCATCGTCGCCTCCAAGATTTTACCGGCCTTGGCCGCCAAGGCCTCGAGCTGTTTTATGTCGCCCGCGCCTTTGCCCATGGTACAAAGCGTGCAGACGTTCTCGCCGCAGACCTTGACGGGCACGCCGCGGTAGACAGCTTCCTCGTCCATCAGAACACCCATCATCTTGCGACTCGCGCCGATCGTGCCCGGGCCGTCCGCAACAAGCTGGCCGTCAGGGACGGCCTCGTCCATGCACTGCCCGGCGATGGCGTGGAACTGGCCGAAGCCAGCGTGGCCCGCCTTGTTGATGGCCATGGCCTCCGGTGTCCTCATGTCGATGACGTCGTCCTTAAAGGCCTCCGAGAACTTGACCTCGCGGGCCTTGCCGGTCGCGACGACGTGCTGGCATTGCGACATCTCGCGGGGGAGCCCTATTCCGTCCATGACGGCGTTGTCGGCATTGGCCCTGAACTCGCCGGCGATGATCGTCTGCCGGTCCTTCTCGATCATCGCGATGTAGGCCATGTCGCTGGCGTGCACGGCAATGGCTTCGGCCACGACGGCGCGCAGATCGGCGTTGTCCGCGATGCGGGCGCGGAGCGCCTTGCCCGTGAGCCCCGCCTCCTCGGCGGCGAGGAGCCGCGCGGATTCGCTCGCCGCCACCGGCATCTTCGCTTGGAGCTCTCGTTGGATCGCCGGCGTCGCGAGTTGCGCGACGTACGCCTTATCGGCTTCGAAGCCGCCCTGCTCCGTCGGATCTCCCCTAACTGCCGCGACGGCCTAGATCATCGTCGTAAGAGTTTTGAGGTGCTGCTCCATGGCGTCGTAGCGCGCCGCTCTCTCTTCCTCTTGTGCGTGGAATTTCTCATCGAGCAGCGTGAGGGCGAGCTGGCTGGCACTGATCTCCTGCGTCACGGTGGCCACGACCATCTGGTCGGCTGCAGACAGCGAGGAGGTGATGCGCTCTCGCAGCTTCGGGTCCGCCGCGACGGCCTCGGCGCCACCTAAAGCTTCCACCTCCTTTTCGAGGCGCTGCGCCTGGTCGTACGACGCGCGTACCAGAAGGTTTGTATCCGCAGCACAAGCTAGAGCCAACAGGTCGCAGCCCCGGTGCAGCTTCGTTTGCAACTCCTCGAATGTGGCGACGTCCCGCCCACTCAAGATCATGGCCACGGCGGTGCCGCGCCGCGCCAGCTTGTGGCAGTGCGCCAGCGCCTCTTCCAACGCCTCGCGGACGAGCGCCACGGGCTCCTTGGCCGACTCGTTTAACTTACCGTCGACCGCGGCCTGCTGGAGCACGCCCTCGACGGACCGGACCACGCGCACGAAACTCTTCGCGTCCTCCTTCAATGCGGCGGCGTCGTAGGCAGCTTTGACGACCGCGTCGATCAAAAACGCGACCGGCGCGATCCACGGGAGTTCTTTAGCTACTCCCAGCAGCGCCTCGCCGGCCATGCCGGCCGCGGACGAGATGTGGCCCTCCGCGACATTGCGCAGGCGCTTCTTGTGGGGCGAGGTGGGGTGGACACCCGCGCTCTTGGAGGCGCAGGGACCCATCTCTACACTCTAGATCCAGGTGGGAGCCCTGGTAAGGATACACAAATGTGAGAAGCTGCCCTAACTTGGTGGTGCCCGGAGACACATCGGCTGCGCGTCCGTGGCGTTCTGCTCGTCGACTTCCCGCAGTGGCCGCGTCCGGCGCGTACTCAGTCGATCCCGTGCGGCACGAGCTGCGGCACGATGCAGCGCGCAGGCTCTCCCTGAACTTCCCTGATTGGACTGGCTCGCAACTAAAAGGGGAGTTCGAGCGACCCATAGAGGGGTATAAAATGGCCTCCGGCGCAGGGTTCCAGAGTTGCCACTCAAAATGCTCATGACGGGTTTCTCACCTCCAGCGCTGGCCAGCGCTGGGCCACACTCACGCTGGACAGCGTTAGACACGTTTTAACAAACGGCCACCGACCTTGCCAACGACTCCTGTGTTCGGCTGGCATCGCCGCAGAGCTCATCCCAGAGCTCATCTGGAGCCCAGACCACTGCAGCATATAAACGATGTGCAACGGCCTCGAGACGGGCCAGTGCATCCGGGAGTGGTGCGCGGCCTGCGAGTGGCCCGCCGAGCGGCCCACGCAGCTGCGCGAGTGGCTCGACTGCGTGCGGGATCTGTCAGTCGCGGACGACGCGGACATAAGCACGATCGCGAGCCGCGTCTCGACGTCGTTCCTGGGCAAGAAGGCCTTCCGCGAGCGCGTGCGAGTCCTGGCGGCGCGCATCGAGCGCGGCGAGGACCCCTACGACCGGGCGCCGCCGAAGACGAAGCCGCCGCCGAAGCGGGCGGCCGCGCCGCCAAAGAGGAAGCCCGCGAAGAAGAAGCCGCCGGCCAGAGCAACGAAGCGCAGGGCGCCGTCGTCGTCGTCGTCGGAGTCCGAGTCCGAGGACGAGCGGCCGCCGCGGCGCGCGGCCGCCAAGGCCGCGGCGAAGAAGGCCCCGCCCGCCAAGAAGAAGAAGAAGCCAGTACTGAAGAAGAAGACCAAGGTCTACGCGGACAAGGATTTGTTACTCCGGCCGACCTACGTGGCCAAGGCCGCGGCCGAGTTCGAGGGCCAGGCCGAGCCCAGGGCCACCAAGGGCCGGTGCGCCCGCTGCGACGGATTGCACCGAACGGAGGCCTGCCCCCACTTCTCCAAGCCGCGCGAGCGCGTCGTGCAGGCCAGCGTGTCGTCGACGCGCGTCGCGGCCGTGCGCACGGGCATCGCGGGCACGCTCGAGCAGGTCGTCGTGGACGACGCCCCGGGCCGGCCGCCCCAGCTGCCGGGGAGCGCCAAGGGCGAGGCGCGGCCGACGTACCCCTTCACGGCGCCGGCGGCGCGCGGGGGCCTGGAGTACACGCGCGCCGCGCCACTGCACGTGGCGCCGGAGAACCCGAAAGTTGTCAGCTCGGCCGCCTTCGACCGCTACGAGCGGTACAAAGCGGCCAAGACGGTCGGGGCCTATCTGGACGCCGGCGGGACGCGCTCGAACCTGCGCGGCGACTGGGACAAGGGCCACGTGACGCAGGTGGTGCCGTTAACAAACGACGGCGACGATACGGACGACGACTTCGACGAGCTGTACGCGGAGGTCGCGGCCGCGCCCGCGGCCGCGCCTGCCGCCGACGACTGGGGCTCCGCGTCATTTGGGATGGCGGCGCCGGCGCCCGCGGCGCCCGCACCGGCCGCCGCGCCCGCTGCGGCGGACGACGACGACTGGGGCGCCGCGAGCTTCGGGATGGCGCCCGCGCCGCCGGCCGCCACCGTGACGCCGCCTGCGCCCCCCGCCGCGCACCCGCTCGCGCCGGTGGAACCGCCCGCGCCGCCCCCGGCGCCGTACGTCGACGCGGACGACTGGGGCACGGCCTCGTTCGGCATGAATACGGTGCCGACGGCCCGCGTCGTGTCC
>Ga0114994_10001489_pt1 | contig 16848 bp, 9 predicted proteins | sample ArcticOcean_MG_C_9_FD_87043 | JGI IMG/M metagenome (GOLD analysis project Ga0114994, IMG submission 87043) | Marine microbial communities from western Arctic Ocean - ArcticOcean_MG_CB2_152 | ecosystem: Environmental > Aquatic > Marine > Oceanic | place: Arctic Ocean: Canada Basin | collected...
ACACGAGTTGGAACGGATCCATAGGTCGGTCCTGCGCCCCTCAGTGTGGCCGGCAAAAATCATGTCTGGCGGCGGTCGCGCGCCGCGGCCCCGGGCGCCGAGGCGGGTTCCGCGGTCCGGTCGAACCCTTCGAGCGCGGGGCGTCGTGGGTCCTAGGGTCCTAGAGGGTCACGAATAGCACTTCATGCACGTCGGACGGAGGCCTGGGCGGGGTGCAGTGACCGGGGGCCGGCGCTGATCCGTGCGCGGGCCGCGAACGGCTCGTGCGGCGAAGTTCTCTGTTAAGAATCGACGCGCTGTTGCAGGCCGATCGGAAGGGTACTGAGGCAGCTTCTGGCGACGCGGCGCCGCCGGCAAAAATGCTGAAGGGCCTGGACCTTTAGTTTTCGAGGGCGCTAAAACTGGGACCAGGGCCGCACGGCGCCGCGCGACCATTTGAGTCGACATGTTTGTGGCAGGAGCTTTGTGGTACGTGGACGCGCCGATCATGGGGTCTAGTCGAGTACAACGGCCGCGAGAGGCCCCGACGTAGGGCGCCGCACGCGGCCACCGAGTTACTAGGATAAAACCCTAGCAAATCGGACTCAAGGGACTATATCTCGACGCTTTCCCCCAACACGCCGTAATTTTGGGCCCCATACCTCCGGAGGGGTGTGGGGCGTTACCCGAAATAGCGCGGCGTCGTGGGGACAGAATACACGGCGTGCTAGGCGACATTGAGTCGAGTAAAAACCCCGTACATATATAGAAAACCCGCACTGTAGAGTAATTTGCGTTTGCCCGGGCGGTCGGTGCCTAGGTGCTCTTGATGAAGCCCAGTCTCAGCGGTGCGCCACCTTTTTTGGGCGGCAGCGCCAATATTTCGGGGTTTTGGGGTAGCCAACTTTAGCTAAACAAAGTTAAAAAGCGGCAACTTCACCGGGCCCGGTCGACTTTAATGACAGAATTTTTCCTAGATAGACTGCGCCCCACTTCGATAGACCGCGAGCGTCAGGCCAAGACACACATGCTTCAGCGCGACGATATGGCCGAGACGGCGGACTGCCAATGCTGTGCCTGCCTCCTTTGATCTCCGACTCGGAGTCCTCTATCATGATTTCCTTTGGGACGGTCAATATACTCGTCAGTAGGCATGTTGTTACCCAAAAGGGCTGTCGAGTATAGACCACGACTCCTCCGCCGCCGGGAAATTAAGCTAAACCCGAATTTTCGTTGCAAAGGGGCTCGGGAGGCAAACGCAGCAGCCAAAGGGCCCTTTGAAAGGGGTCCGTTGTGATAACACCCCATGCTTAATTTTTTGATCATATTATTAACACCACCTTACAGTAGCAGCACGTGCAAATACGCGCAAAACACAGCGCAATTACCTGTGTAATTGCGCTTCTCGCATAAAAGCGCCGTGCGTAAACTGCACCCTAGTTCAGGGCCAACAGTGACTCGGCCTGGGGCTTGTCATGATCACATGGGAGTTTGTGGATTATGAAGAAGTCTCCGAGTCAGAGCTTCCTTCCCCCAACGCACAAAATGGCCGGGGTCCTAGTGGGGGCCTTCCGGCTTCTCCCTGCCACTAGCACCGCACCATGATTCCACTCCAGTGGCACCCTTACCCCGAGGTTCGAGCGTCTTGTCGATCTATATTACCTCTTCTTTAACTCTGCCTCTCTGGACGAACTCGCCGAGTCCTGCCTTGTTCACGGGCTTTTACGTCCTTAGCATTCTCAATGCGTTGAGTTTCTTCCTGCTCTGCCTTGCTTTGTCTAGGTGGGTCTCGTAAGTCACAGTGTTTGACTTTCAACTTAATGCTCCCATATTTAATATCAGAAAGGCAGCCATTCTCAATCAAAACAGCTTTTAAGACCTCGACATCGGACCAAATTTTTCGACCCGTCATCAAGGCCATTCGCGGGAGCACGGCTACATCTTCCATCTCAAAACCAGCGATCCTGCCTAGCCGTGCATTCAACTGGTCCTTTAGATCTGCAACCAGTGATGTTGATGATATGCAGATCTCCACAGGTGCCATCTCGACCATATTTAGATGTGAATCCGCGCCAGCAGCAACTTGCCCTGTGCCATTTGCCTCTTCTGTCTCTCGCGGGGAGTCTGTAAGACCTATCGTTATAAATGCAACAGATAGCACCATGGTCAGCCACTGAGTCAATCGATGTTCCAGGCGTGCCGGGGCCGGGTTCAACGATGCAGGGCAGCGTCAATTGCACTTTAGCGAGCAGCGAGTCAATTTCAAGCTCAGTACAATAAACTTCTTAGGCAGCCAGCCTGAGTGCTCCCAGTCCGGATACATATCAAGCTATATTACCGCTGGAGGAGGCGGGTATCTAAGGGGGACCACCCCCGATATCATCGTACCGTGACCACCCACCCACACCCCTGTCGGGGGCCTTTGGCGGATTGCGAAAAAATATTCTCATTACCCCCCTTGCAGGTTATCTCCCGGGCCTCAGCCGAAGGTCCCAGGCTCCCGGGCCGGCCTCGAAACTTTCATGGCTAGCTTACACACCCGCTAGTAGCTCAGAGTGTGTGATGTTGCTGGCCGTAGCTCGGCGCCCGGGCAACATCTGCACTTTCGGCGCAATATCGCCCGAAACGCGTTTACGGCGAGAACGCGGACCACACATAGACCGGCATCTTATGAGCCGCTAATGCAGTTGAGTGTCTCGGGCCGTCGGCGACTATACGAACGACGATATCCGACATTGCGGTTGTCCGATCGGCTCGAAACGGCGCCAAGAAAGGCGATCGCGTGGCCTTTTTCATGGGTTTTCCCCGTTTTCTCGGCGTGAGGCAGCTTATTTGCTTCCGCGTTTCTTGGATAGTGTTGCTCGCCTATTATTGCTTTTCTTCGTGACCAAGCTTGTTGCGCGAGGTTGCCAGGGTGCCGAGCTACGGCCAGCAACAAGCTCTTAAGCTACTAGCATAAACACACACACACACACCTCACGCCGAGAGACCGACATGCAGATATCGCTTTTCGTGCACACGAAATTTTGGAAGGCGTGCGCGGAAAGCCCCCCCCCCCTCCGCGCGGCAGCTACCTGACACAACCAGGCACATTACCCTGGAGGACCATAGTTGACCGTGTTAGCGTCGCGAGAGGCAGTTGGTGTCTTGGTTGGTCACGTGCACCCTTTATAGAAGTCGCAGTCAGGAACTAGGCTTACGATGTCCAATGCTGCAAGCCGTTACAGCAACTGGAATAGGGGCGGACATAGGTCATCTATCGAATGCACTCCTGGCGGCACTTCGCCACGACGGCACTTGCACTCGCTTCGCACCCGCGATAATCCGCGGAGTGTGAAGAAAGTTCGCAAGTTGACACATGCTGTTTCGCACGATGTGGCCGTGATGGCGGAATTGGCCTCCTGGTACGGCCGTATCAGAACTCGAGCTAGCGCACAGTTTCGCTTACGCTCGTTTTATCGGTATAAGCGCCCTAAAAGCGACGATAGCATCCATCTGCAAAAACGGCCAGAGTAGCATCTTTTGGGGGCTGAGATGCTCGCGAATAATATTGGCAAGCGTCTCGACGAAGAAAAGATGGGCGGAATGAAGTCCCGACCTTCCGCGCTTCCAGGAGGACGCCAGGTGACTCAATGAAGTAAGTGCCCCCCTCGAGTCCTTTTTGTCGCTTCGTGGTCCGGGTCGCGACGTCAGCTAAAGCAGATCCGGCGAGGCAATAGTCGCGGCTCGTGGCAGGACCTGAGACTCTGAGTAATACCCGCTGCGGTCACGCACGCCGTGCAACTATCTCGAGTTGAGCCAGGACCTATCATAAGCTAACAACCCGAAGCCACTGCCAGTTCGCGGACGCGCGTGTGTGTGTCATAGGTGAGATATACAATATGCGGGTCACATCACGCAGGTAGCCACGCACCACGAGCCTCACTTAGGCAATTCGCGTATCGGGCCGCGACTGCTGCGATCCATCCTGGTACCACGCTGCCTCTTTCTATAACGTGATTATCGAGATCGCAAGTCTTCGAGGCCGAAGCAGATAAAATATAAAATTGCATGAGCTGCGCAACGGTTTGTGCCAGAGTGCTTCAGCTGCAGCTCTCGGCAAAAGGCGCAGCGTATTACATTTTGCTCCTCATGATTACGCGGCTCCCTTTCGACGATGAAAAACACGATAGCAGGGGACTGCGCTTCGTGACTCTAAGTCGCTGACAGTATGAGGTAGATTATAGTCACGTCAGAACTCACCAATTCCGGCTCCGAGACTTTACTTTTATAAAACGAAGGACAACCCGGTCTCGACTTCAACGCTTCAAATTTTTATTCACGGCATCCATATCCGACAACGCGCAATCCAACCGGTTAAACCATGTGTTGGCCATACCTTCGTGAAATAGACGCAAGAAAACGGCCTTACGTAGGCAGGGACTCTCGAAACTTGTCCCGCAAAGCACATCCCAACGCTACCCACATAGCTAGCGAAAAATTAGGATATTATGCCACTTTATTAAACACAAGACTGGTTTCTGCCGCCACCAGTAATTCCCCTCGACTGGCGAATTGCCCGTACAGTCGCAAGTGGTCGTACGGCGAAGCTACGTGCGCGGCAATTCAAACTGATGGCGTGTGTATCATGTTCTTCTGGAAGCTTCCGAAATCCAGAAGGCGGTCCCTATCATCAAGACACGCAGAACACTTCTATGCATTGCACAAAATGTTCACTTTTGTGACCACAACCGCTCCAACGGATTTTGCAGCACCGGCAGGCCAAACAAAAACATGTGACGAGCGGAGGAGGAGCGCGGTGTCCACCTACCTATATCGTGCGCACACACTGCGCAGAAAATAACTGTACTGAGGCAGGCGCACACGCTTGAGCGGTGCTACCTGCCGTCATCTACCCACTTCGCACTCAAAGCGTTTCGCTAGATCGCGAAAATTTAAGTTATTGTTTATCGTGGTCTAACTCGACTGCATAAATTTTGACCGGCACTGATTACAAACAAAGCAGCCTCTGCTCTGGCATATAGCACTCTCAACGCAAGCGCCGACAGATGACGCTTCGGTTAGGCTTGGCAGGCCTTTTATAGACACAGTCCGCCTTTGTGACGGCTCTTAGCGCCCCACGCACCGCCAGACATGCAACAAATCAAAAATGTCTTGAATGAGAGCCTCAACTTGACCGTGGCAACACACGCCACCATACACGTTCTCAGTAAGTTCCTTCTCCTGAAAACGTATGGTACAGATGCAACCAGTGGCTTCCAGCGTCTCCGCCATTCAGCATGCTCGCATGGCCCATTTTTGGTCAAAAGTGAATCGAACGAGCGCGGGGTCGGGGTTTCGTTACCTCATACATTGAGCCTCCGAACTTTTGTCTCGGCTCCATCCTAGACATGAGATAAAGCTCCGCGTTGCCTCCCACTCCGCTGCCTGCTCTGGAGTTTGGCTAATCTTAAGCCAGCTAAGTCGGCCCTGATGTAAACAAAAAGGCTTGATTATGTATGGCCCTGCGGCGGTCCAAAAACCTATGCCATCCCGGGCCTGTGAGGCGGGGCCCGAGCCCGGCAGCCCGGGCCCGTAGGCCTGGGGCTTACACACGTCTCTAGGTCACGATTGTTCTGTATCGGACCATGACTGAATCGCATCACCGCGGCCCGGGATATAATCTGCTCAGGCTATATACATATTTACTTACGGTGTTTTTATACCCGGCGTGTACATGATACAAACCCAACACCAAGAGCCAAAATTTACAACGCCGGTTCGAACCCCTAACGAAACGTATTCTTGGAGTATTAGGAAGTTGCAGGTACAAATCATGCCGTCCATCGGACCGATTTCGGCTCAGGTAGTACAAGTAAAAAGTGCGCTAGGCTACTATCTCACTGGCAGGCTCCGTCACGGTCAGATTGCCGAAATAGATCATGATTTCGATAACTAAGAGGCACACGAACTCGATATCAATCGGCACACCAGTGGCTGCGCGGGGCGTAGATGGCCTTGCTACGTGCAAAGCTCGTTCTAGGTGGTCGACGGCCACTGGCATTCCCTAGCACATTGCGGCGCGTGAGGGGCAGCAACGCAGTGTTAAAGATCGTACCTTATCCGCCTCACGGCGAAAGAATGATCTAATCTGAAGGCAGCCTATTGGCCGAGACTCGGATAGACCCTTTGTTTGGTGGTGCAGTTTGATTTTCGGGTCACTGGAGACCGCCGAAGAGTATTATGGTTCACATGCCCTGCCCCGTCTGTGGGCGGGACGCTGCTAAGAGGAGGCTTCATTCACTAAGGGAACTCTAGTTAGAGTGTCTTCCTTGGGGCCCGGACACACGGGGTAAATCGCCATTTGGCCTTTTATATACATGGGAAACGATGGGATGGGAAAAGAGTAATGAAAAATTATGATGAGACCATTAATACGCCTGGATTTAGGTTTTGGGACTAAAAAAAGCAGGGAAGCAAAAACGACGTAAAAAAACTGTGGAGCGCATTGCTGTCCTTCATCTCAGCTAGATCGTCGAGTTAAACAATAAGCCTATTGACGAAGTGGGCCCGAAGCTCGTGATCTATCGAAGTGTCAGGGGTGCGTTGGGCGTAGATGCCTTCGCGGGTCGCGGAAGCAGGGCTGCCAAAGTGCGTTATTGACTTTCGACAGCCCTTCCTCGCGTCGGCATCGGTTGCTGTTGGGCTTTGCAGCGTAGAATATCTTAGAACGTCTGCGGCTGCCCTTGTATCAATTGTGGACGCGTCAAACGCCCCAACATTTGCAGAGATGACCCATCGCCGCGAAACGCTGAGACGATCAAATCGGCCTTCCGCGACTGTAAGACGGTCACTATTGTACAATAAGCAGACCGTAGCTTCGGGTCGTCGCCGGGCAGCAGCTCGTCCTGCGTACGAGATTACGTGGTTACGAAGGCGGTTATCTCGACGTGGGATGCGCCGCTTGGTAGACCAAGTCGGCGAGATGCCTCTACGGGCATACTGAGCCAGCAGCCGCGCGGGTGTGCGACAGCGACGCACCCCACAATGAGACACGCGCGGCGCATGCAAAATCGACGACGGTTGATGTCGAAACGAGGTTCCCTCGTCCTGCCGTAAGAGGGGGTAAAATTGGAGGTCTCTCTCGGCTGAGGCGGACATGGTTTAATTATTTGGAGAGACATTTCGCTTTTATCTTCCCTTAGCTCTAATTAGAATGAATTACCCTGCGAAGCCTAATAGTGCGAGGAGACATCGATTTTTATAGGTCTAGCGCCTTGGCTTTCAGTGCACGTTGATTTTCTTATTTGACGCAATGAGCGTACAGCCACGCGCCGGCCGAATGGCGGAAAAATCTTGCTGAAGCGCAGGTTCCGTATACTAAATTAATGGGCTGTGAAAAGTTTGGTGCAGTGCGGGCAGCCTCGCGCTGAGTGCGACGGTCCGAGATAAAATCCGCCCAAAACCAAATCGCTCCAACAGGCGTAATAAACCGTCCTCTAATTATCCAGTAATTATTTCCCATCGTTCCATATCTATATTAGGCTCCTAGGGAATTTCCCGTGTCCGCCTCAGCTCAGGAGGTCTCCACGTAGTATTATTAAGGATCGCAGGGCGATTTATCTTGATGCCATCTAATGGAAGCTGCGTAAGGATCTTACCCTTCAAAGATTTCACGACGAGCGGCGGGGGCTAGGCCTTGGGGTGCGGGGCGAGGAACCGCAAGCGGCGAGATTTGGATCTTTGCGTCCTCGGACCTCAGTGATGTTCCGAAGCGCGATGCTCTGCTCCTTTGCAGCGCTGGGCCTTCTGATAGTCCGAGAACACCTCCGACAGGCAACGCGGTCACCACGGGGACCCACACCTGAGTGCAACACGGGCCCTGAATCGCAACGACGGTGTGTACCGCCAATGAGACAGTCGGCCCCTAGTCGACATCATTAAGGGGCGCTGTGCCAATCCGTGCAGCTAACGCCGGGTGTGACCATTCTGTGATAGGATCCGAGCGCTGGGATCATCGGGCACGCAGGTGAATTTTTGTCATACACTCTTTTCCTCCATACGCTCAATGCATGATTGTAATTGCTGATGTTCGTGAGAACACTGATTTGAAAGTCCCCATGATAGTCGCCACACATGGACGTGACCAGCGGCATTGCCAGACGCTAAGAAGTCTCTCTGTTTATGATTGAACTGAAGAGCAAGGATTCGCTTTTGCGTATCATCAGTGGATGATGGCATCGGTGCTTTAAGTTCGATAGTTGGGAGCATTGGCCGCCTGTTGCCAAGGTCGTGAATACGCACCACACCTCCATCACCCGCAACCGCAAATACAAGAGGACGTGCCTTGGACCAATCTGATGCATACAGTCCATCAAGTCCATCAGCAATGTGAATACAGCTTGTATCTCGCATGGACATTAGAGCACGCCGCTGCATCGTCGACCACAATTTTGTGTAGCCATCAACACCAACAGACAAAAACACGCTGCGGTGAAATGGGGATATTGAAATCATTGTGGTCGGACCAACCTAAATGAACAAGAGCCTCTAATCAAACATTGGTAGGTTGGTAGAAATCTAGGACATTGAACCAACATGCCCCTCATATTCAGTCACGCTAGTTGGAGGTGGGAATACATACTGGAGTTTGGGCTTAGAGGCAAAGATATCTTGTGCTGAAACCACTTGCCTACTTACACTATTTGCCCAAAGCTTAACATGCTTGAGGAGCTTTGATGTGATGCAAGGTGGCAAATTATCAAAAAAGTCAATCGCGCTTTTGTCCCAATGTATATTACTATCGCCGCCAGCCACGAGTTTCTTTGGAGTCTTTTTACGTGGATGGCAGCGCAAAATTCTCCCCCCTTCAGAGCCAATTATGACGCAAGATGCAGCTAGTGCCATAGAAGTGCCCCCCACGATTGGTGATGGAGCGGCTATATGGGCGAGTGATGTTAACTCAGGGTTGCATGCCAAAGTCACGCCACGTACCTAAGAAACTCTAACTCAATTTTCATCGCGCCTGCGGCAGATATATACCGGGTATGGCAGATGGCCGCTAATCTCTGCTGTTGCGTGTTTTATTGTCGCCAATGACCACCATAGGATCTTACCATCACTGGAGAGTGAAACAAGCTGATAAGCATCTATGCTGGCAATGGGTGCACTTCTATTCCGATTCCATCGAAGAGAACTTACTGGTTCTCGATGCGAGTAGTTGCTTATGTTTGAGCATGCCTTGAGGACGTCGCAACTATCAGCCAGGTCGTAGATAAGTACTTCCCCATCAAAAGATCCTGCGGCCATCAACGACGGCTGTGACGGATGGCAAGCAATAGTTGTAAAGCAAGAAGAGTGCCCCACGGAGCAGGTTGGGTATTCAGGATTAAATTCTGGGCGAAACAGCGACCAACAACAGAGGATTCCAGACTTGTTGCACCAACCAGTGAGGTCTGATCGGCCAAACGCAGCACATAGCATAGCGCCGGTTGCATTCCAGGACAGATCAGTACACTGCAGATCACCTGACCGTCTGCACGTAAGTGTGTACTTGTAACAAATATCCTGGTCCTGTTTTGGTTGCGACCCGACGAAGCCAACAAATGCATCTTGTGGTTGCGAGAGCTCCTGGATCATCTGGGAGGCTAGATGTGCGATCATATCTGATTGGAACGTGGGCTTTATTGTCTCATCGAATGCAATCTGCGTCTGCACAAATACAGCAGAGGAGCAAAAATTTCGTCCAGATGCGGAACTAACCCGCGTCTCGGGAGGAGTCTGAGACCTTGTATGTTTGAAAGACTTCCTAATTGCGGAGACAAAGTTGATCGAAATGCATCTGGAATCGGCAAAATTATATTGTCGTGCTGAAGTCATATTAGCGGGGGCCTTTTGTGTTAAGATAATGAAATTATCTTAACAAGGCGAAGGCAGTTCGAGCCATCCGATATCTTAATTTTCAGAAGGCGCAGCGGCACTTTCCAGGGTCAATTATCTTGACTTTTGGGATCTTTCATTTTATCAGTCATTACATTACCTTACCATGGTAAGAATAGGTAGAGGAATATCATGATAATGAGAAAAAGACGGCTGGCGCGGGTATCCGAGTGGCGGAGGCTGATAAAGCGAGTCTGCTAGCCAGCTTCTTTGGCTCGCTACCATGGAAGACTCCGACTCGAAATCAGAGCAGGAAACAACCTAGGGAACTTGAACTTCAAGTTGAACGGCGCATCCCGCCCGGGCGGCCCGGGGCCATGGGGAGAATACCCCTATACACTGAATGGTTACGTTTGTAGCTACAAAACTACCAGTGGATTTTGTTACAATGGCGTGTACGTCACAAAAAACGACGCGACTTTCGCGCCTCAAAAACGACTTCAGCAGCCTATCACGTAATTGTATACATATTCACCATCGTACATTAGCGGCGCGCCGCCGGAGATCTCGTTTAAACGCGATGCCGTGATCTAGGAGCGTGATACGCCGTTTGAGCCCCCCTGAGCTTCAAAACAGCCCCCGAACCCCCGTGCATGCCCGCCGTGGTAGCTGGGGAGGCATACAGAAAAAGGTGCTGCACTTTCGGCGCAATATTCTCCCGGAACGCTCTTTACGGCGAGATAAAAGCGATTAGAGGCTTTTTAAATCTGTGTGGGCAGCCACTGCGCTTTTATTCTGTCCATTGAACGAGCTGCGCTCTCGCGCGACTGCACGAAGCTCTGAACCGAGCCAGTGGGCAGGATGAGGGCCTCAACCGAGATCACTAGGGGAGTGCGCTGCCAATCCCCCCACTGCAGAGTGCAATGATAACAGGCTCGTGGTTCCGCTAGCTGGTCCCAGTGCCACCCCAGAGGACTATTATTCCTGGTGCCATGGCCCGTAGCTGGTTCCTGTGCCGGATGGTGGTTCCGGCAGGTCCGGTGCTAAATGAATTAAAAATAATTTAAAAAGTAGCCTCTATTTAGAACGCCACATTGGGGATTTCGCGTGGTCCCAAGCGCGCTGCGCAGATTCAGTGACCCCTACAATGCGCCACGGCCACTGGAACTGGCTGTGAAGCCAGGAATGTTGTCCGCGAGTCGGACCGCGACCGTGTCGCTGTGCACGTTGTCGAAACGATTTGAGCGTGCCCTCGCCTCACCGCCTCGACCAGCACCGGAACCACGCCGAGCAGCCTTGAAATGCACCGGAACCAGCGACTAATTTTGGCCCCGGTGCCACAGTAACGCCGGAGAGGAGCGGAACCAGGTTCCGGAACCAGATTGCCCTATTTGCCCTATACGTGGCGGTCGCTGGCCGATCCCTTTTGGCCCCTTAAAAACAACCCCCTTAAGGGTGTCTAACCGTAGTAAAGGCTAGCGGGGGGACCTCGTCTTCGTCGCGCGCCGGGCACTTGAAAAATATTGCCATTGCACACTGGCCGGCTCCTTTCCGTGGTTTATACAACTCCCGTGGTGGTTGGGTGGCTGATTTGGGCTCCAGAATCCGCTGCGTTAAAAAGGGATGCAGGCCCGGATGCTCGGTGCAAAATCCCCCCTATACCGCGTCCGCCGGCGCGCCTGGCTAATTCGGCTATCGTATACGCGTAATAACTGCACGTGATCGCCGGGTCAGACTCTGTCATATAGCTGTTTACTGGCGCGAGAATCGACTGGACATAGAGGGCGGTCTCCGCGAGTGTCTTGCCTGCGCAGCCTCTAGACCATGTCGTGGAGTATGGTAGCAGACGGCGATGCGCACTGTGAAATACACTGGGAAATTGCTCACTGTCTCTTTTTGTCCCCAGATAAAATCAGCGAGCTCCAGATCTCCGACATTCGTAGCTGGCGTGACACGATTTTTGAAGTTGTTGCGTACGTAATTGATCCTTACATTCTCCAAATTTATCTTTGAAAGGGTACTACACAGGTATGTGGCTATTGGAAAAGTTGAGTCAAAATTCGCCCTTGATGTTATTAGACAAGCATCCTCAATAATTGGTCAATCCACTGAACTAGCAGAAGCAGTAGTTGACGCAATTTGGTTACATGATGTATCTAATTGGTGCCGTCTTGGTTTCAGATTCTTGTCCCTATTTAGGTACAAATCAGCGCAGTTAAACTTGAGCCAGCACACCGTTATCTTGCTGCACTGGTGGATGCTTTGGAAGCAGCTGGTGTTGTATCGTGCTCTTCAGCGCAGAGAAATTTGAACTTGTCAATGAGGCGAGCCTAAGTTTGACCCAGGCTGACTAGTTTCAAGAAGCATCTTGATGAAGAGCTTTTGACTTCAGCAGGCCTAACGAATTCCAACACATTTTCAAAGCGCTTGAAGAAGTTGAATACGGACCAGGTATATCGACAACACAAGTATAATCTTCTGCACGAAGAGAGTGAAGGCTACTCCAAGGAACTGCAGCGTTCAACCAATTTAATCAGACAATTGAATGTCCCTTGCGTTTATCACCATTCAGATGCCATCGCAGGTAACAGCGCTGCTTTTATCAGAGTCCTGTATTACATGGCATATTCTATATTCTACGCCTAATTAGTTATATTTGATTAGGTTGTCTCGGCTACAAATACAAGCGGCGCCAGCATATTTGCCAAAGTCACTTCAGGCTTTAATTGGGGGCTTTGACCTTGATCCAAATCGCGTAATGGACATGGTCCTTAGCTCGCTTCAGTACAGCTGTATAGTTTCTAGCACCACATCGCCTGCAATAAATGTGCTCCTCAAGTTACTGGAGCAGGTCAAGCTTGGTGCATCCATGCCCCAAATTTTGGGCTTCAAGTTTCAAAAATGCAGTACTAAAATGTCAACATCGCTTTGCCGACTCACTGCGACATTGCTCAGCGCAGGGACCATATCTTTAGACGCACTGCTACCCCATCTAGCGCCATCAATGGAGAAGCTTGCCGAAATCACGAAACGACACGCTAAAATGATCGAAGAAGCGTCTCGTCTCGCCGGTACTGTTTCTCTATCTCACTCCGCGGAGCACAACGACGCAAGTCCAGCCACAGCAGTATCGCGATACCGCTATCCGCCAGAAGGCAAGTCCTCGCCAATTGTTGGGATTATTGAGGCATTATTGTGGGACCGACGCTGGCTTCTTGTGCGACCACTTCTAAGTTGCCTGGAAGACACAGGTGCACTGCCCGTCTGCGGTCAATGTCGATTGGCACTATGTTCCATGGTAAAATTTGCAATTGCTCCTCTATATTGCAAGCTTTCACCGAATTCTCTGCAGTTTGCAACTCGTTGGCAACCGCTAGGAATTTCCTCCGTAGACGTGGGCCCACTGCAACAATATCGCACTTTTGATGATACTGCATCCGTTCAGCGTCTTTTCCAAGTGCTAGAGCCACTGTGTTGTCATCTCCACGTTGGTATAGCCTCTGATGCATCATTAGTGACCCAGCTTGCACGCATCATCAAATTTCTGCTGCGACCGCAGCATGCTCGAGGTGCGCATGAAGCAAAACGTTTGCTTGAATATGTCATACTGCCATCTATGTCAATACTCTCGGTCAATCCTGGCTGCGTGTGTGAGATTTGGGCTGCGACAAAGAAATTCCCTTGCCGTGAGCGGCATTCGCTCTACTCAACTTGGCGTGGTCGCAGCCTTGAACGGGAAGCCGTGGGTACCAAGCACTTTGAAGTCGCTGAGGCAGAGTGTAAAGCTGGATATCATGCTCGACAATCATTAAAGCGAGTGGCAAATGACAAAAAGAACTCCAAGCACGTTGGAAGGGTATTGGCAAAAGCAGCCCACTCAAATCCGCTTGTTGTCTTTCGTGTCATTCTCTCTCAAGTCGAATCTTACGGCAACATGATTCAGCCCATCGTCGAGTCGCTCGGTTTCCTGTCTCCCCTCGCATTGGATGTTCTTTCTTATATGCTATCGTCTCACCTTGCTGACACGTCTCGTCATAAATTACAGAATGATGGCATAAATATTGCCCATTGGTTCCAGCATCTTTCTCATTTTACTGGTGTTTATTATCGCGCATATCCCCAAACTGAGCTTCAGGCTCTCATTGAGTTTCTCATGCTGCGTTTGGAAGACGGAGATTCTTTGTACCTTCTTGTCTTTGATGAGCTTCTCGCTCGAATGGGTGGTTGCGAGGTCTTAGAAGATCTATCTGATGCCCAAATTGGCGGTTTGGCAGGCGGCGAAACACTTCGCCGTGAAATGCTTGCTTTTAGTAAGGCTTCTAAGCGCGCTGTTTCAAAGCTTCAGGAAGCATTATGCACGCTCAGCACTGCCATTCCCATGCTTGCTCTTGTCGCACAGCGATAGTTCAGCGTCAACAAAGTCTGTCTTTGCAGATCATATGAGTTTTCTCGCAGGCAACGCGGGTATAGTCTCTTTAGGGGGAAGGTAAATCATGTAAAGCTGCTTGGACAACTCTTTGATCGATGTCAGATGGTCCTTGTTCAGCTCGTGGATTTCCTTTCGCGGTCTACAGCACACAGTACCGTCACAGGCACGGGTGAGAGATGTCCGTACTCTGAGCTGCTTCCTGATCTCTGTAAAATGTCCGTGCTGTATGCTGCGTCGATATTTTTCTACTTCATTGACATATATCGCCTTCCCACCTCGTATAGGCATTGCACCTTGAGCCACAGATTGCGCTTCACGCGGCTAGACCACTGATAGCAGAAGCAGCTGCCGCTCACCGCAGAGAATTAAGAGCTAAAATTCCAATTTCGTCCAACTCAAAGAGCTCTCTATGCAAATGGGAGCCAGGTGGTAAAGCTTTGCGCTCATCACTGCCTGCACGGGATTGGGGTGCATTGACCAGCGATCTATACCTTATTTTCTGGTCTCTATCGCTATATGACGTTACAGTGCCCGCGCGAGAATATGATGCGCAAATAGCCTTAATTCGTTCCAAGATTAATGTGGCACATCGTGAGTTTCCAGATGCTGACAGACGGAAGAAAGAGACGGCACGCTGCCTCAATACCATAAACTCACTTGAGTCCGAACTTGGGTTCCAAAGGCATCATTACCAGCAGATCATGACTGATCTTGAGGCACGGCGTAATAGTCTACTTGGATCCATCGTTGTCACCTGTGTGGAAATACGTCCAAGATGTATATGCCGCTTAGATATGTTGAATTCTGAGATGCTGTGATAGGTGGAGGGTCAACGCCGCTCGATTTCAGAAGCACTACTCGAGAATTGCATCATGCCACGTGTTACGATCACACCAGAAGACGCTCTGTTCTGTGCAATATTTTTTAAGCAACTTCATTCTCTTGAGACAACTAACTTCAGTAGCCTACAATATTATGATCGGGTAGTCAAAGATGTCTTCCCTGTCATCTATTGTGCGACAGATCAGGAAGCCCGTTGCCTTGGAATTTTTCTCCGTGCAACTTTTGAACCTCTAGCATGTTGGCGCTTTGACAGACGTCTCTATGATATGGAAGCAGGATCTAAACTTGGGTTTTCTGTTGCCATTGGTTCTGCTTCTAAGTGTTCGTATGAACAATACTGCGCTGTCTTTACCAAGTGGCATGACAAGATAACTCAAGTTGCCCTTCACTCTCTTAGCCACTACGAGGATCATGGCCGTGCCTGCCTTCTTGTGCTGATAAGACTAATTGGCGTCTATCCAATCTACAAGCACGTATCTACTCAGCTCTTGGGTCTTTTGGAGGCTCTTCAAATTCAAGAGGACATGAAGGATGTCCAAGCTATGGCCAAGCGATACTGCACACTTCTTAAGAAGTCGGAGAATACACTGGTTGAAGAATCTCTCCTAAAACGTGATATTCTTAGCTCCAATGTTCAAGTTCCAGCCCCTGGCCCCAAACGCCAGGCTAGTGCTGCCAGTAAGCAACGGCGAAGTTTTGAAACTTAGCTTGTCGCGAGAATAACTAACGTAGTTGAGGAGTAGAGCACGATGGCAGGTTCCCTCCCTGTCAGCGTGAGATTATTAGATTTGATATCGCGATATTCTTTGAATTAGCAGTCGCTCTGCACACAAGTTGCTTAGAGCCAACGTTCTTCTTCAGCTAATGGAGCGGCAACCTATGCAGGCTTCGATCCCGCACTGGCAGTTTATGAGGAATGAAGTACGTTGGCTCCCACACCGCAAAGCATACAAGTGAACTCACATTTGAAGGCGCCCAAGCATCTTAAATCAGCGATCTTGCTTTGACAGTGCACTTTTTGGAACTTCCTAACCACCTGGAAGGGTAGCAAATTTCCCCTGTCACGGTCCAGGCATGCCGCAGTGCTCAAAGCCCCTCCTACTTTGCCACGGTGAGGTATAATATTTCTTTGTGTCTGTCTGGTCTGTCTGTACTGAAGTACATGGGGGTAGATTGGAGACTAGGAGTGGGCGGGAATAAATAAATTTTAACTAGACACTGTGGCACCCAGTGGCAGGCCTAATCGGACAGTAGTATATGAACTTGAATTAGAGCACAGTTTACATCAAAACGCCCGCTCAAGGGACAACCCGTGAGCGAACCGTTCCCGAGTCGATGTGAAATGTACTCTAATTCAATTATAAGGGGATAAAAATCGCTCTGCCTGATTTTTCCAACCGATTCGGCAATAATTATTGCGATTGGGGTTATTAACAGGCTCCTTTCGTGGTCGAACCCCCCCTCAAGTACGAAAGAATTGATAGCGCTCTAAACGCGCGCGCAGACACGGGGTTGGGCGTAGGGGCCCTCTAGGGTGCCTCAAGACAGGCGAAAATTAGTTTTGCTCTCTCCGAGTGGCCGCAGCGGCGCGGGCCGGAACACCAGAAACCGCCTACCGGAGTAATTGCCACTTGGGACCTCGCTGATGACCCACCGGTTGGGCCTGAGGCCGCTACGGAGGTCCAAACCGCGGCAGCACCGTCATTCAGCCCGCTGAGCACAATTGAGGCCACGTTTTC
>Ga0114994_10001492_pt1 | contig 16836 bp, 16 predicted proteins | sample ArcticOcean_MG_C_9_FD_87043 | JGI IMG/M metagenome (GOLD analysis project Ga0114994, IMG submission 87043) | Marine microbial communities from western Arctic Ocean - ArcticOcean_MG_CB2_152 | ecosystem: Environmental > Aquatic > Marine > Oceanic | place: Arctic Ocean: Canada Basin | collected...
AGCATTGTAATTAATTGCCGATGAATCAGTACATCCTAATAATGTTGCTATGCATGATAAGTCATTTGTATTTGCTAAAGGGTCATAATTAATTGCAGTTGAATCTGTACATCCGTAGATAAACGGAATACAGGAACTATTAGTAGTATTTGCCAATGGGTCGTAATTATATTGTGTTGAATCAGTGCATCCATAAATGTAAGGCAAACATGAACCATTACTTGTGTTTGCACTAGGGTCATAATTAAATTGGGTTGGGTCAGTGCATCCATATATGAATGGAACGCAACTACTATCATCAGTATTTGCCAATATATCATAATTAAATTGGGTTGGATCTGTACATCCATACATAAAAGGGATGCATCCTGAATTTGTATTTGCCAAAGGATTATAGTTAAACATTGTAGTATCTGTACATCCATTAATTACTGGAATACATGTTCCATCATCAGTGTTGGCTAATTGGTTATAATTAAATGCTGTTGAATCTGTACATCCATATAAATAAGCTATACATGTTCCGTTGTCAGTGTTGGCTAAAACATTGTAATTAAGTGCTGTAGAATCTGTACATCCATAAATAAATGGTATGCAACTTCCGTTATCTGTATTTGCTGATGGATCATAATTCCACATTGTCATATCCATACAACCATATATAAATGGTACACATGAATAATCTTCTGTATTTGCTAATGGATCGAAATTGAACGCGGATGGATCTAAACATCCAAATATTTTTGCGATACAAGGATCTGCTTGATTTGTTACGTTTGTCCAATTAACCGTTGCATATTGGTCATAGTTAAACATTGTCGTATCCATACAACCAAAGATTGCATAAGTCAAACATGAACTATCACTATAATCAGCAACATATCCTTGTGTATGATATTCTAAATAAGCTTCATCCATACAGCCTGGATTATAATAACATGAATTATCTGTAGTATTTGCTGCTGAGTCAAAGTTAAATGCTAATGGATCTAAACATCCATATACTCTATCAATACAAATATCTCCACAATCAGCATATACTGAATACATGTTGCCAAATTGATTGTAAGATGCTATTGGATTTGTATAAGGATTTGCTCCTACTTCTATAATTGTATTTCCAAATGGGTTTGTAATTGCAAACATACACTGTTCAGATGTAGATTGAGATTGTCCATAAGAATAAAAGAATATATTTACTTGCTGAGTTGTATTAAGTGTAATGGTATCTACAAATGTAGTTGAGTCAACTGTATACGGTCCGTAATAATTAGAACCTTGAGTTACATATAAGAATGCACCATTCCAGCCATCTCCTGCCCAATCTGTTAATGTTAATATATTGTCACATCCAGGATTTTGTTGTAAACCTGTTGCGGTTGAATCATAATTAAAGGCTGTTATATCATTACATCCATATACTATAGAAGTGAGACATAACGCAGAATCCATTTGATTTGCTATTGGATTGAATTCAAGATATGATGGATCCATACATCCAATGATTGTATTAGTTGAACAAGCAGATACTGTTCCTGTATCGCTATATGAATATCCAAAGTCTTGATTTGTAAAGTTGTTACCGAATTGACCACCTGTAGATATTGTGTCACAGTCAGTGTAAACTATCCAACCACCAGGAGCATAAATTCCATCTCCGTATGTATCATTGATTAGAAATTCTATATTAGTTCCATCATCAATACATATAGTATAGGTTATAATTGCTCCAGAAGGATAACCATTGTATGTTCCTGCTGCAGCTTCATCTATAATGCCAACTCCTACTTCAGATAATATCCATCCTGTTTCACCTGTGAATTGGTCTAATTTTATTTGTATTGTTAATTCTGTTTGACCTGCTGAGCATATTATGCCTCCGCCAATACAACTATTGTCATCCATTGTAGCTACTGGATTGTAGTTAACTGAAGTTGAATCTGTACAACCTTCTATGAATTCGCATGTGTAATTATCTACTCCTGCTGTTGAATCATAATTAAATGCTAAAGGATTAGTACAGCCATAAATGTAAATACAAGGAGATATGTACCAATTAGTTCCTACTGGTACATCGGTTTGTAATGATTGAGGTTCAAATGTCCAGATATTACCATCACATGCTGCTTCCGATCCAACCACATAAACTAATACTGTAGGATAATTACAATTAGTTGGAAAATCAATTCCGTCTATCCAGTACCAATAACCATCTACATATATTCTAGTTCCTGATGCAAATATAGATGGGTTAGCATAATAAGTTGCAGTATCTATTCCAAAGAAGTTGTTTGTCCAGTACGATAAATTACAACTACCACCTGGTGCTACCTGACCTATATGCCAAGATGCTGTCGCTGTTGAATCATAATTTGTTGCATTTGTATTTGTGCAACCAACAATATAAGTACAAGAACCATCGTCTTGAGTTGCTAAAGAATCGTAATTTTCAGCTACCGGATCCATGCATCCTAAAACATAAAGACAGCTACCGTCATCTGCAGTAGCTGTTGAGTCATAATTTATTGCGGTTGAATCTGTACATCCCATTACCGGAGGAGCGCAAGGTAATATATTAACTAAAGTATCCAATGTAAAGAACATTTGAGTTAATGGGTCATAATTTATAATAAGACCTTGACAATCATTTTGCATCTTAAACCAGGCTGGACTATTTGATAACCAACCATCACCATAACTATCTGTCAATGTAATCGTATAATCACCTGATATTATGTCTATAGTTGTATCTAAATATTCATATGGTATTGTCGGTGCATGAAACATTACTGTATCACCTGTTGAATCTGCAACCATAAAGAAATTAGATTCTGATGGAGCATAAAAGTCGTATTGAACCTTAAAATTTACCCAACTGTCTGTGGTTTGTGCAAATAAAACAGATGGTAATATTGCTAATAAAAATAATAACTTTCTCATAACTTATCCTTTAAATAATTGTTTCTTGCCACCATCATAGACATATCCGTGGCCTTCTGACACTAGTGTTTCATTTATACAATATTGTTTACCATCTGCGTCTTCTATGAATAACTCACCAAGAACTCTTCCATATTTACCAACACCATGACTTCTTAATCTAAAGTATCCCGGTTTTGAACTAACTTCTTCAAGTAATTCTTTATTGCGCGCTTTAGCTGCAAGACCCATTTTCTTTTCTTCCAAATCTCTCGTACGTGACTCCCAAGTGTCGATACCCATATAGCGAATCCTTTTCTTAACCCATATATCGAAACCGACATCAATAAGAGCATCAACAGTGTCACCATCTATTACTCTATCTAATTTTGCTCTGTAAATATATTTTTCCATTAATTCCTCTTAATAAGCTTCTATTTTCTTTTGTGGACCGGCGTTTACTTCTTTTATATTTTTTTGCATGTCTCTGAATAAATCGCGGAGGTCTTTCATATACTGTTTAGTATAGTCTTTTCTCCATTCTGATGGTTCTTTAATATCTTGTGCTGCTGATTCTTTATATCTTCTATAGACATCTACCATACGTCTATAATCATTACTGATAGTTTGGTAATCTTTCCAAGAAGTATGGTATTTGCCAGCCTTAAGCATTTTGGTATTTTTCTCGATAGTTTGACTTAATAGCTTTGTTGCAGAATCCATAAATTTATCCATATCTTTAGGACCTCCAGCTGCAACTTTTATGGCGATTGCATCATTGTATCTTCGTATATTAGCTTTGGCCATATCTTCAGCTTTCATTAATGCAGTTGCTCCTTTTTTAGATTCTATTCTGTTTGCTTTTAACTCTTTATTTGCATCTGCAATTTCTGATATGTCTATAGTCCAAACTTTATCTGCAACTTCTGAATATCTCTTGAAATTATGTAAGCCTGCTATTTGTGCCATTCGTTGTGAAGGTTTTGTAACCACTCCAGTTCTTGCATCATTATTTTTAGAGTGCCATTTTCCTCTATTAACATAGATAGATTTCTTACCTTTAGTAGCTCCAATTAAACCTTCATAAACACTACCATCCCATGAATTTCCTGCGTAAGGATTTTCTTTTCTTTTTTCAACAAAGAAGAAGTTGATGAAATTAGATCCACCATTAGGTTTATTCATAGTTACAGCTGAATCAGGCACTTTGTCCCATGCAATTCCATATGAATTGGCAGATGCAGAGAAGAATTCATTACCTTTAAAGTCTCTTTGTTTAGATAAAAGTTGAATTTTCTTTGATGCAAATTTTTCTGTTATTCTTCTTTTGGATGAAGTTACAGTTTCATTATTTGTTTTGTATTCTTTTGCACAATTTTTGTTGAACTGCTTCATTAATGAGTCAGCCTTCGTTGTTAATCCTTTAGCTGTTCCAGGAAATTTCTTTGCTGCAGTAATTGATTGTGCATATAATTTTAATGCATCCCAAAGAGGTGCTGCTGCAGTATGATAGTTTACATCTTCAAAGGATGAAAATAAGCTATGCAAAATCTTTATCTGTTTTTTAATGTCTCCTGAACCTACCTTTGCCTTCATGCCAAATTTGAGCATACCATTGTAGTCAAAATCATCCGAATACATGTCACCTGGCTTAAACTTCTTTGCTTCAGATAATTTAGTTTTCTTTAAGCGTGTATAAAGCGCCTTAATAAGTTCTTCTTTAATAATTCTTTTTACATCTACATTATTCATCTTTATTTCTCCTTTTACTATTTTATTTTGACCTATATTTCCGGCCTTTGGAGCATTATTGGGAAATAATTTTTTTCCTGCAATGCTCCATTCTAATCTATCTCTGTCTTGTTTTAGACTATTCAACAGACCTTTAATACTTAACTCATCCAACTCAATTTCATCTACTCCTCCATGTTTATGTCTAGAATAGAATCGTTTATTATTTGTATCATATAGAAATTCAAGATTTGTTCTCATAGAATTTCCAATATGAATCTTATCTTCTACCAATTTCATTATGCAAAATCTTTACTCTCTATTAAAGTATAGGTAAATGTATTACCCCAAATATCTTTTGCAGTTCTACATATTTCCATAAACTCATGGAAGTCATCTATTTTTTTGAAAACTTGACATCCTGCAGACCATTTGTTCACATACGTTGATTCAGTATATGGATTGGAGCGGTGGATGTTTATACCGTAAACTCCTTCAGTTATTGTTGCCTCGTCTGTGTCGTATACATCATCTTTATCATTATCCCTATATACTTTTACAGGTTTTCTTTGTCCTAGTGCTTCATATTTTCCTTGGTGAAGTCTAATTTTATGAGATCCTCTATATTGACCAGGTACTAGGATTGCACATCCGTCTGAATTCATAGGGTGGTCCATCCAATATTGTCCTGGATCTGTTGTTGCAGGCCATTGGTGAAATTTCCAGGTTGATTCTGAATCTTTGTAAGAAATTGTTATTGTATCGTCGAAGTGGTTTGTAACCTTACCGTCAGTTTCAGAATTTCTGATTCCTACGATATTTACATCGTGACCCTTATTGTTGTTGTCGTTAAACCATTTGTAGTCTTTAGATAATACTGCTGCTTTAACTGAATCTAAGTTGAACTTGTTCATAATTGTACTCCATTTATACGTTTCATAATATTACTTATTGTATATATAAATATCAAACTATGATGAAAGGATTACTTATTTCGTAAGAAAGATGGATCGAGAGTGTATCTCTTTCCTAATTGGTCTTCAATTACATAGTGCTGGGTAGGACAGCATGGTGGTCCAACAATTGACTTTCCAACTATTGTGACACTAGTTCCGGCCTTTAGCATTCCTTTGTGGGTTTGAAGGTCTTTTGCTAATTTTGCTGATTCGTTCATTTCTTTAAGTCTTTCTTTGTAAAGTGTTTACTAATCATATTATATGCTTCAGTTTCTGCATCTTTGTGACTTTTATATGGTCCTGCCATTTGTGTCTTAGTATGATATACAAACCATTCTGACGATCCAGGGAATGATATTATGTCTCCCTTGAGATTTTTCCTGCTAGTAGGCATTACGATTTTTGCACGTATTGAAAGATATCCAATCGCTCTTATATAATTTCCGTATTTTTCTACTTTACCCATGCTTTTCTCATTTACTATATATAAATATATCTATAAATATTTATCAACAACTCTCAGCTTTAATTTTGACACTTTTTCTAAGAGATCTGGTATTTTTATTATTTTATTTGCACTTGACCTTATTTGAATGTCTTCAATATACTCAGACTTTTTTGATACAATATTTGTTAATGCGTCAAAACCTTGGTCTGCCCAAAATACTCCAAATCCGTTATCAGTGCCTATTAAAAGTGGAGCTTCTGGTTGTTTCTTATATATTAGGTAGTATTCCATTAAACGCGGATGGCTCTATGTTGAAGCTCTTCTATCTGCTTCTTTTCACTTTTCCAAGTATTTAGTATCTGTACAATCTTGTCACAATCTGCATCATTCATGAATGGATGGATTGGTAAACTAACTAATCTGCATGCATTTTGGCGGGTTATTGGACTATGATTCTGTATTCCTAAATCTGCATAAGCTCCTGTTTCTTCAATACAAATGGGATAATGGATTCCAACTTGTGAACCTTGTTCTTGCATATAATCCATAAGTTCTTGTCTTTCGACGTCAGTATCTCCAACTAATATGGGAAAAATATGAAATACTTGCTTTGTACACCATGGAGCTGGGGTTATTAGAGGTACCTCTATGTCAGTATTATTTATATTTTCATAATGCTTGGCAAATTTATTTCTCATAGAATTCCAGTGATTCAAATGTTTTAACTTTTCATCTAAAACAATTGCCTGTATTGGGTCTAATCTATAATTTCCGCCTTTAATGTTATGAACGTATTTTACAGTTGAACCTACTTCTTTAATTTCTCTACATCTTTCGGCCAAAATATCATCATTAGTTGTAATTACTCCAGCTTGTCCTGCTGCGCCAAGATTTTTTCCAGGATAACATGAAAATGCTGCTATGTCTCCAAACGTTCCTACTTGTTTTCCATTACATTTTGCACCATGAGCCTGTGAACAATCTTCCAGTACATCTGCTCCAAAATTTTGAGCGTGTTGCATAATTGTTTCCATATCACATGGATGGCCATAGAGGTGTACAGGTATAATTAGATGGTTATCATCACAAAACTCTTCAGTGATTGATGTTAGTTTATTATGTAATTTTTCTGTATCAAGTTGAAAATATTCATCATGGTCTATTAAATGAATTGTACAGTTTTCATTTAGAGCTTGGTCTGGTCCTAATATTGTTGCAATAAATGTATTGGCCTGAGTATAAATATGAGTGTGGCCATTATATCTAAGTGATTGGGTCGCAACCTTTAAGGCATCTAGGCCGCTTGATACACCTATACAATGCTTATTACCATTCCATTTAGCAAAGTTTTCTTCGAATTTTTGTACTTCTGGTCCATTAACATATGCTGATTTTTCAAACATGTCATTTATTCTTGGAAGTGCTTCATCTTTAATCACGTGCCATTGTGCCGTTAAATCATTAAATTTTATCATAATTAATCTGCTAATATTTCTAGGGTTTGTAATGTTATTTCTTTATTTAATTTTGCGTCGTTATCGCTCAAGAAATTGGTTATTGAATTTTCAAGAGGTGATGGAAATGCAGAATAATCTACCTTATCTTGTCTATGTGAATGGGATTGTGCCTTTGGGTAATATGTTAACGTTTGAAGTTTATCATCCCAAATAACTGTTGCTTCTGAGAAGTCGAACACACATTCTCTGAATTTGTCTCCATATACCCATGAGACGTTTATAGTTGCTGCAAAGTCTTTATATGTGACTATGCCAAATGCACTATCAGGTCCATTCATTCGTTTAGAATATTCTGTCCAATCGACCTGTACTGGTTTATTTCCAACTAAATATTGAATAATAGATACGTCATGACATGCTAAGTCCCATTTGCATGTGGTACCATCCACGATATGAGTAATATTCACATTATATCTATGCATTGAAATTGATTCAATCTTTCCTAATAGTCCTGCATCATATTCTTGCTTTAATCTTTGAACTGCATAATTATGTGTGAATGTCCAATCTGTAAATAATTTAGCTCCTGTTTTTTCTGCTACTTCATATAGTTTATCTGCTTCAGCATAGTCTGTGACTAGAGGTTTTTCGCAAAATACATTTACACATCGCCTTAAGAAATAATCACAAATCTCATAATGAGTAGATGGTGGAGTTGCTATTAGAACATGCGAAACTTCAAGTTCACTATATTTTGTTACATCACCAAGTCCACTAATATCACAAATAGTTATGTTCTCATATCCTAATTTCAATAGAGTTTTGTATAAAATTTTACCCCAATAACCATAACCAATTAATCCAATTTTATCTTTTTTATTCATCTGTTTTTCCCTTTATTATTGCAGGATTTCCATATACAATTGTATTTGCTGGAACATCCTTAGTTACTACTGCGCCGGCTCCTATTATTGCTCCATATCCAATATTAACTGGAAGTATAGTTGCATTAGATCCGATCCTTACATTATTTCCTATTATTGTTTTTCTACTTACCCAATCTTCCAATGGTGCATCAAATTTATCATTAATAAACATAACTCCATGGGCTATAAAACAGTTGTCACCAATTGTGACGTCTGAGCATATAAAGGAGTGGCTACTGATTCTTGTATTTACGCCTATTGATACGCCTTTTTGTATTTCTACAAATGGGCCGATGAAGGAGTTTTGGTGAATTTCGCAACCATATATGTTCACAGGTTCTAAAATCGTTACATTCTTGTGGATTTTACAGTTTTCGTTGATTTTTACTTGTATGTTATTCATATAGTAATATAATAAAAATTCTTTAATCGGTAATACATTCTATTAGATTTTTTTCAAAAGTTTCTAAACTATTTACTGTTATGTGTAAATTTCCAAGCTTAAATGCTCCGATACTGCCACTGTCCTGTATTATTTGAGATAGTGACTGCATGTTGGTATAGTCTTCTTGGCCGAAGGTTGCTCCATCTATATTGACGATTATATTGTCATGTGATTCTTTTTCTAATGTATAACATCGTTTATTTAACTGGAATTTTGTTTTAGGTTGCTCAAATGTCATGTAATCATCTATATTTACATCTGTATAAATTCTATCACACCATGGTTCCAAATGGTATAATATTTTCTCATTACCATTCCGTAGTACGATTCCTATATTATATTTTGGTATGACAATTGGCATCATAAGTTCATCATGTAAGACGTTCTGGTTCCATTTCCTCCACCATTCTCTAAACTTAATATTGCGTAATTTTGTATACTCTTCTGAGTCTTTTGGTTTATGCCATTTTGTACCATCTGGTAAATCAATGACCTCCTCTATCTCAATTCCGTCCTTAAACCGGCTGCCTCGACATGTCATATGATATACAAAAGAATCTCGGCTTTGTATTATTTTATATCCAGCCAATAGCATTCTATTAAATATATCACTATCTTCAAGCTCCATTGGTGCAAATAGGGGATCGTGGCCTCCAATTGCCTGGAAGTCTTCCTTATACATGGCCCAAGGAGCAAATATCCCTGGAGTAATTTTGGAAGCAAATTCAACTTCAGTTGTTTTTACAAACTCTAAAAAATCTTCCTTCTTAAATTCATCTACTCCCATACCAAAGTCTTTTACTATTTTTTCTGGACCTGGTGGATGAAGTGGTGGTTCAATTCTCGTTGCGGCTACTACTGTCCCCTTTTTCAGATGTTTTACTAAATTTTTAACATAATTTGGAGATGCAACCATATCAGCATGAAATATACAAAATACCTCATTTGTTGAAAGTTCAACTCCTCTATCATATAATATAGTATGTCCTAATCGTTCTGGACCTAAATTTCTATTGATTATTATGTTTGGGTCATTTAGTGATTCTAGCCATTCCCATGTACCGTCATCACTAGCATCATCTAACATTACTATTTCATGTTTGCTTTCGTCAATATTCTCCCTAATACTAAAATATGCTTGTTTTAGGAATGGTAAATTATTTCTACTTGGTATAATAAAACTTATTTTTGTCATAATAAAATCTTCTCCATTTTTGATCTCCACACTGTTTCAGTGTAGTGTTGGTTATACATTTGCTTTGCTGTGTCAGAACAAGCTTGATGAAAATCAGAGTCATCTCGTAATTTGATTGCTAGCTTTACTGCAGATTCTACGTCATTTACATCAACCGATAATTCTGGATGGCAATATTTTTGGGTATCTACATCCTTATTTCCTATGCAGGGTATACCGAAATATGCACAGTTTAGACTAAATGTTCCTGCTGCAACTGTTGGCATTAAATGTACGGCGTTTTTGAATTTTGACATTCTTTTCATCCAATCTACCCATTCTAATCTCTCCATATGTGTGATATCGTCTATCATTTTTTCATGTGTTCTAGTAGAATGACTTGTTTGTGCGAAAATAGGTTGACCTAGTGATCTTGCTACAATATAACTTTGAAAACCTCCATACCATCTAGAAAAATTTCCACCTATTAATGTTGTATCGTCTGGAGATGGCTTAATATCAGTTAATAAATCATCAATCATTACGGTAGGTATAACATTAACAGGAATATCTCCTAATAATATGCCATCAAAAAATTTCTTATCGATGTAATTGTGCACGAATATTCCATCAGACGCCAAAAGGCATGCATAATAATTAAATTGTTCTGCGATTTCATAATCGTTAAACATCCAGTTTGGTCCTTCTTGAATAATATAGACTTTCTTATTGTTAGACTTCAATTTTTTTATTATTTCTGAATCATACCACTCTGCAAATGGATTTTCTATATCTATTGGTAGTGGAGATGCATCAGCTGACAGTTTTGTTTTTAATTTTGGTAAAATGACAAAAACTGAATCATATCCTTCGACTGTACTGTGGACGCCTATGTTCGCATGGTCTGCATCTAGTGCTATCATCCATGCAAACTCTACCCTCATATTTTCATATGTTCTAGGCAGTTTTCCCACTGTTCTAGAATCCCAGCCCATTTCCGATAAAAATATTGATTTCACTTTAATTCTCCTACTGTTTGTATTATTCTATCTTTTAAGTTTACTGAGCTAGCTACCCAATTTGGTACTCCTCCTACACGAACATATGGTTTATCTAATCCTGGTTCTTCTAGAATTATTTCTCCCTTTCCCATCTCTGATATTACCATTCTTGCAATTTGACATAGGTCATGCATTTCCATGTATACACACTCAACTTGTTTATCTTCTCTTGTTCCGTCTATATACTCATTTATAAGTTTTAATAAGTCTTCCATGTGGAAAAAGTCCATTTGTTTATTCTTATGAACTGTGATTGGTTTGTCTTCTTTGCAGTTATTTATACATGATTTTATAAACCTAGTTTCTAGCTCATTCTTATCAAATAGCCCATAAATAATTATATTAAAAAACTTATTTTCAGTTTCTACAATTTCTGAAATTAGACTCTTGCTTAGTCCATAATACGTATCGGGTGCATGATATTGTGCACCTGAACCAAAATGAATAAGCTTGTCAAACTTATGTTTATGCTTATATAAATTCAAAAACATTTTTAAGTTGTCATGTAAAACTTCTGAAGAGTCATTCTTTAGTCTACTACCACCTGCAACTGCGCAGTGGATTACCACATCATATTTAATAGAATGATATGGCATATCTAAGAAAAAATCATCTACTTGTTTTTCGTCAGTTATTTCACAAACACCCCTGTGTAATAGTGTTAGGTCATGTCCTGACAATTCTGTTGTTAGTGCTTTTCCAATATATCCATTAGATCCTGTTATTAGTATTTTCATTTTGCTATCCAATCTATAGAGTCTAGCTCACCAGGTATAAATTTGCCATTTTTATCTAGTTGGGCTCTAACCTTTGGTTCATGAAGTTCATTTGGATCCACAAAAAGTTCAATTAGTTCAGGTCCCGCATAAACATCATTTATAAACACACTATCAAACACAGATGTTAAATCTTCTCTATTCCTAATAGAGTGATATTTTAGACCATATGCAGTAGCTATTTTAGAATAATCAGGTAAAGTTAATCCACTTGATGGGTTAGTTAGTGATAAATCTCCATTGCAAAAATTGGTTTGTGTTATCTTAATACAAGCATAACCATCATTATTTATAACAACCAATTTAATAGGTATTTTATTTTGAACTAAAACTTGAAGTTCTTGAATGTTCATTTGCAAGCTACCATCACCTTCTAAACATAAAACTGGTTTTTTACTTCCATAATAGGCACCAATTGAAGCAGGTAAACCATATCCCATTGGAGCTGTTGATTTGTTACTGAATAGTCTTTGATGTTTTTTTATTTTGATTACTTGCATACCTTGTATATTTTGGCCTCCACCAGATGTAACGACAGATATGTTTTTATTCATATAATTATTTATGCCGTCTAGGGCTGAATAAACACTAAGAGGTTTTGCACTTATATGTCTATCCAATACCGTAGGATATTTCTCTACGTAATGAGTACATGTATCTCTCCATTTATCTATTGATAAAGGTTTTAGGTAAGGTTTTATTGTGCTTAAAAATAAATTAACATCTGTATTTATTTTCATGTCAGGAAATAGTGTTGGTTTATCTAATTCTCGTTTATCAATGTCTACATAAACTTTATATGCATTTTTTGCAAATGATTTGAAATTATATCCAATTTGTCTAACATACAATCTACTACCTAGCGATAATATAAAATCTGATTCTTGAATTAACTTGTTAGCAGAAATATGAGCTGCCGTTCCAAACCTGCCTCCATAATATTCATATTCATTTGAAACAGAATCATTACCGTTGAATGACGTTACAACAGGTATTTTGTATTCTTCTAATATTTCATCTAATAAATTAATAGAATTGCTCAACCTAACTCCATTACCAGATATTATTAGGGGTCTTTTACTACTAGATAATTTATCAATTATCATTTTAATATCTATCTGTGATTCATTATTGTGTGATGCAGAATCTGCTGGAATATATCCTTCTAATTTTTCAATATCAACGTCATCAGTAGATACATCTAAAGGTATATCAATCCAAACAGGGCCCTTTCTACCGTTAGTGGCCTCATAATAGGCTCTTTCTAAATGGTATTTAATAGTATTTGCATCATTTACTTGCACAGCATATTTTGTAAAATTTGAAACTGTTTTTACTACATCGAATTCTTGATCGCCAAGTTGTCTTAAGTCTAATCCTGTATAATTTGTTGTCATTGCTTTATTGACATTTCCACTTATTACCATAACAGGAACACTATCTTGATAAGAACATAGAGTACCCGTCCAAGCATTCGAGCCACCTGGACCTGATGTAACTAAGCATACGCCAATATTCTCACTAATTCTAGAATAACCTTCGGCCGCCATAGAACATGCTTGTTCATGGTGGTTGGCTACCATATTTATTCTGTCTTCTTTTTCAAATGCATCTGATAGGAAGACACATCCTCCTCCAGTAACAGAAAATACAGTATCTACATTCTTATCGGCTATGAATTTGGCCACATACTCAGCTACTCTCATTGTATTATTTGTCTCCAGTCTTTTATATTGATAGCTAAATCATCTATGTATATGTCTGCCATTACTTTAGGACTAGGTCCTGATAGTTTTATTTGACCTGGAAGATTTTGGTTTACCGCGTCAAATTCTAATCCTCTTTCTTTGCACCATTCAATTGCTTCAGTAAGGACAGGATATTCTGTGTTGTCGCCTCTATTTGTCCAAAGGATTAGCTTATGGCCATTTTTTCTCATTTCAATTAAAGTATTCATCAATTGTTTCATATCTTCAGTTTGTTCACCAATTTTAGGAAAATTGAATTTACACAATGTTCCGTCAAAATCTACTGCTATTTTTAATTTCTTTTTCATAACTCTGTCTCATTAGCTTTAATTAGTTTTTTGCCTATTTCGTATGCAGTTTTTACTATTTCGATATCTGTGTAGAAATTAGGATGTTTAACATAATCTTCTACTATATCTCTAGCATAAGTTCCTATGGCTATTCCATTACATCTAACACCTGCCATATCACTTAACTTTCTTGTTAATGCGTTTGTTCCTCCTGATAATACTACTGGTACGCCTAATCTATGTCCGTTTGGTCTATAGAATCTCTTTGATGTTAATTCTGCTTTGCCTGGTCCATCTTTTTCTACCTTTTTATTTATTCTCATATTAAATTTCTTATTTATTACATCAGCACATGCAACTGCTTGTAATGTAGTATTGAAGTCATCTTCTCCACCACTCATTGGATAGCCATCAGCTTGAATTAAGGTTCGTTCCTTTGAAATATGCTTTGCTTCTCTTATTCTAAATTCTAAATTCAAATTTCCTAAATTTAATCTATCTAAACACATAGAATTAAAATTATCAGTATTTATTTCATTTAATATTTTCCATTCTTCCATAGTAACCTCATGGTCATCAACTGCTGCATGTAGTTCAAATGTTTCTGCTCCTGCTTCCATACACTTAGGTAATAATTCTCGTAAAGCTCGTGCATTGTGTCGATATGAAATTATATCATCCTTTGGGCATATATTACTACACTTACCGCAACCAATACATAAATCTTTAATTACTATTTCTTTTGCTTGGTCTTCTGTATCAAATGAGCCTCCTAAATTCTTAAATAAATCTAATTCTTCTGTAAAATATTTTGGTATGGCATTTGTTGGACAAACTGGCGCGCATAAATCGCAGCCAATACATGTGAATGGATCTATATACGATTTTCTAACGTGATGGTCTCCTGGCATTCCTATACTTACCATTATATATGGCCGGATACCAATATCTATTCCAAATTTTTTACCGTACTCATACGCTAGATCTATTCCTGTTGTAGCATATTTTACGACATTGACATTTGCAGATACGTCTAATATTTTTGCGCCTGCTAAAGTATATACTAGTGCTAACTTTTTAACATATTCTGCATCTTCATTACCTGCTCCACATATCATTTTGAAGCAGTTTCCTGAATTTAACAAATTTTTTAATATATTAAATCTAGTCTCTTTCATTATTTTTCTGTTTTTTAGATAATCGTTGGATTCTTAATTTGTCATGACTTATTAGATTGTCCCACATAGTGTACTTGAACATAAGATAATTTAATTCAAAATCAAGAGCTGATTCTATAATATCCTTAAATTGGTATTTTTTTAGAGCTTCACTTTTTACCATGACATTTCTTGTTTCAAACACATCTAATAAGTTTTCATCGATTAATTGCTTAACAAATACTTCAGAATCAGCGGTCATGGAACCTCCTAGTGCACATCCTAAGTTTTTACTTCTAGCTAGTGTAAATACTTTTCTTGTTATATCTAATATTGGATATGAGTCTACTGCTCCATCATATCTATCCAAATTATAAGATTGAACTAGATCGCCTCTACCAACTGTAATGCTGCATAACTTGTCAATATAATTTGATGAAAACATCTCATCGATATTATCACATGCCTGTTTTGATTCAACATTAATACAAATTTTGCCATCAGCCATGGTGTAATATTTATCAGTGCTTTTTATAAATTTTTCTAGAGCAAAGATAGATTCTATCATTGGAGCTACTAGTTTTTTAACTTGTAATTTACTAGCATCCTTTATATCACGGATTGCTTCAGCTCCTGCTATTTTTAGCGTTAATGGAATTTCGTTTTTATCACAAAAAGCTTTTAGAAATATAACATCCATGAAGTCTGCTCCTTCGTCTTCAAATGATACCTTTATTCCTATTAAGTCATCCTTTATCAATGATTTTATTGTGTTGTTTATTTTCTTCATGTGTTTATCTCTCGCATTCTATTTACCATATAAATTTTTCTCTATAATAATCAACTATTTCTGGCAATTCTTTCTCAAAAACTCTAGTGGGGGTCCATCCTATATTTTTTAATTTTGAATCATCAATTGAATATCGTACATCTTGACCTTGTCTGTTGAATGACAAGTCTATATATTCACCGTAATCTTGTGTATCTTTTCCGTACAATTTAATTATTTGTTGAACTGTGTCAATATTTGATTGTTCATAGTCTCCTGATATGTTGTATATTTCGTTTTTTACAGCTGATTCTATGATTGTTATTATTGCTGATGCTGTATCTTCAGCATGTAGCCAATTTCGAGTAGGTAAACCTTGATTATGTAACGGTATTTTCTTTCCTAACTTAATATATTTACAAGACTTTGGAATTAACTTTTCTACATATTGCCCTGTTCCATAATTATTTGTAGGTCTAACGATTACATATGGTAAATCATAGGTTCTATTCCATGCTAAAACTAATTGATCTGCGGCCGCTTTTGTTGCTGAATATGGATTACTAGGTTTTAATAAATCTGTTTCCTTATGTGCACCATTGACAATATCTCCATAAACTTCATCTGTACTGAAGTGTAATAGGATTGGCATTTCCTCTTTCTTTTTTCTTCGCATCAATTCCAATATGTTATGTACACCTAATATATTTGAATGTAAAAATTCATCACTACTTGCTATTGAATTATCTACATGTGACTCTGCCGCTGTGTTTATGATATAGTCGCATTCATATATCCACTTTAAGTCTACAATATCTTCCTTATGAAACGAGAAATTGGAATATGTATTAAATTCATCTAGTAATTCAGGTCTGGCAGCATATGTCATCTTGTCTATTCCTTTAACATACCAACCTTTTTCAAGACATGCTTTAGTCACATAAGATCCAATAAATCCTAAACATCCAGTTATATATAC
>Ga0114994_10001493_pt1 | contig 16834 bp, 16 predicted proteins | sample ArcticOcean_MG_C_9_FD_87043 | JGI IMG/M metagenome (GOLD analysis project Ga0114994, IMG submission 87043) | Marine microbial communities from western Arctic Ocean - ArcticOcean_MG_CB2_152 | ecosystem: Environmental > Aquatic > Marine > Oceanic | place: Arctic Ocean: Canada Basin | collected...
CCCATGTATCTAAGGCCATATATTTGCGCAACCAAACCAGACGTAAGCGGTACCGTGGCCAACCAAAGTACACCCATACTGATAGAAAAAATGACAACTGTTGTTGGTGTCATCGGTGTCGTTATGAAAGCCGCTGCAATTATGGTTCTTCCCACATAGACGGCGGATAATAGGTATTTCTTTGAATATTTTTTACCCAATGCCCCAGCCATAATCGCGCCAAAAATATTAGCAACGCCAATCAAGGCAATGGAAAACGCACCTAACGATGAATTGCTCTCAACGCCTAGGCTTCGAAGGATGCTATTGGTGGGAATGGCGGTGCATATTTCGGTTATATAGGCGGGGAAGTGAGCCGTTAAAAAATCGAGTTGAAATCCACATGAAAAGAACCCCAAAAAGATCATGCAATACGTTGGGTCTCGAAAGGCTTTGTTTAAAACCTCGGTCAGGGTTTCATCGGATCGGCCTAAGTCTATTATTTGTGTTGAGCGCATGAACGGCAAGACCATAAGAGCGGCAAGGATCAAGCAGGCAAAGATGATAAAAACAGTCGGCCACGACATCGATTGCAGCAAATAGTTAGCAAGCGGTGGTCCAATAATTTGACCGGATGATCCAGCTGCCGTCGCAATACCCAACGCCAAAGACCTGTGTTCGTCGCTGGTGGAGCGCCCAACGGCTGCAATAATGACGCCAAATCCAGTTCCTGCAATTCCAAAACCAACTAAAATTTCAAAAATTTGATGAGCTTCGGGTGTTACGGCAAAGCTGCTAAGAATCAAGCCCAATGCATAAACAACGGCACCAATGAAAATTGCTTTTCGGTCGCCAATTTTTTCAGCAATGGCAGCAAAAATTGGCTGACCAACGCCCCAAGCCAGATTTTGAATAGCAATCGCCATGGAAAATTCGGACCGCATCCAACCAAATTGGTCGGCAATCGGGATTTGGAAGACCCCAAAACTGGCGCGAATGGAAAACCCAGCCATCAAAATGATGCAGCCTGAAATAAGCACAGGTGTGAACAGCTTCGCCGAACCGTTATTTTTTGTATTCATTATATATGTATCACTAATTAAATGTGGTACCCAATTTTGTATAGATGATCTAACCCGTGTCTGAACGCAAGCAGATCAACTGCCTACCGATAGAATCGGATACAAAATTCAAAGCTGCGCCAACCATCCACCGGTAAAGGTCAATGATCGACTAAAGGGCAAGTCTACAATATAAAAGAGGTTGTGCGCGGCGCGGAACCAGAAATAGGCAACGGCTGCGGTTGTCGTCGTGTTGTTTGAAATGCTGGCTAAGTTAGCAACAAGTATAAGGGCGGCAAACGAAGCCAGGTTTTCAATGGCATTATAATGGTTTTTTTTGCCCGTGTAGTCCAATCGGGCAGGGGCGTTGCGTCTCCTTTGTAAGGTATTGCGGGCATCAGTCCAATATTGCCACTATGCGCCACGATATAAGGTCGCCACATAAGAAAAGTAAGCGCTTATATCCACGTAAGCATTTCCAGCACTGTCGTCATGTTATTTTTATATGTCTGATAGGTTCCATAAAAGGGGCTAGAACGAACTGCTTATAATATATTTAGAGCGATTTAATGTTGATTATTACAATCAACCATAGGCCGGATGGTGGTGATGGATTGCCCAGCCGCAAAACCCTGTGTATGTTCAGTTTAATGAAACGTTAAAATTTATTAACCATAAAAACGGATGATTTTTTGCCCATGCTTGTTGATAGCCATTGCCACTTGGATTTCCCTGAATTCGAAAAAGATCGCGACGATATCGTTACCCGCGCTATGGCTGCTGGGATCGGATATATGGTGACGATTTGCACTCATATGACAAAGTTTAAGGGTGTCTATAAGGTGGCAAATACCTACAGTAATATGTCCTGTACGGTGGGTGTTCACCCCCATAATGCCGGTGAAGAAGGGGGCTTGGCATCGGTTGAGGCCTTAACAAAGCACGCCCAAATGCCCAAAGTTATTGGCATTGGTGAAACTGGCCTTGATTATTTTTATGAGCACAGCCCACGTGAAGCCCAACAATCAAGCTTTCGGGCCCATATTGCAGCGTCCCGCAATACCGGATTACCCATCATCGTCCATACCCGCGATGCCGATACCGATACCATTGAAATTCTGCGTGATGAATACAAAAAAGGTCAATTTTCCGGTCTTATTCATTGCTTTAGCGCTGGGCCTGAATTGGCTGAAGCAGTACTGGAAATGGGGTTTTACATCTCTATATCGGGTATTGTGACCTTTAAATCTGCCCAAAGTTTGCGCGATACGGTGCAAGATGTTGTGCCTTTGGACCGCATTTTGGTCGAAACCGATGCCCCTTATTTGGCTCCAATTCCTAAGCGAGGGCGGCGGAACGAGCCTGCTTTTACGGCTCATACAGCTGAAATTGTGGCCGGTCTGAAAGGTGTGTTGGCAGAAGAATTAGCAACGGCAACGACGGATAATTTTTTCCGTTTGTTCTCAAAAGCAGACCGGGGGATGGCCTCATGCGGGTAACTATTCTTGGATCTGGCAGCTCCGGTGGAGTGCCTATGGTGGGTATGGGGTGGGGTCAGTGTGATCCGACTAACCCAAAAAATGTACGTTTGCGATCGTCCTTGTTGGTCGAAGTCGCGGGAAAAACGATCCTCTTCGACACCTCACCAGACCTTCGTGCTCAGCTGTTGGCAGCAAATGTGACGCACATTGATGCGGTGATTTACACCCATGCTCATGCCGATCATTTGCATGGTATCGACGACTTACGGGGTATCAATCGGGCGATGTCTGCACCTATCCAGATGTACGCTGATGACACGACTTTGGTTGAAATTAAAAAGCGATTTGCCTACGCGCTGAGGCCGCTTCCGGACGACAACAAGACCTTTTATTTCAAACCAACGCTTGAGGCTCATGCAATTCATGCGGGAACGACTTTCGATGTCTGTGGGGTGTCCATCGCGTGCTTCGATCAGGACCATGGACGATCCCGAACTATGGGTTTCAGAATTGGTGGTTTTGCTTATACGACTGATTTGGTGAGTTTGCCTAAACCGGGCTTCGATGTGATAGCGGGTGTTGATACGTGGGTGCTTGGTGTGTTTGGTCCGCGACCTCATGATACGCATGTGCATGTCGATTTGGCACTCGAGTGGATTGCTCAGGTGGCGCCACGCCAAGCTGTGATGACACATTTGGGTCCTGATTTGGACTACAGCGAACTCGAAAATTCACTGCCAAATTCTGTAACCGCCGCTTTCGATGGCCTCCAAATTTCCCTCACGGATGCCGAAATAGGAGAGGCCTAACCCAAGCCTACCTAAACTAATAATTCGCCCACACAACACTACATATTCAAATATATAAAACATCATTAAATTAATTTAAGTAATTGATATATATAAAAAATATTTAATTTTCCATAATATAAATTATGCGATAATTGGAAACACCAAACCAAGCCCTAACCTCTGCATAAATTCGAAAACCTAGATTTTGAACGACCTGCTCTTGATGCACTGGGGACGCATCTAAGAAGCGCCTCTTTTGCAATAGGTTTTGTTTCTGTGAGCATATTTTCGCTGTGCTGAAAATCACGTAGACGGAATCCTCCTGCGCGCATTTCATCTCGTACGCCGATCGGTTTAGATTTTTCTGCCACTTATCTAAACGGTATCAGTTATCGAGGGTGAATTCCTTACCTATAAATATCAATGCAATATTTCGTCATTTGTTTGTAAATCCGTGTCCCAACATCTGCCTTCCGATGATCTCACAAGGCTCTTTTTGCGATATTTGAATCATTATTTGGCCTCATTTGAAACGCTATCGAGGCATTTAATAGGCATTTTCTAGAAAGAACTGTTTAATATTAATACTCGTATTAAGTGTTTTTTGTTCACTCAACATCGGGGCTTTTTAACGCTATCCAGCGGCTTAAGTCCTCTCGCAGATGACAACTTAAGAACGCCCCCTATTCCTGTTGTGAACGGTCATTTTGGGTACGTTAAATAAGCTGCATTAAAACCCCTTCCTGCTCCCTAAACTGAGATCATTCTGACCCTAAGTTTTTACAAATTACTTAAACCCATCGATCCCCCGAAGCCCATCCAAATCTGTGTCGGAATTCGAATGCGCAGCATTCTTCAACGTCCCATTCTTCTGACAGGCCACCAACTCTTTCAAAGCTTGATCAAGCTCTCCAGTAAGCGCTAATAAGCAAGCTAGATTATAACTTGTTTTATCTATAATGGTTTTATCACATAGTATTTTTTCATGTGCCTCAGCATATTTTGCCTCAGTACCGGAACCTTTTAGCAATTGAACTTCGGCGAGAAGAGCAGCCCCCCAATCGCTGAGTGTCATGTGATCATCGGGTTTGATTTCAAACGCTTTGGTATATTTGTTATCTGTTTTGTCAACTTGGCTTGGGCTTTTCCCTCAGAGAGCAGAGCGTCTTTGGCATGAAGGTAGGTAAACCCAGTTTTAGAACGCTTCGTGAAAATTGGGTTTGTTTTGTATCGCTTGGGTGTGTTTTTAAATGCGTCTAAAAAAGCGTCGTTGGCTTCATCACCAGAACGCGTTTTTGCTTCATCATGAAGTCGGCTATTACGGTTGACGAAGGCCCAACCTATTGCGTTTTTAGCTTCTTCCGATAATTTAACTTTTCGGTTTATTATTCCTTTAAGCTCTTCATCTGATGAAGAGCCGGTAATCAATACAGCATAAGCTTTATCGTCGAGGGTTCTTTCCTCTGTCCATCTATTGGAAACGCTCGCTAGTCGTTTACGCTTAAGGGTTAATGCATTAGAATTTTATCTACATAGACGGTATAATCTTTGACTTCTTCTAATTCCTCAAAAAGTTGTTGCGTGGGGTTGTCTATGACCTTTGGCGGCCATTTACCGAGTTCCTGTGCAACAGTGATCATTGTTTGGTTAAAATCACAGTCGCCAATATACTCGACATACTTTTTTTCAAGAAGCGGTTTAGGTGGTTTGTCGGGGTTTCGCTGAGGCTTAGCCATACCAGTACATTTTGAGAATTAAATTCCTTTTCAATAAGATTAAAAGCTCTGTCTGCTTCAACATTATAACCAAAGACGATTGCTGTCTGTTTTTGAATGGTATTACTAAGAAGTGGGCGTAAATTTTCTTTGTATGTGCTGCGGCAAAATCACACGCGGGGAACTACAACCCCAAAAGAGCCAATGCTTTTTCAAGGATTAAGTCAAAATTAAAGGTTAGAACGCGGGTTACAAGTTCTTGCTCCATCATTGTTACGAGAGCAATTTTTCTGAGTGGTGTTCTGTGTCTTAATAAAACAAAAACAACGGGTCGAATGCCCCCTAATCAGCCGCTTTGGCCGCGTTGCTTTTCCAGTTGATTAGAGCATCACCGAAAGCTTCAAACAGAGGTTTTGAGACGGGGTCGTTGGTGGCGTTGTATTCGGGGTGCCATTGGACGGCCATGGCGAAACCGCTAGCCCCTTCGACAGTGAGCGCTTCTGGGGTGCCGTCGGGTGCGTGGCCTTCGACGATGATGCGGGGCCCTGCTTCCTCGATGCCTTGGCCGTGAAGTGAATTGACCATCACTTCATCGCTGCCAAAGATACGATTAAATGGGCTTTGGGGTTTCATGTGGACCAAATGGCGGTGTTCGAATTTTTCGGCCAAAGTTCCGTCTGGTGGCATGCGGTGGTTATCGCGGCCCGGAATATCTCTAATTTCAGGGTGTAATGTTCCACCCATGGCAACGTTGAATTCTTGAAAACCCCTGCAAACGCCCAAAATTGGCTGACCTGCCTCAACACACGCCCGGATCAGGGGCAGTGCTACGCCGTCCCGGTCCCGATCAAAATCGCCGTGGGCTTCTGTTAGTTCGTGTCCATATTCTTCGGGGTGCACATTGGGGCGTGCGCCGGTGAACAAAAAACCGTCGCAGATTGCCATGATGTCGGGGGTTGAAATTAAATGTGGGAGAGAGGGAATAATTATAGGCACCGCCCCGCTGACTTCAGCAAGGGCATCAATGTTCATTCGGCCCGTAGATTGAGCCGGATACTGATCATTAATAAGAAAGTAATTCGCGATGATGCCAACAACCGGTTTTTGCATGTGACCTTCATATGTAAAGCGCTGTGATCATTAATCTTATTCTAATGTACAGAATTTTCCAAGAAACGGCAACCCAACCCTTTACCCCGTCAGACATAAAATCATCTTTTTATCTACTAGTAGATAAAAATCATAAAATCGATTTGGAGTCTCGTTGGCTTCGGGTTATTCATGTCATTTTATTTGTTTTGACAATTGAAAGCTTTTGAGATGACCAACACGCCCCCGCCAAGTTTTCCCCTGCGCCCTATGGACCGCCTTGTTGAGATTATGGCGACGCTTCGGAACCCGAATGGCGGTTGCCCTTGGGATGTCGAGCAAACGTTCGCGACTATTGCTCCCCATACCATTGAAGAAGCTTATGAAGTAGCGGATGCGATTGAGCAAAACGATATGGATTCCTTGAAAGATGAGCTCGGGGATTTATTATTTCAATCGGTGTTTCATGCGCAAATGGCAAAGGAATTGAACGAATTTAGCTTCGATGATGTGGTAAATGGGGTGATTGATAAAATGATCCGCCGCCACCCGCATGTATTTGGCGACCAATCGATAAAGACTGCGGATGAGCAAACGGTGTCTTGGGAAGATATTAAGGCGACCGAACGGGCGACAAAATTGGGTGCTGCAGACGAAAGTGCGCAGGCTGGCTTAACAAATGGCCTGCCTGCCCTTATCCGCGCTGAGAAGCTGCAAAAGCGCGCTGCTCGTGTGGGCTTTGATTGGCCCGAGGTCGCTTCCGTATTTGACAAATTGCGCGAAGAAACGTCTGAATTACAGGTCGAGATCGACACCGATGGTGGTGAAGCCCGTTTAACTGACGAGTTGGGCGATTTGCTGTTTGTTTGCGTTAATTTGGCCCGAAAGCTGAATATCGACGCAGAAACCGCGCTGCGCTGCGCAAACTCTAAGTTCGAGACCCGATTCCGTCATATGGAGTGCGCGTTAAAGGGCACAGGGCGCGGATTGAAGGGGATGGAGCTGGATGCCATGGAAGAGGCATGGCAAGGCACCAAAAAGGCTTTGGCTGAGCAGAAATAGGATGACTATTGAAATCACGCGCTATTGTTTTTAAGTGCTTGAACACGCTAAACTTTTTTATTCGATTTTGAATTATAAAACGGCTATCATTTACCTAATTAAAAGCTCCCTACTCCGTTATTTAACGCCCATTCTGATGGCAGTAATAGTGTTCGGCTGTTACTTGCCGGTTCGCTTTGATGTGGAAATTGAATTATTGAGACGTGGGTATTACGAATTTTCTTCGACAGCTTCATTGCCCACATGGATACTTTTACCCGCCTAAAAGACCGAAAAATGACGCGGTCAGAAAAAAAAGGTCGTATATCTAGAAACCGATTTTACCTACTATAAAAACACCAAGTCCTCCAAATACTTCAAAAAGGCTATTTCCACGTCAATTGGGAGAAAAAGGGCTGCTTGATCAAAGCCAAAACCGTGACGTTCATCCGTCGCAACGAAAACATGGTCTCAATCAGCTATAAAAAAATCGGCCGAGTGCTGGTTGCTGGTCGCTCCTTAAGTGAAAAATAGCGCAAACAGTTTTACGACATGGGGCTTGGCATGAGTTGGAGAGATGCGCGTCATCACCACCACCAACGTTATCGCCTACTAAGCCATAAAAGAAAAAACTACCAGAACACGGTTCCCGCTTTCGGGTGTACACCTGGGAAATCAAAATATTTTCGATAAGATGCCGAGTATTACAGTGGCGATGCGTTAACGACTTTTAGAAGGGCCTAAAATGGAAACCCATGTCTTTGATATGGATAAAGAAAGTGCGACGATGAAACCTTTGACAAAAAGGTTTATCGAATATGGGCTGAATTTTTCTAAAGATAATTTAATTCCAAAACAATCTAATCTGGATTTCAGAGAGCTCGCTGAATTTGCAGCAAATTTTATGACTTATGAATCCATTTCAGAAACTCATATCCATATTCGAATGGCTGGTAGTGAAATGGTCCGCTGGTATGGGAACTAAATTACCGGTCATAATTATATGGATTGTGTTTCCCCAGGAAATTATGGGTTGTTTATGCATCCATTAAACAAATACAAAAAATTCTATCGGGCATTTATGCTAAATTTAAATCATAATTAACTGATGGTCGATTTATTGAAGGAGATCACACCAGATTTTCAATTATGAGCAGTTGTGGAACAAAAAAATTAAGCCTTTTTGTTAGTCAATAACTCAAATCTACAGTGCCTAAATTCATAGAAGATACGACTGTGCAAAAAGTGAAAGTTCCCATTTTCAAGTTTATTGATATTGGGCCTAGTGTACCTACTTAACAGTCCCAGACAAAGAAAAAGGGGCTTAAAGCCCCCTTCGCCTTTAATACTTGAATCAAGCGCCTAGGTTTCACCTTAGTCGGTCAAGCAGCGAAGCAAGCTTGATGTATCCCAGCGTCCGCCGCCTTTGCTTTGAACGTTGGCGTAGAACTGGTCGACCAGTGCGGTGACTGGAACGCGGGCACCGTTTTTGTTGGCTTCGTTGAGTACGATGTTTAAGTCTTTGCGCATCCAATCGACGGCAAAGCCGAACTCAAACTCGTCTTTAACCATGGTCGCGCCGCGATTTTCCATTTGCCAAGACCCGGCAGCACCCTTAGAGATTACGCCCAGAACTTTGTCCATGTCTAAGCCCGCTTTGGTGCCAAAGTTGACGCCTTCTGCCAAGCCTTGAACCAAGCCAGCGATACAAATTTGGTTAACCATTTTGCAAATTTGGCCGCTACCAATGGGGCCTAACAGCGTAAACGCTTGTGAGTAACAATCAACAACCGGGGCCGCTTCATCGAAGTCTTTCTGATCGCCGCCAGCCATTACCGTCAACTTGCCGTTTTCAGCGCCGGCTTGACCGCCAGATACCGGGCCATCCAAGAAGCGAATGCCCATGGCTTTGCAGGCCTCACCGACTTCACGGGCGACTTCAGCAGATGCCGTTGTGTGATCGATGAAAATAGCGCCTGATTTCATGCCAGTAAGAATGCCATCGTCGCCATAGACAACGCTACGCAAATCATCGTCGTTACCAACGCAAGCACAGACAATGTCAGCGCCAGCGGCAGCTTCGCGGGGTGTTGCAGCCGACGCACCACCAAATTCTGCAGCCCATTTTTCAGCTTTAGCAGTTGTGCGGTTAAAGACCGTAACGGCGTGTCCGGCTTTTGCTTTATGACCTGCCATGGGGTAGCCCATAACGCCTAGTCCGATAAATGCTGTCTTCGTCATATAAAAAAATGTCCCGTTAATTTGAAGAATGAATTCTGTAAGGCGTAGATTATAGACGGCCATTATCCATAAACCTAGTGGTTTTTAGGGCCCTTCTAAAGGTTTATGCTCGACGGACGTCTGATCCGTGTCTTATATATCCCTATAACTAAATTTTGATAGGTTTTTTCTGATGAGCACTGACATATCTGTAGAAGTCGCACCGGGTGAATTGATTGATAAAATCACCATTTTAGAGATTAAAAAAGAGCGCATTGAAGATGTGGCCAAAGTTGAAAATGTGTGGATCGAGTTGGAAGCCCTGACCGCAGCGCGCGATACTAATATTACCCCATCGGCAAAAATGGATGAATTAACAGCGTCTTTAAAGGCTGTGAACGAAGAATTGTGGGTGATTGAGGACGATATCCGTGACTGCGAACGCAGCTCCGACTTTTCAGATAAATTCGTTCAATTGGCCCGCGCAGTTTATGTCACCAACGACAAACGCGCCGCTTTTAAGCGCGACATCAACGTGTTCTTAGGGTCGCGTATTGTTGAAGAAAAATCCTATGCGGCTTATTAAACTTTAATCATGGTAAAACTTTACCGCCTTGCCGACATATTGCAACGCTGGCGAGCAAAATCGCGCCCCCGGCCAGATGCTCCAAATGGATTACTTCTGCTATCCTGTGGCGGCTTGGGCGATACGGTTCTTTTATCCCATGTAATTGAGGAATTTTGCAAATACGCGACTGAAAACGAGCCGGTCACTATATTATTGCGTAAGGACGGAGCCAAAACGGCGTTTTTGTTCCCGGGCCATATCAAAACCTATGTAGTCGATTTCCCCTTGTATCACAAAAACTTATCCTCTCGATCCAAAATATCAAACCAACTCTATGACGCCAATTACCGTGCCGTCATTTCAACTGATTACCTGCGCCATCCTGATTTAGATGAAGCCATGATGCGTGCCACGGGTGCGCCTGAGATTATTGCTATGCAAGCTCGGCCGTGGGGTAAGTATCAAGCGCAACTGGCTAAAAATGCTCAGTTTTTCAGCCGTTTATTTGATAGTGGTCCAGCGTTACAAGACAAAGTCCTGCGCTGGTACAAATTTGCAAACTGGTTATCCGGTGAAGCCACAACGCCGCGATTAAAGCTCTCAAGCCCAAGCACACAGCAAAAAGTAGAGCCGCCTTTGGTGCTAATCCAGCCGTTTTCAGCCGTTAAAGCCAAACAATGCGGCCCAGACGTGTATGAGGCGCTTTTTGATGCCTTACCCGCCGATACAGATATCCGAATTACCGGCGCGCCCGATGAAATGGATAAAAACCCAAGCTATGCGCATCTGCTGGAGCGTGCCAATGTATCGTTCGAAGATGCCGGTTTTGTTGAATTGGCTGGCCTGTTAAAAGCGGCTAGATTGGTGGTGTCTGTAGACACCGCTGTGATGCATTTAAGCGTTGCCGTAGGCGCACCAACGCTCTGTTTAGCCAGTGCTGCTTACGTTGGTGAGATAGTTCCTTATGCAATAAATTTAATTCCAAGTAATGTAGAGTTTTATTATAAATCAATGACTTGCAAGGGGTGTTTCGGGAAGTGTATTAACTCTCTCCAAAATGGATCGTTCAAATGTATTGATGAATTAGATAACCCAACCGTCGTCTCGAAAGCGCTTCGATTGTTAACGCGCTCCGACCCAACGGGCCTAGGCCCTTAGCGAAGTTGATAGGTGTTTTAAAAGCACTTCATTGGGGGCTAACATAACCTCACCCTTGATCAAACGCGGCTCTACTTCATAGATATTATATTGATCATCCATGACATCAACGCCCCCGGCTTCGCGGTATATGAGAATGCCCGCGGCATGGTCCCAAGGCTTCAAGGTGCCACTGTAGGAGGCGAAATCAAATTTACCCCTTGCCAGGTCCATATATTCACGGCCAACGCACCGGTAGCGCTTCATGATTGTTGGCAACCAGGCTTCACCTGCTGATCGCCGTTCCTCAACCTTATGACGGTCCGAGCGTTTTAAAGAGCCGGTCATCTGGGCGATCGGCTTTGCGTCGCTAAGGGTAAGGCGCTTTCCGCCCTGTTGGCTATAATCCCAAGCCCCCTCGCCTTGCTTGGCATAAAGGGTCGCGTTTTCAATGGGGTCGTGTATCCAGCCTGATAGAATTTCTCCCCGATGAACCAAGCAAACAATAACCGCGAAACACGGAACGCTGTGGGCAAAATTATGTGTGCCATCAACCGGATCAATAATCCATACGGGCTTGTCGCCGCTAATCAGGTTAAGGGTTGCCAGGTCCGCAGCAACACCTTCTTCACCGATGGCCACTGAGCCGGGCAAAAGTTCGGTTAAACGGCGCGATAAGACTTTTTCAGACTCGATATCGGCAATAGTAACCAAATCACCCGGCGACTTTTCCGAAATATCACCCTCAGACAACCGCTCAAACCGAGGCAATATCTCAGCCTCAGCCGTTTCACGGATAATTTTGGTAACATGTTCATGATCAAATTTCATCCCCTTTTCTCGCGTATTCGACAGGAGATTTAAAGCGTTATAACGCTTCAGTTCGAATAAAGCTCCCGGTCCCGATGAAACGCTTCGTTGAAGTCGTCTAGCATTCGGGCGGCTTCGGTGTTGTAGTCGGCGCGTTGGATAAGGGCCTGGGTCATGAAGGCGGCGAACGATACGGCTTCGCCCTTGCCCCGTAAATCGAAAGTTTGGGCCATGGAATCTAGCTCCTCATGAACCGATTTGCGGGCCATGACGTTCAACTGAGTTTTGACTAAGCGGTATTTGTCGCGCCATTTTTTTTGAGATTTTGCCGTTGTCATGGTTGATTTATAACTACTAGTAGATATTTAAACAAGTTTTCTTGAATTATAGCTCTCTGCACCTCGATAGCACTTGCGCATTCGGCAGCTCTGGGGCATTCAGCCCTCTGAATTACTTTTCCCAATTCAGCACTCTGAATTTTTTTTCAATAAGTATATGGTGACCCTGTGGCCCCGCCCATTCTATCGTTGACCGAAGTTATTGCTGCTTTCATTTCGCCGCCATTGTTTAGCGGCTTGAGTGTCGAAGTTGGTAAATCTGATCGTATAGCTCTTGTTGGGCGCAACGGGTCGGGCAAATCGACGCTGCTTAAAATGCTGGCAGGGTTGGTTGAGCCTGATGGCGGTACGCGGTTTGTGCAACCGGGCACGCGCATCGCTTATTTGTCGCAATCGGTGGATTTCGGCGATCATAAAGATTTGCGAGATTTTGTTTCTGCTGGGTTATCGGCGGATCAATTGGATGCGACGTATTTGTCTGACGCCATCTTGTATGAAGTGGGTCTTGACCCAGATCGTTCGACGGATAGTTTATCGGGTGGAGAATCACGGCGTGCTGCTGTTGCTCAAGCCTTGGTCAGCGAGCCTGACGTGCTTCTTTTGGACGAGCCGACCAACCACCTAGATATTACGGTTATCGAATGGTTAGAGCAAACATTGGCCAATTTCCGGGGTGCGATTGTAACCGTTAGCCATGATCGGGCGTTTTTACGGCGTTTATCTAAAGCCATTTTGTGGATTGACCGGGGCCGTGTGCACCGCCACGAACAAGGGTTCGCGAACTTTGACGAATGGTCAGAGACCTTATTAGAACAAGAAGCCGTATCGACCGCCAAGCTTGATAAATTAATTACCGAAGAAACCCGATGGTCGCGTGAAGGTATTTCAGCCCGCCGGACCAGAAACCAAGGCCGTTTGCGCCGGTTATCGAGTTTGCGTGAAGAACGCCAAGGCCGCCCTAAAACACAAAACATGACGGAATTGAAGACCGATAGCGGGCAGAAGTCAGGCCGTTTGGTGTCTGAGTTGACAAACGTTAGTAAAGGTTACGCCGACAAACCGATTTTGGCCGACTTCTCTACCCGCTTAATGCGCGGCGACCGGCTGGGGATTATTGGCCCGAACGGTGCCGGTAAAACAACGCTTTTGAAGCTGTTATCTGGTGAATTGGAACCCGATTCCGGGGCTATTCGTTTAGGTACCAACTTGCAACCTCTGCTGTTTGATCAAAACCGGGATGCCTTGGACCCCAACAAATCATTATGGGACACTTTGGCTGATAGTGGTGGTGATCAGATCAGCGTTTTGGGCGAACCCCGTCATGTGGTTGGTTATTTGCGGGACTTTTTGTTTCATGAAAAGCAGGCGCGGAGCCCAGTTAAAAGCTTATCTGGGGGCGAAAAAAATCGATTATTACTGGCTAAGCACTTGGCACGGCCATCAAACTTGTTGATTTTGGACGAACCAACCAACGATTTGGATATGGAAACGCTTGATTTGTTGCAGGAAATGCTGGCTGATTATAAAGGCACGATCATTCTGGTTAGCCACGACCGAGATTTTATTGATCGTATTGTCACTTCGACCATTGTTTTAGAAGGCGATGGTGAAGTTGTTGAATACGCGGGCGGATATACCGATTACATATCGCAGAAAAAAATGTCCGAGAAGGCTGTGGCGGAGGAAAAGAAGAAGCAAAACAAAGCGGCCTCACAAAATAATGATAAATCATCAAAAAAAACCACCAATCGCATGAGCTACAAAGATAAACGCGAGCTGGAGCTTTTGCCGGATCAAATCGCTCAATTTGAAGCTGCGATTTCAGGTTTAAATGAAAAGCTATCTGGTGCTGGGTTATCAAGCGATGACATTCAAAAGTTTGCCGCCGAATTGGCGACTAAAAATGATGGCCTTTCTCTTTGTGAAGAGCGCTGGATTGAGCTAGAGTTGCTGCAAGAAGGGTAAATTGAATTCCTTTTAGAAAAACGATTGCATGTGAAGAATGATAAAGGTTTTAAATACAAGACTAAAAGTTCTAGGGGGCTGGAAAGCATATCATGCGTATTTTAAAGGCATTGCCACTCAAGGCGTTGGCTGTTGTTTTATTTTTCGCTTATTTGGCACCAATGGCTGCCCATGCGGCCAATACAAATTACGATATGGACCGGTTCCTTAACCAAGGACATCCGTTCGCTTCGCAACCTGCCCCTGTTCCGGCCCAGGCCTTACAGCCCCAAACAATCACGACACCTGGTTCTTATGCTCTACCTCGGGCCAGGGTTGTCCCACATGCGCCAATGCTTGCCGCAAACCCAAGCCCGCGCTCATCTGATGGGCTGGGCGGTATTCTTTCAGAAGTTCGAGTCGGCGCATTAATGCATGATGTTGGCCCATTCTCATCCAGTAAAGAGAGCGGGATTGATAGCAATTTAGAGTTTTTGTTCACATCTCCTGATTTACTTGATGTAATCTGGTCGCCACGCCCGATGTTGGGGATAAGCTTCAATTCAAAAGGCGATACAAGCCAAGCCTATATGGGGCTTGAGTGGGAGAAAAAGTTCTGGGGCGAATGGTTTGCTAGCTTTAGCTTCGGCGGAATGGTCCATGATGGGCATTTGGTTGGCGAACTTGATGGAAGAACCGGCGAAAAATCTTTGGGCTGTCGGATGCTGTTCCGTGAAGCTTTTGATTTAGGTTATCGCTTTGGCGGCAAACATGCGGTGATGCTTCATCTAGACCACAGCTCAAACGCCAGCTTGTGTAAGAAAAATACCACTGATGGCTCTGCTACAGGGCGCCATACGGTAACCATTAACGAAGGATTAGAAGCCATAGGTATTCGCTACGGGTATTCGTTCTAAAATTTAGCTAAGCGTCTTCGCAAGCGTTCCGCATCAGCAGCGCCCAAACGCACCGTAAGGGCAATACATGCCTCATCATCAATGCGTACAACTACGTCACCATGTTCATACAACCAAGCTAACGTTGCGCCATCTTGATGATTTAGGTTAAGCATAATCTCCTCATAAGACGTGGTCACGAGCTGATCAAAAATATGGCTTAATTCATCACACCCCGCACCAGTAATTGCCGATGCCAGAAACTCGTTACCAGTCCCATTGTTTTGACGGTTGGTGTAAAATTCTAATTGATCTGGGGACAACAGGTCTGATTTGTTCAAAACTTCTATGAACGCTTTGTTATTTGAGGTTGTATCGACTTCTAATTTCTCCAATACGCCCAAGACATCTTTTTTCTGAGCAACAGAATCGGCATGGGATACATCGCGCACATGAACAATCAAATCCGCAGACATCACTTCTTCTAAGGTTGCATGGAAAGCGTTGACTAATTCGTGGGGCAAGGCTGAGACAAAGCCAACTGTATCCGATAAAATAATCGGTTTTCCAGACGGTAAATTCAGCTTGCGCATGGTTGGGTCTAGTGTTGCAAATAACTGATCTTTAGCAACTACATCCGCATCCGTTAAGCGGTTAAACAGCGTTGATTTTCCGGCGTTTGTGTAACCAACGAGGGCGATGATCGGGTATGGCACACGCTTTCTGGCGTTGCGGTGCAACTCGCGGGTACGTTTCACGTCTGTTAAATCGCGTTTTAGTCGTGTGATGCGTTGATCAATAAGCCGTCGGTCGGTTTCGATTTGGGTTTCACCGGGGCCACCCATAAAGCCGGCGCCGCCACGTTGGCGTTCTAAGTGGGTCCAACTTCTGACCAATCGACTGCGCTGGAAACTCAGCGCGGCCAATTCGACCTGTAAGCGGCCTTCTTTGGTTTGGGCGCGGGCTCCAAAAATCTCTAGGATTAATCCGGTTCGATCAATCACTTTGCAATGCCATGCGCGTTCTAAGTTGCGTTGTTGGATAGGGCTTAACGCGGCGTTTATAATGACCACATCGCAGCCATCGCAATTATCGGTTTCGCCGGCAACAATTTGACCAATGCGCTCAACAGCGCCACCGCCTAATAGAGTTGATGGTTTTGGCTTGTTAACCCGAAGGACTTCCGAATAAACAACTACTAAATCAATAGCCAAAGTAAGCCCAACCCCTTCTTGGAGGCCTGCTTCAGGAGAACGATCTACCCCCACGTTTTTATTCAAGTCAGGATGGATAACAATGCAAACATCTCCACCTTCTGGGCGCTCGTTTCCATTGCCTTTTGTGGAGGGCTTTTGGATCAATCGACCACCAATCGTGGTTCTAGACCCCTATTCTTCGTCATTAAATTCTTTTTCAGGTTCGAACAATTGCACGGGCGTTGATGGCATGATGGTGGAAATGGCATGTTTATAGACCAATTGCGTGTGTCCATCCCTGCGCAGCAAAACTGAGAAATTATCAAACCATGTGACAATTCCCTGAAGCTTCACACCATTTACCAAAAACACGGTAACCGGCGCTTTCTGTTTTCTGATGTAGTTTAGAAAAACGTCTTGGACGTTTTGGGATTTATCTGACGGCATATTTGCTACCCCCTTATTATTTGTTTTAGATCACTTTGGTTCTGACAATTTAAGCCTGAATCAGTGAATTTTTACGGTTAAGCGTCTAAGATAGTCTAATCCTATAACTCGGATAAAAAAA
>Ga0114994_10001494_pt1 | contig 16832 bp, 8 predicted proteins | sample ArcticOcean_MG_C_9_FD_87043 | JGI IMG/M metagenome (GOLD analysis project Ga0114994, IMG submission 87043) | Marine microbial communities from western Arctic Ocean - ArcticOcean_MG_CB2_152 | ecosystem: Environmental > Aquatic > Marine > Oceanic | place: Arctic Ocean: Canada Basin | collected...
GGCTGCGCGCGTAATAACGTCCGGCGGAAGAGGTCCGCGTCGTAGGCGACCTGGCCGATGTCCGCAAAAACTTTTGCGCCCCTGGCCTTCTTCGCGGGCAGCCCCTCGTTGCCCGGCGCGCGCAGCAGGCCCCGCAGTTCGTCGACGCAGAGGCCCATCTTGCTTAGGCTGCTCTGTCGGGTGTGGTCTCGATCAGCGCGACGCTGCCACTTTCCAACGATCTCTAGTAGGATCACCGGGCCAGGCCGCTCGTGGCGTTGAGCACTCGGGGTGCGGGCAGAATGCGTGGGCGAAGCGTCGGGCGGAGAGTCGTGAGGCATTCATTCGTGCGGGTTTCTTCAGCAACCTGCGTCCCAAAAAGCCTTAAAAAACCGACCGCCAGCGCCGCGGATCGAGCTATTCAGCAGCAATATGTCTGCGATCGCTGCTATGAGGACAGTGGCCGCGCGCGTCGCCGCGCCCGCCGCAAGGGCCGGCCAGCGGCGGCAAATGGGTGGGGTCAGCGGCAGCGTCCAAGAGTTCACCCAGTGGGGGCGCGGCAGGGGAACAAGCCCCGGCACAGCGATGAGCGAGAGAATTGTGTAGTCGCGGACGGCTCGGGGCGTCGAGCGACGACCCACGGCTCCCCGCGCCTGAGCCGCTCGGAGACGAGAGCGCAGGACCCAACGCGCCGCCCCGTCGCAGGGAACGTTCGACGGCAAGCCGTTCAACAAGGGCACCATCGGCGCCTACGTGGGCACCATCGTCGCCGGCGGCGCGGGCATCATCTGCTTCGCGGCCATTTTCCAGAACAAGAAGCACGGCTTCCTCAAGTGAGCGCGTAAGCATAGCATGTAGAATACAGGGTGCAGTTTACGGGGCGACGAGGTTCGCGCGCGCCAGGCCGAACTCCGCGCGCGACGTGCTCCGCTCGACGGGCCGCGCCGAGCGCTCGCAGTGGAGGACGACGACGGAGCCCCCGTCCACGTCGTGTGTGACGTCGCCGACGCGGCACAGCGACCCGACGTCGTCCTTGGCGCCGATGACGAGCAGGGGCCGCCCCCGGTCGAGGCACTCCTTGATCATGAGCTTGTAGCGCGGCTCGAAGATCTTGTAGACGCGCGCTTCGCCTTCCTTCATCTTCTCGCCGTCGAGCACGAACAGCGGCACGGCCTGGTCTGCTGGTGTGATGTCGCCGCCGTCGAGGCAGGGGGCGCTCGACGGCAGGAAGATTTCGCGGGCCGCCGCCGCGTTCGCCCTAAATGCGCGGTCCGCCGGCGTCGAGAACTCGGCGAGGGCCCGGGCGAGCGGCGTGATGTCCAGGAAATCCTGGAAGACCGCCCCGACCAGCCGCTCTTCCCCCGCCCCACGCCGCTGCCGCGCGACGGCCGGCGCCGCGCACGCCACGGCCCGCGCGCCGGGGAAGAGGCTCTCGAGCCGCTCGAAGACGACTTCGGCCGTCCCGACCCCGCACAGCGCGAACGTCAGCTGCTCGGGCGCCAGCGCCAGCAGCGTCGCGTCCGCGAGCTCGTCCGGCAACGCGTCGGCGGCGCCGCTTCCCAGCGCGAGCGGTAACGCGGGCACGGGTATGCGCGTCACCGTCACCCACGGCTCGCCGGGCTCGTCCGGCTCGTCCACCGCGACGACCACGTCCGCGTGCAGCTCGAAGACGTCGTGCGCCGCGTACGCGCCGGCTATTGTCCAGGTCGGTTTCTTCGTCGGCTGCTCCGCGAGCCACGCATTCACCGCCGCGACCGAGGTGGCCTCGAAGCGGGTCGACTGGTGTATACTTCGCCGGCCGACGTCGTACCGCGACGACTGGCGCGGCGTCTGGCGCAGGGTGTGGCGCACCTCGTACCGCGACGACTGGTGCAGGCTCCGGCGCAGCGCGTGGCGCAGGGTGGTGACCCTCATGCTTTGTTCGTGTCAAACGCGGCAGCGAAGCTCCCCTGTATTCGGACGTTCGTTGTCGATCAGTACTACGTCGTTGAAGCCAGCGGAGTGACTAGGTGAGCGGAGGCCGACAACGCGTGACTTTGCCATGGAGTGGTGGCTACCTGGGTCAGCGCAGAAGCTGTGTTGAGCCGCGTGCCACCGCCATACCTCGAACCGAACTTTGGCAACGCGTCTGGAACGACTCAACAGCTCTCGAAGCCTTCTTGTACACCGCTGCATCCCCGCGGACGCGCGCAATGCACATGAGCATGAAACTCCTGTGCGCCCTCGCGACGGCGCACGCCCTCCAGCGGCCACGAGTAGTCGCGTCGAGGGCAACGTTGCGAACGGCCACGCGCACGGAGCAGATCCTGCAGCACCTGGAGAGCGAGGGCGACGGTATGGGCGCGGGCGCCGCCGGCACGCTCGCGGGCCTGCGCGCCCTCGACCAACGCTGGGAGAGTATCAGACGGCCGAAAACTGTGCCGGCACCGAAGCCCTTCATCACCGAGGCATGCGTCGACGCGGCGCCCGAGTTCGACGTCGTGGTGCTAGGCGGGACGCTCGGCATCTTCGCGGCGTCAGCGTTTCAGAAAAGGGGCCTCAAGGTCTGCGTCATAGAACGGGGCCCCCTGGCCGGCCGGAACCAGGAGTGGAACCTGAGCCTGGACGAGGTCCGGGACCTCGTGGCGGCCGGCGCGCTAGCTGAAGCCGACGTCGACGGCGCCATCGACCGACCGGGCAAGTACGAAGTCCTGAAGGGTAATAAAGATGCCTTGGTCGCGTCGCACTTCGGGAGTGTACGGGCGGGCTTCAACGGCAAGGAGCACGGGCCTACTTCTAGTGGGGGCGACCTCCAAGAGGTCTGGCTGCCCGAGGTTCTGAATGTGGGCGTCCGGCCGGACGTGGCGGTGAAACGAGCAAAAAAACGTTTTGAAGAGCAGGGCGGGGTCGTGAAAGAACACTGTTCTTGTGACAGTATTGTCATTGGCGAGAAAAGCGCTACAGTAAAAATAGAGGGCGGATCGATCTCCACAAAATTAGTGGTGGACGCCATGGGCAACGCGTCACCTATAGCGAGGCAGGCTAGACGAGAAGCGAATAACGGGGAAGACCCGCGGCCCTCGGGCATCTGTTGCGTCGTGGGCACGTCCATGGGCGGCTTCGCCAAGGACAACACGTACGGCGACCTAATTTACACGAATGAAGACACGCGCGTTTCAAGTGAGCGTCAGTACTTCTGGGAGGCCTTCCCCGCCATGTCGCTGGGCGACGACTGTCGGACCACCTACCTCTTTACTTACTTAGATGCGAATGAAGCGCGGGACCACACCGTCGAAGGGCAGTTCGAGGACTACTGGCGCATGCTGCCGGCCTACCAGAAGCACAACGCCCAATGCTTCGAGAACGGGAGTATTGAAAGTGGACTGGAGACCGGTGACTTGGTGCTGAAGCGGTGCCTCTACGGCCTGTTTCCCACCTACAAGGACTCGCCTTTACCTACAGCGTGGAACCGGGTGCTGGCCGTGGGCGACGCGTCCGGCGTGCAGTCTCCGTTGTCCTTCGGCGGCTTCGGCGCTCTCACGCGGCATTTGGCGCGCGTCACGGATGCGGTCGAGGACGCCTTGAAGAATGACGCGTTAGATCGTGCGTCGCTCACGCTCGTGAACGGCTACGCGCCGAACATCGCCGCGACCTGGATGTTCCAGAAGAGCTTCGTGCACCCCGTGAGTAGCGATCGTCCTGCAACCTTCGTGAACCGCTTGATGCGCCAGAACTACGTGAACATGGAGGATTTAGGTGATAGCGTATTGCGCCCCTTCAACCAGGACGTGGTCCAGCCGCGGGCGCTGCTGAAGGTGTTGGGCCTGGCGACTTTGAGGGACCCTTTGAATATTCCCGTGCTGCTCTTCTGGGTCGGGGCGCCCGAATTAATTGAGTGGCTCGGCCACTTCGGCGCGATGCTCGCCTACGACGCGGCGCACTACGCCCTCGGGCCGCACGTGCGGGCCTACTCGCACCGCCTGCCGGACCAGAAGCAGGGCTACGCGCTGCGGCGCCTCGCCGACGCGTGGGAGTACGGGTGCGGGCAAGATTATGGCCATTAGCCGACGCGGTCGTGGGCGCGGCTAGGGTGGCGGCGGCGTCCTACGGGCGCATGAAGGCGGGCGGTTGGGCTGAGCGAGGCAGCGACTCGCAGTTGCTAATATTTTCGTTGTGTGATTTTTTGCACATACTAGCGCGCGCGTCGTTGCTTCCATGTTACACATATCTTAGTTACTCACCCGGGCGCGCCCGCCGCCGGTCAGTCCTCGTCGAAGCGCCTTTTGGCCGCCGCCGCGACGAAGAGCGAGCCGTCCCCGGCTTGCGCCAGGTGCGTCGCGAGGACGCCAACAACCGCCGCCACCACACCTTGCTTCAGCGCTTCCACAAGGGGCGCGGCCGGGGCTGCGGCGCGCAGCGCCGCGGCGGCGCTTAGGGCCACAAACGCCACCTTGGCGTAGGTCAGATGGACGCGCTCCCAGGCGTAGGTGCGCTCGTCGGCGCCCCGCACGAGCTGGGCCGGCGCGCGGCGGCCGACGGCCACGTCCAGGCCGTCCTGCGCGGTCCCGTCGAAGAGGCCGCCCCGCATCGCGCGCGCGAGCCGCGCGAACGGGGCTGACCCGGCCACGGCGCCGCCGCCGCACCGGACCGTGGCGAGGCCGTCGGCGTGGCGCCCCCAGCACGCCCGGAGTTGGGCCGCGGCGTACGCAGGATCCTGGGGCGCGAAGCCGTCGGGGCCCAAGTCGCCGTCCTCGGACGCCTGGGCGATGGTCTCCAGCGCGACCTCGCACATGAGGACGTCGACGTCGTCCACCTCGTCGCAGCCGACGATCAACAGCGTCTTCTGGGGCTGCGCTGAACTTTTGGAAGCGATTCGCAACCGCGTCACGTCGTGAGCGACAGGGACGGAAGCGAGCGCATCACCCGGGCCGACGACGACGTGGCGGACCCGTGCTCCTCGTTTCGCGGGCGCCAGGGCGCCGCACGCTAGTTTCAACCGCCTCCTCGCCAGAAACGCGGAGACCGAGGACGCGCGCGGCGCGCGACTCGTCACGTCGACAATGGTCACCTGGGCCGTCTTCGTCCGCGCGAGTAAGGCGTCCACCGCACCGTCCAACCGCCGCGCGTCCGTGCGCGCGTGCCGCGCGTGGACCGGCGTCGGCGGGCTCGTTAAGTCTCTTTTCGAGTTCGAGAGCTTCTTCTTCATTAGGGAGCCTCTATGTTGCCCTTCCGTCTCCGCTTCCAGGGACACGGGCGGCGACGCCCGCAATAGGGTAAATGCGTAGGCCCGTGCCGGTCGATCCGGCGTCGCCGCCGCACTAATTAAGACTTCGGTTTCGGCGTACGCCGTGAATCCACCGTCGCGGCCCAATCCTCTCCGTACCAAGCGCGCTCCGGTATCTACGCCTAAGCGCGTCAACACAATGGCGGCGCTCGGTGAAGGTTCCTCACTATCGTCGCAGGAGCCCAGGTCGCACGCCGACGCAATTATGCACGCACACGCGCAGCACCAGGCGGCGGCCCCCGCCTCGACCACCGGCGCCAGCACCTTGCGGTTCCACAGAAAGGCCGCATCAGAACGATCAAAACGTTTACGGGCCGCGTCCTCGCACGTGATGGAGCCGCGGTGCTTTGTGGCGGAATGCTCCGCCTGTGCAAAGTCCCGCACGTCCGAAGCTCTCTTTGCGGTCAGCGTCGCGGCGTCCGAATCCCTGGGAAAGACCCAGGGCCGCTTCCGCAACGCATTTTCCAATAACCGCAGACACAAAGCCTCGTCCTGGGCCTGGCGCTTGGACAACCTTCTATTGCTTTGTGGTGCCACCGGCACCACGGCGACTTTCGTGGCCCGCCGGAGGCGGAACGCGTGGCAGGCGTCCCGCGGCCACCGCAGTTTGGCGTCGGCGAAGACTTGGGTGGACTGGTCCCGCTTTAACAAGGGCTCGGACTCGAGAACTACCGCGGCGTACGGCCCGCCCGAGAACGCATACACACCGAACAAGCCCTCGATGCGCACTTTTGGAGCGCTTGTAGACGCCAAGGAAGACGTCTCGGGCCTGGGCGGCATGGACGCGCGCCGCTCCGGGGCCACTAACCTACAAGAGACGCCGCCGTCCGGCGCCGGCGTCAGGAGGAGCGGCCGCAGCCCGGGCTCGCCGCCCTCGAAGAGCAGGCCCTCGGCGTGGCTGCGCAGGAAGCGCGCGGGGGCCGGCATGGCGTGTTGGCTGGCGGGCGGCCTCGTGCAGCTGGCTGTGGTGGGAGAGGGTTTCTTGCTCAGCTTACGCCCCTTGCCTTGTCGCAATCGCTTTGATGAATCTGGATTTGTTTGTCAGCGCGCAATTTTCCGACGTCCGAGGCGTGCCGCGTCGCGCGTCGGCGGTGCTGTGCGACGCTTTTTGCAAGGCTGCATTTCGCACCCAAAACCCGGCTAGTTCCGCTATCTATCCTGCGACCGATGGGCCCAGAAGAAGCCCCGCCCACTGTTCTGAGCAGTCCTCGCGTCGGGCTTCGGCGACGAAGAGAACACCTTGAGCGCGTGGGCAAAAGTCTTGCTCATAAAAGCATCCTCGCTCCGGTGCTGTTCACCACGCACTTGAAGCCCAGCTGAACGCGCGCCGGACAACGGGACTGCCCACAAGCCACTACTCGTCCAGCAGCGGAAGCTGCGCGAGCCAGTGTGTGGCCTGGAGACGAGTAAAAGCAGCCTCCTTCACGTGCGCTCCAAAAGAGCGCCAAGCGCGGTATCGGTACCCGCCGGAGGCCACTCGCTGCCAAGGCGCTCCCTGAGACGCGCTCATCAGTCAGATAGGCGGCAGGTCAACCCAAAAGAGGTTGACCCGCGCGCCGCAGAAGCGAGCGAGCAGGCGCCAAAACTGCAGCTCAAAACAGCCCTAAACATGACCACGACGGCCGTCACGCCGCCGCCGCCGGTCGACCCGCTCTCGCTCAAGCCCAGGAACGAGCAGCTCGTGTCGGATCCTTTGATTGAAATACTGAGCATCCACCGCGCGATGCGGTTGGAGATGCAGGCCGTCTGCGACGCGGTAAGGGGGGCCAAGCACGACGGGAAGCGGCTCGAGGCCGCGGCGCGGAGGTTTGAAAGATACGCGGTCGTGTTCCGGGCCCATTCCTCCGCCGAGGACGATCTGTTGTTGCCGGCGTTGGATTTGCGGGAGGCCCAGCGCAAGGCCTCTATTGGTTCTGCGCAAGAAGAGCCGGGGAGTTCTGATGATGCTCATGATCTCGAAACGCAGAAGCTCGAGGCCGCGGAGCAGGCCTTCGTCAATTTGTTGGCGAGCAAAGCGGGCAGCGCGGACTTCAAGCGCAAATTGGCCGCCGCCAAGAAGGAGCTGGACGGGTTTCGGGAGTTCATGGCCGACCACATGCTCGAGGAGGAGGAGGACATGCTGCCTAGACTAAGAAGAGCCTTCTCGCACGACGAGCTGCTACAGCTCACGGGAGCTGTCCTCGGACGCAGAGGAGCCGACGACACGGTCGCCACGTTGGAAGTGGTCGTGCCGAACCTCGAGCCCCTCCAAGCGCGCCACGTATTAGCGACGATGTCCGCGGTCGGGGGCGGCAAGTTCCGGGCCTGGCTCGGGTCCTTGGCGGCGGTGTCCGGCTCGCGCAAGGGCGGCAGCGCCCGGGGCGCGGACCCCTGCACTTCTGGCGGCCCCTGCACCTACTGCCAGGCCAAGAAGCCCCCGCCGCCGCCGCCCCAGAAGAAGAAAAGAGGGAGGGGCAAGAAGCGCAAGGCCAAGGACGACTCTGTGAGCGATGGCGGTTCGACCATTTCCTCACACGACGACACGGGCGAGGTACAAATCAGCGGGCCCAGTTACCACTGCCCCTACTGCGACACGTGCAAGCCCGGCCGCGGCCTGGGCATCGACGCCTTCCACTGCATGAAGTGCAACCAGTGCATCCGGGCGCCCAAGGGCCGCGCCTGTTCGCGGGACCCGCCCTTCGTGCACGTCTGCCCCGCCGACGCGAACCCGGCCCCCTACGAGGTCTCGCCTAGATCCGTGGGCGACGAGCCGCCCCACAAGGTCACCGAGGGCTGCGCGCGGTGCGGCCGGTGCGTTTTTGCTTCTTTAGAGTTGCTGGACGCGCTGCCCTGCGGCTGCGTGGTCCACGCGCGCTGCCTGCCGGGCGCGTCCCGGTGCCTCTCGTGCGGCGCGAGCGCGGCGCCGGCGGCGTCGCCGCTGGACCTGCTCGCCTCGGTCATGCTGTCGGCGAAGCCGTACTAGTCCCCCACCACCTATAAGTAATGACCTTGTGCCTGTCCATATGCATCCTTTTGTTTCGCGCTCGCGCTTAAGGCGTCAACGCGGTGTCGGGGCGAAGCCCCAGGGGGGAGACACCGCGCGTCGGCTGCGTCGCCGAGTCTGCCGCGCGCCGACCCTGGAGCCCGCTGGCGTGTTGCGCAAACTCGGCCCGCCGTGAACCGCCTGAGTTGCGTTCCACGCGAGCCCCCGGCCGGAGCTTGGGTACCGGTGGGTCAGTGGTGGCAACTTGAACCCCGGCGCCGCGGCGCAAACCCACCCCTGAGCGTAATTCAGGCAAAATGGTGCCCTAAGTGTCGACGGCGGCGGCGGCACACCTGGAATAAGACCGTTCTGGAGCTCGTTCTTCGGCCGCGGGACCCGCACGTGATGAAGGCTATTTTTTGCGTGATCGCTGTGTTGCAGTGCTCCGTCTGAGCCCTGACGCCGTGACAAAAAGGGCCGGCAGCATGGGTTACCTCCTCGAAATCGTGGCGGCTTTGGTGGCCTCGTATTTGTTGACGCCGGCGGCCGCGTTCCAGTGGTTGACCTCAAGGTCAGCGGCAGCACCGCAGGCGGCCCTCCAGCAGCGCTCCTCCGCCCTCGCACGCGCCACCGGCCGCAGCGCCGCGACCTTCCGTAGCGCCGCCTCTGGAACGTGCCCGGACTGCGACCTCTGCGCGGATCCGTTCTGCGGCTGCGGGAGTTGCGGCGGCGACGGCCTGACGAAGCGCACGCGGATGGCCTGCGGCTGCGAGAGCGGATGCCCCGGCGGCTGCGGCTGCGTCTCCTGCCCCGGCGCCTTCGCGGCGCACGCGCTCGGGTGCAGCTGCGACGACTGCTAGAGAGCGCCGCTTCCCGCGCGCGTAACGCAAATTTGTCCCGTTTACCTATTGCTAGCACACGCCGCCGCCAGGAACTAGGCAACAAGAACAGTATGTACTGTGAAGGGCCCCCCTGGGGGCGGACCTTGTCTAGGGGTGCATCTGCGGCGAGAGCGCCACGCCGCAGAAGTAGGCCACCGACGCGCAGAGCGCCCCGAGCGCGAGCGTCTCCACGCCCAACCGCCACGCGCTCTGCTGCACGAAGCGCGACTTCGCGGCGCCCAAAGCGAACAGCGTCACGGCCGTGACCGCGCACGCGGCTAAAAACAGCTGATGCTCCGTCGGCTGCGTGATCACCAGGGGCGTCAGCAGATAGCCGAAGAGCGGCGCCGTCCCGAACACGACAAAGGCGGCGAACATCAAGAGCCCGTCCTTGGCGGCTTCCAAACTCGCGTTCGCCTCCGGCACGAAGAGCCCGAGCTCCTCGACCATCATCACGTCGACGAAGAAGTCGTGGTACTTGGCCATGGTCGTGATGACCGTGCGCGCGTCCTCAGCACTCATGCCTCTTTGTACATAAATCTCGACCATCTCTTCGACCTCGCCCTCCGGATGATTCCTTAGCTCCCAGTCCTCCCGCGCGCGTTCTCTTCGCGCGAACTCGTCCGACGATTTCGTGCTGAGGTACTCGCCGACGCCCATGGCCATGGCGTCCGCGAGGATGTTGCACGCTCCTAACAAAAGTACGACGCGGCTTGTGAGGCCGCTGCCGGCGCAGCTCGACACGATGGCGAAGCTGGTGAGGATGCCGTCCAAGCCGCCAAAAATAATGGTCTTCAGCTGGCCGCCAACCTTGCTATGGTCCTCGTCGTGGCCGCCCTCGACCCGCGAGGCGTGCGCGCGCGCCGAGGCGTCCACGTCCAACGCAGAGTAGGCCGACTGCGCCTGGCCACGGTCGACGTGGGTGTGCTCGTCGTTTTGGCCCATTGTTTACAGCTGTAGCGCCGCGGCGGCGTATGGCGCTTGGCAGCTCTTCCCAGGCCAGAGGAGGTCCTGAGTTCAAGAGCGCGGCGCAACCGCAGCACTGACGCGGGCAACAATTGAGCTCGCGCAAGAGCAGATGAAACGACTCCCAGCTAACGAGAAGTGCCTAGTTCCAGAGCGTCTGACCTCAGGTCGACCAGCTTCAGCCGCGAAACCCGCACGCAAAAACCTATCCGTGTTTTGCGCCGCAGGACGGATCCATGGGCTTAGCCACCCGTAAGGGGCCCGCCTGCTACAGCTCGTAGGCAGCGGCACCCATGAACCGTGGCAACCTGATCTCCTGATGCAGAGAGAGAGCACAATGGGACCGGCTGCAGCTATTGGTGTCGCAGCAAGTTGATACGAGCGATCTGTTCTACATCTGTATCTCTTCATCTCATTCATCAGCAATTCCCAACTTAAAAGCTAACGAAGCACTCACACCTCACCAGAGCACAGCACACACTGTGCACAATAGAGAGCAACGCGGCGACGCGACGCGACCATGGCCTCCCTCAACCGCAATCACGACAGCGCCAGAAACGCCGCCGCCGCAAGCCGCGTGCGGCGGCGCTGGGCGGTCGCCTGCGAGAGCCTGGGCGTCACAGAGGCCCGGCAGGAGGCCTGGTGGCTCCTCATCGAAGCGGGCTACGGCGAGGCCCATCGGCACTACCACACGTTGGTGCACATCGACGCCATGCTCGCGTTGGCCAGCGAGCACGGGGACGTGTTGCGGGATTCAGTGGCCGTGGATTTGGCCATCATCTTCCACGACATCGTCTACGACGCCGTGAAGGGTGGCGGCGGTCGGAACGAGCGCGAGTCTGCACAGCGTTTTGTGGAATTCGCGGAGGGCTGCACGGGCCTGCCCAAGGACCGCGTCGCGAAAATCGTGCGGTGGATCGCATTGACGTGGACTCATAAATGTGAAGATATCGACGGCGACGGCCGCCTCTTCATGGATTTTGACATGGCCATCCTCGGGAGCGGCCCTGTCGAGTACGCGCGGTATGCGCGGAACGTGCGCTGCGAGTACGCGCACGTGAACTGGTTGTTCTGGCGCCTCGGGCGCTCGAAGTTTTTAGTGGGGTCCACCTCTACTAAAGTCTTCGCGACGGCGCGGTTCGCGCCCCTGGAAGTTGCCGCGCGCGCGAACGCACGGGCCGAGGCGCGACAACTCCTCCTCGAGCTCCTCGCGGCCGGGTGTACGCTTGTCGCGGGTCTTGTCGTGGGATCGCGCGTAATGTTGTCGTATTTGTAACTCCATGTCCCGGGGGTGTCACGCCGATGGCGTGCCCCGTCGCGTCGGATACGGCGCAGTAGTTTCTTCTCTTACAATAACAAAAGGGAGGGGAGCTCGCGATTGCGCACCGTGCGTGGCGCGGCAACGGCGTGTCGTGGCGGCGGCTTCTTCTCAGCGCCGCGCTGGCTCGGGCGAGCGCGAGCGCGACGAGGACGCGACACTCGCGTCATCGTCGAGATGGCCTGTGCCAGCGGCCCGGTTCATGCTGTCGTCGCTGATGACGCTACACTCCATCTCGTCGAAGTCTTGTTCGCAAATCTCGCTCGCAAAGGAGCCTCCAAGCCAAGGGAAGCCGAAAAAACGCTCTGCAGCCGCTGTTTTAACCGGTGAAGCTGCGCTGGTGGTCCATTTGCACTCGGTGGTCAGTCCTGTGGGCGCCATCTTGCAACGCAGCCCCTTCGTAAGTTCTTTTCTGCGTTCGGAGACTGGCCACTCTCGGCCCGGCCGGGAGACGACTTGACTTGGTCAGGCGACCCCCTACTTACGTTCAACCTTCAATCGCGCCCCGAGCGTTGTGTGGCGCTGCGGAGACCCGCGCTCGAAGAGCCTCTACGGCACGTGCACCCGGTCGTCGCGCGGTCTGACGCGGCGCGCGGGCGAGAGCAGCACCTCTCGAGAAAAAAGACCCACGAAGGCTACTTACAGCGGCGCCCCTCCTCTAGACGGCCATCTCCATCTGGATCTTGGCCATGGGCTTGTAGCCGTCCACCGCGAAGTCTTGATAAGAGAAGCCGTCGATGTCTAAGTTCGTAGAGTTGATCGTGAGCGTCGGGAACGGCAGGGGCACGCGCGTGAGCTGCTCCTCTAAAGCGTCGACGTGGTTCAGGTACACGTGCGCGTCGCCGATGACGTGGACGAAGTCCCCCGCTTTTAGACCCGTCGCTTGCGCCACCAAGCGCGTCAGCAACGCGTAGGACGCGATGTTGAACGGGACACCAAGCCCCATGTCCGCGGACCGCTGGTACATCTGGCACGAGACCTCGCCGTTACTGACATAGAACTGGCAGAACATGTGGCACGGCGGCAGGGCCATCTCACTCAGATCGGCGGGGTTCCAGGCACTTAACACAATGCGGCGGGAGTTGGGCTCCTCCTTGATCTGGCGGATGCACTCGGCTAATTGGTCCACGCCCTTGCCTTTATAGTCCGAATGCATGTCCTCGTAGCTTGCCCCGAAGTGCCGCCACTGGAAGCCGTAGACCGGGCCCAGGTCCATCTCCTCCCGATGCGACAACCCGCTCTTGTCCAGGAACTCGCGGGACCCGTTGCCGTCCCAGATGTGGATGTTCTTGTCCTGGAGGAGTTTCCCGTTCGTCGCCCCGCTGACGAACCACAGAAGCTCCTCCGCGACGCCGCGCCAGAACACGCGCTTTGTGGTCAAGAGGGGAAAAACGTCGTTTCGCAGCGAGAACTGCATGCGCGCGCCGAAGATGCTTTTCGTGCCCGTGCCCGTGCGGTCGCCTCTTACGACGCCTTTGTCTAAGATTTCCCGAATGAGATCGAGGTACTGCTGCTCCTCCGTGTTCGGAGCTTCTACTTTCTGCTTCTTGTGCGTGTCCGCGTCCGGGGTCGGTCGCGTCAGGGTCTGGAACGAGTAGCAGAGGTCGCCCTCTCGTTCGTTTGACGAGGCAGCCGTCGTGGAGAACCCCGTGCCCGTCAGGTCCGGGAAGAAGGCGTCGCACGTTGGTAATACGCCCCGGGGGTCCTCGACGCGCGTCAATAACACTTCGGTGCACCTTGAATCAGCTATGGCAGTCTTATATAACTCGCCACCACCAATAACAAAAACCTTGTGCACGTCCGTCGTCGCATTCAACGCCGCGTCTAAGGAAGCATAGCACGCCACGTTATCTGGGAGCTCCAGCTCCGCGCGCGCGTTCGCGTTCCGCGACAGGACCACGTTCGCGCGGCCCGGGAGCGGCCTAAACTTCTTGGGGATGCTCAGCCAGGTCTTGCGGCCCATGACCACGGCGTTCTGCTGCTGGGCCGGGGCGCCGCTGGTCATTTTCTTAAAATAGGCCATGTCCGCCTTGAGCCGCCACGGCAGCTGGCCGCCCTTGCCGATGCCATTCGAAGTGGTGGCGGCCACGATGCAGGACACTCCTGCCGGTGCGGTCGCCATCCGGGCGACGGCGCGGGCGGTGAGCGGCCTTAGCGCCGTGGTCTTGGCGGTGACGAGGAGCAGCACGAGCAGCCGCGGGGACGCCAGCGTGCGTGAGACGTGCGTTTCTTGCGGCGCGCGGCTGTGGAATACAGCGGTGGCGCTTCGACGGCGATGCGAGGGCGTTTCACACGATGACTAGAGCGCAGAGCTGGCTGGCGTGAGTTTTTAAATTTTGACGGGTTTTGTGCACGGGTTCGGGCTAGTCGGGGGTGCGCTCGGGGTCCGTACTAGTGGGGCTCGTCGCAAAAAGTAGTCACACACAACCCGGGCGCGGCCCAGCACCGCAGTTAGAGCGTCTTAGATAGAACAAAACACTTAGGGCGACTCGCCCGACGAGAACCCGAGCTCCGGGCCGCTCAACCACGCGCCCACGTCCCGCGCCTGCGCGTCGAAGTCCAAGCGATTGAGCCGCATCGTCGCGAGGACGTTCTCCGGCAGCGCCTCCGGGGCGCGGCCCTCCACAACCCAGCCGACATCAATAATCAGCCGCGGCAGCTTCGGGAGCAGCCGGAACAGGGCGTGGTTCGACGTCGCGGCGAAGTCCGCGCCCACGTCCAGCGCGAACTCCAAGTAGTCCTCGTTCCGCGACACGTGCACGACGCCCTGGCGGTCGCCGCCCCAGGGCGGCGCGGCGCTGGCCATGAGCACGGGCTTGGCGTTGAACTGGTGCAGGAGCCGGGGCAGGCCGATATTTTCCTCGGCGATGTTAACGACCTTGCCCACGCCCTTCAGCGAGCCGTTCAGCACGGCGGCCGCCTCGGCGCCCTCCACGTAGTCTCTCCACAATTTTAAATGAGAAGGCCACGTGTCCCGCGGTTTCGTCAACATCTCACAAAGTCTGGGAGACGCGCGCCACCAGCACACGACCTGCCAGCCGGGCGGGCCCTCTACGACGCGCGCGGGCCCGACCAGCGGCGGCGGCGTGCCCGGGAAGTACATAGTTTGACATAGGATGCGCGGGCACCACTTGGGTAAATGCTGCTCCGGCTTCGTGGGTTTCGGTAGGACGGCGCGCCCCGGCAAATCAAAAACTCGCGACTGGCACCGCAACACGTCCAGCCCGAAGGGCTCATACAAAGCGGGCCCGCTCGGGTACTTCCTGCGGTCCGCTAAATATAACGCGCCGCGCAGCTGGAACGCGGCCGCCGCCGCGGGCTCCCAGGACATTGCTTGGCCCGGTTGCATCGCGCGCTGGACGGAGGACCCGGGCACGGCCGTCCGGCTCAATTGGATACGCGACCGCTGCCGCAATACCACGCGCTTCCGGGCGGCCAACGTGTTGAGGGACGGCTGTGGCGGCACGTCGGCCTCGTCGATATATGAAGAAAACCAGACCGTGTCGCCGAAGCCGCCGCGCCGCCCCGCACACCGCAGGGGCGGCATGAATGCCGGCCGTTTCAATGACGCCGCCAGCGCGAGCGTCGCGAAGCCCACGAGGGGCCGCGCTAGACGTGCCAATAACGGGGCGTCGGCGCCCGCGACGCACCACTGCAGCGCCGCGACGTGCGCCGCCGTCGCCACCGCCGCCCAGCAGACCCGGTCCTCCGCGGCCAGGTCCGGCGTCGCCGCCACGTCCCGCGCCCGGGCGAGCAGTACCTCGGCGGCGTCGGCCTCGAGCTGCGCGAGCACGGCGGCGTCGGCGTCGGGCGCTTCATTATCGTCCGCGGTGCGCGCGGCGAACATCGGGAAATGCGTGCCGTGTCTTTTCGCAGCGCTGCTTCGTTGGCGTACGGCGCTGCACACTGGAAATGCTCCAGGGAGAAGCTCTTTGGGACGGCGGTTTCTTGCAGCGCCGGAGTGCTCGTGTTGAACTCCAGCAGTAATAGATGCTTTGAGGCTCGTCCAGTTGCCGCGTGCCGCCCGCCTATATGCGATCACCTGGCTCTTTTGCCTCTGCCTTTGTGTGCTCTTTGCCTTCAGCGGCCGCGGGTTGCACGATTCATCTGATCTACCCGTTGTTTGTGCATATTAGACAGTGTATCTCGGCGCATATCGAGGACCAAAAACGTGCGGGTTTCGAACACGCGGTTCATACACTTGAAATCATTTTGCTCAGATTGCCGTGTTGACCAGGGTTAATCAGCCCCAAAACTTCAGAAGAGGCAGTCACAGCCTAACTCCAGCCCGCGCCAGCAAATTCGAACCCAAAAACCGCTGCGTTCAGAGCTGCTCTGACAAGTTGCCATATCGAGCCGAGTGAAGGCGCCGCGAAACGAGTACCTCACAGCAACCACGATCAAGATGCGGACGGCTTTCGTCACCACCGCCACCCTGGGGGCCGCCGCGGCGTTCACGCCGCAGCAGCGGCCGCCGATGCAGTCTCCGCTGGCGCCGCTCCCCCCCCAAACGCCACAGCCGCGAGGCGCCATGCCGGCCGCGCTGACGCCCCAGCGGCGTAATCCGCTCCGCGTCGTCGCCGGCGAGATCGGCCACCTGGCCTCGACAGTGGTGAAGCTCATCGTGGCCGCGCCGCGCGCGACCGCGGGAGGCGTGGAACGACTGGCGGGGGCGATCGGCGACGCGCGCAAGCGCCGCGCGGCGGCCGCGTACGTCGACGCGTGCCTAGAGGAGGCGCCCCGGCCGCCGCCGCCCCAGGCCGTCGCCGCGTTCAAGCCGCCGGTGCAGCCCATGTACGGGCTCAGCCCCGTGGCGCTCAGGGCCGTGAACGCCGGGCGCGCCGTCGCGACGCCCGCCGGCCTCTCGGCGTCGTCGCGGCCGCCGTCGGCGCTCGACGCGGCCATGGGCTCGCGGGCGCGCGCGTCGGGCATCCCGGCGCAGCCCGTGGCCTACCCCGCGCCGGCCGTCTCGGTGTCCTCCTCGCCCCCCTCGGTGCTGGATGCGGCCATGGGCGCGCGCCAGGCGGTGCCCATCAACGCCGCCCCCCCCAAAGCCCTGTCGCGGTCGAGCGCGCCGCCCTCGGTCCTGGACGCGGCGCTGGGGTCGCGCGACCGCGCGGCCATCGCGACGTCGGGGGCGGCGCCGCCGCCTGCGGCCGTCGCGGCGTCGGGGGCGGCGCCGCCGCCCGCGGCGAAGGGGCGCGACGACTACGCCCAGGCGGCCATCAAACAGATGCAGCAGCGCGCGACCGACATGGACGAGGTCGCGGCGCGCCGCCGCCAGCGCGAGCGCGAGGCCGCGGCCGCGTGGACGAGCCAGCGCGAGCACGACGTTACAAATGCGCAGCGCGCGGCCGCGGCGACGCGCGCGGCAACACGGCCGGTGGTCGTCGTTGACCGCGTCGCGCCGCCGCGCGCGCCGATGCCGCTCGTCGACCGGCGCGTCGTGGCCACCGCGCCGCA
>Ga0114994_10001497_pt1 | contig 16826 bp, 13 predicted proteins | sample ArcticOcean_MG_C_9_FD_87043 | JGI IMG/M metagenome (GOLD analysis project Ga0114994, IMG submission 87043) | Marine microbial communities from western Arctic Ocean - ArcticOcean_MG_CB2_152 | ecosystem: Environmental > Aquatic > Marine > Oceanic | place: Arctic Ocean: Canada Basin | collected...
CGCGAGCGCGGCCCGCCGCCGCGGCGCCGAGAGCCGCCCCCCGAACCCGGTCAGCGCGAGGCCCGTCGCCGCCGCGCCGCCCAGGACCATGAGCGCCCCGGCGCCGAGGCGCCGGTGACTCTGGTCCGACCAGAGGAAGCGCGGCGCGGCGCGCCACGGCGGGCCTGCGCGCGAAATTGCCGTGACCTAATATGCGTCGTCGAGAGCGGAAGATAGCCCCTCCACTCTACGGGCACGCCGTCGCTGCCGCGGGGAAGGCAAGACGCCGCGCCGCACCGTCGCGCCACACCTTGCGCTCGGCGGCAAGCAGCGCGCCGAACCACGCCACGAGGGCGACGGCGCCGGCCCGCGCGTGCGCGCTGACGAGGTGGGGCCCGCGGCCCTTGGAGAGGGCCACGGCCGCGGTCGATAGCACGAGACACCACGAGGCCGAGGCCGAAAGAAAGAAGTGCAGCTTGATGCGCTCCTCCAGCACGCCGCGGCGGTCCGCGCCGGCGGCCCGCTTCGCGGCGGCGGCGCGGCCCGCAACGGCGACGCCCGCGGCCGCCGCGAGCGGCAGCGACAGCGTCGCGAGCGCGGGGTGCCACGCGAAGAGCGTCCGGGGCACGGGCGCGGCGCAGGCGACGACGACGGTGGATAAGGCGAGTTTGAGGGCTTGCGGGCTCTGCTTCGGTGGCGGCCTTTTGGCTGCGCGCAGCGGCGGTGCTCGTCTTGTGCAGTGCTGTTGGGGGCGTAGCGCTCGCGCGGCCGTTGCGAGAAGTATGGGCAGGAGTCGTGTCCTACTCCATCGCGTCATTATGCTATCAGCTGGTGTGTTGACGCCAGTTGCAGTCTTGCGCTCAGATGCATATGAAAACCCGTGTTGGACCTTTAAGCGCTCGAGGAGTAAGCGCTCGAGGAGTAAGCGCTCGAGGAGTAAGACGGCCGGCCGCCGCCCTAGGGGCTGGGGACCGGACCTCTAGGTAAAACTCAAAATGCCCTTAGTGTGCTCGTCAGAGAGTCAGTCAGAAGCTTTGTCCGCCGCCACGTGTATCGCCACTTGACAATGACACGCGGTCGCATTCTGACTGCGGCAAGGCACGGGCGCCGCGGACAAGGCGGCTTGAGAGTTGTGATAAAAAGCGCCGACAATAATAATAAGTAGAACCTTTAAACCCCCCACGGTCCCCACCCGCCCACCCTGCGCCCCTGCGCACGGCGTGCCGCAACACCTCGGCCTCGCGCCCCGCTTCGGCGCGGGCCGCGGTCTTGGTGGTAGAGACTGTGCTAAAACAGGTGTTGTCACCTACGGTCGCGGCCGGCGTGGGCCGCGCGGCTCGAGAGTTCATCTCCTCGGCCCTTTTTCACTTCGATTAAGTCATCATTACTCCCGAGTTCCTCGCGCGCCCCCGCGCTGAACGCGATGCAGCCGAGGCCCTAGGCCCGCGCGAGCTCGGCCCGCTTGTCGTCGACCATTTTTTAAATAATTCTGGCAATAATGGGATCTGCCGGGTCATTCCCGTCGTGCACAAACTGGCGAGTAATCAACATGCGAGTGTAGCCGGACGGGTCGTGAACTTGGCGCCACATCTCCTCGTCGCATGCATCCATGACATTGAACGAACCTTCTCCCCGTATCGCCATCGAGAATCTGCTAACGGCGAGGCGGCTATCAGCATCTGCCTGGCGTTGGGCGATCCAATCGGGCCTCTCCCACGGCTGCAGGTTGTCCCCGGGCGGCGGCGGCGGCGCATCATCGTCGTTAGAACAGCCTTGGCGTTTTCGCACGAGCTTGCGCGCCGCGTCGAGGTCGCCGCCCGCGTCGCGGAGCGCTTGCGAGGCGTCGTCCTTGGAGAGGCCTGGGTGTTCCGAGATGAGAACCTTGCGCGGCCGCGGCGACTACTTCGGGCGGCAGACGAGCTCGGGGTCCGCCCGCGGTCGCTGCGCCGGCGGCGCTTCATCGTCCGCCTGCGCGTCCGTCGGCGGCGTGTGGCGGCGCTTGCGGGCGTCGGCGGTGTCTTTGGGCTGTGAGTTGTCCATGTTTGCCTATCCTTTTCGAGCGCGCTTCACGAGTTAAGCCGGGCGCGAGCTCATTTGCGTGGCGTCGTTAGCTTAAACAAGGACCGCGCGTGGCTATGAATCGTCCTAAGCGAGCCGTGCAGCGGCAGGCACAATTGGCCTGGTCGGGCTGAAGCTCCTAAAAATACTTTGGACTGTACGGCGCTGCATTGGCGTAGACGTAGCAGGTGATACAAGCATCAATATACTTAATCACAAACAAACTAAGGCTTCTTCAACAACGCCTTGACGCCGAGCGCCACCATGACCGCGCCGAAGCCGAGGCGCATCGGCTCCTCGTCGAGGCCCAACGCCAGGCGCCCGCCGGCGAACGCCCCGATGCAGGTCCCGAGGGCCAGCGGCGCGGCGGCTGCAAGCTTCACGTGGCCGAGCCGTCGGTGCGCGAGGACGCCCGCGATGCCAGTCGGGACCATGGCGCAGAGTGACGTGCCCAACGCCGTCTTGTGGTCGAGGTCAGTCGCCAGGGCGAGAAGCGGCACCACGACCGCGCCGCCGCCGACCCCAAAGAGCCCCGCGAGGAAGCCCGCCGCGACGCCGACGCCCAGTAAGGGCACGATCTCGCGGACCGGGTCGTCTCCTTTTTGAGTGCGGTCTGTCGCGCCGATGGCGTCGAGGATCTTGTCGCGGAAGGGCACGATAGGTGCGACCGCGAGCATGAAGGCGCCGAGGGCGCACGAGAGCGTCGCGGCGCTAAGCGCGGCGGCGGCCCGCGCGCCAGCCGCGGCTGTCAGCGCGCCCGTCGCCGCGACGCATGCAGCGGTCTTCACGTCGACGGCGCCGTCGGCCGCGTAGGCCGCGGCGCCGGCCGCGCCCGTGCAGACGACGCCGACGAGCGACGTGCCGTGGGCCGCGTGCTGCGAGACGCCCAGCCGAGTCATGAGCGGTATCGCAACGAAGCCGCCGCCCATGCCCGCGAGGCTGCCGAGGGCGCCGGCGGTCACGCCGACGGCGGCGAGGGTGTTTGGTTTTGCGGGCGGCTTTGTGGTGCTGAGAGTGCGGCGCGTGGCGGCGGCGCGGCGGGCCAGTGATCGGAGGAGCATGATGAGGCTGTGCAGGCGGCGCGCAGCGACAGCTGTGGTCGAGGAGCAGCCTTTGGCAGCCTTTGTTGCTGCCTATTTGCGAGGTGACATGTAGTTCTGCGCGTTGCGGAACAAATTCTCGGCGGTGCTATGGCAGTAAGAGTCCCAACAAGTATTGTTTTATCGCATTCCTTGTAGGAGAAATCTCGCACACCCTTTCACAAACATGATTTATATACCAAGAAAACGGAAAACCCGGCACGTCCGTGTGGCCTAATGGATAAGGATGTGTATTACCACGCATGTATTCTGCGTTTGCCTCCGGAGCAAAAGATTCAGGGTTCGAATCCCTGCATGGACTTTTTTTTGCCCCCCTAATGTGAGAAGAAAACCCTAACCCACGCTGCTGGAGTTTCAGGCCTAGATGCTGAGCATAACAACGACGAGCGTGAAAACACCATTCGCGATAAATTTGTGCACTATTTTCCTAGGCAACAGCAAAACGATAACCAAATGCAAATATCCAATCTGAAGCTACTGTATTGATCATAATAATGAGCCTGGTGCACTCCGGGCGTCGCGAGCGAAAGTTGCTAAACGGGCCGAGTTAGCTTCAATTCCGCTTCTCCACCGCCGCACGCCACTGAACGCCAGCCGCCGGCCATGGTGCGGCGCCGGGAACCGGACCAGGGGGTTCGTGAACAGGAGATCACGCGCCGCGGGTCCCGAGCGGGCGTTGCGAGCGAGGGCTGCGAGGCTGGGCAAGTTGACTTCAATTCCGCTTCTCAGCCGCCGCACGCCACTGAACGCCAGTCGCCGGCCATGGTGCGGCGCCGGGAACCGGACCAGGGGGTTCGTGAACAGGAAACCACGCGCCGCGGGTCCCGAGCGGGCGTTGCGAGCGGGGCTGCCCGGAGGGTACCGGACGCCGACGGCCCGCATTAAGTGCGGGTCCCGCAGCGAGAGCCCGCCGTTGCCGCCGCAGCGGCACGCTATCTGCGCGCACCCGCCCGGCCGCCTCATGCCGCACCAGGCCCAGGGCGCCCCGAGCAGCGTCTCGCCCAGCTCGGCCTTGGACGGCGGCCAGCGCAGGATCACGTCGTCGCCGCCCGCCACGAGCGCGCGGCCCGCTATGCCCGCGTAGTATGCTCCGGTCTTCCAGAGGCACGAGATCTCGTGCATCGACCGGGCGGCATTTCCCTGGTCCATACTGGGAGCCGATGACCGAGACGTACACGCAATCGAAGGATTTTTTGGCGCCGTTGGGCATAGCCGGGGTGCCTTGCGCGGCGAGTGGCGCGCCGCGCGTGTGCACGGTAGAAGACGTTCTAAGAGAACAGAGGTCTCGAAGGTCGCAGTCCTTCCTGTTCGACGCGGGGGCCACGCTGCCCACGCGGAAACAAACGGGTACGCGCCGGTGGAGCGGGACGAACTTCTTATACGACTGGTACGAGGAGAGAGGCATAGTGTTCGACCACGTCTTCGCCTGGGAGCCAACTTCCACAGCGAGAACAAGTTCCGGGCCGTGGGGGAGGATTTGGTCGCGGCGCTGCATTTTTACCCCGACTCCGTGACGGGCGTTGTAGGCGACGCGCGGAACCCGAACACGCTCATCAAGAAGCTCGCGCGGCCTGAAGACGTTGTGGTGTTCAAGCTCGACGTGGACACCGCTCCAGTAGAGACGGCCATCATGCAGCAGGTCGTCGGCGACTCGGAGCTGCGGTTACTGGTGGACGAGTTCTTCTTCGAGATGCACCTGTGCCACCACGTCATGCGCAAGCACGGCATGGACTGCGACTCGCCCAAAATTAGAGCGGGCGCGAAGAAGCGTCTGCCGTCCATGGACACGTGGTACGGCGTCGCCGGGCCCGCGCGCGAGCGGGGGCTGCGCATGCACTACTGGCCCTAGGGGCCTATGACCCGTCGTTAGGAAACTGCGATTTACCTAGAGGTCCGGTCCCCAGTCTGGGCTAGGGCGCGGGCGGCCCAGTGTGTGTGTGTGACTACTTATTGCGACTAGCCCCACTAGTATGGACCCCGAGCGCACTCAATTGTGTCTGTTTGGATTGGGTGTTGGGGTGGTTGTTCCACCCCCCCAAATCGTGAACGATCGAAAACCCGCGTGATATACCCGCGCGCTGTAAAATTTTAGGTAAACGCGGCCGACGACAGACAGCACACCAGGACTACCGAAGCAACAGACAGAGTATAAGGACCCATCTGTGCTCGAGCACTGCGAGAACCCAGCCTGCAAGAGCCGCCGCCGCATGCCCGGCATCTACGAGGACGTCCCCCTCGGGGACATGGAATACGACGCCTGCGAACAATTGTACCAGTACCAGTGCCCCTGCGGCGACTTGTTTGAGATCACCTTGGAAGAACTCCACGACGGCGAGGACATCGCCCACTGCCCCTCGTGCACCCTGAAAGTGCGCGTGCTCTTCGACAAGGCGCGGCTGCCCCCACTCGCACCGGAATAATGACGATCACCGAGTCGATGCGGCAAGCGCGCATCCAACGAATGCGGAAGCGGCCCCGGAAGCGGCGGTGCTCCGTCGTGTTGCTCGCGCTGGCCGCGCTTTCTGTCCTAGCGCTCCTCGCGAACCTGGCGACGGCGCCTTCACTAGAACCGGTCGTCACAGATATAGTACATGCCCCGCCGGGCTTCCGGCCCGCGGACCCGGAGGTCGTCGAGGCGCCGCCGCCGCCGGTCGCGGAAGCCGCGGTGGCGCCGCGCATCGCCTACGCCGTGACCGTGACGGAGGAGCCCAAGCGGAGCTCGGTCGGCTTTTTGGACGGCGCGGCCGTCCTCGCGCAGTCGGTGCGCGAGGCCTCTCTGAATTCCAAGTACGGCGCGCCGGATTTTGTGGCGTTCGTGTCACCTAGAATCTCGCAGAAAACGCGTGCTTCTTTGAGAGGCATCGGGTTCCGGAGCATCGAGAAGCAATTGCCGATCGACCCCGCGACCATCGAAGGCGACTTCCTGCGGGGCCTCTGGACGACCCCCAATGAAAAGTTCCCGGACCCCACCTTAAGAGGGGGCTGCTGCGGCGCCTGGGAGTTGTTGAAGCTCTACGCCTGGACCCTCGTCGAGTACGAGCGCGTCGTCCACGTGGACATGGACTGCCTCATGCTCGACACAATCGACGACGTACTAAGTATCGACGCGTCGCTCGTCTACACCGCGGACTACAACATGATGAATGGGAACCAGCGGAAGAACGGCCTGACGCCGGCGGTGCAGGGCGGGTTTCTGGTGGTGCGGCCCTCGCTCCAAACGTTTGAGGCGCTGGTGAGCGTGATGCAACGCGGCAAGTGGGGCGGCAAGTGTAGTGGCTGGGAGTGCACGGGCGTGGGCCACTGGTGGGGCGGGGCGACCATACAAGGATTACTGCCGTACTTCTACGACCGGCACGCCAAGACGTTGTCCTTCGAAAGAGCCTCGGATTTGAAGACCGTCGAGGTGGATCGGTGCGTCTACGACAACATGGTCGATAAAGCGGTCGTGGATCCGCTCCCGAATATTGGTTGTAGCGCCGCGCGCCAGACGGCTCTAGAGAGCGTCAAGTTCATGCACTTTACGGTCTGTCAAAAGCCGTGGTCCTGCAATCCTTCTAGAGATCCGGACGACGACAAAAAGCTGTGCCTGGCGCTGCACGCGGCCTGGTTCGAGACGCGGCGCCGGTTCGAGGCGGAGCACGGTATGACCTCCGGGAAGAAGCTGTGTCAGCGGGGCTACCAGAAGATGGCGTTTCCGGAGGGGTTCGGGGACGGCTAACGAGTGTTTAATTAATTTACGCCCCTCTAGTTCCGTCGCGCGTCGCGGCGACGGCATCCTGGCGGCTAGCTAGTTGCTCACGCGAGCGCCTTGACCACCGCTTGCGCAAATTCCTCGGTGCTCTGGGGATTCTGGCCAGTAATGAGCTTGCCGCCCGCGGCGGTCACCACGTGCGACGTCCACGGGTCGCCCTTCGAGTACTTGCCGCCCTTGCCCGTGAGGCCCTGCTCGTTCGAGCCCGAGAACGGCTTGACGGCCTCCGTCTGGCCAACCTGGCCTTCCTCGACGTCTGAGAAGCAGGTCACCTCATGAACAGCGACGAGCGGCGTACCATTCGGCGCGTTGCACTCGATGAGGCCAATCGGTCCGTGGCACACGGCGCCCACGATCTTGCCCGCGGCGTACGTGCCCTCGACGACCGCTTTGAGGGCCGCCGCAGATGGACCGTAGAAGTCCACGCACGTGCCGTGGCCTCCACACAAACAGACGGCGTCGTACTGGCCGGCCATCGACGCGTCGACCTTGACGTGATGGAGAGCACCAACCGCCGTGGCGTCGTGCATGAACGCCTTCGCGTCGGCACCGAAGTAGGGCTCCGCCATCGAGCCCGCGTCGATGGGGATCGCACCGCACGCGATCGAGGCGATCGTCACGTCGAAGCCGGCCTTCGTGAACACCGCGTAAGGCTCCGCGAGCTCGCTGATCCAGAGGCCCGTGGGGTTCTCGCCCATCATGCCGGCCGACGTGCTAACGAGGAGCACTTTCTTAGTCATCTTGGTCCGAGTGCACCCGAAGAAGCGGAAGATGCGAGCGAGGCAGCCTGCGTGCAACTCTCTGCTGTCAGAGACTCAGAGTACGAGGTCTGTCTGGGCGGTAGCGCGGCATCGATGCGAGCGCCAAGGCGAGCGCCAAAGGTTTTGCTGCGTGGAACTCTCATCAGACAGCCAGAGCTCAGCGCCTCCCTGAGCGGTACGCGGCGTCGATGCGAGCGTTAGATGTTGCGCTGAAAAACGCGCGACGACGTTCTGTGCCCATGAATTACACTGGATGAGGACGGTTCACGAGCGGTCGTGAGATGCAATCCCGGGGGATTTTGGCCAAGCATTTTTTTTTCGTGCGGGTTCACTTATCGCCGGACAAGTACGACCGCGACAAGAGCAACGGCGTCGTCGACGCGACCGCCCGTGACTACTAAACACGAGACCTTACCAGGCCTACTACTTCGCCCGGAACCACAGGGCCAACCCCACGGCCCCGACCGCGGACGCGCCCACCTTGGCGCTGTGGAGGGCCAAGGTGGCACCCCGCGCGGTCTTGGCCGCGACGAAGCCGGCGCCGGCCTTGACGCCGCCCGCGACCGCGCCGACGGCCGGGCCCGCGGCGCCAGCCACGTAGCCGGCGCCAGCCTTGACGCCGCCCGCTGCCGCGCCGAGGGCCGGGCCCGCGGCGCCGGCCACGCAGGACGCCTTCGACGACACGTAGCCGGCGCCCACCTTGGCACCGCCGGCGACCGCGCCGGCGCCTGCCGCGGTCTTGGCCGCGACGAATCCGGCGCCGCCTTTCACGCCCGCGATGCAGGATCCAAGCGCGGGTCCCGTAGTTGATGCGACGCACGACGCGGCGGCGCCGGTTTTGGCGACGACGTAACCGGCGCCGGCCTTGGTACCTCCTGCGGCCGCGCCGACCGCCGGGCCCACGGCGCCGGCCACGCCTGCGGCCTTCGACGCCACCGCGCCGGCTCCCGCCTTGACGCCGCCCGCGACGGCCCCGACGGCCGGCACCTTCGATACCACGGCCCCGACCGCGGGGCCGACGACCGCGCGCACCCTCGACGCCCCGGCTGCAACAGCCGGGACGACCACCGCGCGCACCGCCGGCGTCGCCAGCGCGACGGCGCCGGCTCCAACAACAAGGACGCCCGCCCGCCGCAAACCCTTGTTCCGGAACTTGTCTTCCGCGTCCAGCGCCGCGGCGACGCGCTGGTCCATCGCTTCCCTCTTCAACATGAGCTCGCCCGAGGACGCCGGGTCGAACGGCACCGGCATGGTTTCCCGCTTCAGCAGCTGCGGCGCCCGGTACGTCTCGACTGAGCCGTCGTCGTCCATCTCCACGGTGCACCACTCGTTCGCCGCGCACTGCGCCACCGTGCCGGTGCGGTTCGTTCCCCCCACCGTCACGGCCTGGCCGCTTGCCACCGCCACGACGGGGACGAGCACCGCGTCTTCGTCGTCGACGGCCAGCGCCTGCTTCAGCGCCTTCTTCACCGGCGCCGTCGAGGGCGATTCCGCCGCCCCCTCGACGACGCCGATGGCCGACTCGATGGCCCGGGCCTTGAGCTTGTTCGAGAAGCCGCTCTCCTCGTCCCAGTCCTTGTAGCGGTTGTAGCCCAGTAGTCCCAGTTTCCCGACCGCGCGCGTGAGCTGGCCGACCGAGCTTGTTTCGTTGGCCACGGCCACGGCCGCCGTCGCGACGGCGGCGATGCTCGCGAGTTCGATATCCAATCCGACGGCCACGGCGCCCGCCGCCAGCAGCGCCGCACCCGCGACCGCCGCCGTCTCCGAGTTGTACTCCGGCGTCATCGTCTCGCCCACAAAGCTCGAAATGTCCTCGGCCGGCGCTTCGACCGCGGCCGGGTTCGCGTAGCCGCCGGACGCTGCCGGCGCGGGCGCGGGCGTGGCCGCGGGCGCCTCCACCGGCTCCGCGACCGTCTCCTTCTCCTCCTTGATCGACGCCACGGGCGCCGCGGCTTGCGCCGAGAGCGCGTCGGCGTCGACGATCGCGGCGGCCGGTGCGGCTTCCACCGCCTTCACCTTCGGCGGCGCGGGGTCCACGGCGTCGAACTTGGGCGCCACGTAGGGCGCCTCCTCCGCCGCCCGCCCGAACCAACCCTTCTTCTTCTTCGGCGGCGCCTCCGCGGCCACGACGGCCGGCGCCTTCTGGCCGTCGCCACCCGAGGAGAGCTGGTCGAGGTAGCTCGAGGCGAGTGCCGTGGGCGTCCTCCTCAACGCCCGCGTCGTTGGCGCGAGCCCTGTTGCAGACTGTTGCACAGAGGCCAGTGCCACGAGCAACGCCTTCCACATAGTACTTCAAACGCTCGACGTCAATGCGTGATGCAAGAAACCGTGCTGGGAGAGTCACTACGGTGTGTCAGTCGCTGGATCACGCTGGCATGCGCTATCACGTCAGAGCCAAAACTTAAGTTTGTGCGATCGCGGGTTTCTTGCGCGGGTTTTTCACTGCGCAGCGACGCTGCACCACACACGCCCTCACTCACACGCCCTCACTCGTCAATACGCACGCCTCAGTTTGTCGACAGCGGCGAAACCGCAAGCGCCAGCTGTGCTGGCTCGCGAGCCGCGCCAAGCACTGCAAGCACTGCAGCCTCGCCAGCACACTGCAGCGGCGTGTGGCATGCACAAAGCGCTCTTCCTCAGCTGCTGCAGCACAGCAGCAGCCATGTCGCCGCGCGAGGCGTTGGCGCGGCGGGTCGTCTCCTCGCCCGCGCCCGTGCTCGCGCCGCTGACGAGGGCTGGGACGGCGCCGTTCCGCGCGCTGTGCCGCCGCCACGGCGCCGAGGCGACCATGGGCGAGATGATCTTCGCGAGTTCCGGCGTCTCTTTCACTTCCCGTTATCAAAGCAAGGCTTTCTGACTCCCCGCGCCTGTCCTATGGCGTCGAGGAGTTTATATGGACCAAAACGGTCCCCGTCCTTGCGAGAAACGAAATAGGGGTTTAGGACAACCCCGATCTCTTAAACAAGGGACAGATTCGATAATAACTCGTCGACTTGTGCCAGGGATTAACATCCGACCTCACAGGCGCGGCAGCTCTGCAAGGGCGATCGACGGGAGCAGGCGCGGCTCCGACGGCCCGAGGGCGAGACGCTCTTCGGGGCGCAGATCGCCACGAACCAGGTCTCGGAGGGCGTCGCGGCCGCCGTCCTCGCCGAGGAGGCGGGCGCCGCATGGGTCGACTTAAACTGCGGCTGCCCCATTTACGAGGCGACGCGGCGCGGGCTGGGCTCGGCGTTGTTACGGAAGCCGGCTAAACTCGCGGAGCTCGTGGGCGGCCTGGTGGCGGGGAGCCCGCTGCCCGTCTCCGTGAAGCTGCGGCTCTCCGCGGCGAGCGCCAAGGACGCCAACGCCCTGGCGCACGTCGAGGCGCTCGCTGCCTTGGGTGAGAACCGGCCGGCCTTCGTGACGCTCCACGCGCGCACGGCGACGCAGCGCTACGGCAAGGCCGCCACCTGGGAGGACGTCGAGGCCTGCGCGCGGGCCGCCGGCGACGCGTTTCCCGTCCTCGGCAACGGCGACGTCCTGACGCACTTCGAGGCGCGGCGGAAGCGGGAACTCGCACCTTCTGCCGGGGGTCTCATGGTTGGGAGGGGAGCTTTGATTTCCCCGTGGATCTTCGACGATATTAGGAACGAGCAGTCGTGGCTGCCGACCGCCGAGGAGCGGCTCGAGGTGTACTACTCTTTAGCATCTGGTTATAGGGATGCGTTCGGCGACGACGAGCGGGGCAAGAAGAGCGCGTTCTATTTTTGCCCTTCCACTTCAACTTTTTCCACCGCTGGCGACCGCTGCCCGAGGCCCACTTCGGCGGGTGGGACGTGCCGCTGATCCAGAACGGGCGCGAGGTAGAGACCGCGCTCGAGGCCATCGAGGGGCCGCGGTCGGCGCTCGCGCCTCTCGAGCAGCTGCTCCGCTGCGCGCACGCCGACGCCGGCGACGCGCTCGCCGACGCGCTCTGGTCGAGCCGCAGCGTCGCCGACGCGATCACCGCGGCCACGGCGCTCGCCACGCCCGAAATTTTGAGGGCGTGGGAGCAGCCCGACGTCGAAACTGAGGACGAGGCCGAGGGGCACTCGCCTCCGAAGCAGGACGGGGGGAGTCGGGGGCGGAATCGATCCACGCGGACGAATCGATCGACGCGGACGGAGGAGGAGATCGTGGCGATCCGAGCGGAGCGCGCGGCGAAGAAGCGGGCGAAGGAGGAGGCGGGTGAGTCGCCCGGTGATTCGGTGGCTGTGAGTTGATAATTTTGTTGAACATTGTACTTATGAATTCTCCGCGAGTCGCGCGAGGGCCTCCCCGTAGCGCGCCACGACGTCCGGCTTCTCGAAGAGGTCCGCGACGCCGAGACCGGCCTTCTTGATTGTCACCTTCATCTCCTTGATCGACGGCGTCTTCGCCGCGCCCCCCTGCTGCGTCGCCCGGAGCAGGTCCTCGAACCTCTTCTTGGTATTGGGACATGAAATTCCCGCGGCCAAGCCCTTGGCTAGTTCCGGGAGCTGGACCTGTTCCTCGGGACTCAGCCCGGTAAAGTCCGAGGCCAACTCGACCTCCGCACGCCGGATTTGCAAAAGCTGCCGGCAGGTCGCAAGACTACATCGGGCGCACTCCGTTTTAGGGTGCGTGGCGCCGAAGGTTCCCGTGTACTGTTTCGCCACGTCCTCGAAGATGCTCTCGGCCTCGAGGTAGTTGTCGAGCGTCGCACCGGGCACCTTGAACAAGATCTCTCCTTGGACCAACCGTAGCTGGAGCGTGTAGATGTTGTCGGGCCCGAGGGCTTTCTTGACCCGCGGCACGACCTCGCGTAGGAAGACTTTGGCCTCGGGGAAATTTTCGACGCGGCGTGCGAGCACAATCGCAACGTTCATCGCAGCGCGAATCGTATTTTCATTTCGTGGGCCGTCGAGGCGCAGCCAGGCGGCGTACGTCTCGCGTTTCATCGAGAGGGCCGATTCGTACATTTTGAGGTTGTCGTAGCACGTCGAGATGTTGTCCTTGCACATAATAATTCCTCTTTTATCGCTGGGCTGCAACCGCACCAGGAAGTCCAGGCAGCCTGAAACGCCGTCAGACTTTCGTCGTGGCGTCTCGCTATTCCGCAACTCGTGGCGAGGCTGGCCAGTGCGCTGCATCGAAGCCAGTCCGTCTCCGGCCGCCCCACGTAGGTTTTCCAGCACGCCCACCCCATCGCGCCCCGCGCGGCGCCGTAATACTCATGTTCGCACAAACCGCACGTGTCCCACCGCAAGAACTTCGACTTAACCACCTTGTCGTCCAAGTTGTTCTCCTCGGCCTCGGCGACCAAAATCTGCGCCTGCCGCACCAGACACGAGACGTGCGCGACACCAGTCGATCCGGAAGCGACGCCGTCACGATCTCCACACGCGCATCCTCTTACAAGACCTTCGCCCGTGCGCGGATGGACTCCCTCCATGCAGATGTAGCACGTCTTGCCCTTGGTGTCTTTCTCGCACGCGTCGGCCGCGACCTTGACGGCCTCCTTATACTTTTTGTCGGCGTGGTACTGTTCTGCGTTGCCGCCGCGGTGTATTTTCTTGCAGATCTGCTTATGCCCGCGGCGCCAGTGGTCGTGCTGGCAAGTGGCATTGCAGTATCTTGTTTTGCACCTCACACATTTCGGGGCGTCGTGGGCCAGTGGCGCGGCGCAGGCGGCGCAGTTTGTGAGGATCATGTTGCTTTTGCGTTTATTTGGTGGGAGGAGAGTAGGGCCGCGGCGGGCTCGACATAAATCGCGCCAAAAATCGCGCCAAGACGGGCTTTTTTCACTAGAGTTTTAAACACGAGTCGATACACGACAAAATTATCCGAACACACAACACACGACGCATCACCCCCGCGCCAACAAAAACAGAGGCTACCCCCGCGCCTCGTACACGAGCGCGACTGCGACCGCGTCCAAAAGTAAATGGACGACGGCGTCGAGCCGCAGCGCTAGCGTCCCGCGCGCGACCGCGTCTGCCGCGAGGCGGACTACCCAGACCGCCGCCAGGCCCAACGCGAGCTGCCGCGGCTCGACGCGTGCGCCCAGCCCTTCCCCCGTGGGCGACGAAGGCTCGTCGCACTCGGGGAACTCGCAGTCCGACGGGCAGTCGGTCGCCTTTTCGCCCTCGGGGCTATACCCCTGTCCATACTGGACCACGAACGCCAGCTCGTCGCGGAGCCGCTGGAGCTCGGGGTCGACGTGTGTCGCGTCGAGCACGCGCAGGACCCGGTCGAGCGCCTCGAGCGGTTGCATAGGCGGTGCTTGGGTACCGCCGGCCGATTCAGCGGCGCTTTTTGCCGCCTCTTCAGACGCAAACAAATTGTTCAAAACGGACACCGCCAGAGAGACCGCAAAAGGCAGCCCGTTGAGACGTTTCGTTACGGGATGCGCCGCACAGGCCGCGACGAGAGCGTCCGGCGCCACTTTCGGCGCTCGCGAAGCGTCAGAATTTGACGCGCGGCGCATGAGCTCGGGGGCGCGCTGAAGCAACAGAGTGGCTGTCTGGTCCAGTGCAAGCGGCCCAAGAGTCACGACGCGCTCCGTCACGCCTGGCACGCGTCCAATACCCGAGCCCGACGAGCACGTGAGCAGCAGGTGGACGTTCGGACACGATTCGAGCAAGGAGCCCAGCAAGCGCCAACACCGTGCTCTAGCTGCTAATTCGTGTCGCGGCACCGCCACCATCAGGCGCTCGAAGTCGTCCAGCACTACGAGGACCTTGCCCGCGCGCGCCAGGTCCGCCAGCGCCGAGGCGTCCAGCGCCGCGTCGTCGTCTAGGGATCCCCCTCTCGACCTCCGACGGAGAGAAAACGACGACGACATTGTGCTAAGTGCCGGTCGTCCGCCCCCCAGCGGCGTCGACCGCCGACTGAGCGAGAAGGAGTTCATCGTGCTCAGCGCCGGGCGCTGCCCCTGCGCCGAGAGGGCGTCGTCCTCCGCCCGTTCTAACACGCGCGCGGCGGCGTCGGCGACGTCGTCGACGAAGCGGTCTCGCGTCGTGGATTTGACCCAGACCACGGCGTCGAAGTGGCGCCGCCTACTAGCGTAGGCGGCCGCAGAAGCGGCGAGTGCCGATTTACCGGAGCCGTACGGCCCGCCGATTGTTGTCAGGCGGTGCCGTAGAATTGCCTCGACGCAGACGCATAGGTCGGACGCCCTGCCCACGTACCAGCTCGGTGCCGGCGGCGCGTTGGAGGGCGGCGGCGGCGGCGTCGTTTCGCAAAACGATCCCGGTATGGGGGAGAACACGGGCTCGTCGTGGGGTTTGTCTTCCGGGAGCAGCACGAAGAGCCGCTGGGAAGCTAGCGCCCCGCGCACGGTCTGCTGCGCTGCGGCGCACCCCACGTCAAACGCCGTGCGCACGGAATTGCCCGACATCAGCGACAGGTAGAACGCCCGGCAGAACGCTCCGGCCGCCCTATCGCTAATCCGCCCGTCGTTCTGACTCTGCGCCACCGCCACGACGTGAGGCACGCCAGCGGCTACGAAAGCTCGCCCGGCGGCCTCGCTGCTGCACGAGTTGACGACGACCAAGCGGCATGCGCCGGCACCTCCGGCCGACACCAAACGCCGCAGCGCCTCCGGCTCAACGGCCCGCGCGCCGCCGCGGCCGTCCTCAAACATCATTAAGTTTTCATTGCCGTGGCCCGCAAAGTGGACGACGCGCGCTCCCAGTGTGACGGCGGAGCGTAGCGCGTCCACGGTGGCGATGCGAACCTGGAGCTCGACGTCGACACCAGCGTCGTCCGCCCCATCGCGCAGCGCCTGCCTCAGTTTGCTGGCCTCGTCCTCCAAATTCAGCACCGGCAGTTCTCGGAGCGCGCCCTCGACGCCCGGCACAGCCGTGCCGCGCACGTAAGCCAGGGGATTGCTCAGCAGCACGACGACGCGATTCTCTGGAGCTCTACTAGGCAGGCGCTGCGGCGAGCTCGGCCGGCGCTGCGGCGACGGCTTTGGGAGTAGTTCCTCGGAGGCGCTCCGGAGGATGGGTGCTTCCAGCTCCTCCATAAATTTAGCTGTGCTGGTGCAGTGTGTGCGGTGCAGTGTTGTTGTGCACGGCTGCTGTGTTTGGTACGCTTTTGAGATGGTTCGTTGTTTCAAATCAAGGTACTCAATCGCCCGAATCGATGCGAGAGCTCTGCTCTCGACAGTATTATGACAGGGGTTTGTCTGAGTGAATCTGATGGTGCAGATGAAGTCTCTGGAGCCAAAGGTCTCGAGGCTCCATGAACGCATGAATGAGACGCCGAAAACTCGGTGCGAGAGAGATGAGAGATGCGGTCAACTCAAAATCAATTCGGGTTTCCGCAATGTTGTAAACGCGGATCAAATCGCCCGCAGCATTAATAGACTGACACTACAGTCATCCTCAGAAGCCGATCTTTGTTACTCCAGCAGCGCCAACCGCGCTCAGCCGTTACAACACAATGAACGCCTTACGGGCCCTCGCCTCCCGCGTCGGCTGGACGAGCCCAGAACCGCCGCCGCCGCCGCCGTCGCCTTACGAGCCGCCGAAGCCGCCCGCGCGGCGCCGGCCGGCGGCCGCGACGCCCGAGGCCGGCGACCACCCGCCCTCGCCGTCCAACCTCTCGGACGCGGAGGACGAGGAGGTCGACAGTGCAGAAGACTCCAACGCCAGGCCGCGGAGCACTCGATTCGGCAATGCAATGGTCGTGGCGCTCAAGGAGATCAACGACGCACTCGACCAGGGCGATTGGTCCTCCGCCGAATCGCAGTGCCGGGCGGCGCTTAGCACCTGGCCGGACTGGCGCAGCGCACGCGAAACCGCCGCGACGCTTAAAACCTACCTCACGGCCTACGCTGGCGCCTGCAGCGCGCGCCGCCGCCCGCCGCCGCCCGACGCCGGAGCGCTGCACCTCGAAACCGCCGACGCAGCGGACCCGCTCCTCAGGCAGCGCGTCGACGCGCTGCTGGACCTGTGCCAGGAGCACGAGTACGAGCCCGAGGTCCACATCTGCCTCGGCTGCGGTTCTATAAGGGCGGACTGGTTCGTGTGCTGTCGGCCGCAGCGCATGATTGGCTCCGGGAGGTATCCTAATCTCGGCCCAACATACAAGGCGCGGGTGGCGCATCTAGAAGGGGAGCTCGCGATCCTCCAGAATAACTGGATACAGGAGCAGGATGTAGCGCGGAGCGCCCAAGTGGCGCACCTC
>Ga0114994_10001499_pt1 | contig 16811 bp, 9 predicted proteins | sample ArcticOcean_MG_C_9_FD_87043 | JGI IMG/M metagenome (GOLD analysis project Ga0114994, IMG submission 87043) | Marine microbial communities from western Arctic Ocean - ArcticOcean_MG_CB2_152 | ecosystem: Environmental > Aquatic > Marine > Oceanic | place: Arctic Ocean: Canada Basin | collected...
GGCCGCGCGGCGTCCGGCGCCGGGCTCGCGGCGCTGCGGCGCGCCGCGCCGGCGCTGGACTCTATCCTCCGCGCCGGCGGCGGCCAGCTCATCGCGGCGACCGCGACGCCGCGCGCCGTGGCCGCCACGGAAAAGGGCGAGACCATTGTTTCTTGTAGTGCGGAAGCTACTGTCAACGCGGCGATGGTGGAACATCGGGGCGGCCACTACGCCGACGGCCACGCGAACATCGAGGACGCGGTGGGCAGCGTGCTGCGCGCGACGAACACCACGGTGGCGCTCGCGCTGAAGACCGGGGGGCTCGACCTCCCGCCGCGCGCCCAAGCGGCCGCGTGGGCGTCGCTGCGGACCTGCGACGGCCTCACGGATGCCCTCGAGACCGAGGGCGGCCCAAAGGCCGGCGACGGCCTGCTCGAGGGCGTGGAGCTCGGCGACTACCAGCGCGAGACCATCGCCTGGCTCGTGGCAAGGGAGCAGTCGCCGCGGAGCATGGAGGACCTCTTCGCGAGCTCCTTCTCCAAGGACCTGGCCGTCGTGACGCTGCCGGCGCCCAGCTTCCGGCACGACTGGCCCAAGGGCGGCGGAAGCGAGGCCGAGCGGGCCGTGCAGCGCGCGAAAGCGGACGTGCGGTGCTACTTTCGGTCGCCGGTCGCTAGGGAGCATCGGGGCGGCTTTTTGGCCGAGGACATGGGCCTGGGCAAGACGTTGGAGGTCATCTGCCTGACCCTGGCGCACCCGGCACCCCCGGCGTGGGTCGCGGCGTCGCGCCGCCGCGTCAAGGCCACGTTGGTCGTCGCGCCGCCCTCGTTGCTGAGCCAGTGGGCGCGCGAGTGCCGCCACCGCGCGCCCGCGCTTAAGGTCTTGGAGTACGGCCTCTCGGCGACGGACGGCGTGTTGCGGCAGCGGGGCGCCCGGGACGCGGACGTTATTTTATGCGGCTACGCGGCGGCCGGTAGTCTGGGGGACGATGTGGAGTTCTGGCGCGTGTGCTTAGATGAACCACACGCCCACCTAACGGCGAGCCCGCGGACGAACCGCATAGACTTTTCGCCGGCCGTCGCCGTGTGTGCGGCCATTGACGCCCCTAATAGATGGGGTGTCACAGGAACCCCGGTCACGAACTCGCTGTTCGAACTGTTGGGGCCGCTCGTGTTTTTGCGGCTGGCCCCGGAACTCGTCTCCTTGAATTATTTTAGGTGCATCCTGGCGAACAACTGGCTGTCGCCCTTCAACTCGACGGCGGAGGTGATATGTTCGCTCCTGAAGCCGTTAGTCGTGCGCCACTCGAAGACTAGTGAGCGCGACGGCGCCGCGTTAGTAGCTCTGCCGCCTTTAGAGGCGCGGGACGACCGGGCCGTCCACGCGCGCTCGGACGTGTTTGACCGGGCCGTGGCGCGCAAGGCGTCTGATCATCGCATCCACGCCGCCGCGCAAGCCCTGAAGCCTCTGGATTGGTTGTGCGCCGGCGTGGATCCCGAAGCACGTAATAAGCACGACTCCATCGCCGGCGCCTCGAACTTGGATGAATTACCAGTCAACGTGCCGCGGCGGCCGGACGCCGAGGCCACGGCCGACACGGTCGCGACGCAGGACCTGCACGCGTTCCGCCGCGACTTGGATGAGAACTTGAGAACTAGAGGAGCCGAGCGGCGCTGCGTCTGCTGCCTGCGGCCGAACGTCGGGTCACTCGCGCCGCGGGCCCCGGCAACGTGCGGCCACCTGTTCTGCGGCGACTGCGTCGAGTCGTTGTTTGAAAAGGCCAAGTCGACGAGCGAGACGGTCGAGGGCGTGGCCTACGCCGTGCCCGACGACCAGCTGCGGGGCGATGACATAGTGCGGGATCGGCCTTATTTAAGCGTCACGGGCGGCTTCCCCGCGGGCCTGCACAACTACGTCGACCAGCGGAAGGCGACGGAAGCGTTGGAGAAGGTGTTCGCGCCCTACTGCGACGGAACGCGCCCGGAGGTCCGTTTGAGTGTCGAGTACAACAAGGACCCGCGCGCCAAGGTCATCCTGCCCAGTCGTGAAGCTGAGGACCGGGCGACGCAGGCGCTGGACGGGAAAGACGCCGCACAAGTGTTCCCCGGCGCGGACTTCTCCCACTACGATCCTCGTGATGGGGTACCACCAATTACGGTCGCAAGGCCCCACCGCACGGTCGCGTCGGTCGTGTGTCCCGCGTGCAGAGGCCGGTTCGCGGCCGAGGACGTCCTAGACCTGGAGGCGGACGTGCTGGACGTGCCGCCGCAGGGCGGGCGCTGGTCGAGCGCTGTGCGGAACTTCGCGCTGACGCGCGCGCGGTCTCGCACCGCGCGCCGCGCGGCGGCCAAGGCCGCGGTTATTGACGAGACGTATCTGGCACCCGCAAGAGCCAAGGCCGAGGAATGTGCGAGACTCGTGACCCAAGACGACCGGAAAGCTATCATCTTCTGCGACCAGGCGGAAAGCGTGCCGATCGTCGTGGCCGCGTTAGAAGCCACCGGCGTCGCCGTCGCGTCGTTCACCGGCGCAGCGTCGCGCGTCAAGCGGGACCAGACCATCGCCGGCGAGTGGGACGCGCTCGTGACGACGGTCGCCGCGGGGGGCGTCGGCCTGAACCTGACGCAGGCGTCGCGGGCCGTGTTCTTCGAGCCGCTCCTCGACATCGCCGCGTTCCGCCAGGCCATTGGTAGGGTGCACCGCATCGGCCAGAAACGGCCCGTGGCGGTCCATGTTCTTGCGGTCGCGGGGACCCACGAGCACATCGCCCTCGACTTGGTCACGAAGCGTATGAATGTGACGGACGACGAGGCGGATCAGCGCGTCCTCAAGCAGCTCAAGCTCTGCAAGACGTTCAAGTTGCTGTAGATTGAGGCCCAACTTGAGGCACTTGTCAAGGCGTGCGCGACGGGAATCCCACAAACAATTAATATTCTATTATTTCATTCTCCTCTGTGGACTCTTTTACTCGCTTGGTTTTCCTAAACAAGGTCTAGTGTCGAGTCCACCGCGCCCGGGGTCCACAAGTCTCCAGACATCAAACAAAACCCGCATGTTGAGAAAAAAGCTCCGAGCAAAAAGCGGCAACGCAAGGGTGGTTACACCCTTTGAGGGGGCACCTGGCGCTGCGGAGGCTTGCATTTGCACTGGACACGTGAAGTAAACTGCATAGCACGACGCCATCGGCGGGCGCCAGCTGTAGGCCAAGCACAGGTGCACCAGTGCTCTCCACAAAACCATGCGCGCCTCCAAGGCGCCGCCGCGCGCCTCGCGCAGCCCGCCCGCACAAGCGCTGCCGCCCAACGCCATTGAAAAAATAAGAGCGGTGCCGGGCAACGACCTGTGCCTCGATTGTCGCGCGGCCGAGCCGGACTGGGCCGACGTGCAGCACGGGTCCCTGCACTGCATCCAGTGCGTGGGCCGGCATCGCGGCATGGGCGTGAAGGTTTCGGTGTGCCGGTCCTTAACCATGGACAACTGGACCGAGGCCAACTTGCTCGCCATGCTACTGGGCGGCAACAAGCAGCTCCGGACCTTTTTCGAGACCCACACCATCGAGAACAGTGATATCGAGGTGTTGTACCGCACGAAGCAAGCTTCGTATTATAGAGAGCAACTCCAAGCGCAAGTCGCCAAGATGGCGCTGTCCAGGCGGAGGTCTAGCCCGCCGCCCATGGGCGTGCCGGCCGCGCCGGCCACGCCGCCGCCCGCGAAGAAGGACGACTGTTTCGCGCGCGACTTTGACGTGGCGCTGCGGACGCCCTCCTTGGGCGCGTCGCTGTCGCGCGCGCTGCCGCCGCCCGGCGTCACCTCGCCCATCACGGGCAACGGCTCCATGGCCCTCGTGACCAAGGTTGTGACGAACGGGCCCGCGCACTCCGCGGGCGTTAGGGTTGGCGATTATGTGGTGGCGCTGAACGGCCGGCCCGCCACGGATTACGACGAGCTGGTCGGTCTCTTCGCGCGCGCGCCGCGGCCGCTGCGCCTGACCGTGCGGCGCTTCGGCGGCGACGGCGAGGCCGTAGTGGCGGCGGCCGACGACGTTGCCGCGGCCGGCGCCGCCGCGGACGGCGACGCCGCCGCGGCCGCCGCGGCGGACGCGATCCGCGGCGACTCGCCGCCGCCGCCGGCGTTCGCTCGGCCCGTGGCGGCGGCCGTCCCGTCGCCGGATGCCCCGCCGCCACCCGCGCCACCAGACGCGCCCTCCACGCCGCCGACGCCGCGGCGCTGGACCGGGAATGCGCAGCCCGTGCCCGCGCGAACGGCCAAGGAGCCCGACCAAGCGGTGCTCGAGGCCGCGTTCGGGCCCAGGCCCCTGGGTCTGACGATCGACCGCGACGAGACCGGCGCGCCGTGCGTGAAGAAAGTGGCGGACGCGGGCCAGGCCCAGCGGGCGGGCGTCCGCGCCGGCGACGTCATCGTTGCCCTGAATGGCACGCGCGAACCGACCTACGAAGCCGTGGTCCGGGACCTGCCGACGCTGCCGCGGCCGACGAAGGTGCAACTCCGGCGGCCCGCCCAAATTATTATCGACGATGGGCGGGCCTCGCCGACGAAGCCCCCGAGCGTCTTGAAGGCGCGCGGCGCGGCATTCAATGGCAAGGGGTCCAAAGTGTTCGCCGAGCGCCTCGACGACGGGTCGACCAAGGTCGGCCTGCCGTCGCAGGCCGACGATGCCAACGAGTACGATGTCGTGTTTGAAGCCGGGCCGTTGGGCTTCCGCCTCGAGGAGCGGGGCGGGCTCGTGGCCGTGTCATTGGTAACGGCGGTGGCCAAGGCGGGCCAGGCCGAGGTAGCGGGCGTGCGCCTGGGGGACGTGGTCCTGGGCGTGAACGGCGAGCGGTACCTCAGTCACGCGCACACGGCGGCCACGGTGCAGCACGGCCGGCGGCCCGTGGAGCTGCGGCTGCGGCGGAGCGACTAGTGCCTTTTTAATAATTTATGTATCTCACTCTGCTTTCCGACGTATTCCTCGCAAAAGTTTACACGGGTTTTTCGAGCTGTATTATTGTCTCTTGTGTCGCTTGCCCGGGTCCATCATAGGCACGCCAAACGACTACTAGATACGCACGCGGGCGCCGCGCGTCAGCAAGTTGCATCGCTCGTCGACAGGAGTGTCATCTTAGTCACAGCACAAAAGTGGGAATACTGCCGGGCGACGTGAGACCAGCACAACCGGGAACGACATGGCCGAAATACCATCCCTCGTCCCGCTCCACTGCGCGTATTGTTTTAAACTGGTAGACGGCATATTGCTTCACTGCCACAAGTGTTTGACGCCGCACTGCTCCGTCGAATGCCGCGCGAAAGACAAGACCGAGAATTGCCGTCTGCTCTGGAACGAAGCCACGCTCGACGAGGAGACGGGCAAATACGTGCAACCCCCTCAGGAAAAATACAGCGATATCTGCGGCGAGATCGCTCGCGTAGGCGTGGAGCAGCACTACGCGAACGTCGAAGCAAAGCAAGAAGCGCGGGCCGCCGTGCGCGAGTGCTCGGGACAAATAGAGCAGGCGGCACGAGATCTAGACGAGCCGCCCACGTGTTATATCTGCCTCGAGGGCGGCGAGGGCCTCGTGCGCGAGTGCAACTGCCGCGGGAACTCGGGCTTCGTGCACCTCGATTGTTTGGTACAATATGCCCGGTCAGAGTCGCCCGACGGCAAATTCTGCTTTCGGTGGCACTCGTGCCGGAACTGTAGGTCCATCTTTTCCGGGACGACGCTGTTGGCGCTAGCTCGCGAATGTTGGCGCACGTATTGCACCGAACCCGAGGACGACTGGCGACGCAAGTGGGCTCTAGACAACTTGGTGGAGCCATTGCTTGCTGACTACTAGTGCCACCCCGAAGCGCTCCGCGCCGCCGAGGCGTTCCTCGCGACGCTACAGAAGCATTTTAGCCAAGAAGATCCCAACGGAGACAAACTCGTGGGCGCGTGGGACAGTCTGGTGAACTGCTACGTCGTGCTCGGGAGACACGCGGAGGCGTTAAAACTGTGCGAAGACATCCATGCTCACCACATGCGGCGGCACGGACCAAACTACAGCAAGACGCTGCACGCGGCGAATAATTTGGCGGTGGGCCTCGCGAACTGTGGTTTTGCTGCGCGGCGCCGCTCGCTCCTACGCGACGTCCACGAACGGGCCGCGCGTTATCTTGGAGTCGAAGCCGATACGACCTACCATCTCCGAAACGGCCTCGCATCGTCGCTCTTTCGCGTCGGCGATGGCACACGCGACGACATGGTCGAAGCCGTTGCTTTGCTGGACGTTTCGGTGCAGGTCGCGCGGCAGACCTACGGTGCGGAGCACGAATATATTAGTTTCGCCCTGCGCTTCCGGAACGAAGTGGCGAACGCGCTCGACGCGTTCGACAGCGCTTCGTCCCAGCGGCCGGTAAAAAGACAGCTAACGCTACGGGTGCGCGACGTCGACCGCCGCGCCGAGGTCGTGAATGTGGCGCCGAGCTTTCCGAACGCACGGCGCACGAGTCGCGCCGAGCGCCGGGGGACACAAAGGCGTGGGCCCATTATTTCAGTAAGGGGCTCACGCCGGGACAGAGCGAGGACGAGGACGAGGACGACGACGACGACGACGACGACGACGACGACGAGAAGGAAGAGGAGGAGAGCGAGGAGGAGTCGCCACCGCTGCCGCCGCCGCCGCGCGAGGAGTGGCGCTCCCGCTGCACAATCTCCTAGAGGGACAATACAAGCAAAGGGTTTCTTACACAAGGCGTTTGCGAGGTCGTCGTCGTGGATGTATATGTACAGTCCGAGAGGAGGAGGGGGAAGGGGTAAATGTGTATCAAGACCACGGCGGCGTCGGCTCGCGCCCTCGGGATTGGCGCCCGCGCGGTGGTCCACTTGCGCGAAGGGGCGGCGTCTAGCGGCCACCGTGCGCGGGTCGGGCGGGCGAGCCGTGCGGCGTCGAGGAGCTCAGCTCGATGACGGGCGCCTGTCGACCTTTCCCGTTGGAGTCCTTGGAGCTGGAGCGGCGGCGGGCGGAGAGGTCGAGGGCGCACTCCAATAAATGGAACGACGAGGAGGAGGAGGACGGCTTCCCCGCGTCGGTCCTCGTAGACGCTTCATCGTACGCGGCCCGCCGCGCGGAGAGCTCGTCGGCCCACGGCGCCTTGGAGCCCTGGGGGGTCGCCGCGAAGCCCGCTAGCTCGTCCCCGTCCGGCGCGTCGTCATCCGAGGCGACCCACGGAGACACCAGGAACTGTCGGAGTTTCGTCCGCTGCTCGGGCCGCGCCTTCAGCAGCCCGCGCACGGCGGCGGCGCAGTCCTCCGAGACGCACCGTAGGTCGGCGTAGGTACTCCGTTTCGATTTCCGCCCGCCCCTACAAATAAAGCCGCACACTAGTTCGACGCCCGTGAGCGGATCGATGCGACCGGTGAGGGCGTGGGACAGCGTCTTCCCCAGAGCATAGGCATCCGCAGCAATACCGTAGGACGAGGTGCACGGCGCGAGGGCCTCGGGGTAGGCCTTCAGAGCACAGTTTTTAATTTCCGGCGCGCTGTAGTGCCGGTTGCCCACCGCGGACATGTCGATGGCCAACCGTGACAGCGACTTGTCGAGCTCGCCTTGACTGAAGCCGGCGGCGTCGATGTCCGCCGGCGACAGCGTCCGGGCCAGGCCGAAATCGATCAATACGCACCGCGTGGGTAAGTGGTCGTCCGCAGTCTTTGAACTGCCGACGCAGATGACGTTGTCCGGCTTGACGTCGCGGTGGAGCACGCCCCTCCTATGTAAATGGCTGAGGCCGGACGCGACGTCCCGCGCGACGACGCGGACATAGGCCTCCTGCAGAGCGCCCCGGGCCTTGATGAGGTCGTGGAGCTCCGGACCATGTAAAGCTTCCATGACGACGATATGATATGCTTCCATGATGTGCTCGCTGTACAAGCCGACGACGGCCGGGTGCGAGATGGACTTGAGCACCGCTGCCTCCCGCAGGCACATCGTGGCGTGCACCTTCTTTGAGATATTGGTGACCTTGAGGACCACGTCCCGCGCCGCGCCGCGGTCCTCGGCGAAGAAGCACGCGGAGAACGCGCCGGAACCCGCGTTCGCTCCGACCACGAACCGCTCCCGGACAAATTCGCAGCCCAGCGCCTCCTCGATGGGCGCGAGCGGCCGGAGCGCGACGTCCACGCCCGCCGGGTCGGCCTCGCCACTCGTCCCCCGCCGGGGCGTCGGGCCCTTCGTCGCGGCCGGGTTCGCCCGTTGTAAAACGATCTCTGGGGTCTTCGGGCGCCGCGCCGCGCCGAGGGCGTCGCCGGCCATGGCTAGTTTCATTTGTTTTGGAGAGCAAGGAGGAGTCCACTGCTCTGGGCCCCACGGGCGCCAGCTAGCGACGCTCCGACCACCGGACCGCCTTGGCGCTGCTATAGACCACCTCTGGGCTCTACACGTTCATGGGCAGCCTCCCACATCGACGAATACAGAGGACAAATGTCCTGCAGATCGGATCCCGCGTTTTTGAAAACCCGTTTTTACCCTTTAGCGTGCCCGCGGCGCCCGCGGCGCCCGCGCCCGCGACGGCGCACGCGGGGGACTCGCGAAACTCCGTGTCGCTCCGGAATCACAAAATAACAAAATAACAAAATAACATGTTAATTCTAGGGGCATACGTGCGTCGCGTCGACGAGGCACTCGTCTCCAAGCGCATCGAGCGCGTCGACGACTTGTTGCACTCCGGGCCCGTCTAATACAGCGACCGTGCAGGACTTCTCATCAACGAAGTTTGCCTGGGCCAGCACCGTGCCCGACTTGCAGCCAGCCGTCGCCCGTCGCTTCATTGCGCGCGGTTCAAGGGACGTATTCTTCTTCGAACCCATCGAATTGTCTCCGGCGGACATTCTTGTCAAGTTCTTGCCATTTTGCGAGTACGTGATTTCGGAGGCGCGCGAGGCTGCCTCTAATTGCTCGACGATGCCGGCGAAGGCCGCGCCGGGTGCCACGACCAGCAGCGAGTGCGCTACCAATCCGCGCCGGGCGAGAGATTTTGGTCTTGGTCGTGCGTCCAGGCAGTGCGCCGGGAGAAGGCAGACACCGATCAATGCGATGCTGCGCATTGCAAACAGCTTGCTCTCTCAGTATGCTCTCCCTGCTCTACAGCCCTGGAGCACAGAAGCAGTCCACACTTCCGCGAGGCAAATAGAAGACGTATTTCCCGCAAGTCTTAGGCCGCAGTAACAAGGAATGCCGCCGTTTTGGGCTGCCGTCATAAAGATTGAAACCGATCAACTCACGGGTTTTACATCATGCGGGCCTTGGACACGTGTCTACGCCCCGATCGCCCGCAAGCCCGGGCAACAATACAAAGCACACCCCTATTCACGCCCCCAGGACCATGCGCGGCTCGCCGGACGCTGCGAGCGCGGCGTCGCGGTCGCACGGCACGTCGTGGCCGATTTCGCCCCCCACGCAGTAGCTGGGCTCGATCTCGCCGCCCCGGTGGACCCAGTGCCACTCCTGGTCCGTGGCCTCGACGGCCGCCCGCTTCGCGAGCTCGAACTTGGCCTGCTGCGACGAGCGGAGCTGCGCCAAGTCCTCCAGGCGCTTCCGGTCCGGGTCCAGGTCGGTCTGGTCGTGCTCCATGTCCCCGTCACTCAACGGATCGTCCATCTCGAAGAGCTGGGTCCAACTCGAGAGCTCCACGATGGACTGGGCGTGGTAGAGGGCCAGGTCCTTGGCCAAGACGAGTTCTAAAATACCCTCATCTGCATACCACAGGCAATCGCTCGGTACAATAGGTTTGTGTAAGGACCTCTCCAAATACACGGCACCCGTCACCCGATGTAACACTTTCACATAGCGCGGCCGCAACACCACGTCCAAATCACATGCTTCAATGTCCCTAGGGACATGTAGTGCAACAACGGTCACGCTCTTGACACTTTGAGTCCACCGGCACTGGTCCGTCTGGACCCAGACCGCATCGGGGACGCCCCGGGAGTGGATCCGCGTCAGGGACCGCTTCTCTGAGTTCCAGCGCTCGTCTCGTTTCCTCCTCGGCGTCCGCGTACCGTCTCAGTTTGGAGAAACAGCCGGCTCTAAAGTGGTGCAACTTAGAGGCCTCGGCCGCGTCGAAGGGTCGCGCGTGAATTATAATAGTCTCGCCGTCAATCAACCGCGCGGACGCGACATCCTCGCCGAGCATGCTGTCCAATAGACACCCGTACAGCACGAGGGCTATTTTTACGTCACCGACCTTGTACGAGGCATCAGCCCTTGTTACTAATGCCGCCGCCCGCGCCCGCGCGTCTGGCGCCCGCGCGGCGTCCCGCGCCTTGATCGCGTTTGCTACGTCCCGTAGTAACCGCCGCGCTTTTTTCGAGGACGGCTCGTCCACCAGGGCCTCACTCAAGTGTTCCATGGCCTCGTCCAACGAGCCCGCGTCGTACACATGTTGAGCGTACGCCGTCCGCACCTTCGGCGCAAACTGGTCCTCGCCCGGTCGATGGACGGAGACCCAGCGCCCGTAGGGCGTATCCTCGTATGCAAAAGGAGACTCGTCCTGTCCATTAGCCCAGCGCGCCTCCTGGTCCTTGTGCCGCAGGAACGCCCTCAACCCGGCCCGCGACTTGATAGATACGGTCTTCGTCCGTAGCACCGGTCGCGGTGTTAGGGACCGGGGCACGGCGTGGCCCGTGCCATAAAGCTCCAGGACCTTCAACGAGACGAAGCCCTCGCCCTGGACGCGGACGCGGCCCGCCGCGTCCGGTGTTTCACATTGGACAATGGTGCCGCCCTTTAATTCGCCGACGATCGGACTCGTCAACGACGGGCCGCGGCGCACGACGGCGCCGCGGGCCTTGACGCGGAAGCGGCGCGTCTCGGTTGATTGGGCCCAGCCCATGCTGCTGGTGCTGGAGTCTAGGCAGCCCTTCGTCCACTGCGCGTCGCTGGCGCGGCGGCCGTGCTTCGGCAGCACCCCTGCGCGGCCCTTTGATCCTTGAATGCTCCGGACGCGCCACGCTGCGCGTGAGAGGAAGTGGCCTCCTTGGCAGAGCAGCAGAGGCGGGTGCTGAATTGGTGCTGTCTGGCGGAGCGCCCCTAGCTATCGCTGCACACGAGCAGGAATCAATCGGTCTTTAAGGCCATGCGGAGGAGGCGGGTGTAGTAGATCCTAGTGCTACTAAGATGCTACTAGCCTCGATCGGCAAACGATAACTGGCTGGGCAAGCGTGCTTTTGGCTCTTGTACGCGGCTACCCGTGGACGATTCGTCGACGCGGGGCTGCCCGAAGAAGAAGCTCTTCCGTCGCGCGCCGCTTCAAAGGTCCAGCAGCCGCGCGTACCAGCCAGCACCTGTACCAGCCTCTTGCTGTCTCGGACGCAAGCAGCGGCGTAGGATGGACCTCTCCTCGGAGGCCCTGGGCAGCCCGCCCATGCCCGCGCCCTTCGTGCCCGTTGTCGAGGAGGCCGTGCCGCCGCGCCGGCACACGGCCTCGCCCACCGTGCTGCGCCAGCCGAGCTTGCCCGCGATGCTGCGGACGAGCCGGACGAAGGGCCCGCGCCTCGTCGTGCGCATCTTGGGTGCGCGCGCGCTCACGGGCACTCCCGACCCCGTGGCCCGCGTCTGGTGCGGCCGCATCGACGCGACGCATATAGCCGAGGACCAGGCCCAGGAAACGACAGCAAGGCGCCAGACCCGCGACCCGAGCTGGGACGCGGGGAACGAGTTCTGCTTCGCCCTGCAGCTGAACGCGCCCGAGGACCTGAGCGGGGGGTGCTGCGTCGTGTCGCTCCACGACGACCGGCGGGCGACCGGCGACCGGCACCGCGCGGCGCTGGGGGAGGCCATCGTGCCGCTGCGCGACGTCTTCGCGCGCGGGCGCGCCGATTCGGAAAAGCAAGCGGTCCACCTGTCGGCGACGTGGTTTCCGTTAACAGGACGAAGCCCGGGTCAAACGTGTTGTGGCGACGTCCTGGTGTCCTTCTCCTTCTCCTTCGGCGAGGTCGATGATTTTGACGAGGCCATCCAGGCCATATTGGGCGTGCAGGCGGACATGCGCGCGCCGCCCTCGCCGACCAAGGACATGATGCAGAGTCCGCCGGCCTGGTCGCGACGACCGGTGAGCTCCTCCTTAAGTCCGATTCGCGAACGGAGCAAGGACGACGCCCTGGACTACAAGGTGGCGTCGGCCCGGGGCCCGCGCGAGGCCCGGAGCCCGCCGCCCTCCACATCGCGGACGTGGCAGCGCGGCATGGAGAGCGCGCGGAGCCGCGCGAGAAGTTCGGCGGACTTTTCCGGGGCCTCCGCGCGGGTCGTGGCGATGAATAGGCTGAAGAAGGCCGCTAAAAAAGCCGAGGACTCGTTGCTCCAACACGGGAACGGGTCCAAGGTCCGGGACCGCGCGCGGGGCCACCTTTCATTATTAAGAGATAAGGACCGGCGGCCGGCGGCCTGCGGCTTATTGTGGGACGAGGTGCAACGCGTGTGCGCTTGCGAAGATCCCAAGGATACTTTAGCGTTGTTCGAGGAGGTCCTCGGTCTTCGTGCGACGGCGCGGGCCGAAGGAAGGTCTAGTGCCGTGCTACTCGATGACGCGGCGCCCCTGGCGGCGCGGAAGCAGTGTTTATTAGTTATCGACTGTTTAGCGCGGGCGCGGCCGGACGCGTGCGCGTCGCGCTTGGCCCACGCGCTTCGGGCGTGCGCGGACGTCGCCCAGGGCGCCGAGGGCTCGGGGTCGGCCTTGTCGCAAGTAGCGGCGGCGGTGGCGGGCGGCATCGCGCGGCACGTGTTCCCCCGGGCGGCGGCGGCGCGGGCCGAAGCCGAGGAGGCCATGACCTTTCCCGTGGACGTCTTGGTCGCGCCGTTCACCCTGGTCCTGGCGCGGCCGCGGGCGCGCGGGAGGAGGGCCGTCGCGCACTGTTTGGCCGCCGTGTTGCGGGCGGAGCCGGGCCCGCGCAACGTGTGGTTGGACGCGGATTCGAGACTGCGATTGGCGCCGCCCCACGGTGTGCTCGAGGACCTCAAACGGAGGTGCGCGCTCAGGGGCGTGGCGCTGCCCGGGGCCATCACCGCCCTACCCGGGAACCGGGGCGTGGTCATCCACTGCGAGGACGACGGGCAGGCGCGCGACCTCCGGGTCAACCTCGCGAACGTCCTCCCGCCCGGCTGGCGTCTAAGTGACGGGCCCGACGACGGAGGTGAGACGGACAACGTGCAGCGCGCGGCCTTTGCGCTGGCGGTCGCGCCGGGGAGCGCGCCCGTGTGCTCCTGGGTCGTCGAGGCCTGCCGGAGCCACCAGGACGCCCTCGAGCCGTTCTGCGACGCGGCGGCCGCGTTGTTGCGCCTGCGGGACGATGCTAAACGCCTGGCCACCCTGTCCACGAGTGACTTCGACCCGCGCGTCGTCGCGCAGGCCGACGCGGCGCTCGCGGAGGGGCTCAAGGCCGCCGCGCCGGCCTTGGCGCGCCACGCCGCGCGGTGCGTCGAGGGCGCGGGCAACGCGTCTCGGGATGTCGTGGGCCAGCTCGCCTGGAGGGACAAGGCGTCGGCGCTGGACCTGGTGGCGGCGCTCGCGGCGTCCGAATGTGCGAGAGACGCGGTCGCGCCGCTGCGGAGGCCGCTGGAAGCGGCCTGCGACGTGGCCACGCACCACGCGGTCAAGCCGGTGCGGGACGCCGCCGGCCGGGCCCTGGACGCGCTGCGGCAGCTCCGGGCGACGGTAGTACCGAAGCGGCAGCAGCGCACGGACCGCGACGTCTGCGCGTCCCTGGCTTCGCGCATGTCCGTCGCCGGCTTCTACGCGCCGCCGCCGTCCCCGGAGACGCACCTGTCGCCCGCGCACTTCGGCGACTTCTGCGTCCCGGATGCGGGGGCGCCCGCCGGGGCGCCTGTCCCGAAGCTGTCGCTGCCGCGCATGGCGGAGCCGCCCGCGCCGGCCCCCACGCCCGCCTGGCGCCCCGAGCGCATGACGTCGCCCGCGTTTGCCTCGGACTTATTGGACGACGACGAGCTGCCGCCGTGGCGGCGGCCGCGGCGCCGGAAGATGAAACGAAACCAGCCCTTCTTCAGGCCCTTTGCGGGCGTGGGGGACGACCTCGGCCAGGCGTCGTCCGCCGTGTCCTTGGCGCCCCTGGAGCCGCTGCAGCAGAGCGTCGACGCCCTCGCGATGCGCTGCGAGAAGGTCGAACGGGCCCTGCGGGACCACGCGTCGGCCGCGCGGGCGCCCCCGCGGGACCCACAAACGCGGGCGCCGGCGTCCGCCCCCCGGGTCCCGCGCGAGGCGCCCCCGGCGACGTCGCGCGCGTCGCAGCAGACCCGGAAGGTCTGGGGCGAGGCGGCGCGCTTGATGCAGGGGGGCGACCTCGACGCGGCCTTCCGGCGGGCCGCCGCGGACCCGCGCGCCTTCCTCGGGCTCCTGGCCAAGGTCCCGCCGGCGGCGCTGGCGGTTGACGTCGAGGCCCTCGTCCTGAACTTCGCCGCGCGGGCCTTCGCGCGGTCGGACGCGTGGCCGCGGCCGCTGCTCGCGTGGCTGGCCGCGGACCCCGCCAAGACGCGACGGAGCGTCGGCGGGCGCCACCTGGCGGACCTGCTGCGCGCGCTGACGATCGTCGCGTCGGAGCCGACGCCGCGCGGCGTGGAGGCGTCGGGGCTGCTGCGGAGGCTCGGCGGGTAAGTCATAAGGATGTATCTTAGGCCTGCTCTGTTACCGCCGTGGCGTCCGGCGACGCGGCCGGCTAGGCGGGCGGCGGCGGAAGAGGCGGCGGCGGCGGCACCCCTCCGGCAGCGACCGGAATAGCCGCCGAAGCAGCGAGTGCCGCCGCGACCGCGGGTTCCATCGGCGGCGGAGGGGGCGGCGGTCCCCCCGGCGGCGGCGGCGGTGGTGGCGGCATTCCCCCGAGCGCGAACGGCGCGGCCGCCTGAGCAGCTAAAGCGGCGGCCATGGCGGGGTCCGGCGCCTGGCCCGGCACGGTGGCGCCGGACATGATCGTGCCCGGCGCCGGCGGCTCGCCCGCGGAGCGCACGGCGTTCGCGGCGTAGTGGGCGGCGTACGTCGGGTCGGAGTACAGTGCGGCCGCCGCGGCATAGTGGGCCGCATAGTACTGCTGAGCCTGCAACATTTGCTGGGCTGCGTAGTACTGCTGATGCGCGTAGAACTGGGCCGCCGTCGAGTTCGCCGACGGCGGACTCAGCGGCGTGTTGGTCGACGCGGCGGCCGCCTTGGCGCGCGCTTCCACGTCTTCCTTCGAAAGCCCGCCCTTGTTCTTCACGCGGCGCTTCTTCTTTTCGGGCTCGGCCGCGACGAAGGACTGGGACATGTAGTCGTCCTGGGGCACCGGCTCGGACGCGAGCTGCTTCGCGGCCTCGGCCGCGGCGGCCACGGCCGACTTCAATTTCTCGGGCGCCGGCGCCGGCGGCTCCGCCGTGCCGGCCAGCGCCTCGGCGACGGCCGCGCGGCGCTCGCGCGCGATCGCGGCCTCGGCGCCGGAGAAGCGCGAGGACGGCTTCGGGTCCGCGGGCCGCGCCGGTCGCTGGGGCGACGCCGGCGGCGCCACGCGGCGCGGGTCGTCCTCGAAGCGCGAAGGCGGCACGAGGCGCGGGTCGTCCGCGCGCGCCGGCGGTCCGCGCGGCCGCTCGCGGCCGAACTCGTCGCTCGGCGCGCGGCGGCGCGGCGGCGACCGGGCTTCATGGACGCGCCGGGGCGACGGGCTCGCCCGGTCGTCGTAGTGGCGCCGCGGGTCCTCCCAGTCGCGCCGCGGCGACCGCGACCGCTCGTCGCGGCGCCGGCGGTAGGAGTCGGCGTAGTAGCGGCGCCGCGGCGGCGGCGACCGCCCGCGGTGGCCGCCGCTGCGGCGCCGGCCGTAGGAGTCCTCCGAGGGCGAGCGCCGCCGGTCGTAGCTCGGCGACCGGCTGTAGCGGCGGCGGCGCTCGAAGCTCGGCGACCGGCTGTGCCACGGACGACCCATGGTCCGGCGGCCGCCCCGGTCGTCGTCGCGGCGGCCCCGCGGCGGCGGCGCGGGGCCTTCCTCCACGGGCTTGCCGCCGCCGCCGTCCCAGTGGTCCTCGCCGTCGAGCGCCTTGGCGAAGGGCCGGCCGCCCGCCGCCGAGGCGAAGCGCTTTGGCGAAGGGAAACGGCCCTTGTCCGCTTGGTTCTTCGTCAGGAAGGCGCAGACGGGCGCGGCGCCGCCCTGGACCTCGCCCTCCTCCTCCTCCATTGGTTTTTTCGTGCGCGCGGCGCGCTGCTGCTGGTGACAGCTGGAGCAAGGCTGTGCGGAAACGCAAAAGGCCTGCAACAATGAATGGTGCACGCAGAGAGAATCAGCGAGCGCTTGGCAAAGCAATGGATATTTGAAAACTCGGGAACCCGCACAGGAAAAATACCCGCACATTATATGTCGATGTTTCAAGGCATTGTTAAAACTTCTAGCTCTCTCCTGCCTACATCTCGATACAGAGCCGTGCTTGTGGATCTCGTCCGCTCCTGTCGCTGCCCACAACTGGTATCGTAGCCGCGCATCGAAGGGGCTGCCCATGCATGACTTCTCCTCGTCGGACGAGGAGGAGGAGGAACACCCGCTCAAATGCCTGACAGTGCGGACGCCTAATTGCACAGCCGTGCCGCGCGCGCCGTCGCCGAACTACTCCCAGCTGGACGAGCTCGATGCCCATTTACCAGATGATGTAATAGAGCCGGTCGCGAAGCTCGCCTACTGTCTCTACTGCCAACTCCGCGAGTGGCAATGTCCGCGTAAACTGGTAGCTGAAGCCTGCGCCAAAGTGGCGGCGCGCGGCTGGCGGCTCGCGGACAACGACATGCTGATGGAGGACCCGGACGTCCAACGCCTCGCCGCCGCGCTCGCCGACGAC
>Ga0114994_10001501_pt1 | contig 16790 bp, 16 predicted proteins | sample ArcticOcean_MG_C_9_FD_87043 | JGI IMG/M metagenome (GOLD analysis project Ga0114994, IMG submission 87043) | Marine microbial communities from western Arctic Ocean - ArcticOcean_MG_CB2_152 | ecosystem: Environmental > Aquatic > Marine > Oceanic | place: Arctic Ocean: Canada Basin | collected...
AAACCACACATGAATAATCCTATACCAGAGTTTAGAGTCAACCCCATTATGGTGCTATTATTAAGCGTTATCACTTGTGGACTGTACTTGATTTATTGGAACATTAAAGTGGCCGAAGTACTTAACGAAGTAGCAGAGAAGGAAGTGATTTCCTTTCCGATAGCCATCTTTTCGGGTTGTTGTATGCCAGTAAATCTTTATTTCTATTATCTAGCCGGGAAAGAATGTCTACCAAAGGTTTATGAACGCATAGGAGAAAAAAATAAAGATCAATCCGTACTACTTCTCGTCTTAGGTTTCTTATTCCCAATGGTTGCAGCCATGATAGTGCAAGGCGATATCAATAAACTGTACGATTAACCTCTTATAGAATTAGCTATATGAGAGAGGTAAACGTGAGACGAAATATCTATGGAATTGCGGGATCAATAACGATTTTGGTAGTTCCTTTTTTTATTACACTTACTAGTGGTTTAGAAGGAATCGAAGCTAAACAATCCCTGTGTCCCATTAAAATGGCGACAGGGATGCCATGTCCAGGATGTGGTGTAACGAAGTCTATTATGTTTCTGTACGAAGGTGATTTCTGGGCTAGCTTGGGCTTTCATTTGTTTGGGCCACTAGTAGTTGTGGCTGCCATTATAGCTATCGTTGTTTTATCTCTTGAGATTTATACGAAAAATACATACCTAAATAATATCTTGTATAATAAAAGACTCACTTATGTATTAGCAACTATTCTAACAGTATATCACTTGTCGAGGTTGATTGTCTTAATATCTGAAAACGACTTCGAATCGATTTTACAGCAATCTATTTGGGCTTAGAACAGCTTAAACGTTTTTACTTGCTGATCTTTAGTCACCTGAAGTAAACTAACTCCGGATCTCTTCGAGATAATTACCTCATTGTAGGCATCACCTTGTTCAAGTATCCTTCCGTTAAGATCGTATACCACGAAAGTCACACCTCCCTCAATTCCATTCACTACCCAGCTCTCACTCAGAGTAAGTAAGTTCCATTGTAGCGATTCAATCGATTCAATCTTCGAAGTTCCAGAAATAGTTCCTCTCATGTACTTCACAACACCTTCGCTAGTATTTCTAAACGTAAGGTGTACAAACTCGCCGTCGAAAACCACAGATGGGTTCCGGTTGTGTCCGCTTAAGATTTCCAGATTATCTGTTACATCTACGATTGAGTTGGCCATAGCCTGAGGCCCCGCGTCAGATAGTGCGACCATGATGTCGTAGCCGCTTGATGAACGTTCCCAAGCAGTAATTACCCATTCGCCATTTGAAGTTACTGAGGGCCTGTTTTCTGTGCTAGAGCTTTCGGGGTCTAGCTGTTGAGCATCCATAAGCTCTAGAGTTTCTAAGTTGATTTGAGACCAAAATATCCTACTACCATTCGCCCCAGACATATACGTCGCTATCATTGTGCCGTCATCCATAAAGGTTGAAGAGGCACCCGTGGCTGGACAGCTATTTATGTACCAATTCGTAGGGTCGATATCTAACGCGTCTGACCAATTCGTTCCGTCTTGTGAAACAGCAAGCCAGATGTCTCGAGTGTTAGAATTGTTATTTCTGATGAGGTTGTAGTAGATGCCATTGTGTGCAGACGTTCTAGCAGGGCAGCACTCGCATACTACTTCACCATCTAATGCCCATCCACCGTCAACGGGAGGCAGAAATGAGTCTGTAGCCTCGTCATATAGTTGTATACCCTGTAGTGTGTGTTTCATTCCCCACTTCAAACCCACGAATGGGAATCCATAACTATCAAAGGAAATAGACTCTACAAGTGTATAGTCCGAGGCCTCAGGGTTTAGAACATAGGGATCGCCCCAGGTAAGTCCTCCGTCAGCAGACATCACAACACGAGAGCCTGTCTCCCAGTCTCCGTTAATTTGGTAACTCACAGCTATCTTTTCACCATCAACGGCCATAATAGGTCCCTCCGCCTCACTCAGGTATATGCTAGTCTCGGGCGTAATCTGAATGGGCTCACCGAACTCTCCCCCCGACATGATCGACAAATACAGTCCTGGAGCTCCATTGCTGGCTCCATGTAAAACCATCGGCTCTCCAGCAGAGTTAAGGGCTATGCTGTTTTTTTTATCTCCATATTCTTCGCTACTAACTGAGATAGGATCAGTCCAGGTTATGGTAGGTTGAGCGGCTACAGAAAATGTAGAAATTAACAGAGCTAGGAGTATGATTCTATTCATGCGGCACAATTTACTTGTGAATTAGATGTAAATTTCCTTTATGGATACATTTATCGACTTTTTCCACAACTTACACCCCTTGCAAAAACTGGTTTGGATATTTATATGCCTATCCATTGCATTTTTATTTGAATCTATCAGGCCACTTTTTACAAATGGGTTTAGGTCGTGGGCCCACACGAGAACTAATCTGATTTTCCTCTCGACATTAGTTCTTATTAATGTTATCGTAGGTATCATCACGGTGACGCTTTTCGATTTGATGGGTGAAAATAATTGGGGGCTTTTGGAAATGGTAGCATGGCCGCCTTGGCTAGAATTACTAGCTACTATTGTGGTTTTTGATTTCATAGCCCAGTACTGCGCTCACTATATGGTACACAATTTCAAGCCTCTGTGGCGTATTCATCTCGTTCATCACAGCGATACGAAGGTTGACGCGACAACTGGAACCAGGTTGCATCCTTTAGACTTTATTACAAGAGAAGCCTTTGCAATATTAGCGGTATTTATAATGGGTGCTCCTCTTGGTTTCTATGTGCTATATAGGATAATTACTATCGCGTATACGTACTTTAATCATGCCAATTTGAAACTGCCACTAAAAGTAGATAAGGCTATAAGTTGGGTATTTATTTCGCCTAACACCCACAAGTTCCACCATCATTTTGAAGAGCCATGGACGAATAAGAATTATGGGAATATTTTTTCTATTTGGGATAGAATATTCGGCACCTTTGCATACGGAGACATCAATGATGTGGTGTATGGATTAGATGTAACTGACGATACTAAATCGGATGATTTGGGATACCAAATGATGCTACCTATCAAAAACAACGGAAAAGTAAAAATTAAAAACACATGAGATTACTCGGGACGAAGGTTTGCAAGAAGAACGATTTAGGAGTCCATAATAATTTATTTGGCGGGACGATGTTGACGTGGGTAGATGAGTCCGCAGTTGCATTTGTCAACGAGGTGTGCCATTCTCCTAACATGGTCACTTTGAAGATGGAAGAGGTGTTGTTTAAGTCTCCTGTTAAAGAAAATAATCTCATAAAGATTTACGGAAAGATTGAAAAAATAGGAGGGAAGAGCATTACCGTTTCCGTGGATGCACGCAAGTTTAATGTTTATAGCCACGAAGAGACTGTGGTATGTACAACGAGGTTAATCTTTGTCAGATTAGACGACGACGGACGTTCTATTCCTATTGCGCAACACGTCAGAGATAAGCATCCCGACAAACTTTAGCATCCTGTCACAAAGGCAATTAAAAACTGCATCAAGTCTTCTACTGTGACAATATCGTTATCGTCCATATCAGTTTCACAACCAGAGCTGCACCCGAACTCAGAGATTAGAATAAGCAGATCAGCTACAGTTACATCTCCATCACCATTGAAATCCCCAGGACATCCTGCCACAGACACAATTGTAGGTTGCAGGATAAATAATCCCTCTTCAATATGGCTTACCGCTACAACTCCTGAAGGAAAAAACGGATAGTTAGACCAGGTTCCGTTAAATTGAGGAGAATCACTTTGTGGATACACATCGAAGTATGCCACTTCAGTTAAAACACCAGAAGCAACACCCTCGAGTGAAGTGATTCTAAGTCCTGCTCTGTAATTGGAGTGGTAACAATAATCTCCTACGACATATAGGTTGTGATCTATTGCGGCGGTTTCAGCGACGAAAGTTCCAAGAAGAAATGGATTCGCTAAATCTTGAACATCCCAAATAAAAGTCGTGGTATTAATACCAGTGTAGTATTCGTCTAACTCATCGCCTACTAGAAAGTATTTATGATCTTCTGTTAGCCAGCCTTGGTGTGTGTATTGAGAGTTGTCGTACGATGAGGAGCTGATGGCGTAAGCGTCAGTAGGGTCACTTACATCAACGATAGTCACGGTGTTTTCGTTACATGCGAAAGCAATTTCTTTTCCTGCGAAATTCGAGTCCGGACCGATGTAGTTTACTACTTGAGCATCGTGGGTGTACCCATCATTTGAGAAATCTCCTATTAGGGAAGGGTTTAGCGGATCGCTGACATCGATAATGTGTAGGCCACCACTTGAAGTGTTTGTTCCTACTGCATATGCCCGTTCTGTGGCCTCATTGATTACAAGGTTATGACATTTACTGAACCCGTCGTAGTGAGCGGTTTCTGAGAATGTAACGGGGGGTGATATTACTGAGGCTAGTTGTGTGAGGTCGAAAATCTGCATTCCGTGACCACTAGCTTCAGAAACGATAAACGCGTGGTTATTTGAAACTTTGATATCGCGCCAAGTTGAGTTAAAGCTTGCCGTGGGTAGGTCTCCTATGTAAATGGGGTTTGCTGGATCCGATATGTCTATAAAGGATGTACCTGACTTGCGACCCAGGATTATGTACTCTGTACCTGAAACAGGGTCCACCCACCCCCAAACATCATTCGTTCCTCCTCCACCTATCTCATCTATGGGCATAAATGCAAGGAGGTCTACGTTGTTACATGGGTACTCACCTGCCATGCCGTCGATGCAAGGGGTTTGGGCTTGTGCCTGAAAGCAAAGTAGAATAAAAACACAAAGCAGCAGATTTTTCATATTTGATATCTTTTTAGCACTCGGTGCCGAAGACAGCGAGAATGGCCAGGATGTCACTTACGCCTATGATCCCATCAGCATCTAAGTCGTGAGAGCAGTTCGCGGAACAACCAAATTCACCCAGGAGCATAAGTATATCGGTTACGGTTACGAATCCATCGTTATCTAAATCTGCTGTGCATCCCACGGGATTTGTGATGGCGTTTACGATTATCGTTTGGGTGGCGATAGTAGTGTTTCCACAATCGTCAAGAGCAGTGAAAGTGCGAATGATTTGGTATCCTTCAGGACAAGGTCCTCCGAGTTGCACTGAACTTGAAGTTATAGTAACAGCTGAACAATTATCTGTAGCTAAAGGCTCACCTAATCCAGATAGATCATCCCCACACTCTAAAACTAAATCCGAGGGTAGTTCAGTGAATATGGGTGCAAGGTTGTCTACAAGTTGGATAATTTGCATGAATGTACTTGTATTCCCTACTGCGTCTGTGACGACATAAATCCTAGCTATTTCAGAATCACAACCGGTATAGCCAGAGTCCGTGTAAGTGATATCTAATGGCGGGCTCTCATCTGTTGCTGTGATGAAAATATCAGAAGTGGGGTATTCCTCGCAGTCGAGAGTTACGGTAGTAGCACCTGTTATTGTGGGACTATCGGTGTCGACAGCAGCCTCTTCCCAAAACCAGGCGTCATACACAAGTCCTGGATAATCGACATATGGATTTCTATTTCCCTGCTGTGATTCTATCTTGTCGTTACGCGAAATCTCTACTGCGTCAGCGGGGTCATCGAGGTGCCATTGGTAAAGGGTTTCTGTTGACCCGATTTGGGAAATGGGACCCACAGAAGATGGATACATGGTATAGAAATAGAAAACCGCTCTAGCGATATTTCCCTTAAATTCTTCCTGAGGCTCCCATACATTTCCGGATCTCTCGCTCCATTCATCTGCATTTGAGGGCATATTACTTTGTGAGGTATATGTGTTATTCTCTACGCCGTACCATTGTGCTTGGCTGTCGCTGACTTCTCCATAAGGATAATTGCTCCTCGAGCTATTTGCATTTCCATGGCAGGGTTTCAGTATGTAGATATCGGATTTCATAGGTTCTGAAGAACCGAAGAAACTCTGGGGAACTATATGCTCAGCGTTGATAGGGTTAGGGTATGTTACATATCCGCCCTCTTGGGTGAATCCAGTGTATACGCATGAAATCATCCCCCCGAAGTTGTCGACGTAACCATACATTTGGCGTCTCGCTTCATTATACCCTAACTGGTCGTGGTACCCATCGTACCAGTTTGCTTTAAGCCAAACCCTCAACTCATCGAGCTGTATATCCGATGGAGGCGCGGTCTGGGCATTAGAATGGACACTAAATAATAATAAAAGCGCAATGCTTGTAACGGCGCTTGTAAGAATGTTTTTTAAACTCATTGAGAATTAATCAGAATGCTAATATCAGAACGAATTCCTAGACTTTAAGGTTGCATCAACTGTCTTTTCAACTTTTTCAATGGGAGTGTGGGTGTATTGAAGCTATAATGGCGAGTTAGAATTAATCTATCAGTCGATCAACATTTCTTTAAGAACTGCCTTTGCCCTTTTAATGTTCGACTTGCTAATAGAGTTAAACCCTTTGATTATCCGCCTTTTATCAATGGTTCTGATTTGGTCGAGTGCTATCATTCCTTTTTTATCCTTATGCTCTACATGAGTTCTTGAAGGATAGTTTTTTATTGTTGATGTTAGTGGAGCTACGATTACTGTATTCAAGTGACGATTCATTTCATCAGGGGAAATTATCAAGCAAGGTCTAGGCTTTTTTATTTCTGAACCTATTGTAGGGTTTAGATTAACTAGCACGATAGAGTATTGTAACTCTACCCCGGCTCTACATTCTCATCAATGAAAACAGACCATGATCAACCCCTAAGATGTAAGGTCCCGAAAAGCCCGTCGATGTTGTATCATCAGACAAAGCAAATCCCATCCAGCTACCCAAGTCGAAAAAGGCATTTAATCCCTCATCAGACGGAGATGTAGGGCTGTTTTTCAAGTCAATTATATTTGGAAAAGTAGCAATAGGTTTTTTACACGAAACAGCAGCAAAAAGGAGCAAAACGATAAATAAAAGGGATAATTTATTGAACATCACTTACAAATTTACTTGTTTTAACGAAGCGTGTTGATCTCTTCGATTTGATCCTTTGTGAGTTTGCCGTTTAACCACTCAGGACTAATATCGGCATTATACTTTTTATAGAAATTTACTGCAGGTGTATTCCAGTCTAATACCTGCCATACCATTCCATTAACTTTTAATTTGTGACATACTTTGATGGTTTCTTCAAATAATTTCGCTCCAATACCTTGCCCCCTATTTTCTTTCTTCACTACAAAATCTTCCAGATAAAGGAACTTACCCTTCCAAGTTGAATAACGAATGAAGTAAAATGATATTCCTATAACTTTATGATTTTTCTCAGCTACCAAGAACCAATACCACGGCCTTTCACCGAAACCATCATTTTCTAAATCTTCTAATGAAATCGTAACTTGGTCAAGGGCTTTTTCATATTCAGCTAATTCCTGAATAAGCTTTAATACAGCTGGCAAGTCAGTTTTTATTCCCTCTCTAATTTCGAATTTCATTAAGCTAAAATATAAAAATCCCATCAGACTTTTTAATGACTTTGCGTGGGTTATGAGCCACATCTTTTATGTTTGCATCAATGCTTGACGATAACCTGAAAATAGCCCTTAACAAGCGCAAAGCTGAGAATGCTTTTAGAAGTCTAACTCCTTCTGAAGTCAAGATTGATTTCTGCTCCAATGATTATTTGGGCTTTGCCAGAAAACAGCATACGATACAAGCTGCGACAGGATCTACAGGGAGCAGATTAATCAGTGGTCATCACCCTATTTACGAAGAAGTAGAAAAATATCTCGCTAGTTTTCACGGAATGGAAACAGCTCTGATTTTTAACTCTGGTTATGATGCTAATTTGAGTTTTTTCTCTTCAATTCCAAGAAAGGGAGATACTGTTATTTACGATCAATTGTGTCACGCCTCGATAAGAGATGGATTGAGATTAGGTGTTGCAAGAAACTTCTCATTTAATCACAATAATGTAGATGACTTGAAGAAAAAAATAGCACAGGCTAACGGGGATGTATTTGTCGTCGTTGAAAGTGTCTATTCTATGGACGGCGATATATCACCACTGCGTCAGATAGATGAAGTGTGTCGTGAACATGACGCGTATTTAGTAGTAGACGAGGCTCATGCTACGGGTGTTTTTGGGCCAAAAGGTGAAGGGCTTTGTCAAGACCAGAACGTTACCCCGTTTGCTAAAATTCACACCTTCGGAAAAGCATTAGGTTGTCACGGGGCAGCGATACTGGGTTCTCAGACGCTAAAAGATTACCTCATAAATTTCGCTAGACCCTTTATTTATACGACGGCATTACCTCCACACAGTATCACTGTAATTCAGGAGTCTTACAGATCACTGATAAATTGCTCGGAGATAAATGCACTCCACGAGAATATAGCATTCTTCAAGGCTAGTTTCCAGCACTCAAGTTTAATCCAAAGCGATTCTCCCATTCAATGCATAGTGTTGGGAGAAAATCTAAAGACCAAATCTTTAGCCCAGAAGCTTCAAAGCAACGGGATGGATGTTCGCCCCATTTTATCTCCAACTGTTTCTAAAGGCACGGAGCGTATTCGGATATGCTTGCATAGCTTTAATTCGCGTGATGAAATCTCGCTACTTTGCGATGAGCTAAAAATATTAATATGAGGATATTTGTTACAGGCATAGGAACTGAAGTAGGTAAAACCGTAATCGCCGCGATTTTAACAGAGGCCCTTCAAGCAGATTACTGGAAACCTGTACAAGCGGGAGAATTGGACTATAGCGACACTCATAAAGTTGAAGAACTTATTAGTAATTCTAAAAGTCATTTTCACGAAGAGACCTTTCGTTTAAATCACCCTATGTCACCTCATGCCGCAGCAGAAAGAGATGAAGTGGAAATTTGTTTAAGCGATTTTCAAATCCCCTCGACGGATAACCACCTCGTCATAGAAGGTGCAGGAGGATTGATGGTCCCCATAAATAAAAAGGACTGCATCATAGATCTCATTGAGCAGATCGAAGCGGAAGTTATTCTGGTGAGTCGTCACTATCTAGGTAGTATTAATCACACGCTATTAAGTATTGAAGCTCTTCAGAAAAGACACATCCCTATTAAAGGAATCATATTTAACGGAAGTGAAAATAAAGACACAGAGAGTATCATTCTTTCTATGAGTGGAGTTCGTCTCCTAGGTAGAATTACGGAAGAAGAGAGTATAGATAAAACCGTTATTTTAAAATACGCGCAGCAGTTTAAGGAAGCATTATGAGTATTTCAGAAAAAGATAAAAGATACATTTGGCATCCATTTACTCAGATGAAGACATCGGAGGATGCTCTGCCCATTGTAAAGGGTAAGGGCACGCTCTTGTTTGATGAAGAGGGGAACAGTTATATCGATGCTATAGCTTCTTGGTGGGTTAACCTGCATGGACACTCACATCTATATTTGACTGAAAAAGTACACGCTCAGATGGTAGAGCTGCAGCACATTCCATTTGCTGGATTTACTCATAAGCCAGCCGTCAAACTTTGCGAACGTTTAAGTCAACGATTGCCGGATAATCAAAGAAAGTTCTTCTTCTCTGGTGATGGTTCCTCAGCTGTAGAGATAGCTTTGAAAATGAGCATACAATTTTGGAATAATAGGGGGGAGAAGCGTAGCCGAATTCTAGCCTTAGATGGAGGATATCATGGAGAAACTTTCGGCGCGATGTCTGCCGGAGCCAGAAGCATATTTTCTGCCCATTTTAAGGATTATTTATTCGATGTCACGCATTTACCTTTTCCTAAAGATGAAGACGCGTGTATAGAAGCTCTTCAGATCGAGCTAGACAAGGGCGATGTGGCGGCATTTATTTTCGAACCACTTGTTCAAGGGGCTGGCGGAATGCGCATGTACTCAGCGAGCACTCTAGATAAAATGCTGAAGATGTGTCAGGCTGAAGATGTGTTGTGTATCGCCGATGAGGTAATGACAGGATTCGGGAGAACTGGGACTTACTTCGCCAGCAATCAGTTACGTGAAAAACCAGATTTCCTTTGTCTTTCAAAGGGGCTTTCTGGGGGTGTAATGCCTATATCCTTGACCACCTGCACACAAGCCGTTTATGATGCTTTTTTAGGAGACGATATCACCACAGCTTTCCTTCACGGCCATTCCTTCACTGGTAATCCTGTCGGATGCGCTTCTGCTATTGCTAGTCTGGACTTGTTGGAGTCCGAAGAGTGTCAGAACAGTATTAAGAGAATTACCGAGAGGCATTCAGATTTTGCGGAGAGCCTAAGAGGCAACCCGCTACTCGTAGACATACGCCAAACAGGAACCATATTAGCTCTAGAGTTAAAAGCGGATCGCGAAGGATATGCTAGTGAAATTCGAAACACACTTTACCAGCACTTTATTAATGAGGGAGTGATACTCAGGCCACTGGGAAACGTCATATACATCTTGCCCCCTTACTGTATTACTGATCTCGAATTAGAGAAAGTATATAAAAGTATAATTTCGGGTTTAGATAAGATTGCAATACGATAGTTTTGTCGCATGCAAAACATCCTTATTACAGCAAAAAGCACTATTGCTTGTGTGGGACACGAAAGTGAGCAGATTTGGCAACAATATAGAAGCCCAAAATCAGCTTTAACCACTTGTTGTTTCAATAATGAGGACACCCCAACAGGAAAATTATCTCCTGCTAGCGAAAAGCTGATCACCGAGTTGAGGAAAGAAAACATAAACTATCGACGGTTAGATAAAACTGTTTTGTTAGCGCTTTGGACCAGTAGAAACGCAGTGAAAAATGCAGGGTGGACTAATCTCGAAAAAACAGGCATCAACATCGGTTCTTCTAGAGGTGCTACTCAGCTTTTTGAAAAACACCATAAGCACTTTTTAGAAGCGCCCGATAAAAGGATGTCTCCTATGGTATCACCTACTACGACGCTGGGCAACATTTCTTCTTGGGTTGCATATGATTTAGGAATCGAGGGCGCGACCCTGTCGCACTCCATTACTTGCAGCACAGCCCTACATGGAGTGCTGAATGCTTGTGCTTGGATTGGTAGTAATATGGCTGATCAGTTTTTAGTTGGCGCGTCAGAAGCTCCACTTACTGACTTTACAGTTGCTCAGATGAAAGCTCTGGGGATTTACAGTAAGAAATCATCTGACTGGTCGTGTGCTCCTTTACGCAAAGCGAATGAAGATAACACCATGGTGCTAGGGGAGGGTGCTGCCATGTTTACTTTAGAAAGAGATCGAGCACAAAAATCCCTCGCTAGGATTATAGGCCTTGGATATGCAACAGAGATAATTCAACACAGCGCCTCCCTCTCAGCTGAAGCAGATTGTTTGCAGAAAAGCATGAGGATGGCATTATCAGACGCGGAGCTAACGGAACTTGACGTAGTGGTAATGCACGCCCCGGGAACCACGCAAGGAGACCGGTCCGAGCTGAAAGCCGTAGAAGCCATTTTCGGCAAAAACGGCCCACACCTGATCAGCACGAAACACCAAACAGGACATACCCTAGGGGCTTCGGGTGGGCTGAGTTTGGACTTAGCTATAGAGATGCTAAATAGGCAAGAGCTAATTTCTTTCCCGTATAAAACAGAGGTAGAGAGCAAGCGATTAACACCTGAAACAGTAATGATTAATGCAGTGGGTTTTGGGGGAAATGCAGTGAGCATAATCATTGAGAAAACTTAGGATAAAGAGTATATTTGTTTAACAAGGAAGAACATGGAAAAGCAGTGGACTAAGGAGTTGGTACTAGAAGTTTACAATAAACCATTTATGGAATTATTGTACGAGGCGGCGACAATTCATCGCGAAAATCACAATCCACTTGAAGTGCAGATCAGCACTTTGCTCTCCATTAAAACGGGAGGTTGCCCAGAAGATTGCGGGTATTGTCCACAAGCAGCTCGTTATCATACCGATATCGAGACTAACGAATTAATGAGTGTGAGTCATGTGAAGGCGCAAGCGTTACGAGCGAAATCTAATGGATCTTCTCGTTTATGTATGGGTGCTGCTTGGAGGAATATTCAGAATAACGCAGAGTTCGACCAGGTTCTAGATATGGTTCAGACCGTGAACGACTTAAATATGGAGGTCTGCTGCACGCTTGGAATGATGACAGAAGAACAGGCCCAAAGATTAGCTGACGCAGGACTCTACGCATACAATCACAACCTCGATTCTTCGGAAGAGCATTACAAAGAAATCATCTCTACAAGAGGTTATGATGACCGTTTAAAAACGATTGAAAATGCTAGTAAAGCAGGGATCAGTGTTTGCTCGGGAGGGATAGTGGGGATGGGTGAGTCCGATGAAGATCGTTGCAATATGTTAGTGACTTTGACAAATATGAACCCTCAACCGAAGTCTGTCCCTATCAATGCCTTGGTTCCCATCGAGGGGACACCATTAGCAGAACAGACTCCAGTTCCTATTTGGGATATGGTTCGCATGGTGGCAACAGCCCGCATTGTGATGCCTGAAGCTGTGGTTCGTCTTTCTGCCGGGAGAACTAATATGAGTGATGAAGGCCAAACTCTGTGCTTCATGGCTGGCGCTTCTTCAATATTCGCGGGAGACAAATTATTAACGACTCCTAACCCGGACATCAACGAAGACATGAAGCTCTTTAAGATCCTAGGGTTAAAAGGCAAGGCTCCATTTGTAGACGGAGATAAACCCGTCAGCAACGACAGCTACAAGAATGGTTCAGATGCTAAGGGTAGTGTGAAATGGACTAGACCAGGTCACTCCATCGAGAGAAACTTGGAAGCGAAAGAGAAGGCGAAGGCAATTAGAAAGGATTTGGCTAAGTAGGGTTACTCTCTGCGCTCGTGAGCCAGTATTTTACTCATGAAAACGCGGCAAAAGCAGAGACAATATCACCCCTTACACAAATAAATTTGTGACGCGCTGTTACGAAAAAAGCCCGCACTCAAACTTCGTTTGCGTGGGGCTTCTGTTTTCTTCGTGGGACTCTCTGACAAAATATCTAACTTTTTAGAGGAGGACTTAGGTCGAACGAGTTTTATGGAGATTTGGGAATGATTCTAGACGCAAAAGACTGACAAAAAACTCACCCGAAGGATGAAGAGTAATACAACTATTTAAAAGTCTTAACATAAGCAGGGTTTATGATTACTTATGATTCGTACTTAATGCAAACTGAAAGTCTGTATTACATTTAGCAAGTGAATACCTATAAAATATTTATTAGTGCGTTTATGCTTACCCTTTATATGATGGTACTCATTCACGTTAGCGTGCCTCATTCACATTCCGATGACTATTGCCAGCAAGAACGAGTACATTCACACAATCATGATACAAGTCACCATCACACATGTTTTGACTGGGGGGAGGAAATAATAAATATTTTAAGCCATTTATTTAACGAGCATCCTCATACATATCTAAGTGATTGTGTCATCATCAGCTTTAACAATAAGGGTTACATTGATGATAATGGAAGAAGTAATGTTAAAAGTAATTTTCTTAGCCCAAATTCGAACAATCAGTTACTCTATGTAGCTCCGAATAAATTTGCGCCACGATTATATTGTAGTCGATTTAGCAACCGACACCTCTACTCTAACCTCTCATTAAGGGCTCCCCCTGAGTTTATGTCTTAGCTGTATCCTTACAGCATTTTACACCACTCCACCTCATATGGCTGGAAAGGGTGGCTCAGTATTACTTTTCTTATTAAATAGAATTAAACTCCCATGAAGAGGATATTTTTCATCATTGCCTTAGTTGGCATTTTTTCATCGTGTAACAACAATCATGATGATGGGCACGGCCATGAAAACCCACACGAACATTCTGTAGATCATATAGAATTGGAGGTAGAGTCGCATACAGTTTGGACTGAAAAAACAGAGCTCTTTGTAGAGTTCAAAACCTTGATTGTAGGAAAATCAAGCACATTTCTAGCTCATTACACCGACATGAATAGTTTCAAAGCCATAGAAAATGCATCAACATCAGTGCTATTGGTGACAGACAATCAAGAATTGACAACTAGTGTTGACTTGGCTAGCTCTCCCGGAATTTTTAAACTTATGCTCACCCCTATAGAGGCAGGAATCTGTGAATTAGTGTTTCAGATTGAATCGGGAGCACTTAAAGATACAATTGTGATTAAAACGAGAGTGTTTGAGGATGAAAGGCAAGCTAACTTACCCCATTTATCTACAAAAAAACAAGGTGAAATTTCCTTTTTGAAAGAACAAGCATGGAAGATTGATTTCTCAATCGAACGTGTAAAAAGACAGGAGATTCACAGAATAATAAAAACATCAGGGGAGATTGAGCCGATGCAGGGTGATGAGGCTATAGTGACCGCAAAGTCTAGCGGAATAGTTGTTTTCAGTAATGGTCAAATTATTATTGGAGATAAGGTGAAGGGCCAAAGTATCTTGTTTACTATATCAGGGGAAGGAATGCTTCATGAAAATATAGATTCTAAAATTGCTATATCGAGAGCGAAACACACAAAAGCACTACTAAATTTTGAAAGAGGAAATATCTTGTTAGCTGATGGGGTCATTTCCAAGTTGGAATGGGACGACCTGAAAGAAGAATACGATGTAGTGAAAGCAGAATACGACAACCTAATATCAAACTACGGTAAGGGAGGGCAGAAGATTAAAGCACCATTTACTGGTTATGTAAAGGATATTCTAGTCACTGAAGGTCAATATGTTCAAAGCGGTGACGCTATGGCACTGGTTACAAAAAACAATAAATTGATAATCAAAGCTGAGGTTTCACAGAAATATTTTTCAGAACTCCCTAACATATCATCAGCAAATTTTAGGACTGCATACGACACATCTGTTTATACGATAGAGGACTTTAATGGTAGGCTTCTTACGTATGGAAAAAGTGTTGGTAGTGGGGAGCATTTCTTACACGTTTATTTCGAAATAGATAATATAGGAGGTGTGATTTCTGGTTCTTTTGTAGACGTTTACTTAAAGACAAAACCCATAGAAAGCGCACTAGTGATTCCACAAACAGCAATTATGGATGACTATGGGAGTCATTATGTATTCGTTCAGGTCTCGGGAGAAACATTTGAAAAACGTAATGTAAAAACCGGGGTTTCAGACGGTATTAATGTTCAGATAGTTTCAGGACTAACTGAAGGAGAGTGGGTGGTAACGAAGGGAGCATATCAAGTGAAAATGGCAACGATGTCCTCCGCGATACCGGCACATGGTCACAGTCACTGAATAGAACTATAGAACAAAGGAAATATGCTAAATAAAATCATAGAACTTTCGTTGAAGAATCGAGTTTTGGTTTTGGTTTTTACTGTAATTATTATGCTCGTTGGAGGTTTTGTTACAACTAAAATGGACGTGGATGTATTTCCCGATTTAACTGCGCCTACTGTTGCAATAATAACAGAAGCTCACGGTATGGCAACTGTAGAAGTGGAGAGGCTTGTGACTTATCCTATTGAATCAACTTTAAATGGCGCCCCAAATGTTAGGCGTATCAGATCTTCATCTGCAAGAGGAGTCTCTATTGTTTGGGCTGAATTTGAGTGGGGAACTGACATCTACAAAGCACGTCAGATAGTAAGTGAGAAGTTAAGTGCAGTCAAAGACGTAATGCCTGAAGGAGTAGGAACACCCTCACTAGCCCCGGTTTCCTCAATAATGGGTGAGATCATGATAATGAGCATCACTTCAGACAGCTTAGATGCGATGGAATTGAGAACTCTTGCAGACTGGAGTATCAGACAACGATTGTTAGCTATCCAAGGAGTTTCTCAAGTGATAGTAATTGGTGGAAAATACAAGCAATATCAAATCGTCGCCTCCCCTGAAAAAATGAAGCACTACAACGTGTCACTGTCAGAATTAGAGGCGTCTGCGGCTGGTTCAAATGAAAACTCATCAGGGGGTGTAATTAATGAATTTGGCAATCAATATGTGATAAGAGGAGAAGGGAAAACCACTTCTCTTGAGGATCTCGGTTGGGCGGTGATTAAAGTTGTTGACGGTGTGCCCATAAAAATCGAAGACGTAGCAGAAGTAAGAATAGGTGAAGCTGTTAAAATAGGTGATGGCTCATATATGGGTGAAAAGTCGGTAATTCTAACTATTCTTAAACAACCCGATGCAAATACATTAACCTTAACGGAAGACATAGATAGCACTCTATCGGCAATGAAGCGTTTCTTGCCACAAGGAGTAGAGTTAAATACTCATGTTTTTAGACAAGCAGACTTTATCCAAGCTTCTATTGACAATCTAAAAAGAACTTTGTTCGAAGGCGCTCTTTTCGTATGCCTAGTCTTATTTCTATTTCTTATGAACTGGCGCACTACCGTCATATCACTGGTTGCAATCCCGATATCACTTCTCGTTACAATTATTGTCCTAAAATTATTAGGGTTTACTATCAATACGATGAGTTTAGGAGGTATGGCTATTGCGATCGGAGCTTTAGTAGACGATGCTATTATTGACGTAGAAAATATTTTTAAACGGCTTAAAGAAAACGCTTTGAAAATGGAAAGCAAAAGACAATCTGTTTTGAAGATTGTTTTTGAAGCATCCTGCGAGATTAGAAATTCAATACTGATAGCAACATTGATTATTGTGGTGTCTTTCGTGCCGTTATTTTTGCTAGACGGCATGGAAGGAAGGTTATTACAGCCCTTAGGTGTGGCGTTTATAGTTGCCCTTTTAACCTCTTTATTTGTTGCTGTAACGGTTACTCCTGTGATGAGTAGCTATCTTCTCTCATCACAAACCAAGCTACT
>Ga0114994_10001502_pt1 | contig 16789 bp, 11 predicted proteins | sample ArcticOcean_MG_C_9_FD_87043 | JGI IMG/M metagenome (GOLD analysis project Ga0114994, IMG submission 87043) | Marine microbial communities from western Arctic Ocean - ArcticOcean_MG_CB2_152 | ecosystem: Environmental > Aquatic > Marine > Oceanic | place: Arctic Ocean: Canada Basin | collected...
CCGAAGCGGAAGCCGTCCGCGAAGCGCGTCGAGGCGTTGTGGAAGACGTCCGCGCTGTCCACGCGCGCGAGGAAGCGCTCCGCGATTTGAGTGTCCTCCGTTACAATACAGTCCGTGTGGCCCGACGAGTGGCGGTTCACGTGGGCGACGGCGGCGTCCACGTCCTTCACCACGTCCACGCGGCACGCCAAACGGCCGTACTCGTGGCGCGGCGGCGCCGTGCACGCCTTGTCCGCCAACCCCGCCGCTAACGCGGCAGGCGTGCCCAGCAGCTCCACGCCATTCGCACGCAGCGCATCTACACAAGCCTTTGCACAACTCGCGTCCTCGTGGAAGAGCACCGTCTCGCAGGCGTTGCAGGCGGCGGGGTAGTCGCACTTGGAGTCCACGAGGACCGACACGGCCTTGGCCGCGTCGGCGGAGGCGTCGATGTAGACGTGGCAGACGCCGTCGGCGTGGCCCAGGACGGGCACGCGCGTCGAGTTCTGCACGTGCTTCACCAGGGCGTTGGAGCCCCGCGGCACGACCAAATCGACTAAGGGAGCGGGCGCCTCGTCGCACGCTTTGAGCAATTGGGCGACCTGGGCCCGGCCCTCCAACAAGCACACGGCGCTCTCCAAGTCACCGTTGCCAAAGTCCCGGATAGCATCCCTAATGGCCATGTGCAGCACCGCGTTCGAGAGGCGGGCCTCGCTCCCGCCCTTCAGTAGCACGGCACACCCGGCTCTTAAAGCTAGCGCGGCGATCTGCGGCAGGGCCTCCGGTCTCGCCTCGAAGATGACCAGGACCACCCCTAAGGACGCGGACCGCTTCTCCAGCACGAGCCCGGGCGCCAGCTCCCGCTTCTCGAGCAAGTTGCCAACGGGGTCCTTGGCGTCCGCGAGCGCCTCCACGCCCTTGCAGACCTGCTCGAGCTTCGCTTCAGATAACCCCAAACGCTGCCTTAACTCCGTCTTGACGTCGTCGGAGTCGGCCATATCGGCCTGGTTGGCCGCCAAAATCGCGGGCGCGTTACTTCTCAACTTCGCCGCGATGGCTTTTAGCAGGTTGGTCCGGTCCTGGGCACTCAACGCCTGGAGACAACGCGCCGCCTTTCTCGCGCTCTGTCCTACTTTCTCTAATGGATTCTCATCCAAAGAAGGCTTCCGCGGCACCTCCTTGCTAAACAGAGTACCGACGTCGTCTCCATTTAAAACTCTTCTAAGGACGTCCGGTTCACTCCCCGCCGCCAGCACCACGGACTTGATGCCCACTTCTAAGGCGCCTAAAGCTGCTTTAACCTTCGCCTCCATGCCTCCCCTTCCACCCGCAGAAACAGCGCCGAACTTGAAATCATGTAAAGATGCAGGGTGCACCTCCCTCACGAGTCGCGCACCCTCTTCGGAGGGCGGTCTATCATAGAGCCCGGCCACGTCTGTTAACATTATTAGACAATCGGCTTCGCATAACTTCGCCACTAGAGCGGCCAACCCGTCGTTATCGCTGAAGCAGCCGTCCTGCACGTCGTAGCCGCTATTCCCGCTCACGGCGTCATTTTCATTAATGATGGGCACCATGCCGACGTCCATGATCGTGTCGATGGACTTTTTCAAGTTCTTGCGATTCTGGTCGTCCGTGAAGTCCCGTCTCGTGACCAAGAATTGACTTGGTTCGACCTCTTGGGTCGCGAACAACGTTTCATACAAGGACATGAGTGCTAGTTGGCCGGCGGCCGCGGCCGCCGCGGAGTAGCCGTCGCCCTCCTCCAAGTCGATCTTGGACGGACTGCGCTTCATGTGGTCCCTCAACGTGCGATGCAGCGCCGCCTGCTTCCGTAAAACACTCCTCCCGCAGCCCACGGCGCCGCTCGACACCAAAATTACTTTTGTGCCGCTCCGCATCAACTCGGCCACCGTCTCCACGATGGCTCCTAATCTTGAGAGACTGGGCGTGCCGTCGGCGTGGCTCACCACGCTCGTGCCGGCCTTGACGACGACGAACTTACTAGCTTTGAGCTGCTGCCTCATCCTCCTGTTTATGAGTGCCTGTGGCGGCGGTTCTCTGATACCGGTCTGCTGCGCGTGAGGAGCAGCGATGGCAGCGGCTGCTCGAGCGCAGCGCGAATGTTGAGCTCAAGCTGCACGGCTGTGAGGCTGAGCGACGCCGGAGAGCCGTAAAACCCGTCAAAATTCATCATGAGCCCATTTATACGCCGGCGCCGCATTGCAGGTCGCCTCCAGCCGCGTGAGGCTCTGTAGTCTTGCTCCAGCACCGCTCGTGCCGGCCTAGAACCGCCCGGGACCTCTCGGCCACCTGCACTGCAGAGCCAGCATAATACTGCTCCGCACCCGCTCATCGCGCTCCTGTACCGCCCCGCACTACTGTACCGCGCGCCGTCGCACAGCCCTGTGCAGCGCGTCGAGCCCACAGCACTCATGTTCAAGAAGCGCACGCAAAAGGGCTTGAAGAAGACGACCGCGCCGACCGTGGCAATAGAAGCCGACACCGCCGCCGCTTTGGACGACGCCAAGTTCGCGCAGGAGGCGCGGAAGCGATGTCGGGGCATCGGCACCGCGGCCCTCGGCGCGGCCCACGCGAAGCACGCACCGCCGCCCGCGGATGACGCGCCGCCGGACGCGCTGGGCGGCCTGGGCCGGGACTTCGGCGCCTCGGCCTCGTCCGTGGACGCGGTCCACGAGCGGGCGCTCGAGGACTACCTGGAGGGGCAGGAGGACCCGGTTGAACCGGTGGAGGTGGTTGTGAACCGCGACGACGCGCTCTACGCCGTCCCGTTCATGGCGGGAACTCAGGACGTGTCCAAGGACGCGGAGCGCGCCGCGTCCAACTTGACGCGGCTGCGGGCGGCGACGGGCACGGCCGAGGTCGAGGTGGCGGACGCGGCCAGCGGTCACGCGGACGCTCAGGCGCGGCGGCGGCGCGCCGCGAACGCGCTGCCCGTGTCCTCGGCCGTACTAGCGGAGGACAGGGAGCGCATGCTCGACGCCGCGCCCGTCGCTCAGGATGTAGATGTCGCCCTCGTCGGCACGCGCGGGCCGCACCTCTGGCTGCGGACCGACCCGCAGGCGGAGCGGCGGAAAGCGCAGAAGCGCGGGCGCCAGGGGCGGTGCAAGGGATAACATGTGTTGTACGAATGGTGTGCTCCGAGCGAGTGGTACTTACCCTCCTCCCGCCCGCGGCGCGCCACGGCTGCCGGCGCTGAACCGGCGGGCTCAGAGGATGGACGGCTTGGGCCCCCCGCCCCCGAAGATGGAGGGCTTGGGCCCCGTGGCCGCCGGCGCGTTGGAGCCGCCGGCCGCCGAGGCCCAGCTCGTCGGCTTGGCCGGCGCCGGCTTGGCGCGCTGGGCACCCCAGCCCGGCCCGCTCTGGCCCGAGCCCGCGCGCGGCCGCGGCGCCGCCCGGGCTTCTAGATTGGACGACGCGAACTGTTCCATCAGGTCATTCAACTCCTTGCGCTTCGTCTCCAGCGTGGCCCGCAGGGCGTTCTCCGGCAGCTCCTTCTCATTGGCCTCCTGTAAGGCATTCTCGGCGTTCTTTACTTCCGCCGCTAGAGCATCAGCTTCTTCGCGCTGCTGCCGCGTCAGCCTATGGGCCGCTTGAGCTTTCAACTCCGTCTTCCGGTCCATGGCCTTGACGTCCACACCCTTTGACGTGAGGACTTCCTCTCTAGGCTTCGCGTCCCCGAACGGGTTGCTGCCTCGGCTCCGCGTCTGGGCTAATCGGGCCGCGGCGGCGGGGTCGCGCTTCTTGAGCATGAGCTTGGGGCGGCCGCGCGGCGGGCTCGCGGGCGGTGGGTCACCGTCCGTGTTGAGCATCTCGGCCATGATGAGGCGAGCTGGTGTCTGTTGCTCCTCTGAGAGTGTGTTTTTTATACAACCCTACAACGACGAACCGCGGCGCTGCCAGTTGTTGTCACTATGCTCGTCGTCGTCGTTGTATAACGAATCCCAGCGCCTGTGGCCGGCGTCCCCCCAAGGCCCTCAAAACAGACGCTATTAGAGACGCCGAGGACGCGGCACTGCAGCTTTTGCTGAAAGAACAGTAGCCAGAGGTGCTGGCAGGAGGTTTCAGTGGTTCCGTAGGGGCCTTCCAGAGGAGATGCGCGGCGAAACCGTCCCACAAAACCCGCCCGGAAAACCCGTGGTCTGGAGCTGGAGCAAAAACAAAACACAGCTCAGCTTGCGGCGCGGTAGAGCTACGCCAGCAGGCTGCTGCACGCTATCGACGTCGTCGCCACCATGTCACTCGTAAAGAGCCCCATGCAAACCATTGTGGAGACCCTGGTCGGCGCCTGCGACGAGCTCAGTCTCCTGCTGCGCGCGCTGGAGATCACGCGGACCCAGGACTTTATTGCGGTGAAGAGTGTTTCTGAACCGTCCGAGCCCATTGTTGCGCGCCGCGTCGACGCGGCCAAGCGGGAGGGATTGTTAAGTGCTGGCCGAAGTCTAAGGAGGAGTTTGAAGCTCCACACTGATTTAGTGGCGGACATGGACGCTGCACAGAAAGAGCACGCGCCCGCCACAGATCGAGACGCCGCCTGGGCGCCGCTGGGCGCGCAGGCCCATTTGGCCCTTATGTACCAGGCTCTTTCACAAGATAAACGGATCGTCTTAGAATGCGTCGACGGCGACTTCTCCATGCTTATTTCAGGAGCTCTGACCTTGCGCTTTTCCGTGGAAGAACCGCGCGGGGATCACGAAGCCTTCGGGACCGACCCCCTCCGGAGCGTACAGCGCCTCGCGCTCGCCCGAGTGTTGCGGGCCCACTTCGCCCGGGGCCTGGTCGACCAGCCGGCCCTCGTGGGCGGCACTATTGACCTCGTGCACCACGTCGCGCTGCGCGTCGAGCTCGTCGAAGTTATTCGGAAACTGCGCGCGGGGGGGCTGGCGTGCCTGCCCGCGTGGACCGCGGACCCCGCGGGGCTCGGCGTGCCGCAGGTCGATGCGTATGATGATTGATGATGAGGTGAGAAGGTGTGCTCTTCGTAACTACGGTGTGTTTTACTTGGCCGTGACGGGTTTTTCATCAAAATCACGCCAGCGCTTGCTGCCTTAAGCGTCTGTAGAGCTGCAAAAGACCAGCCTTCACACGAACAGCCACCGTTGGCACCGCTGCTGTTGCGACACAACGGGGACGCTGTGCTCACAGGTGAGGACCTGCAGCCTGCAGGCTAAAAGCAGCAATGGTGGCCAGCACCTGCGCCGCGCGCGGCGTGGTCTACTGGCTGGGCCCGCAGCTCTACGTCCAACTCACGAACCGCGCGCGGGGCCTCTCGCTCGTCGCGTCGAGAGGCCCCGCGTTCCAGATGCCGGCCGCGAGCGGCTTTGCGCCGCTCGAGGCGGAGCCCACCGTCGACGCCGTCGTGGCGGCCGTGCTGGACGCGTACGCCAATGACGAGCGCAAGCGCGCGCTCGGCAAGGACGTGGGGCGCACGCGCCGCGCCGACGGCGTGGCCACGGATCCGGGCGTGGCGTTCGCGGGCTTAGGGGACCCCCTCCTGCGGTGGCCCGAGGTGTGCGAGATCACGCGCCGGGTCCGGGAGCACCACGAGGTGCCCATCTCCCTGTATACCAATGGCTTATTACCGCCGGACGCGCCGGCCGCTGAAGTCGCCACGGCGCTGTATGAGGCCGGCGTCACTGCGGCGACGATTGCGTTAAATGCGGCCGACCCCGACAGCTACGCGCGACGCATGCTGTCGCCGCCATCGTACGCGCCGGCCTACCACGCGGACGCCGCGAGCGCCATTGGCGATGTGACCGGCGCCTCGTTCGGCGGCGCCTGCGAATTCATCGCGGCGCTGACCGAGGCCGGCGTCGAGACGACCGTCACGGCCGTGGCGGCGCCTGACGCCTCGCTCGGCGCGGTGTGCGACCTCGGCACGGCCCTCGGCGCCGTGAGCTTCAAGGAGCGGACGTTCCTGGACTAGCACGATGGCGTCGATGGCCCCGCCGCCGAAGCGCCCTAGGTATAAGTTGTTGTGTCCCGGGACCAGTAGTCAGGGGGAGGAAACCTAGGCGGCGACCAACTCGTCCTCCTCCTCGACGCTGGGCTCGACCCAGCGGTCGTTCTCCTTGATGAGCTCCACGAGCGCGTCGCAGGCGTCCTCGTTCGGGATCGCACCCCGTACGACCGTCTTGCCCACGTACAGGTCCACCATGCCCGGCGCGCCCCCCACGTACCCGAAGTCGGCGTCGGCCATCTCGCCCGGGCCGTTGACGATGCAGCCCATGATCGCGATGGTCACGCCCGGCAAATGGCCCGTCCTTTCACTGATTTGGGCCGTGACCTCCTGGAGGTCGAACAAGGTGCGCCCGCACGACGGGCACGACACGAACTCCGTCTTCACGTTGCGCATGCGCGAGCCCTGCAGCAGCCCGAAGGAGGCCGTCCGCAAAAAGTCCACGTCAAAGGGGGCGTCCACCAGGAAGCCGTCCACGAGGCCATCCACACTTAACGAGCCGCCGTCCATGCCCATCCTTAAAATGAACAAGTCCTTGCGCAGGGGGCCGTTCATGGGCGCCTTGGCACTTTGAGCGTCGTAGCCCAACCGTAAAATGGCGGGGTAGGCGCAGCCATTCACTTTGAGGTGGTGGAAGATTCTTCGAGACGCGTGCGTTCTAGATAAGTTTGCGACGTCGATGTCCACGATGGCGAAGGCCACGTCGGTTCTTGAAGCGGCTTCCTTCAACTGGGCGTCGGTCTCACTGCCCGTCAACCGGAGGGCGGCGGCCCGCGCCGTCGACGGCGTCTCCTCGTCTAATTCCACTAACGCGATGGCTCCGTCCAGCGGCGTATTTCTTAGGACAGACGCGGGCACGACGACGCCCACGCCGGCCGTCTGCAATCTCTGGAGAATCCGCGACTGCGTCGCGTCCGAAGGCACCTCCTTGAGCACGATGCTATCGGACGTGGCGATATCCTTAAAGGGCATGCCGACGGCCGTCTTCAGACCAAGTTTCGCGTACAACGCTTTTTCGTCTTCCAAGTTCTCGGGCGAGACTGCCGTCAAGACGGACCCGTCTCTATGTAAAGCTTGGAACTCGTCGCCATAAATCTCTGAAGCCATGGTTACTTCTCTCCTCACGAAGGACGTCACCTGTCTCGTGTCGGCGTCGTCGTAGTCGATGACGTTAATGGCCTTGTTCCTATTTTGTTCAGAAACGGCCTCGTCGCCCAATTGCGCCAGGGTCTTGCAGGGCTCCAGCTCGAACTCCGGGTCCTCCGTCAAGGAGACTCTAATGGTGTCCCCTAAACCGTCGGCCAACAACGCCCCGATGCCGATCGCGCTCTTCATGCGCCCGTCCTCGCCCTCGCCGGCCTCCGTAACACCTAAGTGCAAGGGGTAGTCCCAGCCCAGCTCGTACTGCGTGGCCGCTAACAATCGATAAGCCTGGACCATGACGACTGGGTTCGAGGCCTTCATCGAGAAAACAAAGTTGTGGAAGTCGTTCTTGCGGCAGATGTGCGCGAATTCCAAGGCGGACTCGACCATGCCCTGGGCGCTGTCCCCATAGAAGGACATGATTCTCGCCGACAGACTTCCATGGTTCGTCCCGATCCGGATTGCCCTTCCCAGCTCCTTGCACCTTTCGACAAGAGGCGTAAAAGTTTTTTCAATATACGCCCGCTCATCCTCGAACTGCTGCGGGTCGTCGTAGTCGATCTCCTCGAAGGTCTTGCGCCCATCGGCAAAGTTCCCGGGATTCACGCGAATCTTATCGTACGCCTCGCAGGCGATCATGGCCGCTTTTCTATTGAAGTGCATGTCCGCCACGAGGGGGATGTTGACCCCTTGCGCGTCGAGCTGCTCCCGGATCTTGAGGCTGTTCTTGGCCTCGCCGATGCCCTGGACCGTGAGGCGGACCATGTCGGCGCCGGCCGCCTTACATCTTAAAATCTGGGCGACCGAATCTTCCACGTCGTTCGTGTCCGTCGTGCCCATGGTCTGGAGCACGATGGGGTCGCTCGAGCCGATTCTCACCTGCCCGACCTTGACGGTCGCGGTAGTTCTCCGTTGGGGCACCTTGTCGCTCGCGCAGTACTGCTTGATGGCGTTGGTCTGCTCTCTATTGGCGGCGCGGTCGACGGTCGAGGCGAGCGGCGCGCTGCGCGGCGCCTGCCGCAGCGGCGCCTGGAGCGCGCTGCTCACGGACAGGAAGCTCACGAGAGCTGTGGTCCGCATGGTGGACGGGAGTTTTTAGGCCGTGCTGCTTCGTCCGCAGCCCTCAACAGCCGTCGATGGCTCTCCGTCGCAGCCTTGGAGATGCGCCCGGTCTTCGTCAAGCTGCGATCAGACGGCAAGCTGTTCGGGTTTTGTGCGATTTTGTCGTGTCCTGCTCCGAGGCGTATGCGGAGCAGTCCGTGCGACACCCCGTGGCCGGGACTGCGAGGCGTTTCGGGGCCGCCGGCCCTTAGCACTTTTTTGCGCTGCCTCACTCGTCGCTGCAAATAACAAGACTTCGTCGCCCTCCGCGTACATTTTGAAGCCGCTGCGGTGCGCATGACGTCCAGCTATTACCCATGAGTGGCTGCGCGGCTGCGCTTGGTGGTAGAGGTCGCCCCCGCCGAGACTAGCGAAACACTGCAATGTAGTGCAATCGAGCTGGCGCGGCCCTCAAATCACCACCGCCGCGCCGCGCGCCCTAATATGCGACTGGCATAGATCGCTAGACCTGCCAGGAGAGCTGCACCGCTCAACTGGGCCTGTTTCCCTTGAAACCGGGTCGCCGGCCACGACGCACGCACACACACGTGGGCCGTGTTTGCGTCGCACCGTCGCCGTGCATTACGCGCGCCTCGTGGGCCCACACGCGCGTCGCGGACTCAACTCATCCAGCCGCCAAAACGCCGCGCGCCGCTCACCGCCACCCGCGCAGGTAAAAACACACCAGCAACCATGCAGCGCATCCTCATGTGCATGTCGGCCGTCGCCGTCGCCGGTTTCATGGCCCCCGCCCGGCCGCAGACGAGCCTGCGGCTGCAGTCGGTGGACTCCATTCTGGAGGACATCAAGGCGCTCACGCTTGTCGAGGCGTCGGAACTCGTGGGGAAGATCGAGGCGACGTTCGGCGTGGACGCGAGCAGCGCACCCGTCGCCATGGCCGCCGCGGGCGGCGCGGCCGCGGGCGGCGACGCGGCCGGCGGCGACGACGAGAAGGACGAGTGGGAGGTCGTCCTCACCGAGGTGCCGGCGGACAAGAAGATCGCCATCCTCAAGATCGTGCGGACGATCACGGGCCTGGGCCTCAAGGAGGCCAAGGGCATGGTCGAGTCCGCCCCCGTCTCCATCAAGGAGGCAGCGGGCAAGGACGAGTGCGCCGAGATCCAGAAGAGCATCGAGGAGGCCGGCGGCAAGGTCGAGCTCAAGTAGAGCCGGTCCTGTCTCGCCTAACTATATGTCCCTTTACTTACCCGGTGGCTTGTCCGACGGGGCGATGGCGTTCACTAGCCTCCTAGGCGGGCGAATCGGAGCGACCATGATCACAAGCCGCAGGCGTTGTGGATCGTACGCGCTTGAGTTGTTTGTTCAAGTTTACACAGGGGGACGGGCGACACGTGTCTGCTGCGTCCGCGGTCGTCGGCCGCGGCGTGAGGGACGGTGGCACTGTCGGCATGTTTGTCGGCGGCGTCGTCGGCTCGTACTGCGCCCGCGCCGTGGCCAGCACCGCCCAGAGCGCCGGGCGGGGCTGCGCCCGCGCCGTGGCTACTGCTATAATTTCATGTTGTTTTCAGCGCTGCCGCGTGTGACTACTGCCCATCGTAACTGAGCGTGCAGATTCACCGTTCTGGTCGTTCCGGGGTCTTCGCCTCGCGCTTCTTGGCCGATCGTGTCCCGGAGAAACATCCCAGCTAACCACTGGCGCACTTACGAGCTGCGCAGGGCGTGCTTGTTTTGGGCAGGAAGTGCTGCCCCACCGGACAGCGACCGCTGGGGCAGCCCTTACGCCGGTCCGAGACAACCACGTGCGACCGAGACGGTTGCGGGCGTCCACGCGGTGGGCGATTTTTTTTGCGCAGCCAATTTGCAGCCAATTTGCGAAATGGTGAGAGGCTCTCCCGATTTCCTGAGTTTCCTGTTCAGATAGAAGCCGCGCATGACTCTAAGTGCGGACACACTCTTAAGAATCTTTTCTATAGAAATCTGCACAACCTTGCAACTTGTTGTAAGCAAATACTTTAGCCAGGAGGAAGACTCTAAGTTCCGCGCCACAATTTAGACGTTGCACACTCGTGTGCCTGGATGAAACTGCGGGCGTTGGAACAATCTGACCGGTATATTTTTTTACTTTCATTTTCAATGCAGCCGTGGAGCACGGAGACGCGCGGGGGGAGCAGAACAAATCCAATGGCTAGGACGACGCGGTGGGCTCTCCAGGGCCGCCACCGAGCATTCGCGGACTACGTAACGAGGGCACCCAGGGCCGGGGAAAAACGCCGCGCGGTGAACGAAGAACACTTACCCGGAAAACACGCGCGCCCCGCCGGCCCGCCCCGGCCGCCGGCGCATGCCGCCCCGCGTGCCGCCCGGCCGGTTGTTGAAGGCGAAGCGGCTGAAGCCGTCGGGCGGCTCCCGCACGACGTTGTCCGCGGTTTGTGTCGTGAGGTGGCGCTCGATCGTCGCGGACCCCTTCGCTAGTAGACCAGAAAGTAAAGACGCGTGCGACCGGTCCACCTGGTACCGCTGGCCGTGCTTGCCCGTGTGGTGGATCACCTCCACGGCATCGCCTCTTAAAGTTCGTCGGGGCCCATAAACGCGCGAGATCCAGTCGTCCATCCACCAGTCGCTCAAAGCGGGCGGGTAGTACTGCCCCCCGAAGATCTCCATGTGCGTCTTGTGGGTGAAGTCGTGGGTTAAAATTCGCCGGTTGCCCTGGCGGCAGGCGGGGCCCACGGCCCCGACGTTGTTCATGGACTGGAGCGCGTTCACAAAGGGCGTGGCCCACCGCGTCGCGAGTTCCGTGTCGTCGTTCACCCGATAGATGTAGTCGGCCTTGGCTTCGTAGAACGCCTCCCGCGTGATGCCCGTGAAGACCGGGCCCGGCTTCTTGATTGTGTTGTCCACCACGGCATATCTTAGGTCGACCTGGACGTTCTTCAAAGCCAGGGGCGCTTTCACGAACTCGTCGAACCACCGCCGCCCGCGGGCGGCGCCGCCGCCCAGGTCCCACCACTGGTCTCCGACGTCGTACCCGAGCACCACCACATATCTAAAGCCGCACTCCACGGTCCGGTGGAAAGAAGGGAGCAAATGGTGGAAGACGGCCAGGTCGTCCAGTCGATCCGGCGTGATCCAGCCCTGCTTCCCTCGCGTCGTCGTGCCGCAGCACACCGCAATTAGGGGTAAGTTCTGTGCAGGCGGACACGTCTCTAGGACGGCCACGCTCCGCGACGAGGGCAATTCAGCCTCGCCGCGCGCCGCCACGGGCCCCACCAAACCGTCGCAGTGCAGGCGCGTCCAGCGCGTCTGGCCGTTGGGGCCCAGCGTGCCCCAGCTCGCGCCCGGCCGCACGGCATGCTTCGAAGCCATGAAGCGGCACTCGTCCCGGGGCGTGCCGCCCCGGGCCTTGCGCGCGAGCGGTGGCGGCGCGGCTTCCTTCGAACCGAACGCGTGCCGTCCCCCCGCCAGCGCGTCGTCCTGCCAGGCCCGTAAACTGCGCGCGTCGGCTTGTTCCCCAAAGGCCGCGAATTGGTCGAAGAAGGCCACGTGCTCGCTCGCGTCGGGGCGCGCGCGGTGCGCGCGCCGCGGCGCGTCGCCCCGGGTGACGTCCCGCCGCTGCGCCGTGTCGCTCTGGACGTAGAGCGCGCGGCCCATCAGCAGGATGAGGCCGCCGAGGAGGGCGGCCGTGGTCCAGCCGCCGCCCCGTCGGGGCTGCTGCGCCATGGCCCCCGGCTACTGCTTATCGGCTTTGGGGTCTCGTAGAATTCAGACGAGCAGCAGCGGTTGTTGAGCAGTTGTACGGTGCAGCGTAATTTTACGCCGCGGCTAGAACGCGTAACAGCTGATGCACGCTTGCTCACGTAGACGGCGGAGCGCTATGACAATCGGCTTTAAAAACCCGTGCAATAAAACCCGTCGATCTAGAATATAGCCCCCCCCTAAGCTTCCCTAGGCGCGCGCCTCCCAAAACCCGAATTGACTATAGTTATACTTCTAGAATTACATCACTAAGTATTCCCGAACATAGACTCGAAGACATAAACAGAACATTAACCGCGCGCCGGCGCCGGCGCTTCGCATAGAATCGCAGCCTCCTCAGCCGCAACAACCGCGTCCCGCACCGCACAAGCAATAGCGACGTCCTGCGTGGCGATGCCCGTCAAGTCACACACGATCGTCGTGGCGGGCGTGGCCCGCGCGGACCCGCCCGCCCACTTGTGCTCGCCGAGCTCCTCCATCGCGAGGCCCTCCGGCCGATACGCCGCCTCGCCGAAAGATTCGCATTGACTTTTTGAGTCGACGAGGAGCACTACGTCGCCCTGTAAGACTGTGGGCCCCAGTTCTCTTTTCCCGGGGCCGTCGGCGCCGAGCGCGACCACGAGCGCCCCGGGCTTGACGGCCGGCACGAGCGGTTCCGTGGACGGCGTGCAGCACACGACGACGTCGGCGCGCGCCGCAGCGGCGGCGTGGGACTCGCGCGAGACCTTGGCCCAGCCCTTGGCATAGGCGAAGGCCGCGAACGCGTCGGCGGCCTCGGGCGTCCGCGACGCCACGATCACGCCGCCGAAGCCCAGGTGCACCGCGTACTCCGCAATTAACCGGGCGATGACGCCCGTGCCCAGGATCGCCAGCGAGGCCGCCCGCGCCGGTTTAAACTTGGCGATGCAGAGGCAGGCCGCGGCCGCCGTCCTGATATCGGTCAAGTGGCCGTCGTCCGCGAGCACGCACTCGAGCGCGCCCGTTGCTTGGGAGAAGAGGAGCATACAGCCCTGCGAGGTGGAGAGGCCGAGCGCACTATTGCCCGGGAAGCCGGCCGCGACCTTGACTACCCAGCTCCGGTGCCCCCGGATGTAGCCGGACTTGACGCACGCGTGGCCGCCCTCGGAATCCTCGTCCTGCGGTTGGACGTGCACGTGCTGCACGTCGGCCACGTAGCCGTTGCCCGCGCTGTACTCCTCGTACGCGTCGCGCATCGCGTCCATCAGCCGGGCCAGGGGCGGGACTTTGGACAGCATGTCGCCGTGCTGGACAACTCGCATTTTGAGACCTTAATCCAGTTCTAAGCTAGAGAAAGGCCTGGGCTCAGTGGGCTGTGAGAGCAGGAGAGCTGTGAGAGCAGGAGAGCTGTGAGAGCAGGAGAGCTGTGAGAGCAGGAGAGCTGTGAGAGCACAGGTGCAGCTGTGTTCAAGGCGTCGTTACGTGCGTCGCGTGACGGCAAAAATTGTTCCTCTGATGTCGTTGGACGACGACAGCGCTACGTGCCGTGCAGCGTACCTTCCAGTGCCTGGCTCGAGTTACGCTGAGGTACGGGTTTATCATGCGGGTTTCCCCTAGGTTCGATGCACGCGCTCCGACCTCGCTGCCTGCACGCATCGCTACGAACGTCTGAGACGCGCACGCCACGCGGAGGACATCCTGCCAGCGCATAAAGCTGACTGCGTGACATTCGAGGTGCGGCCAGCGTCCGCATGGCACGCCTTCAAAGCGAGATGCCAAGATGTGAAACAAGCTCCCTCTCCCGAGTAGAAGCGATGCGGACACCCGCTTATCCGGAATCAATGTTTTGCTGAGCTCGCGCCGCGTCGCGTTCGTCAGAGAGGACTGGTCGCCGCGCGCGCGCGAAACCGCCTCGTTCGCAGGTCCACCATGTTGGTCTCCTCGGCCTACCAGGCCGCGGCGCTCATGTCGGTCATCTCCTTCGCGGGCGCTTTAGTTTTTGTGGGGTGCGGGAGCCTCGCGAGCAGGCTGGGCTTCGACGATCGAAAGGCCACGAGCTTCTTCGACGCCACGTGCCTGACGCTGGCCGCGGCGGCCATGGTGGGGGACGCGTGCCTGCACCTCATTCCGGAGACGTTCGAGGGGGCGGACGAGGCTAGCGCGGATCGCTACGGCGTCTTATTGGTGGCGGGCGTCGTCGCCGTTCTAGTTTTTGAGAAGGTCTGCGACGCCTTCAACAGCGGCCCGATTCAACCCTTCGGCGTCGCGAACCTACTCGTGGAGGGCCTGCACAACTTCGCGGACGGCATGGCGCTGGGCGTGGCGTGGGCCGCCGGGCCCGAGGCCGGCGTGGCCACGACCATCGCCGTGGCGGTGCACGAGCTGCCGCAGGAGCTGGGGGACTTTGCGGTCTTACGCCGCGCGGGCTTCTCGACGGGGCCTTTACTGTTTGCGAATTTTGTGGCCTCCTTAACGTGCTTCGGCGGCGTGGCCCTGGCGGCGTCGCCCTGGGTCGCGGACCGCGAGCACGAGCTCGTGGCCTTCACGGCCGGGTCGTTTTTGGCGCTCGCCCTCCATTCCCTGGCGCCGCGCGCGCTGGCGACGCTGGACGACGCGGAAACGCCGACGGGCAAACTGGTGCGGACGACGTGGTTATTAATGCTCGTGCTCTTCGTCGTGCGCTTCCTGCAGTTCGTGGGCGAGCTCGAGCACGCGGCGGCGCCCGTCGCGGAGGCGTCGGGCTTCGGGGCGTTCTTCCGCGGCAAGGAGCTCTGAGTTGGGTAAGTTTATACACTCCGCTCGATGTCCTCCGCCCGGCGGGGTCCGTACTAGTGGGGCTAGTCGCAATAAGTAGTCACACAAAACACAGTGCGCGTGCCGCTGAACTTTTAAACTACGTTACCGTATCGCCTCGTCCGGCAACCCCAGTGGCAGCGGGACCCTCCGCTCCCGCTCGAAAATCTGGACGATCCACTTGTCGTCGACCGCCGCCTCGGAGTAGTGGGTCGTGAGCGGGTCCGGGTCCTTGGACGTGTGGTGCGACGGGAAGAAGACGCAGGCGTCGCCCCGCCGCGGCGCCACGCGAACCCCGGCGCGGTCGAAGACCGTGCGGCCACCCTGTTCGACGTCGTTCAGGTACAGGATGCACGTGGCCACGCGCTGGCCGCCCTCGTCCGCCCACTCCGTTTTGGTCGCCGACGCGTCGCCGTGCAGCGCGAACTGCTCGCCCTCCTTGTAGCGCGTCAGGACGGGCGCCTCGAAGTGCGCCGGCGTCGTCTCGAGCAGGTCCGCGATGCGTCGCGCCACGGCCCCGCCGAGTGCGGCGTCGAGCTGAGCGGCGCCGCTCGTACGTCTCCCGGCGGCGGAGGCGCCGGCGAGGTTGAGCGCCAGGTAGGCCAACGCGGCGGCGATAGCCGTCGCTCCAATGAGCGGCGGCAGTGCCGCCGCCAGGAGATCGTCGCCGTTCGTGAGCGCGCTGACGACCCGCGGCAGCGGCGCGAGCAACACGAGCGGCGCCAGGAGCACCAGCTTCTCCGGGTCCAGTTGTGCGGCCGGCGCGTTCGACGTCGTCATGCGCGAGGCGGCGTCCGACGCCACCAGCGCTTCGCACGTAGCCTCGTCGAGCGCGTTCTGGACCCGATAAATCCGCGGCGTCTCGCTTAGCGTCTCGATGCGAGCATTCGGTCCGAGCTTGAGTGTTCGCGGCGTCGGAGGCGGCGTGAGGGCGGTCGCCACCGCCGCAGCGCAGAGGAAACGCCTCATATGTGTTTAGCACTGGTTCTCGACGGCGTCCGGGCCGATTCGAGCCCGGATTGCTGCTGTGGCTGCAAGCATGCACGAGATGCAAAAGAACTACCACAGTAGCGTCGGATGGTATCGATAGGGCCAACAGATCTAGCTGGCCTGACCTAACGGGTTTTTTGGTATGGGCACGGGTTTTCGAAAGTACGGGTTTTTGCACAACGCGTGTCGAGCGTGAACGGACGGTGCTCTGAGTCTGTCACCATGCTCGCGTAGTTACAAGACCACACCCACCACCAATGCTAGCCCACCACAACCACGACGCATGGGATCCACTGGCTAGCCCAGTGCCGGCACCGGCTCCAGCGGACGGCGCCGCGCCCTCCGTCATCCCGAACGCGTTCCCGCGCGAGCTGCCGCCCGCGGCCAGATCCGCGACCGTTGGCACGCGAACGCTGAAGCTCGACCGCTTCCCGGCCGGCTTCTTTCGGCGGCACGAGCGCACGGAGTCCATCAGACGCTTCCTCGCCGCACACTTCGGGCGGGTGTCCGACATCGAGGTCCAGGAGGAAGGAACGGGCCTGGACGCGGAGCCGTCCGTCAGCTCCTTCCTGACGCTGGAATCGTCGATCCCGAAGCCGCCCTCGCCCAAGGCGTCGCCGCCCCGGCTCGACGAGCCATCTCTGGAATCGGCGGACGCACTGAGCCTCTTCGAACAGACGTCGGCGCCGCGCGACGTGCAAGACGAGGTGTATTTCGCGGAGGACCCGCCGGCACACCGCAGGGCGCGGCGGCGGCCGCGGCGGCGGCCGCGCCCGCACGAACCCCTGGCGCGGGTCTACTGTAGGTTTGAGACGCAACGCAGTTTCGAGGGGGCCATGGACGCCCTCGTGGGCGGCGCGATCATGCTGCGGGGCGTCGACGTGGGCGTGGACTGCGCCTACGACGCGGCCGGTTACTTCACGGAGCGCCGGGTCGTCGCGCGGCGCGTGGCGGCGCAGCGGAGATTGAGAAGGGAGTCGCTGGACGCGCAGCGCGCCTTTGATCGGCCGCGGACGCCGCCCAAAGCTGTGCATTGGCCGCGTCCTCCTTTTTGCGAGAGCGAGCGCGGGGACGAGAGCAAAATAGTCGACGCGGGCCGTTCGGCCGACGCGCAGGACGATCACAAAAGGC
>Ga0114994_10001505_pt1 | contig 16783 bp, 8 predicted proteins | sample ArcticOcean_MG_C_9_FD_87043 | JGI IMG/M metagenome (GOLD analysis project Ga0114994, IMG submission 87043) | Marine microbial communities from western Arctic Ocean - ArcticOcean_MG_CB2_152 | ecosystem: Environmental > Aquatic > Marine > Oceanic | place: Arctic Ocean: Canada Basin | collected...
ACCACGTCCGCGCCGCCGAGGCCTTCGCCGACGTGCGCCAACCACTGAACGTGGCCGCCATGCTCGCCTGGCTCAAGCGCCGCGAGCTAGCGCTGTACGCGTCGGCGCACGACGTCCTGACGGTGTCGCTCGAGGACGCGCGCGCGATCGAGGACGGCCTCGCGCTCGAGCCGTCGCTCGCGCGCGGCGGCGCCGACGCGCCGCGGCTGAGCTGGGCGCCCTTCGTCCGGACCGACGTCGCCGAGGACGTCGGCGCGAACGGCACGAACGCCAGCGCGGCGGCCGTCGCGGCGGCGGCGGCAGCCGCGCACGCTGGCCGGCGCGTCGACGTCGGCGACACGCTCGCGAACAAGACGGGGCTCGTGTACGTCGGCATGCCCCACCCGCTGGCGGTTCCGGCCGTGGCGTGGCTCGTGCGCGAGGTGCTGCCGCGCGTGGCGGCGGTCCTGCGCGACGAGTTCGGCCGGGACAACGCGTTCGTCGAGCGCCACGCGGTGCTCTACGTCGCGGGGGGCGGCGACCAGGCCCAACGTTGGCGCCGCGCGACACGCGGCGCGCCGGAAGCATTGAAGGCGCGCGTGCGCCTCGTCGGCGCGCTCTCGGACGCGGGCCTCGCGGAGGAGCTCCTCGTGCTGCGCCGCGTCTTCGTCGCGCCGCTCTTCAACAACACGGGCATCGCCACGAAAATCGTCAACGCGATGAGCCACGGCCTCCCCGTCGTCACGACGCCCGGCGGCTGCCGCGGGCTGGGGCTGCCCGCCGACGCGTCGCGCGCGCTGCTCGTAGCCGCGGACGCCACCGCGTTCGCGCGCCACGCGGCGCGGCTCCTCGTCGACGACGCACTATGGCGCGACCTCTCGCGCGGCGGGCGCCGTCACGTCGAGGAGACGCTCTCGCGCGACGCGCTGGCGCACGTCGTCCGCGACGCCGTCTCGCGCGCGTTTCGCGCGCCCGAGCCCGCGGCGGCGGAGGCGGTGGTGCGTCCGGCCGTCGCGCGCGCGCCGCCCGGCCCCGTCCGCGGCGCCTCGGACGCGTCGCGGCGCGCGCGCGACGCCGCCTGCGCAGCGCTCCTCGTCGACGGTGCCCTCGCAAACCCGAGCGTCGCGGCGCTGCCCGGCGGTCGCCGCCGGTTCGCGGCGCGGCTCGAGCGCCGCGACGGCAGCCCGGGCGGGCTGGTGGTCGGCGACGCGACCGAGGACGGCTTCGCCGCGTGCGTCGCCGTGCCGGACCCGGTCTCGGCCGCAGCGGGCTTCGAGCCGTGCCGCGGCGCGGCCGAGCGCGGCGCGCGCAGCGGCGCCGACGAGCCGCGCGTGTTCGCGTGGCGCGGCGGTGCCTGGGTCCTCTTCGCCGCGCGACCCGCGTGCGTCGCCGGGGCGCGCGGCGGCTGCCCGTGGTGCGCCGACGGCGTCACGACGCTGTCGTACGTCGCGCGGCTCGACGACGCTGGCGGCGGCTTCGTCGGTCCGGTGCGGCCCGTCGTCGCGTACAACGCGGGCCTCGGCGCGACGCAGCGCGCGTTCGCGCCCTTCGTCGGCGTCGACAGCGAGCTCTACCTAGCCGTCTCTGTCGAGCCGCAGTCCGTGCTGCGCGTCAACGCGACCGCGACCTTCCGTGGGCGTCCCATCGCCGCCGCGAGGCGCGTCGCTGTCGCGTCGAGCGACGAGCTCTGGGCCGACGCGCGCGCACTCGACGGCGGCTGCCGGACGCGCCCACCGCTCCTCGCCGCGACGCCCGCGATCCTCGTGGACCGCCGCCCGCCGGCCATGTGGCCGAGCCGCGCCGCCGTCGCCGCGCGCGCCGCCGCCTTCGCCGACGCGGCGACGGCGCGCGGGGCGCTCGCCGGCCGCGTCTATTTTCTCGCCGTCGCCCGCGGCCACGTCGAGACGGGGTGCTTGCGGTTCTATGAACACTACGCGTACGCGTTCCAGGCCGCGCCACCGTTCGCGGTGCTCGCGCGGTCCGAGCGCGCGCTCCCGCTCGCCGGCCGCTCCTACGCACCGGCGTCGCAGCCCGAGTGCCGGCCCTCTGTGGCGTGGCGCGTCCAGGCCGGCCGCGCCAAGACCGTCGCCGGCGCGGCGCGCAACGCGACGCACGTGTTTTTGTCGTACTCCGCCGGCGCCGACTGGACGGCCCGCGAGTGGGCCGCGCCGCTTGATGCCGTCGAGGAGACGCTCGTGCCCGTCGCGCCGAGTGTCGCCGAGAGGCTAATGCCGTGCGCCCGAGACGACGCCTCGCCCGACTGCGCAGTTTTGTGGGCCGCCGTGGCCTCGTGCCGCGGCGCCCAGTCGCGTATCTGACCGGATAATGTTCTGGTGGTTATTGCTAGTGACTAGTATAAGCAGCAGTTCACACCCTCCGAATTACGCCCGGGGATTCTCTCCGAGTCAGCGCGGAAGAGACCCCGGAACTGATCCCAGGCTCGGCCCGGGCCCCGGGGAATTCCCCGGGGTGTCCGATTCCTGCTTTTTAAGGACCTAGCGTATCTGGCCTCGTAGGTTTATAGCACTACGAACCCATGATGCACACCAAACACTGGCGCGTCAGGAGGGCGGGGGGTCATGATGATTTGCGCGGTCGCGGTCGCGCCACTGACGGGCCGAGATGGTTTTGTGGTAGTCGCACCAGACGGCAAAATGTTTGCGGCGCTGCATGGTCTTGGATTCGTGACACCAGCGGGCGGCCATTTGACGGCACGTTTGCTCTTTGGTAGCCTGCTTGGATTTTAGCGTAGCCGTCGAGAGGGCCGCCGCTTCGACGCGATCCACCCGATCAGTGTTGACGCCCCAGACGACGACGCCTGTGGATACGTTGCGGCCGCGGCAAATTGCCTGTGGAAACGAGTCCATGATTGTCGCGTCGTGCCTGCCGCTCTCGCGGAGCTTGGCTACAAAATCCGTGGTGGACATTCCGTTGTACGAATTCATAGTGACATAGCCGCGGCGCGAGCAACGGATGACCTCATCCCAGTAGATCTGCTGCACTGCGCTGGTAAGCTCCGAGAAGGCGTAATTGGAAATGAACAGAGAATAGTCGCCAGAGGCGGACGCGCAGCTCGTGGTGGAGTTTGGGTTGCTGTTGAGTTTACCAAGAGCGGGGAGATCGGTTGCAGACGACCCGCGGATGGCATGTATGTATTGCTCCGCCAGCGCCTCGACTTCGGGCAGGTCACAGAGGGTATACCTTCGCGTCTGCGCCGGCGCGCCAAAGGGGGCGGCCATTGCGCCGAGTCGCTGCACGACATCACACTGCGCACCATAGCCAACGCCAACCTCTGCAACGTTTGTGTCAAAGTCCGAATCTAAGCCAAAGAGGGCGCGCAAGTCTGCATAGACCCGGACGTAGCGCCAGGTCGTCGTTGGAACTCGGATTCCTCGCAGGGGCACGACCGGCCCGCCGCCAAGACGCGCATGGTCCGCTGCCGCGCGTACGAACGTGTCCGAGGTGATCAGAGTTTTGTCGACTGCAGCAGCCGTCTCGAGTAAATGTCGCCCTTGGTCTGCTGACATGAGACTAACAATGTGGTTGTATGCGCGGATCGTCCGGAAGCCGGGGAACTTGCTGATGCCTTGCGCACATATCCGCTGCACCAGCTCGCGGTATGCGTGGTTTTTCTCGCGAGTCGCGACTGAGCTTCCCGGTGCCGTCGCGGAGGTCGCATCGTACCCAGCGCTACCGCGAGTCGCGAGAGTAACGAGAAAGCCCCGTATTATCATCATGATTTATGTATCAATTGTGCTGCGGCCTGCCCCGCGCGCGCGTGGTGCCTGACCTCATTACTCATATCTTGTACCGTACACAAGCTGGTACAACGGTACCGTAATCACTAAACCTACTAGGTCTGGGCATTCAGCTTACCCTAGTCTCCTCTAGGGCCTAGTGGAATAGCAACAGACTAATATTTAGGATTTTATTCTTTGATGAGTTTCGCCCAAAAGGTAAACCAACCCCATCGAGGTTGCAAAGTAATTCTAAATACTAGTAAATTTGCTGATCACACACCACAGCCAATTTCAAGTTGGCTTCGTGGTTGATCACAAATCATCCTGAGGAGAGCCTAAGGCTAGTGCAGTGTCCATAGGTTCTCAGGCTGTTCTGACCGGCTCCTAACCTCGTCTTGGAATTCGGTGCACTCAAAGAGATGCCCGGCGGGCCCCAGCCCCGGGCCCAAGAGCAGTCCAGGAATGTCCTGGGTTATTGTGGCAGCCATAATAGGCTCCTTAATGCTGGAATCCAGCCTTGAGAAAATTTCTCAGACACATGGTGCCTCTTTGTGAAACAACAGATGAGGAATCCAGTGCCAGCCTGAGTTCCGAGTCAAGTTCAACTTGGCAACTTCAAGTTACTAGTAGACTTTCAAGTTCGACTCGGAGCAGCATTCGACACATGAGTTTGAGCCTGGGGGTCGAACTCGACACAACGAATTTCTAACATTTGAGTACTGGGTAAGCCTGAGTAGTGTCACGGTGGGCACACTGGCAATATCATCATGATGATATATCACTGGCATGCCACTGATGCCAGTGCCGGTGGTGGCAGTCACTGAGTGCCACTGCGGCACTAACAGTGGGCCCGGGACGGTCACGGTCACGGTCACAGTGACGGTGGCCGGGCGGCGGCAAGTCCGGCGACTCGGAGTCACGGTCCCGGCCGCCGCGGCCGCGAGCCCGCCGGCTCGCTGGGTCTGGAGTCCGACCGGGTCGCCGAGTCGGAGTCCGGCGGGCCAAGAGTCTGCCTCGGATATATTAATATCATGATAGCGATAAGGCGGGGCTTTATACTTGCGAGTTGGCGCCCCCCGGGCCGGGCCGGCCCCGACAGGGGCCCGGGCACCGCAACTTGAAGTGTTCAAAGTTTAAGCCACTGACTTGATTGAAACTTACTACTTATAGTAGGCCGGGATTACAACGCATAGATTACACCCGGCCCCTATGTGCATCCGACTCTACATCTAACTATGAGACCCAACCCGGCCATCATGCCAGTGATTATGATCGGACTCGGAGTTACAGTCGGATCGACTCCGAGGTCAGAGTCGGGATCGTGGCGGTCACGGCGGTCCGGTCACGGTTCCGCCGTCACTGTTACGGTTCGACCGTCATGTTATGCGTCTATACCATGCACAGCGCCTGTGACACAGGCACATGGCCCCTGCTACGCTAGGGGCCTGGTCGGGTGATCTGCAGCGTGCTCTGGTCACCGGCGGTAAGACCAAGCTCTTTGCTCAAACAGTCCTGATTGAATCGACCAATAAGTGAATAGTCCGAGTCCGGCCATCGCGCGCACTTGGGCATCGATTTTCGCGCGGGCCGCGATGGCAGCGCATGCGATGCGTCAATCTCGCCGTTCGCGTACTGCGTGTCGAGTCCAGAAGTTATCAAGCACCCGGGCGCTTTCGAAAGTTGTGGCGCCGCGGCGACGGCGGACCCGCGCGACGGGGCTCTCGAGAAGAACGCCGGGGAGCTAGGCGGCGCGGCGACGGTAAGCCGATGTTTGCAGCCGCTGACTAACTCAACCCACGGCTGGCTCTGCCGCCGCGGGCGGAGCGCGGTTGCGGCGTTGACTACAGGCGGCTTGTTCGATTCAGTGCTGAGTGCGACATCGAGCGGCGCATCTGCCGACGCGCCCAAGCCCGAGGCGCCTGTCATCCGGGCCTCGACCTTTTCGGGACTCCGGTCAAGCGCTGTGAGGGCAAAGACAGACGATTCAGCCGGCAGCGTGGACTCGACGACGTCGAAAGGTACCGCGCCGCGCCGGAGTCGGAGCGCCCTCTCCTGGACTGCACACCACTTCCTTCGAAATAATCTGTTGGTGGCTCGCAGATGACCCATTTCGCGCTCCAACGTCGGCACATCTGCCGGCGGGATGGTCGTGGAAGGCGGCGATCCTGCGGCTAGCTTGTTCGGCCGAGCTCGTGACCAGGGGCGCCTTCGCGGCGCCTCGTCGTGGCTGGTGCCGCGGAGCACGACACGGGGTGCGTCCTCGAGCCGAGACCACGCCACCTCCGGAGAAGCGTAGGCGTTTTGCGCCACGATGGCAGCGGGCGGCGCGATGACGAAGGCAGAACAGGGGGCCGCGTCCGCGGAAAAAAGCGCGGCGGGCCGAGCGAGTCTTTTATCAGGGACCGCGGCCGGGACAGGCACGGCTGCGTTAACGAGGCCGAGGCCGCAGGGATGTCCGCTCCTGTGCGCGCTGTCGTTCACGCGATGAAGCCGCGCACGTTGCTCCGTGCGGAAGAGGAGCGTTTGTTCCTTCGCCGCGTGCGCGTGGCGCCACCAGCCGCGAGGGTCCCACCAAAGCGATTTGCGATCCACAGTGGCATGTCCAAAGTATGGGTCGCCGTTGATACCGGCGAACGGCTTGAGCCGGACAACGTGTGGCGTGGCATCTACCACGACGGTGAAGACGCTATCAAACACCTCGACGCCTTCGCCCGGTCGCGGTTGGCGCAACTTGGCGAGGTCGTCGGCCTTTTGCGGCAAATCATCGCGTTGCGCAGCGGCCGCCTCGCCTAGAGCCGGCGCGATAGCTTCTTGCCCGCCCCACCTCCGCAGCATCGCGAGACCGCCGTCAGCGTTGGCCCGTGCGTGGGTGCTCCGCGACCTCGGTCGTCCGCCAACTGCGCGCGCCGTCGCCGCCGCTCCCAGCAGGCGAGCGGCCCGTGCGGCGGCAGGATTAATCGCTTCTGATGCTCCTGGCGCCTCCGCGACGGGGACCGGCGGCAGAGCAGCGAGCACGCGACTGTCGTCGAGGGACGGATTCTTGGCTTCATCGCGCAGTGCGGCGTCGTGCAGGCCCGCGCAGAGGCCCTGTCGCACAAAGGGAGCGAGGTTTGCGACGTCCTGGGCTGCGGCCGAACCCACGAGCGTGCCGAGCGCGTCGACGAGGATCCGACTCTCCACGCCTTCTGTCGCCACCGAGGCCCAGAGTAAACACACCGCGTCGACGCGACTCGTGCCGCGGAGCGCGTCAAGGCGGTCTCGTCGCGTCGGCGGCGGCAGCGGCGGCCGCGTCGCCGCGGGAAGCGCCTGCGCCCAGGCGGCGCGGAAGGCTACTTCGCACTCGTAGTCCTTCAGAGCGTGCTTGGCGCGGTACACGTCTCTCCGCGCTGGCGCCGTCGGCTGCTCTGTGGCGACTAGACGGTGGCGAGCGAGGTGCGTGGGCGCAACGGCGGCGGCGATCCAGTCCTCTCCACCTAGGCGCGCGAGCGGCGAGGGCACGTCGCCCGTCGGTGCGGGACTCTCCGCGCGCGCAAGGTTGGCTGCGTTGCGCTCGTCGGCCATCACAAGACGACCGTCGAGGACCCACGCGGCCGGTGCGGCGGCGAGCGCGGCCGCCCGGTCGGCCGCGCCCGGGTTGCCCGCGAGGTGGAGGCGCACGACCTCTATCTCACCGATGGACGCGATGGCGTCGATGGGCAATTTGTTGGCCGAGACATCCAAGAGTCCGAGCGCGGCGAACGCGTCGAGTCCCGACCCGGCGAGTGTCTCGAGGCGATTGCGGCTCAGATCGACCCACCAGAGCGTCGTGCAGGCCGCTAGTGCGTCACCGTCGATTGTCCGCACACCGAGTCGCGCAAGGTTGAGGGAGACCAGGCGCCGGCACCGATGCAAGCTAGTGCTCACCAGGCGGCTGATAAATGGCGATCGGACAAACTGCAGCACCTCGACGTCGGCCGGGTCTCCTTCGACGAGGAGCGCGAGGCTTTCGTCGGTCAACTTCATTGTGAGCTAGTTTATCCGGCTCCAACCCATCGCATGATAGCATGTATCCTGAGAGGTATCACGAGATTTCTTATCATCTTATCATCCTCTTAATCCGGCTTATGAGGGCAGAATATCCGGCCGCCTCCTGTCGTGAGTCTGCACGCGGGCTGCATATGCGCGCGACTGCCCGTGATGGGTTTAGATAGAAATGCGTGCGACTTTTCAGCTCTTATTGTGCGCGCTGGCGCGTGCCCCGCCGCCTCGCACGGTAAGGCGCGCACCAGCGCGCTCACGAACGATGCCGAAACAGCGCCGCCTGCCGCCGCGAGCCCCTGTGAGGCCCTTTCCATCAATTGCATCGTCACCCAACACGAGTTTTTGCGCAGATCCCCCGGTGAGGTCGTTTGCGCGGAATCCCCGTGATATCATGCCAGGGCCACGATCCCGCGAGGTCGAGTGCTTCGCACGGTTCCACGAGGCCCACGTCGCGGCGGTGCCAGGCGGCCCGGCAGTCGTTGACCAGATGGCAAATGCCTGCTGCACAGACCGCATCCGCAATTCGAAGGGCCCAGTTCGCCTCATCATCTTCCCGCGATCGCACATCGAGGCGGCGCTATTTTATAGCAATGCCAGCCGCCGAGACGTCGACATCAACTTCATGGGGCGTATCCACACCAAGCAGCAGTCTGCAAACCGCGCACGGCGATGGATCCTTGACTTCGCCAAGAGGACCTTCACGAACGCGTCCCTTTTTCTGGACACGACTGTGCAGAATCCCTCAACCTACCAGCAACTGGGCACCTACGATATCTCGGTCCTGGAGGGACGGGCTGCGGGTTTTAAGCCCATGGGTGTCATGGGCGAACAGCAGCAGAACCCCTGTGCCATGGCTAAGTGCTCAACGGACTACTTCCACCGTCTCGCGCGGTCGCGGTTTACGCTCGCACCCGCCGGCGACAAGCCGTGGTCCCAGCGTTTCTTCGAAGCTATCATGGCGGGTTCTGTCCCGATTCTCCAGTCGCCGCAACATGCCGGGCGCAACTTCGGCGAGCAGACGCTCGGATACAAATTCCTACTGGTCTCCGAGTTTGAAAAACGGCTCCGCGCGAATGGGGGTGCGGCGCCGTACTGCGGCGCCTGGGCCCGGCACAACTTGGACATCTTCCTTCGCCGGCAGTCGTACATCCAGCGCCGTCAGACTATTCACGCAAATGTCTACCGGTGCCGGAGCGAGGCGTTTGATTGACCCATGGACTCCGAGTCGGCTTTTATTTACTGGCCCGGGTCACGGCTTCATGATCGTATAGAAAGGGAGTCACGGTTAGTGGCAGCCGTCGGGACCGTGAGATGATTCCCCTAAACCTGTGTTATGTGCTAGTGCACTATGCACGTGGTCACTGTAAAGATAGTTCTAGTAGTAGTGCGGGGGTCTGACCCAAATACGGCCGTGTTCATACTGGCGACTTGGCCGGGGGCAATTCGAGCCAAAGGGGCTACCTATCTGGAGCGAACGGTTGTCTGGCAATTTTAGTGGCCTGAACGTCGCTGCACCCCAAAGAAGAGGCATCCCCATGTGCATTTGTATCAATATGTGAAAGCGGATGAAGCGGTACACCCAAAGCCCGCTCTAAAACCGGGGGTGGACAAGACGCCCAATCCAGCCGCTCAGATAGCCGGTATCTCTCTCCTGAGCTACTTACTTAAAAGCCAGATAGTTGCCCTCATTGGCCTCGGACGTAACCATCCGATGACGCTGGGAACGATTACTTATCTCGCTCTCGTCTCCGCGGCTTGCGCGTTCATCGAGCCGGATGACTGCGCGCTGCTGATGCGGCGCGAGGCGCGATACCCGGCCTTCGCGTTTACATCGCCATACGCCGTGTTCGCACCGGCGGTTCCAGCGCTGCGCGTCCTGAGCCACTCGCTCGACGCGTTTCTCGCCGCGGACGTGCCGAGGTTCGCGCTGGCGCGAGTGCCCCGTACCGCTAACGGTGCGGGTCAGACAGGCTCACGAAGCGATGAGGTGCTGGTGCATCGCGCGGCGCTCGCGCAGGCTGGCTGGACGACTTGCGGGGTGTCCACGGAGCCCGTGGCGCTCCATCTCTTGCATTTTGTCGCCTTTGAGAGGATTTTATACGTGGACACATCGATGCTCGCGGTCGGCGACCTCATGCCCTTGTTCCGAGCGGCACCCGACGCGCTGGTCGCCGTCGCGGCCGGTGCGGCCCTCGTGCGCCCGGACGCCACGGTGTTTGAGCGGCTGGTGAAAGCGTGGCCGAGCATGGTCCCGTCGGCGGACCCTTGGGCCGGCGCTCCCGCGCTAGGCCAGCTCAATGCCACCGGAGCGCTCACGCGGTGCGACGCGGCCACCTGCTGGGAAATAGCAACACGACGCACCGACGCAGCGGACGCGGACAAACGGCTCATCGAGGCCGCGCATCCGGCGGTCATCGTCACGGGGTACTGGTCCATGCCGTCCAAGCACGGGTCCGGGCAGTACGCCACTTGGATCAGCCACTTCATGGAAGTGGCCGTGCCCATGGTGAGCACTGTGTGGAAATCAAGACGACCGCGAGCAGATGCGGCTACTGGGACAACGCCGCGTCGATGGCATGGCGCCTTGATTTTTATTTCCACACAGGTCATCTTCACCAACGCAGCGCCCGAGCTTAAGAAAATGCGCGGTAAATTCGGCCACGGTAATCTCACCAAATTTGTACACCGTGAAATCGAGGACTTCCATACGCAGCGCGCGTTCGGCGAGACGTGGAAGAAGGACTTCGCCCGGGACCATGAGGCTCATTATCACAAGTCGCCGCGTCTTTACGCGATATGGGCTGAGAAAATTGAGCACGTCGAGATCGCGCGGCGACGAAAGCTTTTTGGCGACATCGAGGCCATCTTCTGGGTCGACATTGGCCTGCTGCGCGATACGGGGCCCAAGAGTGGCGCGCAGTATCGGCTGGCAACGGGTCGTGGTTGGATCGACGAGGGGAACACGCAGCACCCGGGTGGCGCCACCTGGCCGCATGCCGGTCGCGTTGAGGCCATCGTCGCGACGGACCGCGTTCACATCACGGCAGCCATGCCGTGCTTTAAGCCCAACGAGTTCGCGAACCCAGACGTCGTCGATGAGCGCTTCCATCGGAAATCGCACGTGTGCGCCTGCATCTTTGGCGGGTCCGGCGCCGCCGTACACCGCACGCGCATCGCCTATTACGACATGACGCAGCGCTTCATCGCGGCCGGAATCTTCTCCGGCAAAGACCAGTCTATTTGGAACATGCTCATCGTCCAAAACCGCTCGTTCCTCGAACTCGTCGTTCCGGAGCGCTGCCCCGGCAACGGCTGGTTCGCTGGCATCGCCTATCTCGCAAACGCGTGCCACGTGCCGCCTCACAAAGGCAAGCAATGGAACGTAAGACGGGCCCGCCAGGCCAAATCATGCTTGAAGGATGTCCGTACCTGGTCCGGCAACCCCAAAGAGGGAATTGGGATTCCGATCCCGACAATAACCCGATAAATCGCCGCCAGCTCACCAGTGATTGTGCCAGTAAATAAGATAAAGTGAATCATTCTCTATTAATCACCTATGATCTCTAAAATCATTTAAGTGACAAGTTAAAATTTTAAGTTACAGCTGTATCAGTGTATGCATACAAAGTCCTGGCAGGGGAGTGATGCAATTGCAAATTAATTGCAGCACAGTATAGCTGTAGTATGGGGAAAGTGTCGCGCCTTCATCTAGCCGAATGTGGTGGGGCGCTGTAGCGTCATGTGCCTTAGCCGGCGCGCATGCGAAGTCCGGCACAGAGTTGTCTGCCGCGGAGGCAGATGTTTGGGCGCTGCCGCGCCCTGACAACCTGTCGTTGCTGCCGCGGCTGCCCTACGAGTTTGTGACGCATCCAGTGCACGACGCTGTTTTTAGCGACACGCCCCTTCCGCGTACGCGCTACGTCGCCGTCCAGGGTCAGGCGCGTTCAAATAATCGCCGCGAGGCACTGACGCTCGCAGCAATTGCAGCCGACGCACTGAACCGGACACTCCTGGTCTGTGATCGGCCCCTTGTCGAACTCTACGACGTGGACGCGCTGCGGAGCGTGGTCCCGGTACAGGTGACGTACCGCTGCGCCGCGTACCATCCGAGGGCCCGTGGTGGGCTTCGGCACCCTCGGTGTATGCCCTCACTGCTCTGCAACCAGCTCGGCTGGACCTTCATCGATGTTAGCACCAGTGGCCAACCCCGCCACCTTGGCGGCGGTGTCGCAGTGGCGATCGACCGTATCATGCGCGACTGGGGCGGCCGTGCGGACCGGATCCTGACAGTTGACTCTTGGGGCGTCGCGACATGGGTCTACACTGCCCGCGACGCGACGCATGCGCGGCGACTGACGGAAGTTGCGTCTGCAGTGCGCTACGCACCACGGCTCTACGAGGACGCGCGGGTGCTGGCGGCCGGGCTCGCGGCACAGCAAGGCTTGCGTGCCTTTGATTACCACGCGGCGCACCTTAGGACTGGCGATCGTGTGCCTCATCCGCTGGTGAACTGCGCTGCGGACTTTGAGGGCACGGGCTACGAGGTCAATTCATGCACCAAGATGAATCGCGGCATCAGACAACCCCGCCAGGGCGAGTGCGCTCGAAAGGGGCGCGGGTACGTCACGTTCGCCGACGCCGCCCAGTTTGCACTCGATCAGGGCCTCCTCATGCGCGGAGACATGTTCTACATCGCGGCGCCAGATACGAGTCACCCAAGTGTCCGCGATCTACGGGCTGTGCTTATGGCCGCTGGCGTGGAGACGACAAGCCTTGGCAAATTGGTCAGCTGGACGAATCTCCGGCTGCCCAAGACGACGCCGTCGTGCGCCGATGGTGGCCGCGACAAGCGGCCTTGCCTCACGGGCAATTTCGACTACGTTTCTGCCATAGACCAGCTCCTGGTCGCGGCCAGTCGCGGTGGCGTGCACATAGCCGACTTTCCGTCGACCTGGGACGAGCTCACTATAGAGCTCCAATGCGTTGCGCATGACGCGCGCCTCCCCAACTTGGCTAACTCGGCCCTATGCACCGGTCACGACTTCTTCCACACGCCAAAGGACGCGGCGCCTCATCTTCCGTTCTCTCCGCGCGAAAACAAGCGGCTATTCTTCGAAACAGTCGCATCCTACTGCGGTGTTTTCTAGATTGCAATTTCTCGCGGTATCTCCTTCGAGCGAAATATAATATGCGCCCGAGGGGGACTATAAAAACAAACCTACCTAAGTTCGAGCAAATTGGTTAGCTCCGTCACTAGACTCCGTCACAATTTCCGTCACGGCCCGGGTGACGATCCTCCTAGTCACTGGCAGTGGCAATGTGCCACGGTAATTTATCATATGTTTGTTGAATCATTTAAAGCCCAGTAGCCGGCCGGGGCGACCTGGCGCAGGAACTCGCCGGCGGACATTCTCAGGCTCGCATGAATCTTCTCGTTATTCTCCTCGCCCGGGCCGGCGAGCCTGAGCGCGTATCTGAGCTGAGTACGACTACTTTAAACTTAGGTTTGGTACGGCACGCGCCACCAGACCCAACTCTAGAACCCCACCAGCGACCTAAGGGCACGTGTAGCCGAGTTTGGCGAGCACCGTCGCATTCGCACGCGCGCAGTGGCCAGTGACCTCGGGTTCGGTAAATTTCTCCGCGCGCCATCTTTTAGCGAGGTTGTAGGCGCGCGCGTCGGCGAAGGACCGCGCGTGGCCGTGTTTCTTCGCGGCGCGCTTCTGCTGCGCGTGATGGGCGCCGGGATACAGGGCGCGCAGCGTGCGGTCCGAGTCTAGTAACAAGTCCTCGTAGCGTATGAGAGCGTAACGTGTCCTGGACCAAGCAAGGTACCCACCGTAGTACGCGTTCCAGACGTCGACAACGCCGTTGTATTTTACGTCCAGATGTTCCCGCTCGGCTTGCTCGCCGGGCCCGTGCCGCCACACCAAGCGCAGCCAACATGGAGAGTCCGGGACCCTCGACCCACAAGACAAGAAATACGGTGCCTTGCGCATGCCCGTGATCCAGCTCAGCGGGTGCCGCGCTATGACGAGCGCGACCGAGGCGCCTGACGCGGCCTGCGCCCTCGCCTCGAGCACCCAGGGGTACATGTGCTTGCGGTCCTCGAGGACCTTAACCCCCCCCACTTGCTCCACGAGACTGCGTGCGTAATTCGTCCCGGAGTTCATGAGGCCGCGGACTCGCGTCACGGACAGCGACCTGTTGGCCCACCCGCGCGTGAGCGGCGGGCGCCAGTCGTAGAGTATCGGCGGATTCGCGGTGGCTTGGGCCAGCAGTAGGGCGGGGACGATCATATTAATATGGGGGCCGCGCTTCACGGGCAGCCAACCATCGCGATCTCACATGGGGCATTACATCTCACCGCCTCAATTTTCCTTAGAGACCAAGGTATGATCTTGCACATGAGATTTGAACTAATAAGTGTCTTGTGTCATCACTGCCTATCACCGCCCTTTGAAGTTTACGGTGAGGTACGCCCGCTCGACGAAAGACCCCCCTATGTTACGTACGGTTACACCTGTAGACCTGAGGAAAGGCACTAGAGCTCTACTATAAACATGCGTCGCAATTGTAGCGGAGCTCTATGTGACCCAATACGTACGGTCAAGTTAAGCAGCCCCACTGCATGACAGCCGAGAGAAAATAGAAAACCCGTTTTGTTTGTTGGTTGAAAAAACCCGTACCGCGCAAAAGTCACGATCGATCCCGACCGGCTGTCTCGACAGGCGTGAGGATCGTGAGGAGACTCGAAAGATGTAGAGATGCTGCCGACTCTCTAGCCGTCGCCCGAAGGCGGAGGACTAGACCTAGCACCGGACCGAAGCGGTGGAGGCCCCAGGTAAGCTCCGTCCAACTTGAATGGTGCTGCTCTACATACGAAGGAGACTCACGCACGCGCTGCAGACTTTCGCATGCTCTCTGGGCGCGCCGCCGGCGTCTCCCACGCCTTTGACGAGTGAGTGGATCAACACGCACTGCGAGGGTCTTGACGCGAGCGCTGATGATGTCGTAGAGGTCGCACTGGACGAAGAGAGCGGCGAGAACGGCGCCATCGCGCGCGTCGCGCTCGGCAGCGAGCGCCTGATCGTGAAGCGCCCGCCGGCGTCGCCCGCGGCGAGGGCAGTGGCCGCGATCCAGCAGTGGTACGCACGAGAGGTGCACTGGTACGCGGTGCTCGCACGGATCGCGGGCGTACGGTGCCCGCGGTGCCACTGTGCGCGCTACGACGCGCTCACCGGCGAGTACGTCCTCGTGCTCGAGGACCTGCGCGCGGCGGGCTGCCGGCCACTCTCCGTCGCAGAGGCGACAGCGGCGGCGACGACGCTCGGCCGCCTCCACGGCCGGTTCGCTGGCGCATTCGACGACGCCGCGCGCCGCGGGATTGTGCGCGGTCCCTTGCCGATTATGCCCATCACGCTGGCACTCGCATCCCCGATCGAGAAATTCTTCAGAGACTGCTGGAAATCGGTCCGGAGCGAGCGACGCTACGCGCTCACGGAGCTCCTGGCGGACCGCGGCGAGGCCGCGGGCCCCGCGGCGATCGGTCTCCTCGACGCCCTCGCAGCGCCGGGCGCGTACGCGTCGATGACCGAGGCCCTAGCTGCACCGCCGCGGACCCTGCTCCACGGCGACTTCCGGCCTGAGAACTTGATGGTCGAGGTCGCGACGGGCGAGGTCGTGGTCTACGACTGGCAATTCGCGTCGGTCGGCAACGGCGCCTATGACCTCGCCTACTTCTCGGCCCTGGTGGCGGATCCGGACGATCGGCGGCGCCTCGACTCGGAGCTCCGGCGGGCCTACGTATCAGCGCTGGTCCGCAGCGGCGCGCCGGTGCCCAGCGACCTCGAGCACGATCTTCGTCACGGGTGCCTACTCGCGCTCGCGTCCTTCGTTATGGGAGCGGCTGTTGCCGGCGACGACGCGGCCTCTGTCGAGACGCACCGCCGGGGGCTGCGGCGCCTCGCGGCGGCGGCGCTGGACTGGGGCGCCCAGGTAAGTTGACCTCGTGTAGCGTCACGGTGGCACAATGATCTACTACTAGCTGAGCAGGGAGAAGGCTCTTAGGAGCTTTTGTCTTTTATTAGGCCTTCCCGGGCCGAGTCCTTCAAATTAATTTTTGTTTATTACTATTATTATTATTATTATTATTATTATTATTATTATTATTATCCGAGTCAATTTCCTGACTCGGATTTTCGGGATGGCTCGGATGCCAGTGTATCACGCCAGTAGTATAACTTGCAGTATATGAGTTTCGGCGTTTTTTACATAGGCTAAAACATTCAGATTAAAAAAACGCCCGGGCCGACTCGGAAACTCAAATATATGGGGATAAAAATCGCTGGTTTTTTCCAACCGTGACCGATTTGGCCCGGGGATGAATAATAAATATTAGATCTAATATTATTACTTTAATCAACATCATCATTTTAAGTTTAAGTTAGAATAGAATATTAGTAGTATATGGGAACTTGGACCTACTAGGCTACTTCTAAGACACTATCGAGGAGTAAGACGGCCAGCCGCCGCCCTAGGGGCTGGGGACCAGACCTCTAGGTAGATCTTCTAGTAGTGACAGTGACTGAGGCTACCGTGCCAGTGACCTTAGTACCTAGGCTCGGAAATATTATGGGAGAAGGCTAAGGGGGGACTTGATGGTTTTTGATCGACCAGGCAAGCTGCATCTTCGTACCGGCCGTGGAGCAGTCCGATGGTCCAGCCTTGCTTGTTCTTGGCGAAGTGTTTGCGGGGCAGCGGCAGGGGCAAGCATTTGAGTTCATGGCTCACGATGTCCAAATACCCCTAATTAGGGGTATTTGGAGCGAGGCGCCGGCGCGCCGTTAGTGTTCTAACCCTAAAAAAACCCGCACGGTACATACCCTAACCCGCACGTACCAATCCAAACCCGCACGTACCAATCCTAACCCTAGTGGAGTGTACCCCGATGGGGTATGGGGTTTTTACACTAGGAATGTAAATTTCTAGTAGGTTTTTTTCCACTGAAAAGCAGCACGCTGTTCGCGATAAAAACGGAATTA
>Ga0114994_10001507_pt1 | contig 16782 bp, 10 predicted proteins | sample ArcticOcean_MG_C_9_FD_87043 | JGI IMG/M metagenome (GOLD analysis project Ga0114994, IMG submission 87043) | Marine microbial communities from western Arctic Ocean - ArcticOcean_MG_CB2_152 | ecosystem: Environmental > Aquatic > Marine > Oceanic | place: Arctic Ocean: Canada Basin | collected...
AAACTCGCACAGCGCCGCCGCCGCCGCCACCGCCCGCGCCGCCGCCCGCGCCGCCGCCTGCACCGCCGCCCGCGGGCGACGCGTTCGACCTCTTCGGTGGAAGCGACGTCGCTGACCATAGTTTCATGGCGGAGAGCGCGGTGAGCGAAATCTCTGCGGTGTCACCGGTCCCGACGCTGCCGCGAACATTGCCGGCGCCGCCGTTCGCTGTACCCGCGGTTCCGGCGCCTCCTGCAGCGGCAGATCTCTTCCCCGACGATCCGCTCGGGGGGGCTTTCAGCGCGGCGCCCGCGCCCGCGGCGACGGATATGTTTCCGTCAAATTAGTAATATTGTTTTAACATACCCGGTCACAAATGCCACGCGCGGTAGAAATGGCAAATATTCGCCCTCCGCAGATCCTCATCGCTTGGTCGGAACCGCAGTCGGAGGTCGATCGCCGCCCGCCGCTGCTCCAGGTCTCCCCGCTCCACGAACGATTCGCGACGCACTCGCGCTTGGCGGTCCGGGGCCTCTGTCTGTCCGGAAATCGCCCCGAGCCGCTTCTGGAAGCGCGCAAGCCGCCGCGCGAGGTCGGGGCTCGCGGCCGCCGCGAGTTTCCAAGCCGGCTCCGCCGTTTGATTGCGCGCCGCTGGCGGGGGAGGCTTCGACACCGCAGCCGTCGCGTTCTCGCGCGCGTCCCGCAGCTCGCGCTCGACCGTCGCGCGCTTTGCATCCGCGAGCGCGAGCGCTTCGCGGAGCCGGAGCACCTCGCTCCGCAGATCATCGTTCTCGCGGCGCAGTTCCAGCGCCGCGTCAGGATCGCGCACGGCGCCGACGGAGGACGCGCTCGACCTACGCCTTCGCGCTTCGGGCGGGCCGCTAGTCGCAGCGGGGCCGTCGTCGGCGTCAGGCGGCGGAGGTGGAGCGGCAGGCGTCCTAGGCGGCGGCGAAGCGCTTTCGTCGCGGGAAGGCTGACGCGGCGGCGGCGGCGGCGGCCGGCGCGGCCCAGCGTGCGCGTCCAAGAGGACGGGTCGTGCCACGCGCAACCGGATCGTGGTATCCGGCGGAATGCGGAAGTTGTCAAGCCTTTGCAGGAGGCGTGTTAAGGGCCAACGGCGCGTATCGTCGGCGTCAATGCCGACGATGCGGTCCCCCGCTCGAAAGGCCAGTTCCGAAGGCGGCAGATCCCGTTGCACGCCCTCGTGCCGCTCGACGCACGTCGTCGCACAAGACCAGAACACGATGCGTTTGATAGCGACGCCGCCCTCTTTCCTTTCGCAGACCGTCAGCCCGAAGCCCCCCCGCGGCTCCTTTTTCATCACGCCCTCGAAGACGCAGTCCCCGAACCGCAGCGCGTCTTGCCGCGCGGCCCGCGCGTTCACGATGACCTCGTAGGCCTCGTGCAGCAGGATGAACGCCTCCGCATTACCACCTCGGTCGGGGTGCTGCGCTACCGCGACGCGCCGGTAGGCCGACCGGATCTCCCGGTCGGTCAGGTCCAACCTCTTCTCCAGGCCCAACCGCTCGTAGTGCTCGGGCGCGTCGACGTCCTGCGCCGCGTGCAGCGACGCCCTTCGCCCCGCCTTCGTCGTCGAACGCTTGATGGCATCCTCCAAAGCCCGCAACCAGGCGAACTTGAGCTTCTCCGCCATCGGGCCAATCGCCTCCATGAGCAGTCTTTCCCCTCGCGGCTTGTCGACGCTGAACGTGTGCACGCGCGCGGTGCCCTTCCGCGGCTTATGGGGGCACAGCTTGGCTACGCAGCCCCGCAGGTCGACGCAGCCCCTCGCGGCGCCGATGGGCTTGTTCGTTTTTGGGTCGAAGTCGTCGTAGTACGACAGGAGAGCTCCTTCGAGGACGACCCACCGGCGCTTCCAGTTTCTACGCCCGACCGGCAACAAGCCCAAACCACTGTGGGAGCCGCCCTTCTTCTCGAGGAAGCCCTCCATCGCGTAGCGGAGCAGTACAAGCTCGTATGGTGCTCAAGGGTCAACCTGCTATGAGCCCAGCCGCGATGTGTGATGGCAATGGCTGCCCGGACGCGTTTCCCCTACGGACGAGGCGACTGTCCACGTGCTGTGCACGGCAGAAGGTACAAACGTGGGCCAACTGGCGTCGAACCCGCCATCAGTGAAACCCGTTTTGAGCGTAAAACCCGTACCCGTAATCCTCAAAAACACGTCGCCAATTGCGGTCGTCTCCTGCGCTGATTCAAACAGGGCGGCTGCAGTAGTCGCACGAGTGACTCGAGCGACCGCGGGAAAAATATTACAGTCGTAGGACTCGCACAAGACGCCCAGCAATGCTCCCAGCCCTGTGCCGTGTGGCAGCGCGTCCGCGCGCCATCCGGCGACCGAAGCGAAACTTCTCTGTGTTTGACTGGTGGCGCGAGAACGTCATCAAGCCGATCCACGGGGCGCGGCTCACGCTGCCGGACGTCTTGGGCGTGGAGGCGGCGACGTACATGCAGTTCGTCTACCCCGTGCCGGTCGTCGTGGGCGGCTACTACATCATGCAGTGGGCCATCGGCCGCTCGCACGAGAGCATCGGCCCGCGGGGTGAGCGGTTGAGGGAGAGGCCGGGGTTCCGGCCGGAAGCGGGCGTCGACGAGCAGCGCGCGGCGCTCCAGCGGATACTGGACGACGCGAAGCGACGGAAGGCCGGAGACTAAATATTTAACTTACAAAACTACGGTGAACGCCGACTCGAACGCTGGGCGTAATCAGGGGGCCCACGCGTCCCGGCGCGCGAGGACCGCGCGACGCCGAGGGGGTCCAGGTGCGCCGGCGGCCCGGCCGTACTCGAGGGCGGGCTCCGCTGGGCGCTACCAAAAGGCCCCGACGTCGGCAGCGCGACCGTCTCCGCGGGTGTCGACGGCGGTCTGCGTCGGGCGCTATCAAGAGGGTCGGACCGCCGCAGCGGCGTCGGAGGCAGCGTTGGTGCGGTTAAATCGCTCTCCGCCAGCCGGTCCAGGTCCAGCTCGTACGCACACGAATACTCGGACGCCTCGGACGCGCGCCCCTTCCTCGGCTTTGGCGGCGACCACGCGACGTCTAGCGCCGTGCGTGGCGACGGTGGCGCGACGACCGGCTCTGCAGGCGGGGGCACGGCCTCGTCGTCAGTACTGCTTGCGGACACCTCCTCGAACTCTTCGAACTCCTCGTAGGGGCTGCCGCCGTCGGTGCCGCTGTCGGTGCGCTCCTCGACGATGACAAACTCGTCGTCAGGGCTGGTCGGCGTTGTTGGAGGCGTCGGCGGCCGCAGCGCGATCACCGCCAGCGCCTCGCCGCCCTGCACGCACTTGCATGAGAGCCAGCCCTCAACGGGCGCCGACAAGCGCGCCCGCGGCACGCCCTCGGGCGCCACGGCCACCTCCTCGACCGTGATGGGGTCGCCCGGCGCCAGCTGCCGGATCCGCGCCGAGGCCATCACGAGGCCCGCGCGCACCAGCGCGCCGGGCGCCTTGACGGCGTACTCTCGCGGCAGGTGCCTCGCGGCCGCGAGGGCCGTCGCGTGGTCGTCCTCGGCCGGTGCCGGCGACGCAGTCGTGCTGGGCAGAAAATCGGTCGCGTTGTCGTCCTCGGCCGGTGCCGGCGACGCAGTCGCGCTGGGCAAAGAGTCGGTCGCGTGGTCGTTCTCGGCGGGCAGCGACACAGCGATCGGCGGCTGTGGTGCGGCCACGGTCGGGACAGCATCGTCGTCGTCTTTCTCATTGACAGCCGCGAAGTGGCGCTCGCGCGCAACCGCGACGGCGACGACGTGACGCAAAGTCGCGACCCACTCCCGCCGTTCGTCCGTGGACGCGGCGCGCAATTCGAACGCGTCATGGGCGTCGAAGACGTGGAAGTCCTTGTAGGCGCCCGAGCCCTCGAGCTCGCGGACCGCGCAGCCTGCTAGCGCTAGACTTCCCCGCGCTGCATTTTTATCAGGCGGCCCTTTGTGGTACGTCAGGGCATAGTTCTCATCGTCGCCCACGTCGAGCCTGACTCGGAGCCACCACTTCTTCCACGTCCAGCCGCTGATCAGGCCCGGCGTTTTTTTCTTGAGCTGGCCGCAGCAGTTGGGAATCTGGAGCTTATCCGCGTCGACGGTCAGCGCGGCTGCCCTTGGGGCTGCCTCTGCCTTTGGGGCAGGGTTGCTGCCGGAAGAGGGGTCCGCGGGGACCGTGAGCGTCGGCGTCGACGGCCGCGGCGAGAAGAGCACAGGGTCCGCTGGCACCGTCGGCGTCGGCGTCGACGGCGTCGGCGTGAAGAGCGCAGGGTCCGCGGGCACCGTAGGCTCGGGCGTCGACAGCTCGTCGGGTAACGGCGTTGTTGGCGTCGGCGTCGACGGCCGCGGCGTGAAGAGCGCGGGCTCCGCTGGCACCGTCGGCGTCGGTGTCGATGGCCTCGGCGTGAAGAGCGCGGGGTCCGCGAGTACCGTGGGCTCGGGCGTCGACGGCCGCGGCGAGAAGAGCGCGGGGTCCGCGAGTACCGTGGGTTCGGGCGTCGACGGCCGCGGCGAGAAGAGCGCGGGCTCCGCGAGCACCGTCGGCTCCGGCGTGGAGGGTCTTGGCGGCGGCGACGCGTAGAGCGCGGGCTCCGTAGGCACCGTCGGCTCCGGCGTGGAGGGTCTTGGCGGCGGCGACGCGTAGAGCGCGGGCTCCGCAGGCACCATCGGCTCCGGCGTCGACGGTCGCGGCACGACCGGCGAAGTGTAGAGCGCGGGGTCCGCGGGTACCGTGGGCTCGGGCGTCGACGGCTCGTCGGGTACCGGCATTGTTGGCGCTGGCACGACGCGTGGAGAAATCGGCGGCACAACTGGCGGGCGTGGCGGTGGTGACGGCGGCGGCGGGGCGGTCTGCTCGGGTGCGGCTGGCCTCGTCGCTTTTTGTGCTCTGGCCGGCGGGAGACGCGTCATCGGCTGCGGTGGAGGGCACTCCGGCGGCGCGCGGCGCGCCGCCCGCGGCCACGACGCTCCTCGTCCTATCGCCTGGGGCGCCGGCGCCGGCGGCTCAAACGCGGTTGGTGACGCCGCACGAGCCACGCGCTTGAGCGACGCGCGCCGCGCCAGGAATTCGTGGGCCGGGGCCGGCGCGGGCACTAGTGACGACACGGTGGGGGGCGGCGCCTCAAGCGAAGCGCGGCGTGCCAGGAATTCGTACGCCGCAGAAGGCGTAGAGCAGGACGAGTCTAGTCCTCCGACTCGTTTCTTGCGAGGTGAAACCGTTGCGACCGGCACGCCGTCGACCGGGTTCAAGGATGTCCGCCGCTCCTCGACGTCGGGACTCAGTTCCGTGGGCGCTAAGGGCGGCGTCGACGGCGAGGCGACCGCCGCGTCCGCCGCGAGCGTCGCTTCGACGAAGGCCATGGTCTCCGTCGTGTCCATCGACGGCGGCGCCGCGACGACGGCGTCGGGGGCCGGCGCCTCTACCGCCAACGACGCGGTGGGCTCCGTTACGGTATCCACCTCTTCGTTCGGCGGCGCTGCGTCGTCTGCGCACTCCTGCGCATCGAGGAAGCCCGCGAAGGCGAGCGCCGCGCCGCGGCCGTAGCCGCGCGCCGCCGCGGCGGCGTTTGCTTCCGGCGGGACGGAGGGTTCGGCCGGCGGTGCGGTCACCGCCATCCAACTGCCTGTCGAGCTCGGCTCCAGCCTCCAATCGAGTTCGTCGGCGTTGCCGGGCGACAGCGTCGCGCGCTTGCTCTGGACGGTTCTGGGCGGCGTCCGCGGTAACGGCGCCACGACAACGGTCTTGTGGAAACCATATTTAGCGGCGGACGCCAGCGGCTCCGCCTCGACAACCGCGGGCGCGCGGGCCCCGAGCCTCGCGCGCTCGTAGAAGCTCGGCGGCTTGAGCGGCGTCGAAATATCCACGGCGGCGCGGTCGTACAACTCGCGCGCGGAGGCGGTGGGCGTGAGCGCGGGTGCCGGTCGCTCGAGAGTGGGCGAGGACGGCGCTCGCGTACCAACAGGTGCGGGCTCCGCCAGGAGCTCCACGAGGTCCTCCGGCCCGTCGAGGGACCGTCGCGACATTATTGGCACCGGCCAGTCGTCGGCGTCGTCGGAGGCGTAGCCCGCCGGCTCAGCATCGTCGTCCTCATAAGCGCCCATGTCTGCTTTGGCGCCCGCGTCGGGCTCGTCGTAGGCGCTCATACCTGCCACGAATGCCGGCGCGGCACCGTTCTTGTCGTGAGGAGCCATCTCATCTAGGCGGTCCCACTCCTCTGCCCGGCGCTCCGCCTCCAGGCGCTCTAGGCGCTCTTCCTCCTCCTCCTCGTAGGCGCTTATGTCGAACGTTTCGGCGGCGGGCGCCGGCGACTCGGGCACAGCGCGCAGGTGCTCTGGTACCGGGAACATGATCGCCGACAGCTTCCGCGCCAAAACTTGCGTCAGCGGGTACTGCGGGGGCTCCGCCGGTGGCTCAGCCGGTGGCTCAGCCGGTGACTCCGCTGGTAGCTCTACCGGTGACTCCGCTGGTAGCTCTACCGGTGGCTCCACTGGTGGCTCAGCCAGTGGCTCCGCCGTTGTCTCCGCCAGTGCCAGGCCGGCGAACGGGTCCTTCGCGAAGATTTCCAAACTCTTGCGCAGGGCGGGACCGTCGGGCGTCAGGAGCGTCGGCGGCCGCTTGGGTGGCGGCGGCGGCGGCGGGACGGGCGCTGCCGCGACCGCGACCGCAAACCTGCCGCTCGTGGTAGTTTCGCGCGACCGTGGCGAAACCACCACCACGGCGCCGAAACCAACACCACCGCCTGCCGAGCGTGGCGACCGTGATTTCGCGCGCGGTGGTGGCGGTGGCGGCCGCACTCGTGGCACAACGCGTGGCGGCGGCGGTGGCGGCCGAGGACGCGCGGGTTCCAAAGTCTGCTCGGTGGAACCGACGCCCGTGTCAACAGCGCCGACGGGCGTCGCAAAGGGCGCATTCTCGTCGCCCTCCTCCGACGAAGTGGACCCGTCGAGCAGCACCGCGCCGTCCGCGTCAAGTTCGATGTCGCTCAAGGCCGGCGATGAAGGCCGCAGGACCGGTCCTACCGCAACAGCGCGCGGTGCGCGGTTCCGGAGCCGGCGCCGCACGTCGCTGAGCTCCGAGCGCCGCGCCGGCGCCACCGGAGACGGCTTCGCCAGGGCCGCCTCGTGCGCCTCGACGGCTTGCTCCTGGCGCCGGATGATCTCGAGCCGCTGCTTGACGCGCTGCTCGGCGGCGTAGACCCGCGCGCGTTCGGCGACGAGCGCCCGCTCGCGCCGCTGGGCCTGGTGTTTCGCGGGCGAGTCCGCTTTGATCGTCGCATCCTTTCGCCGGTAGCGCCCCGTCGCGCCGGCGTCGCGGCGCTCCTGGCGCTCGGGCGAGGGGGTGCGGTCGTCGTACCAGCGCGTTTCTTGAGGAGACGGCTGCGTTTCTACGAACGCGTCGTCGGCCAGCGACCGCGCGGCCTCGTCGAGCGCGGCCCAGGACCTTTCCGCGACCGGCGTCTCCAGTAATGCGGGGGACTCGGGCGACAGGAGGCCCGCAAATGCGAGAGCCGCGCCTCGCCCGTAGCCGCGTCCTTCCGCGCGCTCCCTCAACTCATCGAGCTTCGTCGGCGAGTCCGGAACACGGGCCGTGGCCTCCTCAACGGGGATGACCGCCGCTTCGACGGGCTCTTTGACAGTACCGCGCGGCCCGACGCGGTCGCGCGGCTTCAGAAAACCGGCGAAGGCCAGCGCGGCGCCCTTGCCGTAACCCTGCGCCTCGGCTTTCGCGCGCGCCGCCGCTGCATCGCACTTTGGCGTCGGTGCCATGAGGACGGCGGTGGCTTGTTTGCGGGCAGTCGGCCAGGAAGCCCGGGTCCGTGCCGGTGTCCAGCCCATCCCTGCCCGGCTGCCCCGGCTGCTGCCGGGCGGCATCCCGGGCGTCCATTGCGATGCGTATGGCATCAGTGCATGTGCATTTTGAAACCCGATCGATTTGGATCGAAAAACCCGCCGCTTTTGCTGACCCACCACCAGTTGGCAAGCGCGCGCGCGATCCGTGGCTCCTAACGGCACTAAAAGGCTGCTACATATCGGCAGGCATCCCATCGTTCAGATTGGGGGCTGCCCACGAGCTTCGACGCCGCCCTGTGGCAGTAGTGACCAGACTGTGACCAGCCAAGCCAACAGACACCGGGCAGCGCCAACAGACACCGGGCAGCACCAAGCCAACAGCCACCGGCAGCATGTCGTCCATCCCAAAGAGCCCGGTGACCCCCACCAAAGCGTTCTGGCCGCCGCCGTCTCCGCCGCAGACGGGCGACGCGGCGCTCCTGGAGCGGTGCCGTAAACTCGAGGTCGAGTGCGGCAAGCTCAAATCGGCGCAGTGCGTCTGGGACAGCCAGTGGACGGCCTATTCGCGCAAGCTCGAGGCCGCCGAGCACGCCGCGCGCGACGCCGAGCGGCGTTTTGCGGCGAGTGAGGCGGAATGCGCTCGGCTCCGGGCGGCGGTGGGCGGCGACTGGACCGATTATACGCGCCAGCTCGAGGCCGCCGAACGCGCGGCCGCAGCAAGCGAGGCGGAGTGTGAAAGGCTGCGGGCCGAGGCGGAGCCGCGGAGCCGCGCCTCGACGCTCGACGGCGACGACGAGAGCGAGGAGCTCGCGGCCGCGCGGAGCCGCGCATCCACGCTCGACGGCGACGACGAGGAGCTCGCGGCCGCGCGCGCGCTCATCGCGGTACTTGAGCGGCAACTCGAGCGACGGACGGCGGAGAGCCGGCCCGACGAGCGACGACGTGACCCATCGACGCCGCCGCCCCCGCCGCCCCCGTCGTCTCCGCTGTCATCCCAATCTTGCCCGACTCCGGTGATCGGTCAGGGTCTCGGAGGCTCCCGCCTGTGGTCCATGATCGCGCGGCCAGGACTTTTGTGGCTACCCCCAGAGCTTCAGGAAATCGCGTTGTCGCGGGAACTAGACTCTCCCGGCGTTCAATAAGTATATTTTAACACAAGGTAATTAACGCCGCGGCTGCACCGCGACGCCCTCCGGACTGAAGACGTGGGGCGACCCCGGTTCGCGCGTCGCGACGCGCAACACCGCCGAGATGGGCCCGCGACAGATGGGGCACTTCCGCGGGTGCCGCGAGGCGAGGCTCTTGCCGCACTCGAAACAAATCCCGCCGTGGCCGCACTCCATGATGACGGCGTTCTTCCGCGCGACGCAGCACACGTAGCAGAGGTGCGACGGCGAGGGCGCGGGCGCCTCCGCGAGGTCGTCGTACTCGTCTCCGAAGCGGGAGGAGCCCAGGCTCCCGCAGTCGTCGTCCCAGGACGCGGCAGGCGCAGGCGCGCAGTGGGCGATCTGCGTCTTCGAAGCCCCCATGCGCGCGTAGAGCGTCGAGGACGTCTTGAGCAGGCGCGTCGGGGCCGCCAGCGACTCGATGATCACGGAGTTGTCCTGCACGCCGACGAGCGAGGCGGGCGCGCCCAGGAACACGTCGAAGCCCTGGCCGCGGGCGCGCCGCTGCGCCTCGAGGTCGTCCGCGTCGACGACCACGATCTGCACCACGCGCTGGAAGCGCCGCGAATCCCGTAATACGATGGGGTGTAGAATGAACAACAGGGCGTACATGAGGATGAGGGGGCCCAAGATGTCCAGCGGCGTCGGCTTCGTCGGCCCGTCCTTCGAGAGGTGGCTACACAGGGCCTCGTACGACGCCGTGGCATTCACCGTCCGCATCCTTAGAAAATCGTCGCAGTGCCGCCTGTCATATCGGTCGTGGTACCGCGCCCGCGCCGCCTCGTCACTATCCAGGCGCTTCGAGAGCTTTAGGAGGCACAGGAACGTGCAGCCCGACAATACTAGGAGCTGCGTCGCGCACAATGAGACCAACCGCACGGCCCGCCGGCGCACGCGCGGCGGCATGCCCGCACTTAACACGGGCGCGCAGTTGCACAGCGTCGCGGCGACGCCCGCGAGCGCGGCTAGTAACGCCCAGGCCGGCGCGAAGACGAGGCCCCACCGCGCATGGAGCGCGCCGTCGAGCTTCGCGGCCACGAGCGCCGGCTGCAGCGCGCGGCCGACGCCGTGGAGCAGCGCCCCCTGCAGGAACGCGCACGTTTGCACAACGGGCTCGCACCACGAGTTTGGTGTGTCTCCCGGCAGGCCATCGCCCTCTGCACTTGGCGGCCGACCCGCATGCCGTCGCAGCCGGCGGTCGTTTTCCATAGAGCGTTGTTCCCGATCGACGCTTCGCCGCAGCACGAAGCACCGCCCCCGCAGGAGCCCAGACACGACCGTCGCGGCCCAGAAGGGCAGTAAGAGCAGGGCGACGTCCCAGTCCACAACTGCCCCGAGGCGCAGGACGATGCAGGCCTTGGCACAACAGGCGCCGAGCGCGTCGATCGCGGCGGCCCGCGGTCGGAGGACGTCCACGTGCTTCGCCGCCAGGGCGGCGCCCGTTACAGCCGGGGCCGCGGCGAGACTCGTCGAGGCCTGGCGCGCATCGACGAACCGCCGCAGGAACGTGACCGCGTCGGCCGCGAAGAGCGGCGCGAAGACCAGAGGCCACGCTAAGGGAGTGCCTTCCAAGCGGCACAGTAGTAACCCGAAGAAGATGCAGCCCAGGGCGTGGGGGGCCACGGCTACGGCGGCGTCGGCGTGCGTCGGCGGCGGCGCCGCGGCCGGCGGCGGCGGCGCCGGGCCGGCGGCGGCGTCCTCCGGGGCCGGCGGGGCCGCGGCCTCGCTCGCCAGCGCCGGCGGCTGCCCGTCGTCGGCGCTCTCCGAGACCTCCTCGCGGGCGCTCTCCATGCTCTAGCCTTGCGTAGGGCTGTCCCTTCTGCCGAAGGCCAGCTGGCAATTGGAATCGGGTCTCCTCGCCTGGAATCGATTCGGCACGCCCTTCACGGGGCAGTGACCCGCGTCTGCAGCGCCTGCACAGAGCCTTGGACTCCTGAGATGCTCCGCGGCGCGGCCGGCACTAGAGCCGATACTGCTCCTACGACGCAAGAGGCCCCGGGCGGCGGTGTCACGACTGCCCTCCCGGGAAACGCGGCCGGGCGGGTTACGTACGGGTGCAGGCTTGGACGGCGCTCAACGCTACAAAACGTGCCAGGCTCGAGACAAACACCCCCGCAGGAGCCCCTCCAGCCGCAGCGAAGACGCCACGGAGACCGCGCCCCGCGAGGCAGCCCCTGGCGTGTTCCTAGGCAGCCCCCAAGACTACACAAGCCATACTGAGAGGCAGCCCCAACAACACGAAGCGATGGCCGGCGCCTGGGGCGTTATCGCGTCCTTGATTCCCGTGGCGGAGCTCCCCGCCCTCGAGGAGGCCGTGGGCGCCTCGTTGGTCGAGAAATGCACCGATCTGCGGCGCGAGGCCGACGCCTTAAGGGACATCGTCGAGGACTACGCGTCACAGAACGCGCGGGACTCCGAGCGCGAAGACGCGACGGACCGGAAACGTATGAGCGCGGATCGTTTGGGCGACGGCCCCGAGCGAGAGATGCTCGAGCGCAAGGTCCAGATGCTGTTGGACTACCTCGGCGGCGCCGGGTCCGAGGCCGAAAAGCGGGTCGCGGACGCCGTCCGCCAAGCCGCCGCCGCGCGCGCCAAACGGACGCCGACGAAGCGACCAGGGGTGCAAACGCGGACGCCGCCGCCCGCGCCCCGCCGGCCCATGGACGCGCTGGCGGACCTGTTCATTGACCGGGGCGGCAGCCCGGACGTCGCGCGCGAGGCGCGTAGTCTCCTGGAACGGGAGGCCGAGGACCTCATGGAGGAGGTCGAGCGGCTCACGACTTTTTTCGACGAGGAGGAGGAGGCGGTCTGTAGGAGGCACCGGCGGACGCCGGAGAAGGCCGACGGGCGGCCGTCCATGGCGGAACTGCGCAAAGTGAGCCAGCGTCTGGAAGCGCAGTGGCTCCAGCAGGAGCACAAGCGGGACGTGCGCGGCGTGCTGGCGCGCGCGCCCGGCGGCGCCATCGTGGACTCCCCCGTGGCCTTCGGCAAGTCGAAGCTGGTCGGCGAGTGCCTGGACGGCACGGCCTTCTCGCCAACCATTCGGAAGTCGTCGTCGCCGGAGGGCGGCCGCCTCGTGCAGGCGCAGCCGCGGCGGTCCAAGCCCAAGAACCGCCTGCGAGAAAAAATGACCGTGGCGCGCGAGGAGAAGTTCCTCCAGGAGTGGTAAGATTGTTCCTAGTAAACCCCCGCACGCAACCCCGCCCTGAGCGGGACGCGGCAGTTAGTATACACGTCTAGTATACACGGGGGTCGTTACTCACCTTCGCTCCTCCTTCGCGAGGTCCTCCTCGGACTTGGGCCCGCCGAAGTAGGGCTGGTCCGCGAGGCCCGCGGGGAGGGGCTGGCCCCGATTCAACAACTGGGGCGCCATCTGGTTGATGTAAGCCGCCATTTCGGTCTCCAAATCCTCCGTGTTCACGAGTCGCTCCTCCTGGTACTCGAGCAACCCCTCCTTCTCCCAGAGCTGGAACTCCTTCTCCTCCAGCAGGTCCTGCATGGACTGGAGACCTTCCATCAAACGCTGGGCCAGCTGGTGGAAGCCGCCGGACTCCTCTTGCGTGATCTTGCCGTCCTTGGCGTCTTCGTCCATTTGCCACGTGAGCTTGTTGAAGAGGGCCCGGTAGTCGTCCTTCTCGCCGCTGAGCTGCGTGTTCGCCCTTTTTGCGGTGTCCGTCTTCTCCTTGAGGAAGAGCTCCACTTGTCTATTGTAGAGGTGGTTGCTCACGAGGACGCCGGACAGGCCGCCCAATGCTCCCAGCGTGACGATGGCGAAGATGCGCTTGGGGATGATGAGGTGCGACGAGCCCGACTGGATGCCGCTCATCGTCTACGGTCGGCGCGCGCGCGCGTTTTGCTTTCAGCTGTGCAAAAGCTGGAGGTCGGGAATCGTTGCGCGGCGCGCGCGTTTCGCTCACAAATTTGCAACTGCTGTTGACGCCTGAGGTTAATACAAGCTGCGTGAGCTGGCAGCGTTGAATTGGGCGCGTGGCGAGGTGCACCAAATTATTGGCCGACGCTGGACCCGCACTCCTCTTTAATTTTTTGGCCAAAAACAGGCTGGACCCGACGCCGCCGAAGCGATTTGAGACGAGCCTGCAAGCGCCTGGCACCCTGCCGACGGTCTAGACCAGCTGGGCGGGACAAACTGTGCCGCGCCGCGCGCTGTCGGCCCCTAAAAAGGCGTCCCTGACACCTGGCTTTTTGCAGCCCGGCAGCAGCCACACGCCGCCGCGATAAGGCCCGCGCAGCGCCATGGGCGACGACGACAAGAAGTCGGCCGCGCCGAGCAAGTTCAACATCATCTCCGGCAGCCAGCACGTCATCGTCAGCAAGACGGGCCTCTTCCAGGTCGTCCTCCTGCTGCTCGCCGCATTAGGCGGGACGGTTTTAGCCGAGAGCTTCCGCTTGAAGCGCAACAAGGCCCGGCAGACGGACTTGAGGCAGACCGTCAAGGAGACGAACGCGCGGCTCAAAGCCGAGAAGGACGACTACAAAAACATTTTCGGCCAAATGTCCAAGCAATTAGATGATTGGCGGTCCGCGCACGACCTCAGCGTCGATTCCAATCAAGAACGCCTGGCCAGTTTCAAGGAGTCCAGCGAGGTGCTGATGAACGGTCTCGACGACGTGAGGACGGTCCTCGAGGAGAAGGAGTTCCAGCTCTGGGAGAAGGAGGGGCTCCTGGAGTACCAGGAGGAGCGCCTCCTCGATTCGGAGGACACGGAGGTGCAGATGGCGCTGTACATCAACATGCTCGCGCGCTCCATCCTGGCGCTCAACCTGACGCTGCCCGACGGCCTGGAGGAGCAGCCCTACTACGGCGAGACGCGAGCGCGGGCGCCGGGCGACGACGACGAGCAGCGGCGGCGCCGGCTGCGGGCCGTGGCCTCTACGCCGGCGACCGGCACATACCGGGCGCACCTGCTGGCGCAACTGGCGGCGCGGAAGAAGAGCCCCTAGGGCGGCTAAGTTGTACCTGATCATAAACAATCCTCTCGTATTCTTCACGAGCCGGGCGGCTCAGCGCTCTAGCTCGGCGCGACGTCGTCGGGGCGTTGGGGAGCTGCGTTGGGGCGTCGGCGCGTCGGTGGTCGTCGACGCGCGAGCCCCATGGACGCCGCGGCGCCCACTAGCTCTTGCAAAGCCAACCAGGCCCTAGCGCGGCGCCGGGATGCCTCGTTGTCCTCGAATCGAGTAGGGGGTTGGCCGGGGAATAAAAGGGCGCTGAGAGCATGCCACAGCGTTGATTAATTGCACACGCCCACACACCACCAACCAGCACAGCACAAAATGGGAGCAGGCGCATCCATCCCCGCGACGGAGGAGGAGGCCAAAGCGGCCGGCTTCACCGACGAGCAGATTGCCGAGTACAAGGCCCGGAAGCGCACCATCATCATCCTCTTCGGGCCGCCCGGAAGTGGCAAGGGCACGCAGGCGCCTAGGATTGTCGAGGCCTTAGAGACGCCGCAGCTGTCGACGGGCGACATGCTACGGGCCGCCGTGGCCGCCAGCACCGAGGTCGGCAAGAAGGCCGACGAGGTCATGAAGGCAGGCGCGCTCGTGGACGACGACCTCGTCGCCGCGATCATCAAGGACCGCATTGCCGCCGACGACTGCAAAAGCGGGTTCCTGCTGGACGGCTATCCGAGGACCGTGGGCCAGGCCGAGAAGCTCGACGCTCTGCTGAAGGAGTCCGATGAGAGCGTCAGCATGGTGCTCCGCTTATGCGTCCCCGACGAGGATTTGGAACAACGCATCTGCGGCCGCTGGATTCACCAGGCCTCGGGCCGGTCCTACCACGCCTCCAACAAGAAGCCCAAGTCCCTGGGCGACGGCGCCGAGCCGTCTCCCGAAAACATGCTCGACGACGAGACCCAGGAGCCCCTCATGCAGCGCAAGGACGACACGAAGGAGGCCCTCGTGGAGCGACTCAAGGGCTACCACGAGATGACCACGCCCATCCTGGACCACTACAAGGCAGTGGTCAAGGAGGTCGACGCCGCCAAGGCGCCGGAGGAGATCGGCCCCCAGATCGACGAGCACGTCGCGGCGTTCAAGCCGGCCGCGGCGCCCGCGGAGGCGGCGCCCGCGGCGGAGTAGGTCCTTCTCTAAGTTTTTGAGCGTCCTTCTGGTCGCGTCGATGGCGCAGGGGAGCGTGTGATTCGCAACCCGATAGATGTCGTTGTGGTTCGCGGATAACGTTGTGGTTCGCACCGTCTACATTCGGGTTCGGGTTAATTACGGCGCGCGCCCCTAGGCGCTCCCACATTTTTGTTGCGGGTTTTTCATCTCAGTTTGCGGCACGCGTCGCCACGACTGCTGCGTTCGCATCGCTGCGGACGCAAGGTGTATTGACAGCGCGTAACGTGTCTCTGTCGCGCGGGAAGTGCTTTAACTCGCGGCATAGTGCGCACTCAGGCTGCAAAAAGCAAAAAGCAAAAAAATAGCAAGCATGGCCTCGCCGCGCAGCGTCATCGCGCAAGCGACCGATACGAAGCGCCCGGCCACCTGGCAGGAGACGATGCGCGCGGCCAAGAAGAAGCACCGGCCCAAGCTCGCCGACTGGAGCCGGGACGGCTTCGCGACGCGGCGCCGCACGGAGGTCCAGGAATTGGATCCAGTAACTACAAATGCGCAGCCCATGCCGCGCGTCGACGCGGGCATCGCGCCCGCCGCATTCTCGGAGCGCTTCGAGCGCCACAGCGAGCCGTGCTTGGTCACCGGCGTCCCGGCGCGCGAGGGCTGGGCGCTGCGCGAGTGGACGACCATCGAGGCGCCGCGCCGGGACCTGGATAGGCTGCGTTTGAAGGTCGGCGAGGACGACGACGGCAAGACGGTGCGCGTGGCCCTCCGGGACTTTGTCAGTTATGCGCGATTTAACCGCGACGACTCGCCCCTCTACGTCTTCGACCAGGGCTTCTGCGAGAAGCACGACAAGGACTTTTACCGCGTCCCGGCGTTCTGTGGACGGGACGACTTGTTCGAGCTGGTCGGGGAGAAACGAAGGCCGCCGCACCGGTGGTTCCTGCTCGGGCCCCAGCGGTCGGGCACGTGCGTCCACATCGACCCCCTGGGCACGGCGGCCTGGAACACGCTGTTGGCGGGACGAAAGCGCTGGGTCCTCTTCGAGCCCGGCACCTCGAAGAAGGTCGCCACCGGCAAAGAATTGGTGAAGCCGGGTGAGGACGACGAGGCGGTCAACTACTTCGTGGACATCCTCCCGCGCATCCGCGCGACGTACCCGCACGCCCGGCGCATCGAGTGCGTGCAGCGGCCGGGCGAGACGCTCTACGTGCCCGCGGGCTGGTGGCACGCCGTCCTGAACCTGGACGACACGGTGGCCGTCACGCAGAACTTCGTGTCGCGCCACGCCTTCGACAAGGCCTGGGACCGGACGCGGAGCGGCCGGAAGGGCATGGCGCGCGCCTGGCTCGCGAAGCTTTCGTCGCACGCGGACCCGGAGCTCCGGGCGCTGGCCGCGCGGGCGAAGTTGCAGCCGCCCGTACCGCGGGCAACCGCGTAAGTATATGTTTATGTAATGCGTCCCCTCGAGTCGTCGCGCCGACGAGGCTGTGTAATTCTAGCAAATAAGGGGTATTCCTTCCTTAATTTTGTATTTATTTATTTGCCTTTGCTTAGAGCTAGGCGACCTAGCCTATTTATTTAACTTTTTTTTGTGGTTAAGTGTGTCCTACGCTCTGGTAAGGCACGTCTGGTCACGCGGGACGCGCCCGCAGGAGCTGCAGCACCTCGTCAAACCTCGCGTCTAGACTCGCGTCCATCCGCTTGTTCATGCGGTCTTCGAGCTCCGCGACGGCGCGCCTCGTGTCTGCATGGACAGCGCGTTGCACCCG
>Ga0114994_10001508_pt1 | contig 16774 bp, 10 predicted proteins | sample ArcticOcean_MG_C_9_FD_87043 | JGI IMG/M metagenome (GOLD analysis project Ga0114994, IMG submission 87043) | Marine microbial communities from western Arctic Ocean - ArcticOcean_MG_CB2_152 | ecosystem: Environmental > Aquatic > Marine > Oceanic | place: Arctic Ocean: Canada Basin | collected...
CCAAAAAGTGTTTAATTTGGGTGCGATGGCACCCGTGAACGTCAAATACGCCAATTACTCGAGGGCCCCCAGTAAGCGTAATAGCGGTCTCGTTGGGCCCCATACTACCCCACCTATAGTGGAAACCAAGTATACGACATCTACACCACGAGAAGGGTGCTTTGGGCTGCCCGAGCTCGGGTCTGAATATTATTGATCTGGACCTCGCGCAAGTCGGTCGGTCACGAAATAAACGATCGCGCTATGGTCCATGGTGATGGTACAAGCGCTGATAGTCCCAGGTCCAGGTCTCGTGCCCAAATTAAGGAGATCGAGGGGTCGCGGGGTCGGTCAGCCGCGCGGAGCTTACGGTTCCATAAATCCAATGTGGGGGTCGTTCATGTGGATGTGCTGGATCGTCCCATAACCGAAGCGCCTCAAGCGCAAATTTATTTCATAACTCACTGGTCTGGGGCCTTTCCCGTGCTCCGCCTACGTACCGTCGTCCGCGGAGAACGGGCAAGTCGGTCGATTGTGAATATTACAACGGCGGCACGGTTCCTCGGGGTAGTGGAGTCGCTGATACTCACTGGTCCAGGTTCTGGGCCCGTCTTTGTACAAACGTGGGGTCGCGGAGTCGTCGAACCGCGCGAAGCTTATGGAACACCTAAGCAAGCTCAGTAATCGTTCTGGTGGGCTAGATGGACTCTACCACTATCAAAGGGATGTAAACACATCTAACGAAGGGAAGTGTCGGGTAGAATTCTTTTCCCGCCCTCCGAGCGCGGGCTATCGGCTCCAGTTCCGTCGGATATGTATGAAAACTAGGCCGAAGTACTTATAATGTACTAACCGGACGATGGATGGCGGCGTTAATCGCTGGTCTACTTTGGCAAGCCGCAAGACTCATTCGCGAATGTCCCCGCGGGGCACTAATTTCCAGGAGCCGCAAGGGTATGTTCCTCGGCAGCTACATGTAAACTTTTGGTCTTGCTGACCGACTATGGTGCTAACTTAATTTGGGAGGTCGTTTATTTCACACTACCTACCCGAGAAGGTACCAAAGTCCATTTTTGGGTCTTCGGGCAGCCGCGGGAATTTCAAAACAATGTTCATTTTGGACGGGCCTGTGTTGTTAGACATCCTACAAATACGCCCTAATTACGCTGACCGCCCGGCCGCAAATATAGCTCATCTTCGGGTGATCGTGGAGGCCGCCGCGCGAGGCAGGCGGAGTAGGACCCCCTCCCTTCCCCCCTTGTCCGACTAGTCATGTACGCCCAGCATCTAAACAAAACACAAGAAGAACAACGTTAAATAAGACTAGTCGTCGCGACTGCCGCGACCAGGCCCTCAAACGCGAGGTCCTGGGGCGAGAGCGTCTGACTGACCCAGAAGCCCGCGTCGGCGAGGCGTCGCCGCGCCTCGTCTAGGGCCCCGGGGTCGCTAGGCACGTTCAGCAGTTCGAGCGCCGGCTTGCCAGCGGGAGGTGGCGAGCGGAGCCTCGCTACCACGTCCCCAAGCGCCGCCGAGTGGCAGTAGCACGCCAGCGTGCGGGCCCGTCCGACGGCGCAATGGGCGTGCGCGGTAAACGTCCACGCACGATCAGGCTCCGAGTACAGCGCGTGCTGGCGGTGGAAGTAGACGCCGTCGGCCTTGAGGGCACGCGCCGCGGCGTGGCCGTACGTCGTGCGGACGTGGATCCGTATGGCAGTCTCGAGTGCTTCGAGCTGTGACGCGTGCTCGGGGCGCAGATCGCTGTCGTCGTACAGGTAGGGCATAGCGTCAGCGCTGCTACCGAGGACATCGCCAACGTAAACTGGCGCCTCGGACAGTCTCGTCGGTGACGCTTTCGGCGACAGCGTCAATGTCAACGGTGCGGGACGAGGGCGGTTAGGCGTCATTGGCGCGCTCGCGGTGCGCGGCGACAGCGCCCGCGTCGCGTCGCGTGGCGACGGCGCCCGCGGCGACGCCGCGGCGCGCCGGGCCAGCAATGCCGACGACACTAGGGTCGGCGGCGGTGGCGGGGGCTTCGACGCCACCGCGAAGTCGTGAGAGCCGCTCCGCATGCGGCTCGCGCTGGGGGACGGCGGCCGGCTACCAGGGGTGCCCGGGGGCGACCCCCGCAGCGGCGACAGCGGCGCCGACTCGCCGATCAAACGCGACGCGACCCGCAGATCGGGATGGCAGCGGAAGAACCGCGCGCGCTTTTGCAGCTCGGGATGCACCCACCACGCAACGAGTCCGAAGCCGAGGCCTTTTCGCAGGACCTTCCGCGCGTAGCCGGCTGGCGACTGCACGGCCTCGTCGTAATTAAAATAAGAAGGGTTGGGTATGAGCAGGAAGTCGCTGTGGAAGAGGAAGCACCCTGGGCGTTCGAGGAAGAGACGCGTCGCTGGGCAATCGGCCAGATCGAGGAGGTTCATGAGGAACGCCGGCACGTACGCCGCCCGCCCGCCGCGTCGCAACGCTGCCGATCTTCCGGGCGTCGAACTAAGTGTCGCTCTGGCGACCGGCGCGGCGCGGCGCCGCGGCGCCCGCAATAGCACGTGAGGTGCGTCGAGCTCCCGCAAGAGCTTCGCGTAGACGGCGCCGGATTTGCGCGACCGCAGGTCTTTCCGCGCCTTCTCGACAGCTTTTAAGATGGAGACGTACTGCGCGGGCGCGGGACCCTTTGACGCGGCGGGCCAGGCGGTCCGCGCCTGTCGAAGCAGCGCGCAGAGCTCGCTCGCCTCGTTACCTCGCGCGGTGTGGACCGAAGCTGCGACGGCTACGGCTGCTCGTGGTCTTGCTGAGGCTGCGCCGACGACCGCCGGTGTCCGCGCTGCGTCGGTCATCGGAGTCGGCACTGCAGGTTTGTCACTGAGCAGTCGTCGCAATTGGCACAACGCGGAGGGTCTGGCAGTGACTGCCTCAGGGAGCACTCGTGTGGTCACACAGCCCTTCTGTGGTCACACCGCCCCTTTAGGCTGGCTGGATCCGATCGGCCGAATTGCTGAGCGCTAGCTGAGCGCGGGTTTTATTGTACGGGTTGTCGCTCTCATCACAAAAAAGTGGTGTAGTTTTTTCGCACATAAGTGCAGCATCTGTGGTTGACTGGGATGGTTTTTCAAACTGCGCGCCAGTTCATCGCACGGCAGCTCGTCCGCGCACGCCCAAAGCCCGTAGCAGTGACGGTGCTGCCCGGCTGCTCGTACTACGCAAACTTCCTCACGGCGGACGAGCAGGCCGCGCTGGAGGCCGCGATCAAGTTGAGACTCAAGGGTACCGGCTACGAGCGCGACCACTGGGACGCGGTCATAGACCGCTACCGCGAGCGGGAGATGCTGGCGGTCGACGACGAGGCCGCCGACGCGGTGGTAGAGCGCGTGCGCGAGCTGCTGCGGAGCGAGCACGGCGTCGCGAGCTTCCTGCCGCCGCACTGCATCGACCTGGCCGAGGACGGTGGCATTATTCGCCCTCACGTTGACAGCGTGAAGTTTTCGGGGCGCGTCGTGGCGGGCCTCTCGCTGCTATCGGCCTCGACGATGGTCCTGGCCGAAGCCGACCCGGAGACGGGCGCGCCGCGACCAGGCGCGAGCGAGAGCGAAGTGCGTCTGGAGCCGGGCTCGCTCTACGTCCTCGAGGACGGGGCGCGCTACGACTACGCGCACGCGATCACGCCGGAGGGCCGGCGGCTCTCGCTGATTTTGAGAGATGCGCCGCCGGACTTTGAACAGAGGAGCTTGTAGTTATATTTGTTAAGATTATTCATAAGTTACACAGTAGCACCGGGGGAGGTGCTGCGTCGAAAGGTCCGCGCGAGCCGCCGCCGGACCCAAACACCATACCGCCGCGGCGCCGAGGCGATGGCGTTGGCCCCGATGGCCTGGACGATCGTCGAGCAGAGCTTCGGGGCTAGCGTCACACCTTTCCACAGCGACGCCACACCCTTGGCGGGCAGCGTCACTAAGGATACCCACTCGACCGACGCCAGAAATCGGAAAGGCAGCGTGACTAATGACACCCACTCGACCGCCATGAACGCGTCCGGCACTTGTGCAACGATCCGAAAGCACGCGTCCGGCAGCGCGAACAACTGGAACAACACGCTCAGCCCCAGCATGGACGCGAAGACCACGAACGGCGCCGCGTTGTTCGCGTTCAGGACCCACGGCAGGTTCTCGCCCACCACGAACGTCGTCTGGGGGGCTGCTAAGCCCATGTTGTACGCGGGGCGTACAACCGGTGGTGGCACGACGGGGACCTTCCTTAATAACCGCTGCTTGAGCGTGGCCGCACTAGGCGGCAGCAGCTTCGGCGCTAAAGAAGGCCCCGCCTCGACCGTGACCTGCACGGCGTTCGATTCTGTCGAAGAGGGCTCTAAAGCAGTAATAGCGAAGGAGGCCGTGGGGTCCACGGTCACGCTCGACAAAAAGAGGCTCGAGCCGAACTCGACTAGGGACGTGGGCGCGCCCGCGAGGCCCGTGGCCAGGCCGGGGTTCGTCTGCCACAGCCAGGGCGGCGGCGCCTCGAAACTCGGCCGGTCCGGCAGGTAGACGTCGGGCTCCTTGAAGAGCACCGCGCCGCCCTCGCACGACAATCGAAAAGAACAGCTGAACCGGAAGGGCGCCGTGCCCGGTTGCGGCTTCGCGTAGTAGAAGAAGGGCAGCTGGACACTAGTCGACTGGACCACGCGCGCCGCCCCTCTGACAACCACTCGGCCGTCCCGTTCGATCGTCGTGGAACTGCAGCTCCTCGTCGTCCACTTCTTTGCCCATGTACGAGGTTAAAACTTTCCGGACGACCTTATCGAGCCTTCCTCTAATCCAGGCCGACGCATCAAAATCGCGTCCCGTCATCGTGAGCTGCGCCCGGAACGAGCCGCGTCTCCCTCTCGTCAACACCCGGCGATGCAAGTTCACCAACTCCATGGCGATGGACGTCGCTTGCAGCTTGGCACGGCCCGTCTTCTTGAAGCCCAGCCACGTCACGCCCTGGGCGCCTAGTCTAACGACATCAGGACACCGCTGGAAGCTCTCGTCGATGTCGCACTCGTCCGGCTCCACGACCTCCAGCGTCTGGAAGGCGTCGAATTCAATGACGCCCTTCTTCTTCGTGTCCCGCAGCCAGCCCCGGAAGCACTGCTCCGTGATCCAGCTCCGCGCGGTTCGCACGATGCCCTCTTCGACCTTGCTGATGAGGCGCGGCGGCGGGAGCGCGACGGGGTCCAAAGTGGCCGCGCGCAAGCGGAACTTGTCGAGCGTGGCCGCGCGCAAGCTGGACTTGTGCGCCCGCGGCGGCAGGTACGCGGCGACCGGCAGCAGCTGGAGGGCGAACAGCCAGCAAAGGGCGCTGGGGGGCCGGCGCGGGGCCATGCCGATATTTGTTGCCCGGGAGGCGGCGGCGGCGTCCGCCTAGGGGATCTTCGCCCTACTGCTACGAGGGGATCTTCGCCGGGATGCGGCGGATTGAGGGGCCAGAAAGCGCTAGCGGCGCCTCGTGCAATCCTATGAGGCTCGCACACAGCGCGTCTGCGCTGCGCGCTGACTTCGTGAGTGCGTTTGCGGGCAGCAACTCCAGCAGCTTGACTTTGATTATGGAAGAGAGCCCCGCACTCAAATCTGAGCCCCCGCGAATCCAGCATTATCGCCTCCGTAGCCCACGACAGACGCCTCTTGCCACGCGGTGCAAAAATGCAGCAACTTAGCACAAATATATTGGGCGCGCCGGAGGAACGCAGCCCTCAAATACCCTTATTACTACACGCCGGCCCTAGCTCATACTCATCTTCAAAATGCGCTTCACCCGCGCCGCCTTCCTCGCGGCCTTCTCCGACGGCGGCTTCGCGGCCGTCTTGATCTCCTTCGCCGCGGCGCGCGCCTTCCGTCGGGCCTTCCTTTCCTCCTCTTCGGCGTTGCGCACCGCCATCAGCTCGTCGTCGTCGGAGTCGGCCACGGCGTCCACGACGGCGGTCGGCGCCTCGTCGGAATCGTCGTCGGACGCCGGCGCCGCGGTCGGCGTCACGTCCTCGACGACCAAGCCCTCTTCGTCGCTCTCGTAGTCGCGCGGCTTCGGGTCCATGAACCCCTTGGCCACGGCCGCCGCGGCCGCCTTTTTCTTCGTCGCCTTCCGGGGCCCCGTCATCTCGTGGCCCGCGCCGCCGCGGCGCGCGCGCAGGAGCCCCCGCGCGATGCGCGACGTCCGCCGGTCGGCGCCCGCCACGAACGCCGAGGCCCCGGGCCTGTCTAGCAGCGCCAATAGGAGGTCCGCCACGCCCCCCCGCTGCGCGTCGTCCCCCTGTTCGTCGACGACGGCCCGCCTCGCACTCCGTGCGGCGGCGATGGCGTCGCCCAGGCGGTCGCCCAGCGCGGCGAGCGTCTGCGCGAGGCGGTACCGCGCCTTGGCGTTCTGGGGGTCCGCATCCAGGGCCGCGTCGCAGGCGCCCTCCGCCTGGACGAGCCACGTCCTATTTTTATCAGTGTCGGCGACGTCCCGCGCCGCCAGCTTCACTAGGCACGTCGCCCGGTTGCACTGCAGCGCACTACGAGCGTGCGCACCCACGTCCTCGGCGAGGGCCGCGTCGTAATGTGTAAGGGCCTTTTCAAAGTCGCCGCTTGCAAAGGCCGCGTTGCCCGCCTGGCGCGGCTTCACTTCCATCTTTTTCGGGGGCGGCGGCGGCGGCATCTTCGCCCGAGGCGGTTTCGGCGCCGCATCTAGATCGAAGCCTTCACCTACCTCGAGGACGTCGTCGCCCGAGGCCCTGCACAGCACCGTGCCGCCGACCCAGCCCGAAGGACAGAACTCGCACTGCGAGAAGTCGTCGAAGAGGCGCTTCGCTAACGCGCCCTCGTCCGGGTCGCCCCGCCTCGCCGCCCGCCCGACCCAGCTCGACAACGCCTCGATCAATTGTGAAGACGGTTCCAGGACGTGCCGCTCGCAGTGCATCTGGCGCGCCCAGCCCAGCCACCAGGCCAATAAGTCCAGGCACGCCTTCTCGCCGCCGGGGTACGAATCCCTAGAATTGGCCACGAGGTCCGGGAGCAACGACCCGGAGGCCCCCAGGTCCAATAGACTCCGGTGCATCTTGACCTCGTCGTCGGAGGCCGGCGCCACGTACCACTTCAACGCCTCGTCCCCCGTCATCCGCAGGAAGATCTCCACGGCGTGCGCGCACACGTGCTGGTCCGGCTCGTCCAGCCGCGCCACGAGCCCCTCCAGCCCGCCGTGCACCGCGAAGCTCCGGTGGAAGGCCGGCTGGTGGTGCAGCATGAACATGAGCCCGAGCGCCGGCCGTCCGGCGTGCTTGCGCTTGTCCCGCGGGTAGGATATTATTGCGGCGTAGGCGGCGCCGTCTCCTTCTTCTGGAAAAAATAAAATACGCCGCGCCTCGTCCTCGCTGGCACAGCTAGCGCACGCGCGCTGCATCGGCTCGAGCGGCGGTGTGGCCCAGAGCTTCCTTAATGAGCTCTTAAGAGCTTCATTGTCCGGCGCGTGGGCCATCAGCGCCTCGAAGCGGGCCTGGTCCTTGGTCCCCTCCACCGTCGGCGCATCACCCTTCTCCTCGGCCGCCATGGCGCTGGGAGTGCTGATGGGTAAGGCGCTTCACGGAAATAGATGGCGATGACTTCTGTTGAGCTATGAAATTGAGCTAGGACGGCACAATAAGCTAGAGGTAATTGGAAGGCTGCCCGCGCGTCGTCTGCGTGCTGTAGGTGCGCGTAGTATCAAGCGTGCGCTGCCCCGCGCACGGATGTCGATGGCTAGGCTCGCTGCGAGAGCGTGCTGCTCGCGTGTACCGCGCGCGCACTTTGTGTCGATTTCTCAGCTGCCCGCCGCGAACCCGAACCCGAACCCAAGTGAGGAATCCATGCCGGACGTTTCCGGGCGCGTCCAGGCCTTTTCGGACGTGTAAGGACCCCGCCTAGGGCGGCCGGGTGCATTCCGGCGTAGCAGCAAAGCGCGCGTCCGAGCGCCACCACCACATCTAGAGAGCGCCGAGCAGTCCGGCAGTTAAAACAAGGAGATTACACAGAACCACAACAACTAGGCCAGCACCGCCTCCACGATGACGTCGACGGCGCGGCCCCACGTCCACTCGCGCAGGCGCCCGGCCCCCGCGAGGGCCCGCCGCCGCGCGCCCGCCGCATCCAGGTAGATCGCCGCGAGCATATCAGCGGCGGCCTCGGGCGAGGGCTCGACGCCGGCCGCGTCGAGCGGCCCGTTCATAGCCGGGACCGCGGCCAGCGGCCAGCACCCGCCCCCCGCCAGGCGCACCATGTCGCGCTGCCCGGTCCCATCCGTGAGGATCGTGGGCACGCCCGCCGCCAGCGCCTCCATGGCCACGAGGTTCGTGCCGCCCTCGCACCGGTTCGGGAAGAGCGCGGCGTCCATTTTCCGCAGCACACCGGGCACGTCGCCGTGCTGTAAGGGCGGCAGCGCCGCGATCGCTTCTCGCTGCACACCGTTGTTGACGAGCCAGTCCACCAGCGCCTCTCTTTCCTCCTCGTGGTCCGCGTCGGACTTGGGCAAGGGTCCTACCGTTATTTCCTCCAGCGCTTGCCGCGGCGTTTCTCGAGGCACACCACGCGTATGCGTCGCATTTAACATGGTGAGCGTCGTCTGCCGCCAGGCGTTGGACCACGCACAAACGAGCTGCGCGTTCGCTTCGGGGTGCCGCTTGACAAAACGCTTGAACGCCTCGACGACAACGTCCTGGCCCTTGCGCCACTCCAGCTTGCCGCCCGAGAACACGCGGAAGGGGTCGCCGGGGTGCCGTATCAAAGCTGATGATGGCCTGAAGCTGTCGGACACGCCCTGGACGAAGACCCGGACGGGCGGGAGTCTTTCGCCGCGCTTCAGAATGGCTTCGCCGAGCCAGGTCGAGCCCACCAGAATCTCGTCGTACCGCCGCAGCGCTTCTAAATCCGCTTCATTCCAACTCTCCGTCTCCGCGAACAAAATGCCCACGTTCCTTCGACTGGACCAGCAGCCCACGTCCATGCTGTTCAGCGAGCCGTTGGCGCCCCAGCGCCCCAGCGCGTGCACGACGGGGAAGGGCAACAGTGCCCCTCTCGATATGTGGAGGTCGTCGTAGCGGTCCGTCGCGTTCAGAAACGCCGCCGCGTCCAAGGACGGCCGGAGCAGTTGTCTTTGTGAAGGCGAGGCCTCAAACAAGTGCGCCCGCCCCAGCGGCACGGGCACCATACTCGCATCCCGCGCCAACGCGAGCGCGATGTGCAGCCCGGCGACGCCCCAGCCGATGCCGCCGCCCCAATCCCAGGCCAGGCCCACGGGCGTCTTGTCCATACTTGTACGTGGCGCGGCCACATACACGGCCACGGCGAAGGTCGACACGATAGAGCCCTCCGCCCTTAACTCGAGCTCGATCTTGAACCAGTGGCCATGTGGGCGGAGGTCCACCGAAGCGCCCGCCTCTAACGTGGCGTTGGCGCCGTGCACCGTGACCTCGAAGCAGTCGCGCGTCCGTGCTGGATCGTCCACGTCGAGCTGCTCGGTGGTCAGGCAGGCCACGCGCGCGCTCGCCTTAGCGCCCGGCCGGAGCGCGAGGTCGACGTCGACGCGGTGGTGCGTCAGGATGCTGCCCGAGCGCGGCGCGTTGATCCAGGCGTCGTCGCCCGCGTGCTGCGCCCCCGCGCCGGCGGCGCAGAGGAGGCCCAGCAGCCGTGCGGCGACCATCGTAAGGGCTGCCGGTGCTGCACCTATGCTTCCCCGTAAATGTAAGCGATGCAAAATGCAGCTGGAAAATGTGTAGGCTGGCTCTGTCAACGTGTCCGCGGTGTGCTGCTGCCGGGCTTGCCCGTGCACGGCAGATTGTGTGCAGCCATAAAATACCCGCGCATAAAACCCGTACGCATCACCAACCGAACTCGAATCCGAACCCGGGCCGCATACTACAGCTGTAGTACAAGCTTGTAAGCGCTTGGGCACGCGGCACGTATAGAGCCGGCAAGGGCTGCCTCAAGAAAGGCAAGACAGAAATGATCCTCACGAACTGCGCCTGCTGCGCTGCCCCGCTCCCCCACCTGGCCAAGCAATGCAGCCGCTGCAAAACGCGCTACTGCGGGCCGGCCTGCCAGGCGCAGCACTGGAAAGAAGGTGGCCATGACAAGGTCTGCAAGACGATTAAGAGAGGTGGCGGCGCCGAGCAATACTACGCAAATAAGAAGTACGCGGAGGCCGTCTCGGTCGCAGTCGAGAAGTGCGCGGAGGACACCAAGGGGCAGACGTGTTACATCTGCACGGAGGCCTTCCATCGGCACACAAAGGAGGGTCTCGTGCGCGGGTGCGCGTGCCACACGACCGAGGGCTTCGTCCACGTGTCATGCTTGGAGGAGCAGGCGAAGATTTTGCTCGACGAGGCTGAGGAGAATAATTTGGACGTTGAGGCGAAGGATGAGAGGTTTTGGCGATGGTACAAGTGCAGCCTGTGCGAGCAACATTACCATGGCGTCATGCGATGCGCACTTGGGTGGGCGTGCTGGAAGACGTACGTGGGGCGGCCTGAGACGGATGTGGCACGGGGCGCCGCGATGTCTCTGCTTGGGAACGGCTTATCCGAGGCAAAACAATACGAAGACGCGTTGTCAGTAGAGACGGTTAAGTTATCTATGATACAGCGCCTTGGCGATTCAGAACAAAACATGCTCATCGCGCAAGGCAATCTTGCAAGCACGTATCGAATGCTTGGGCGGCTTGAGGAGTCAATAAGTCTGCGACGAGACGTATACTTTGGAACTTTGAAGCTCTTTGGCGAGGAAAATAAAGACACCCTCCTAGAAGCCAACAACTACGCGAACATCCTTATAAGTGCGCAACGCTTCAAAGAAGCCAAGATGCTGTTGCGCAAAACGATACCCGTGGCACGTCGCGTACTCGGAGATAGCAATGAAATCACGATCAGGATGAGGTGGAGTTACGCGGAGGCGCTCTATCCCGACACCAGCGCCACGCTCGAAGATCTCCGCGAGGCCGCAAATACGCTCGAGGACACGGAACGGACCGCGCGGCGCGTGCTCGGCGGCGCGCACCCTACCGCGGTGGCGATTGAGCAATCCCTGTACAACGTGCGAGCAGCGCTACGCGCCCGCGGAGTCGTCGGGGTGTAGTCACTACTCGAGTAAGTAAAGTAAGTAAGTAAGTACACAGAACGATCTTACAAATTCCGCGGGTCCACGGACTGCCACTGGCCCGTGGCCTCTCGCTTCTCGGGCCGCTGCGCCCCGGGCTGCGCGACGCGCGCCCCGTAGGCCTCGCCGCCCGTGGCCTCCTCCGCCACGTCGTCGGGCACCTTCAGCCCGAGCTCGAAGAACTTGTCGAAGCCGCCCACGGCCTTGGCCTTGGCCTTGAGCTTCGGCGCGGCAGACAACATGCCGTAGGTCTGCTTCTCGCAGAGGGGGCACCGCGTGCTCTTCGCCCGGAAATGGGACGAGGCGCACTCGGCGCAGAAGTAGTGGCCGCACGTCGTCCGCATCGGGTCGCTGAAGGGCCCCCGACACAAGTGGCACGCGAAGGGCAGCTCGTCTTCCCCATCCCTAATTTTGAACTTGTCCCGCTCCCGCTCCTCGTCCGAGTCCTCGCCGACCTTCCCAAGCATCTCCCGTTCTTTTTGCCGTTCCTTTTGTTTTTGGTACTCGGCCTCCAGCTGCCAGCCCGTCTTGTAGTCGCCTCGATCGTGCATGAACTTGCACGAGTCGCCGTAGCCGCAAAACCCCGTATCTTTATAATCCTTGCACACGTCGGGCTGGTAGTCAAACCTACAAGTATTGCGCACAAACTGCGGCGCGCGTATGGGCCCCTTCGTGCCCGTGTACTTGTTGGCCCCGATCTGGGCCTCGTCCTTTTTGACATAGGACTTGTAGCCGGCCGCACCTCTATAGGTACCGTCGCCCTCCGTGCCTTGGAGCTCCAAGTTGCGCTCGAGGATGGCCCTTTGGTCCCGGCCCGCCTCCGTGTCCACCTCGATGTGGGCGAAGGCGCCGCCGCGGTGTTCGATGGGGGCCGTCGTGCGCGACGAGGCGAAGACCGCCGACGCCTGCAGCCGGTCGTCCTCGTCCCGCTCGTCGCCCTTCGTCGCGAAGCGCTGGCCCCGCGCCTGCTTCTGCGGCCGCTGGACGATGGCCGCCTGGGGCGCTTCCGCGTCGACGGCGTCGGGCGCGGCGCGCTTGGCCTGGCCCTTTTGGCTCCGTTTCTTGAACATCCCACTGCGGAGGGCTTTATCCGCTTTTTAGCGGAGCGCCGGCGCTGCCGTGATAGGCCGAGCTTTTCCGCAGGGTGCTATGCTTATTTCTAGGCGGTATGAGGGTGCTTGGGGCGTTTTAGCACAAGCAAAACCCGATTTATGGCAAAAACCCGCGCTGTAAATTGCTGCGGCGCCGCCGCGGCTATAGATGGCTGCTAGGCGCCTGTTGAACCGCTGAACGAGTGGAGGCGTCGCAGCTCTCCACATAGCTCGACTGCCAGCGTTTTGGGCACTGCTTGGGAGCGCAAGCATTCTCCACACTGCTACCGGAGCAGTCTTAGCGCGCTGCGCGGCGAGGCTGTACAGCCGAATTGCTGAATGCAGGGGTGGCTCGTCTGTTGGGCAGCGCTGTGCCTAACCACCACCACCACCATGGCTCTACTGAAGCCTCCGACGCCTGGCGAGTGTTTTTGCGGTAAGACACGTGTTTCACTGATCGACGCCGACGCGATCGTCTCGTCGAGCATCTGCCATTGCTCCGTGTGCCGGCGGCTCTGCGGCGCGCCGTTCTGCGCGAACCTGTTGACGCCGCGCAGCAACGTGCGAATAGATATCTACGGGGCTTCCGCGTCAGTCGACGCGCTCGCGGGCCTACAGACCAGCAAGAACGTGATGCGCTACCGGTGCACCTCTTGCTCGAGCCCGACGCTCGCGACCCTGAAGATCGGAAAGCAGGACCTGTGCGCGTTACCATTGGCCGCGTTCCCGCGACCACATCCGGTGAAGTGGGCCTCGCAGCACCACTTCCACTACGGTGACCGAGTCATGGATCAGAAGGACGGCCTCCCCAAGTACCTCGGGCGTTACTTGGTCAGCGACCAGTGCGACGACGCCGGCGAGCCGCTGCCGAAGGGCCGGCTGCCGGGGGTGGAGGAGGGCGTCGGGTAAAAATGTTCTCAAGGAATATAGTGGCCGCCCGGATAGTTACTGGGCGGCCAGTGGGCACGGAGCTGAAAATTTGCGCGGGGATTTTCTGTTGACGTGCGGGCGTTGCGGCGCGGCCGGGACGAGGAGAGGTCGGCCCACCCGTGCATGAGGAGAGCACGAGGTGCGGGCTGGTCGTCTCATCTTAGAGCACGCGAGAATGAAGTCCAAAAAAGTCCCAGTTGTGATGGGGCTCTCGTGGTGGTGGTCGCCGTGGTCGTCGGGCACCACACTGTCTTGAACCCAGTGATAAGGTTGTCCCACGCAGAAACACGACCTCTGGGTGGCCACGGACAAGATACCTCCACACCATCGCGATAATTGACTACGTTCTGACGCCGCCAAAGCACGCTTGCGCCGGCCCGGTCCCGTCGACTTGTTGGCCCGCCGCCCAGGCCCGCATACCCGCTGCGTTGTTTAAGGTAGACGTGCGCGGTCGGATACAGCAGCAGCCGCGCCGCTGCGCCTTCGGCTTTCGCGGCGTGCTCGTACGCCGTACCGCGCCGGCGGTCGGCGAAGACCTTCTCGTTCCCCTCTCGCAGCGCGGCCTGCTCCGCGAGGTCGCCGGGGACTTCCCATGGCCCAGCCGGGCGTGACGGCCCCGGCTAGGCCCGGGATCAGGCCCTTGGGCCCCGTTTTTCCGTAACGCACGTCACTGTGGAAAGCGGATCCAGGCGTGGGGGCAGCCCGGATCACGCCGGCGCCGCGGCGAGGGTGTCCGTTGCGCTTACGAAGCACTGCTGTGCGTCCGGCGGAGGCCGCCTCGTTGCCTATTGTGCGGACGGCCCGGAGATTATATAGACCCTGCTTTGTGTCAGACCAAAAAAGTGAAGTTTGGGTTAGGGCACTTTGGAAGCTCGGTTGACGTAGGGCAGCTGCCCCCGGCGCTCCCAAGGGGCAGCCACGCCGGCCCAGCGGCGTCAATAAAGGAGGGCGTCGATCGCCCGCGGACGGGCGCCGCGCAAGGAGGATGGAGCGCGCTCCGGTGTGGCACGCAAGCGGTGGCCCCCATCGCCGGGTCCGAGAGCGCACGCGCCGCCCCCCCCCCGCACAGGGCATAGGCGCCAGTCACCGGGACATAGTCCTGATGGTGTATTCAGCTTTGATGTCCCCGCAGGCGCCCGCCGCCGGGCGGCGACGAGGGCACCGCGGGCAGCACACCCCCGGAGGAGCCGCCCCCCCTACCCGCGCCCGCCCGGACGTCGACGGCCACAGCGCAGGGAGCCCGGAGCAGCGGCGGGTCGAAGACCAGCACAAAGCGTACCGCGCCGCGCGGCGGCGGGCCGGCCGCGAAGAAGAAAGGCGCCTCAGCGTCGCGCGCCGGTAGAGGGCGCGGCCGGAAGCGGCGCAAGTCCAGTGATGGCGAGTCGAACCTCAACCGGCTGGCCGAGACGGCGGCGGCCGCCACGTACACGGCGCCCGCGGCCGCCGCCGCCGGAACGCCCGCCGGCGACCCGCCCGCGCCGCTGGCGCCGCCGGCGCCGCCGGCGCCGCCAAACCCCGATGCGCCGAATGTGTCCGGAAGGACGAGCCCGACGCGAAAGGGTCGGGTCTACCGCCGCGACCGGCCGTTTCCATGATTGACCCCCCCCCTCTTTTGCATATAAAGTCCAATACTTTTGATCCGCCGGAGTTTATCACTCGGAGATGTCCCTGTGGGCACAGGACCCGCTGAGCAGTGAGCACGCGCCTCCAGGGCTCGAGAGTGCCAATACTACGTCTAGAGTTCCACGGCCGAGGGCCTGCTGAGAGAGAAGTCACGCCGGGTCCTCCGAGGTTTGATTTTGCCACAGCGCGCGTCTAGACGTCTCCCAGCAAAAACCCGTTTTATCCACCTTTCAGCAAAAAAAAAGAGGTCTTAGCCTGTGAATCACGCGAGCGCAGCGGCTGCTACCAGCGCAGCGCGCAGTATTTATACGCAAGGACCGCTGTAAAAAACGAGGACGCGAAACCGCGCCCTTACTTGGGTCAAAAACCTCTATTTGCCACACCGCAGCATGACGACGCTCAGCCAGAAAGCGGACCGCGCGCTCGCGGGCCCGGTAGCCTTCGGTCTATTGGTGACGCCCGTGTGCCTCGGCATATACGCCGCCTGCAAGGCGAACCACCTCTTGGGGTCAAAAAAAGGAGCGCAGGAGCGGAGCCTCGCGTCCATGCGGTTCCTGCTGCGCGCGTTGTTGCGGAGCTGCTTCTGGCTCAAGGTGAATGAACCCACAACAGAAGAGTGGGACGCACTCCACATCCCGACGGCCACGGGCTGCCTCGTGATGTTCAACCACACGTCCCTGTTCGACGGGTTCCTCAACGCGGCGGTTATGCCGCGGTCGCTCTGCGTGCGCTGCAAGTCCCTCATGGCGTCCTACACCTTCAAGACGCCCGTGCTGGGCGCCATCTTCCGCCTGGTCGGCCACGAGCCCGTCTATTTTCTGAAAGATGACGAGGGCAAGTTCAGCGTGGACAAGGCCAAGCAGGCGCCCGTGAACGAGCGCGTCCGGGCGCACGTGGCCCAGGGAGGCGTGCTCGCCTTCTGCCCCGAGGGCACGGTGAACAAGCACGACCCCACCAAGTGCCTGCCACTAAGGCGCGGGTCCTTCCAGCTGGCCATCGATTTGCGGGTGCCGATCTACGGCATTTCTTCTCTGGGCCAGCACCGCTTCTGGCCCCACAAGGGCGCGCCGGGCCACCCGGCCCACGTCAACGTGTCGCTGTACGAAGTGAAGGCGTGGAACGACCGCGTCGCGGCGGGCACCGACGCGGGGCTGACCGCGACCGACGTCGCGACGATGGCGCAGGAGGCCATGCAGGCGTCGGTCGACGCGCTTTCGGCGCTGCCGCCCGCCGGGGACGCGTCGCCGGGCCGCAAAGGGCGCTGAACAGCCCACCGGGAAGGGTGTAAGCTCATATGTGACTACTAGTAAGTGACGCGATGGCAATTTACGGGGGCGAGTGCTACACTCGCGCGCGCAAGCTGCGCGTATAAGTGTCGGCGTTCTGGGCTGGGCGGCCTCGACGCCGACGGGGATGTCGTATGTGGTGTCGTTCACCGGGGGAGAGGGGCAGCGGAGCGGGCGCGCCTCCGTACTCGGTCGCGTTTGAGGAAAGCGGGTGCCGAGGGAGGCGCGCCTGCCGCCTAGCCCGCCTTGTTGGCGCGCCGGCCGCGGCGGCGGCCCGTCTTGGCCGGCTGCATGGGCGCGTCGTTCGCCTTCTGCACGGCCTGGCGCGGCGCCGTCACCACGCTGAACGCCTTGGTGTCGGCCTTGCCGCTCTTGCGCTGGATGAACTCGTTGGCGAAGGCCGCCACCTGGGGCGTGGAGCCCAGGTAGAGCGAGAGGTACTGGCGGATCTCACTGGAATCGGCGAGGGTCATGCAGAAGTGCACGAGCGTCAGGTCGTCCGAGCCCGTGATCTTCTTCAGTTGGGACTTGGACCAGTTCTCGAGGGCCTTGGGGTCCGACGTGGCCACGGGCCCGCCGAAGGCCTTTTGCCCCGTCTGCTGCTTGGCCGGCGCCTGGGCGGCCGGGCGCGCGGCCGGCGCCGGCGCGGCGCGCGCCGGCGCGCGCGCGGGCGCGGGCGCCCGGGCGGGCGCGGGCGCCCGGGCGGGCGCCCGGGCGGGCGCGCGCGCCTGCGGCG